>ENA-UPSY01000152-UPSY01000152.1-human-gut-metagenome-genome-assembly--contig:-NODE-152-length-80115-cov-29.137460_pt1 | contig 80115 bp, 77 predicted proteins | sample MGYA00250044_ERZ773365 | MGnify/ENA primary metagenome ERZ773365 (study PRJEB29103, sample SAMN06111932) | human gut metagenome | biome: human gut; feature: ankylosing spondylitis patient; material... | reverse complement strand
CGAACACAGTAGTTAAGCTCACTTGCGTCGACAATACTCGATGGGCAACTGTCCGGGAAGATAGATAGGCGCCGACACTTAATAAACACAGCAAGCTTAAAACTTGCTGTGTTTCTATATTCCTCCGTAGCTCAGTCGGTAGTAGCACCTGACTGTTAATCAGGGTGTCACTGGTTCAAGTCCAGTCGGGGGAGCCAAACCTAATATTACAAGAACCGCTTTCAGATTCGTCTGTGAGCGGTTCTTGCGTTTCATCTGAAAGCTGCTCGAACTCCCGTATTTCTTCGAATGTGACGGTCTCCTGTGTGTTGTTCAGATTGAGGACAATAACTGCATGGTCATCCCATAGGAATACCTCTTTCACAAATGTGTGGATAACTTGACGCTGAAGAGAATTTTCACAGCCGTCCACATTTGAGAGCCTATCGAACCATTCTATGATCTCACGTTTTGTAGGTATGTGTGACTGCGCAATTTCTGCTGAACGCAGCTGCTCTTCCAATTCGGATTTGCGAAGTTCTAACTCGTCAAGTTTTTTCATTAGCGAATCCGATTTCTTTTCTATCAGCAGATTGAGGACGTTGTTAAGCTTGGTTTCTGTAATCTGGATCTGGCGTTTGTATTCTTCTGTTTTGTTGGTTTCCATGCCTGATTTGTAGGCGGCAATGATTTTTTCAGCCAGGCGCTCCTTGTGTTCTTCCATGTTGAGCAGTGCAAGAACCTGTTCAGTTATGTACCATTCAAGGAAATCTTTCCTTTCCGGCTTCTTGTTGCACCCTTTTCCGCGGCACTTGCAGCGATAATAGTGGTGCTGTGTTCCATTTTGCGAGGTTCCGCCCACTGCAATCATACTCTCCCCGCAGATACCGCATTTAAGCCGCCCTGCGAGATAATATTCAACTTTTGCCTTGGCTCTTGCTGGGGCTTTTTTTGTGTGCTTGAGGAGTTCCTGTACTTTGTCATAAATGTCATGGCTTATAAGTGCGGGACAGCCGTTTTCAATGGAAATATCCGTTCCGTAGGTAAATGTACCTATATATTTCGGGTTAGTCAGCATATTGTCAAGCGAATTTACCTTGAACTCTCTGCCTGTTCTGGTGCGGAAACCGCGGCGGTTGAGCTCATCCGTAATAGCCTGCTTTCCCTTACCATCTGCGTACATGGAAAATGCAATACGTGGTATGTCTGCTGTGGCTTCATCAATTTCAAGGTGCTTATCTGCTCCCCATTTGTAGCCAAGCGGAGGTTTTGAGCCTGTGGACATACATTTCAGTGCGGATTCTCTCATTCCGCGCTTTGTTTTCTGACCAAGCTCCGCAGAGTAGAACTCCGCCATGGCTTCAAGCATTGCTTCGGTTATTATGCTTTCCGGATTATCCGAAAGGCATTCGGTCGCGGATATGACCTGTACGCCGTTCTGTTTCAGCTTGTGCTTATAGAATGCGCTGTCGTAGCGATTACGGCTGAATCGGTCAAGTTTGTAAACAAGCACAAAATCGAAAAGACCTTTTGCGCTGTCAGAAATCATCTGAAGGAACTGCGGTCGATTTGCGGTTTTCGCCGATTTTGCGCGGTCAATATAGCTGTTGACTATTGTATACCCATTTCTTACTGCAAAGTCATTTATAACGTGAATCTGACCTTCAATGGATTGTTCAGACTGTTTGTCGCATGAGTAGCGAGCATATATTACAGCTCTTTTTTCCATAATGCCTCCTTACTATTTTGCGAACCTTCCACCCGCAACAAGGTCGTCTGCGTACTCAGTGATTCGTTTCTGACCTTCAATATTGAGATTACGGTATTTAGATAGTATTTCTGCTTCAGCTGGTGTGAGTGATTCAAGGTGATTGTAAACATTAGTGTGCTTTTCCCAATCGATAAGCTGCCTGCCGTCAATTCCTATGGCGTTGACATAACTCAAAAAAATACTTAAGTCCGGTTCGAGCATTCCGTCCTCAATTTCCATAACAGTCGAACTTGATAAGCCAGAAATTACAATGAATTGAAGTTTATTAGGAATTTTTTCTTCTCGAAGTATTTTAAGTTTTTTGTTAAGTCCTGACAGCATAAATGTATTTACCAGAATATTTATGGTTGTCTGAAAATAAATTGCAAGAGCTTTTATCTGTAATATGGATATTTGTGGATAGTGATTTAATATTACATTCCACAAATCTTTTTCAAGTCCAGCATGAATTATAGACTCCTCGGGAGTTTCGCCCATCTTGTAGGACAGAAACTGAATGTTATTCCTTATGTTGTTATATTGGGTCATATCCAAGCGAATAACACTATTTAGGTTATACATCTGGTTCCACTTTTCAAGCGCTTTTTCTGTATCTCCGTTACAGCATTCCAGAATCTCGTCCGGAAGCATATTGGTGCTGAAACCTCTGAAAAAGCTGTGCGGTTCATCGACCCTGCCGATAAGATAATCTACGCTGGTTTTGAAGAAGTCGGCAATTTTCTCAAGCGTTTTTAGATCCGGTTCTCGCTTTTGGTTTTCCCACATTCCGATAGTACTTTTAGCAACCGACAAATCATCAGCAAGCTGCTCCTGCGTTACTCCCATGTCCTGACGAAGTTTTCTAAGCCGTTCCATTATAACACTTCCTTTCAAGAATATAATACCACATTATGTGGACTACGTCAATACTACACTTTTCTTTTTGTATACTTATACAAAATCTTTACAATGCTATTGACAAATCTATGAATTGTGGATATAATGTAGAAAGCCACGTACTGTGGATAGACGAAAGGAGTTATTATGATTCGACTTAGGGAAATACGCATAAAAAAAGGACTTACCCAGAAACAACTGGCAGAGAAAATATCTGTGTCCACAAAATGTATATCTATGTGGGAGAATGGGGAACGGAACCCCAACATTGTAATGCTCAAAAAGCTGGCAGAGATTTTCCACTGCTCAACTGACAGTCTTCTTGATACGGGATGGAGGGACGGCGATGATCATTCGGACTACATTTGACATGAATCTTGCTAGAAAAGAGTATGAGAAATATCGCGGTAGTTCCAGCACTCCGATTTTCTCCTCACCTCAAATAATATCTGGCAATATCGACAAATTAATAAATAGTCCAGCGGTTGAGAGGCTTGTTCAGTCTTTGGCAAAGCTGTACATAGAGAACAAAGGTATGAAGTAAAGGGGTGAAATAATGTCGGGTAAGGGATTTATAAAGCTGCATCGCAGTTTCATGGATTGTTTATGGTACAATGATGTGAAAATGAGGGTAATGTTTCTGCACTTGCTGCTTAGCGCAAGTTGGACTGAATACGAATACGGCGGTTTTAAAATTGGTCATGGGGATTGCCGTATAACTATGCGTGAATTGGGGGCTGCCTGCGGGCAGTCGGTAAAGGAGTGCCGCGGCGCTCTGGAGAGACTTACAAAGGCAGGCATGGTGGCAGTCAGAAGAACCCCTAAATTCAGTATAATCACTATACTTAACTATGACGAGTATTTTCAGTCTGGCAGTGTTCAGGGCAGTCAAAAGGGATTGCCGATGGCGTCAGAAAGGAACTTGAAAAGTACTGGACATTGCAGTCAATCTATATTAAAAGAAGAAAATAAGAATAAAAGAATAGAAGAAGCAGCTTCAAAACAGCGACGGCAATGCCTGATTTTCTCTTTCATCAATGAGTACAATGCAGTATGCAAGAGTCTTCCTGCATTTATCGGAGATCCGAATGAGCAGCAGGGAGAGCGTATTATACAGGCAGTTCATGCGCTTGGAGATACTTCATTTGTAGTTTTTTTCAAGAAGATCGAGAGTTCAGATTTTCTGACCGGAAGGACCGGACATTTCAAGGCGGCATTCGAGTGGATAATAAGACCGGAAAACATAGAAAAAATTTTGTCGGGTAAGTATGACGGTAATTTCTCTTCCGGAAATATTACTGAAAAGAAAAATGAGCGCGATTATAATGCGCCTATGTGGTGAAAGGAGAGGTCTTGTACAACGAGGTTATAGACAGTATTGCCAGAAATGAAATGTCAAACAATCCGGCACCGGGTAAGGAGTATATGGGCGAGGACGGATTCCTTCACTGCGGAATCTGCGGGGAACCGGTTCAACAGTATGTTGAAGAGATGAAGAACTTCCTTAATGGCGGGATAGTGCCGACTCAATGCCGGTGTATGCGTGTAAGATCTGCAAGACTTCATGAGGAAAGGGAACGCAGCAGGGCGCTTGAGAAAATTACAGAATTACAGCGTGAGGGATTTTCAGACCCGGCATATTTGAAGTTGACTTTCGACATGGACAATGGTTCCAGTCAGAACGCGCGAACCATTTCCGAGTGGTATATTGAGAATTTCAGCGAACTAAAGGCGCAGGGAAAGGGGCTAATGTTTATGGGGAATCCCGGTACAGGAAAGACTTTCTATGCCTGCTGTATCGCTAACGCGCTGATAGAACGTGGAATTGCGGTGTGGGTGACGACAATGCAGCCGTTGTTGCGGAAAGCAGGAGATTTCAACCGGGCTGACGAGATTTTTCGGAAGATTCAGACTGTTGATCTGCTTATTCTGGACGATTTTGGCGCAATGCAGCATTCTTCGCGAAATCTTGACCTGCTTTTCGAAGTGATAGACACAAGAGCACGTTCTGGACTTCCGCTGATTATTACCACCAATTTAAGCCCAGCGGAGTTCAGCAGCGATTCTTTGGAATTACAGCGGATTTTCAGCCGGGTCAAGGGTATGTGCTGTTCAGTACATGGAAGTCCTGTTGTTATGACCGGGGAAGACCAGAGGATAAAGCAGGTGCGTTTGGCGAACGACACTTAACGAGTGTGCACCCGGTTCTCACCCATTATGGCAGGAATAGATGGGTGAACCCATCTACGATACACCGCACCGCCAAAGGCGCTGCGAGTGGTGAAACTGGAGTGCCCCCGCACTAAAATCAGTGGACGCGATTTGTAGTCGAAAGGAGTCCAAAATGGCTGAAAAAGTAGAACGATCGGTGATGCTCTCAAAAGAAACAGCGGGAGCATTGACCAGATATGCAAAACGAAATCACATTTCCGGGTCGGAAGCTATCCGCCGTTTTGTTGAGAAGGGTTTGAACATGGACAGCTATACCAGTGAGCAGGAGGTTATTCGAAACTACATAAAGTCCGAACTTGCCGCAGATATAAAGCCTTATATGGAACGAATCATAAAAATGCAGGCGAAGTGCGTGAGAAATTCCGCAGCAGCGCTTATGGCAGGAGTTCATGTGCTGGCTGATTCGTACATTAATGAAATCGAGCCTGAACAGATATTAGCAAATGCATTCAGGCTGGCGGCAAACGTGACAAAGGAGCAGGAACGGTCATTTGAGGATTATTCTGCGGAAGCTCACGCGTGGTTGAGCGGAGATTGCACTCAGACGAACGATTGTTGAGGTGCGACACCGTGTCGCACCAGAAAGGAACAGCAGACATGAATGAAAATATAAAGCAGTCAGTAACAATGACTCCCAAAATGTGCGATGAGATAGAAAAGTACTCTTTAAACCATCATATTTCAAAATCTCAGGCTATCCGTGCGCTGCTTGAAAAAGCTCTTACGCTGAATACTCTGGTCGGGGAGCAGGACATTATCAGGAGATATATCCGTGATGAACTGGAGGTTGTTATACCTAATATTCGTGAAATTAAGGATATTAAAGAATACGCTCAGCTGAGCTCTAAGTCGTCCGCAGTGGCTATGTTGTGTATTTGCAGAGTACTCTATGACATCTGCCAGGATTGGGGGAGGGTCGATGAGTACTTTGCCCGGGCGATTGTCGCATCGATGAGTATGAATGGGGAGAAGCCAATTTCAGTTGACGAACAGCTGCGGTTTGTTGAGGGGGGGATAAAGAGTGTTTTTCAAAAGTAATAATTAAATTGAAATATATGTTGTAATTTTTGACTGCCGCATTATTTAAGAATATGGTTTAAAATGAAATCAGTTCAAGAATTTATGCGGCAGCATTTTTTAGAGCAGGGCTTAAAGGTAATTATAGTCACAATATTATTATATTGACACAAGACCATCTTGATGATATAATTGACATAGTAAAAAAGGAGGGGTTTCTGTGCTGATAGCCATTTGCGATGATGATATTGAGCAGATAGCGTATCTTCGCAAGACGCTGCATCAATGGGCGGCAGACAAATCATTTGCTGTGGACGTTGCCGAATACGAAAGTGCAGAGCAGTTCCTTTTCGGCTATGAGGATACTCCCTGCGACCTGCTGCTTCTCGACATTGAAATGCGTGAACTCAACGGAATGGAGCTAGCCAAGCGCCTGCGCTCCAATGGCGATATGCTCCCAATAGTATTCATTACGGGATATTCCGATTACATCGCCGAGGGGTATGACGTTGAAGCCCTGCACTACTTGCTGAAGCCAGTAGCTAAGGAAAAGCTGTTCGCCGTTCTCGATAAATATGTAGAGAAACGTTCCGTCAAAACAGGTGAGCTGCTTATTGAAACTGTCGACGGAGCGACCCATATTTCAGCCGACAGAATAACCTATATTGAGGCTTTCGGCAGAAAAACAGCAGTTCACTTATCAGACGATACGATAATAGACTGCACAATGAGCATAAGCAAATACTCCGCAATGCAGGTAAATGGATTTGTAAGTTCTCACCGCTCGTACATCGTAAATTTGCGGTATGTGCGGAGTATTGGAAAAGTGCAAATCACTCTTGACAATGGGGATAATATCCCGATTTCTCGTCGGCTTTATAATGAAGTCAACAAGGAATTCATTGACTTTTATATGAAAGGTTGAGATCAAATGAATATTACTGATATAACAGCTTATTTTGTGGAAGATAAAGATTTATATATTTCAATTCATAAGGCGTTTAATGAGCTATATGAAAGAGATATACACTTGATAAATAATGAACCCATAACCAAAATTGCTTCGGATGAACTTGGAAAGCATTATGTGGGAGAGCGCGCCATAGTTTTTAGGTTTGCACACTATTTGCAAAATGAACTCGTTAAATATCCTAGGTATGCAAAATATCATCTTGACTGTGAATACAATAGAAACGGAATATGTACAAAATGCTTGCCAAGTTTTCCAAATGGGACATTTCCAGACCTAATTATTCATCAAAGAGGAAACAATAATAAAAACCTTTTAGTTATGGAGTTTAAAACATACTGGAATACAAATACACAAAATGATGTTAATAAGGTTGAAGAATTTGTTGCTAAGAATGGGGATTACAAATATAAATATGGCATTGTAGTTACAATAGGTAAAACCCTTGCTGAAACAAATTTTGAAGTTTATTAATATGAGTGGTGATATGAGAGTTTTAATATTGCTAGGAATAATGCTCATATTTGTACTTGCGTGTGTATTAGGGCTTTGTGTGCTCCGCCGCACCCTCTACAACATGATAGACCGCCGCATAGAGCGCTTCCAGAGCGAGCTTATCGAAAAGCAGGTTCGTGAAATACAGAATATGTACAAGCAGGTCAGGGGCTGGCGGCACGATTACCGTAACCACATTCAGAACATGAAGATCCAGCTTGCGCAGGGCAATTACGCCGAGCTTGAGGGCTATCTTGACAGCCTTGCAGACGACCTGACTACTGTCGATACCGTCATAAAAACAGGCAATGTTATGGCGGACGCAATACTTAACAGCAAGCTGTCCGTCGCGGAAAAGCTGAATATCAGAATAAACGTCAAGGCAAATATCCCGAACAACATTCCGCTTTCCGACGTGGAGCTTTGCGCTGTGCTTGGCAATCTCCTTGACAACGCAGCGGAGGCCTGCGCCAAACTACCCGAAAGCGACCGATTTATGCGTATCTATATCGGGTGTCTGAAAGATCAGCTTTATATGTCGGTACAGAACAGCGCAGGAGATGTGAAGAAAATTGCAGGACACTACCTCTCCACAAAGCAGTCGGATGGCGAACACGGATATGGTATTTTCAGAATTGACAGAGTTGCGAAAAAATACGGCGGCTATGTCAATCGGCAGAACGAGGAGGGCGTGTTTGCGACCGAGATAATGGTGCCGCTTTGCGGTTAGTCGTACCATTCATGCATTATTTCGACCGTTCGTGCAGAAATCAACACGGGCGGTCGTTTTTATGTTATGCTTTAAGGGAGGTGAGAATATGGTAAAAGTAACAAAATGGGATAGGAAAAAGAAAAAAGAGGAACGAGCGAAATACCGTGCGGAAATAAAGCACCGCAAATACGGCATTATCTCTAACCTTATCTACATATTGTGTGAGATACACAGCATTGATAAGCTGACGTTTTTGGCTTGCTTTGTTTTTGCGTTCAGCAACTATTTTGCAAGGCTCTGTGCCACATTCACGGATAAATATGTGGTGGAGCTTGCCGAGGCGGGCTTTGGAAACATAAAACTGCTCATTATCTGTATTGCTCTTATTGTCGGAAACAGAGTGTTTGGCACTATTCTCAATACAGCAGGAAATTATCAGGGCTTTATCGGATTCAGCAATCTGTACAATCATTTTGTTCTCAAAGTCATGCACAAAAATATGACAACGGATTACGAAAACAACGAAAAAACACAAACAAGCGACAAACTCAACAAAGCTATTGACAGTCTGAATGTTATTGGCTTAAATGTCGCACTCAATGTTCGTGGAACTATTCGTCACACCCTAGAGGTATTTACATACGGCTCGATACTTACCTTCCTTGATATCCGTATGCTACCGATAATCATTCTGCCTGCCGTTGCCTGTTTTTATATTGAACGTCACAAAATGAACTGGGTATGGAATATGGAAAACAACTGGATGAAATATGAACGTCAGCTTGGTTATATCCAAAGAGAGAGCGGAAATTTCGCCAACGCAAAGGACGTCCGTATCTTTGGTATGCAGGAGTGGTTTGAAAAGACTTTTTCCCGTTCCCTCGGTGAACTAATACACTGGCGCAGACAGCAGGACGTTTGGGAATTCCGCCATAACCTTTTATCGGCCATAGTGAGTTTTATCGGTAATTTCGGTGCATACGGCTATCTGATATGGTTGGTTGTGAACAGCGGTATAGGTGCAGGAGATTTTGTGCTGTATTTCAATGCAGTGTTCAAGCTGAAAGAAGCGACAGACGATTGGTTCAACAATATGTCGGGCTATCAGTGGATTTCGGGGAATATTAACAATTACCGTGAATATCTGGAAATGGATGACGTCACCAACCGAGGAGCGGGTAAGCCTGTTCCCAAAGGCGAATGTGAAATAGAATTCCACAATGTAACATATACTTACGGCGGTGCTGAAAAGCCTACCATAAATAATCTGTCATTTACGCTTCATAAGGGTGAAAAGCTGGCACTTGTGGGACTTAACGGCGCAGGAAAAACCACAATAGTAAAGCTTATGTGCGGACTTTACGACCCTACCGAGGGAGTAATACTCCTGAACGGTGTCAATGTCAAGGAATACAACCGTGAGGAATATTTCAGGCTGTTTTCGGCAGTTTTTCAGGATATTTCCCTTATGGCAGTAAACGTTGCGGAAAATATCACGGGTCAGACCGCAGATAAATGCGACAGCAAAAAGTTGATTGACTGTATGAAAAAATCGGGAATATATGATAAGGTCATGACTTTACCTGAACAGGAAAACACTCCCCTTGTTCGCTCGGTGTATCAGAATTCTGTTGACCTTTCGGGCGGCGAAAAGCAGAAGCTTGCTCTAGCAAAGGCTCTTTACAAGGGGGCACCGATATTGCTTCTTGACGAGCCGACAGCGGCACTTGACGCTATTGCGGAACAGCAGATGTATATGAACTATCTTGAATTTTCAAAGGCAAGGTCATGCCTGTTCATTTCCCACAGGCTTGCTTCCACGCGTTTCTGCGACCGAATTATTATGTTAGAAAACGGCGGTATAATTGAGTGCGGAACTCATGCTGAGCTTATGAAACGTGGCGGCAAATATGCAGAGCTTTTTAAGCTCCAGAGCAGCTATTACAATGAAAAGGAGGTTGCCGCAAATGAGTAGAATGACTGTTAAGGAAAGGCTTGGAATAATAAAACGGACGATAAAGCTTATCGAAACTGCTGACAAAGGGCATATACGCAGGAATTTTATCGGTAAACTACCCGGTATTATATCCGCTTTCTCGGGTGTGTTTCTTGCTTCGCTGATAATTGACGGTGTAACCAGCGGAAAGCCTGTCAAATACTTGATAACAGCAGCAATAGTCTGTGGAATCGAGCTTATCTTGGTACTTGTACAAGTGATAAACGACCGCCGTCAAAAAGCGCACGGAACCCTATACTACCGAAATGTTGAGCGTTTCATCTGGGAAAAGGTGCTGAATATGGACTACTCCAACATTGAGGATATAGGCACACAGAATAAACTTGACAATGCACAAACTTACGTTTACAACAATAATGCGGGCATTCCCTCATTAACGGCTCATCTTTCGCAGATAATGTCAAGCATCGTTCAGATATGTCTGGGCTTTGCGTTGGCAGCTCCCATGCTGTTTGTGAATTCGGCTGTGGTAACGGATATTAACAGCTTTATGCTGTCGGGGTGGGGAGCGGCGACACTGCTTATTTTCTGCGGTGCGCTTGAGGTGTTTCGAGCTGTAGTGCTTATCCCGAGAACGGAAAAATATATGGACAAGCTGTACACTAATCCCAAAAGCTTGCAAGCGGAAAGAGAGCGCAATTTTTACAGAGATCACACTATATATAATTATCGCAATGGTAAGAAGATAAGGCTTTACGGCGAACAAAAGCTTATTGAAGGGAAGTTCCTTAAAGCACAGAAAATAGTAGTAAATATGATTCTGCAAACGGTTCTGAAAATCACTAAGTGCCATCTTGTAATGAATTTCTTTGATTTGCTGTCTAAGCTTGCTTTATACGGATTTGCGATTTATCGTGCGGTCAATGGGTCAATGTCGGCAGGTGATGTTATCGTATTTGTTATTTGCTTTATAAGAATACAGTATGCATTTGAAAGCATTTCCGATAACTTCGGCAGTCTGCTTACAAAGTCGCAGATTTGGAAGCAGCTGTATGATTTTCTCGACATTCCCGACGAAAAATACAAAGGCACGATACCAACGGAAAAGCGTGACGATAACGAGTACGAGTTTGAGTTCAGGCACGTCTGGTTCAAGTACCCGGACAGCGAGGATTATGTGCTGAAAGACGTGAATCTCAAATGGCATATCGGTGAGAAAATGGCTCTTGTGGGCAAGAACGGCTGTGGAAAATCCACGCTTGTGAAGCTGCTTTGCAGACTGTACGACCCCACCGAGGGCGAAATTACGCTCAACGGAATCGACATCAGAAAATACAGCTACGAGGACTATATGGCGCTGTTCTCGGTGGTGTTTCAGGACAGTAAGCTGTTTGCGTTCAGTCTTGCGGAGAATGTCGCTGCCGATACAGAATATGACGCAGAGCGCGTGACCGACTGCGTTATTCGCGCAGGTTTAGGCGAGCGGCTTGAAGCTATGGAAAACGGCATAGAAACCTGTCTTTACAAGGATTTTGACGAAAAAGGCGTGGAAATTTCGGGCGGCGAAGCGCAGAAGCTCTGCCTTGCGAGAGCGATTTACAAAGGCTCGCCATTTATCGTGCTTGACGAGCCGACAGCAGCGCTTGACCCGATTTCCGAGCACGATATTTACACCAAATTCAACGGTATCGTGGGAACGCGCACGGCTATCTACATTTCGCACCGACTGTCGTCCTGCCGCTTCTGCGACGAGATAACCGTTATGGACAATGGACGAATTGCCGAGCGCGGTTCGCACGATGAGCTTATCGGCAAGGGCGGCGTTTACAAGGAGCTGTGGACGGCTCAGGCGGAGTATTATAAGGAGACGGCCGGGGAATTGTTTGCGTAAACAGGCAGAATAGCTGCTTGGCTTCGTTTGCAACTTTATCTCATAATATGTTAAAACTCTCGGAAGCAAGGCGTTTTGCAGTGCTTCCGGGAGTTTTGCATTATTCTTTTTAACTATCAAGAAATCAAGGCTGTTATAGGGTGATTAGAAAGTGAGAGTTTCATATGTACGATGCTGTTATTATGCGGAATATTGCGGATGAGATTTGAATTATGGCAAGCAATATGATTAACATATTTTGGAGGTTAAAAGTAAATCAGAGTATACGAAATGTGAAATCTTATTTCGATAGATGATCGTTACCTTAATGTTTAGTATATTTAATATATAAAGTCGAAATTTGTGACGAAATATATTGACATTTATAATGAATTGTGATAAAATATATTAAGAATGAATGTTATGTAAGATAATTGTATATTATCTATATGATATAGACAATTGAAAAGATAAAAAATGATTGTAGGAGGAATGTAATTGTGTACTCAGTAAAATTAAGCATAGACAATGAAAATCGTGAACTTGCTGATAAAATACAAAGAGAACTTACGGGTGAATGCCTAGTAGAAATTTTTAATTCCAGAGGACTTTTTAGCTCTTCAGAAATAATTGTTGCTATCATTGCAGCTACTCCTGGGATTGTAGCAACGATTGCATCTATGATTCAAAATTATACTAAACATAACGAAGGCAAGGTTGTTACAATTGAGAATAGTAAAGGAAAAAGGTCATATACAGGATACACAATTGATGAAATTAAGGATTTAGAGGATTTTATTATGGCAGATGGAAAAGAGGTAAATGAATGAACGAAGTACCACGTAGCGATTCGATTATCGAAATTTTATATGGAGAGAAGAAAATATTAAATTCAATATACACTAAAAAACAAATTGAACAAGAAAAAGCCTTGGCACAAAAAATAAATAAGTTGATGAGAAGAGAAATTTACAATTCTAGTTATTTTGAGACTATACAAAATTTGCCGCAGTATAAACCTATTGAGCGTGCTTTCACCTGCATTCTGAAATGTATTTTGGAAAGAGCAGATTGCTTTAAAAATATAGCATCATTAAATTATCATTTGATTGTAACTGGTGGATTGTTTTTGCGGAGTGATTCAAATGGGAAAGATGTGTTTATTCTGCTAGAGTGGCCGCTGATAAAGTTTATTGATTTGTTAAATACAAGTGTTCTTTGTGCAAAAGATTTCGATGAGTATTATATTGATTGTAAATCCATATTGAATGCATATAGGGATAAATTTTTGGGTAAGAATGAATATAATATATTTTCATCACTTTATGATAAGGAACAATTTCAACCTACACAATACCAATTAATGCAGCTGTTTCAACAGTTACAATCTATCTTTATTATCTCTCACGAGCTAGGACATATATTGAACCCCAATGACATAGGTATTGAGTCAGAAATATCAGCAGATAGGATTGCATTAAAAGCTGTGAATGCGTATACATATAACAATTCCAAAATGAAGGTTTGGATAATTATTGCAATAATGTTGTTGTATTCTTATCTTACACTATTGGATGTAGAAATGGCGGTAAATTATGAGGAAAAAAAGAAGTGTCGTGAAAATTGGATGATTCGTTATGATATGATCTTGGATCAGCTGCAAGAATTGTCAGTTGACCCAAATGAGCAGGAGCTTATTGGGGGATACGATACTTTATGTATGCTAATGGATAAGCTGTGTTTAGAAATGATTGAAAAATCAATTTAAAACTTTAACAGTTCTAAGTGTGTTTTTTTAATTTACTTTTATAAAATTAAAATAAATGGTATAGGAATACTGCTTTTTCATTGCTATACCCTAAACATTGCTCATTTCTATAACGTAGGGTTTTAAATGAAAAAGTTTATTTTCGTGCTAATACAATGTAATGATGATTTTAATGATATTTACACCCAAACCTATGAAGGAAACATGCTAGATAGCTTTGAGGGCTTCTGGGAGGAGTTGCGCAATGTGAATCACAGTGTAACCAAGAATTTTGTTTTGGACAACTGCCTGACAGTCGGTTTGTTTAATGACAGCTATGTATACCATAGTGTGACGGTTTCATCTGCCGCAGAGCTTGAAAAGCTAATCGCTGATGAAAATGTTCTTCTCATAATTGAGGAGCAGGCTGAGCAGGAGTAGTGTGAAGCTGTCAAGCTTTTTATATGAATCTTCTACCATCACATCCTATATCTGTTTAACCTTTAGGCACAATCTATCATTAACAATGCCCCACACCAATCGTTCTTTTAATCGAGAGGACGGGGAGCCAGACCTAATATACAAGAACCGCTTCCAGTTTTTCTGGGAGCGGTTCTTGTGTTATTGCACATTAATTTTATCATCATTTAAAAAAACGCTTGAAATGACGCACTGTTTGTGCTAAAATAAAGAGGATACTAAAACAAGGAGTAGGTAATATGATTTCTAGTGCGCTTTCAATGCTCGAAACAGAGGAGCAGCGTGATATTCTGTCTGAATTCTATGAAGAAAATAAGAACCGCTTTTATGGAATGGCGTATTCAAAATTACAGAACCGTGTACTTGCCGAGGACGCGGTTCAGGAAGCTTTCGTGCGTATCATGCAATATCCAAACAAATTCTTTGAGATAGAGGCTCACAAAAAATTACCTTATGTGATTATTATAATTAGGAACGTCGTTTACCAAATGCTAAAAAAGGAAAGTGAGCATGACTACGACGAACTGACAGAAGATGTTCCGGACAATGGCGTTTCGATCGAGGACGATGTTATTGGCAGGATCTCCAGCAAGGAACTCATGGATTTCATTAAAACATTGTCCGAAGCCAAGAAACAGGCTGTAATCCTCAAGGGAGTTTACGGGTTGAACACCCATGAGATCGCGGCTGTTCTCGGAATAACCGAATCCGCCGTCCGAAGGAGGATTTCTGACGCTTACGGACGGATAATTTATTATGTACGAAAGGGAGAAAGATGAACGACAGATTCAACAGGATACTTGAGCAGTTATGCTTGGAAGAGTACTCCTGCCAGGAAGATTACCCGGCGCACCATTTTTCGCTCCGCCACAGACGGAATATGAAGCGCTTATTCGCCAGCCGATATTCAGTCCCTACTACCGAAATAAAACCCAAACTATGCCGTAGGACTGTCGCAATTATAGTTGCGGCTATTTTTCTTGCTTTGGTTGCGGTTTCAGGAGCTGCATATTTCATTGGTTCCTTTATTATGAAGGAGCAGAATGATAATACTCAACTTATGGCAGCAAGTATATCCGAAGCTCCGGAAACCATAAAACAGACTTATACTCTTGATGGCTTACCCGATGGGTACAGGGAGATAGATTCGTACTCTGACGACTTTGAAAGTGTGATTATATATCAATTTGAAGATGATTTTAATAGTACGATTACATTTACTCAGTTGGTTAAGAATGTATATGATGGGCGTTTTAACACAGAAGGCTATGATTTTGAGTCGATTCAGGTTAATGACTATGATGGTTTACTGATAGATTGGAGTACCGCAGAGTATATTTGTAGTGAAATAATATGGGATAATGGGAAATACATATTCACCTTGGTAGGCAATTTATCCAAAGAAGATACAGTTAAATTGGCTGAAAGTGCTAAAATTGTCCGTTGAATGCAATAGATGTCACTTCTGAAAGATATCCAGATTTTCTTAATTAGAGGGAAAGTATTCTCTCAATAAAATGAAAGAAGGATATTTTTATGAAGTGCAAAAGAATTTTAGCAGCAATCATGTCCATGGGACTTGTGGCAACAAGCCTGACAACCGCTGTATCAGCAGCTGATCTGTCCTTCGGCAATGTTGATATTGTCGAGCCCGCATATGTTATCGCCAATGAAGCGGTATCAAGAGTAACAATCAGTGGTACAACAGCTTCATGCTACAGCACAACAAGAGGAGATGCGGTTTCCATTTCCGTTACCCAGACTTTACAGGTAAAGAAAACTACCGTTTGGAGTAATGTCAAGGGCGCAACCTGGACCAAGACTGTCAATGCCAATTACATCAATATGAGAAACTTCCAGTATAACCTCACCAGCGGTACATACCGTCTGAAGAGCGAATACACGCTGACCGCAAAGGACGGCACAACTGAAACAATCACCGTTTACAGCCTGGAAACCTCTCTTTCCTGATTTAAGCCGCAAAAAAACTCCCGTCTATCAACGATAGGCGGGAGTTTTGTATTCAGCAGATCAGTCCATAGCCTTCTTGATCGCAGCCATGAGCTCGTCGTATGTATCGTAAGCCGGGAGGTCAGGATTAGCAGCCTTAATGCTGTCGGGGCTCTTGAAGAGGAATCCTGCCTTGCTTGCGCGGATCATGCCGAGGTCGTTGTGGCTGTCGCCGCTGGCGATGGTTTCAAATCCAATGCTCTGGAGTGCCTTTACTGTTGTCAGCTTAGACTGCTCGCAGCGCATCTTGAATCCGGTTATCTCGCCGTCCGGAGCAACCTCAAGCGTGTTGCAGAAGATAGTCGGCATACCGAGCTTCTTCATGAGAGGACCAGCAAACTGGGAGAATGTATCGGAAATAATGATCACCTGGGAGATGGACCGCAGCTCGTCGAGGAACTCCTTCGCGCCGGGCATGGGGTCGATCTTTGCGATGGTGTCCTGGATCTCCTTCAGACCAAGGCCGTGCTCCTTGAGGATACCAAGGCGCCACTTCATCAGCTTGTCGTAATCCGGCTCGTCACGGGTGGTGCGCTTCAGCTCCGGGATTCCGCTTGCTTCTGCGAATGCGATCCAGATTTCGGGTACCAGTACGCCCTCGAGATCAAGGCAGGTAATATACATGGACATTGTTTTTTCCTCCGTAGTGTGTGATTCCGCGCTGCTCCGGGATTTCCGGAACAGGCGTATTTCGGCTGTTGACAAAGCCTTTGACTTATTATATCACACTTCTGCCAAAATTTCAATACGTTAAACCGGAAAATCTGCTCAGCGCCTGCGGCTGAAGAACAATCCTGCTGCGGAAAGCGCGGCAATACCTGCAACTACTGCTATTCCTTCAGCGCCGGTGTCCGGGCTTCCCTTAACGGGGACGTCGGAATTTGTGGGGACTGACGGCTCTGTCATCTCGCAGAGCAGGGAATATATCGCCGCATGACCTGCCTTGCTCGGGTGAATATCTCCATGCGTGATGTTGGTCAGTTCTGCCGCATTTCCCTTGAACGCGGAAGCCACGTCAGCCACTTGGGCGCCGTTCTGCACGGCTGCATCGGCGATTCCGGAGTTTAGTTCAGCCAGCTTTTCCCGGGCGACAACGTCCAGCATTTCCATTCCGGTAACTCCCTCGAACGGGTCGTATACTGTCAGGATCACTACCTGTGCCCCGGGAGCGGATTTCTCTACATGCGCCAGGATATCGCTGATGTTGTCAACGACAGCGGTTACATCAACGGAATTCGCCGCCTTGATCACCGACTGCATTATCTGCATAATTGCGGAGGTCGCCTCGTCGTTCCCGTCGAGGAATCCGGAAAGCATGCCGGAGCCGTCTGCTTCTTCCGTGGAGGTGGTTCCGTCTGCAAGCCCGGAAATATAGTCCATCAGATCCCCGTTTTCGGTGAATGCGTTCATCAGCGCTGCCATCATAGGCTGGAGGAAGTCGTTTCCGCCGATGGAGATAATTACGGTATCCGCGCCGGAGAGCGCCGCGGAGATGTCCGCATCTTCCAGGGCGGTCAGCAGTTCGCCGGAAGTCCTGCCGTCAACAGCAAAGTTGCTGTATTCCTCGTAGGAGGCCGCCAGCTGATTCGCGAAGCTGTCCGCGGCGCTGCTGTTGTCGCCGGCGGTGTAGCCGTCAAGTCCGTAGCCGGAGGTTATGGAATCCCCGAGTACGACCAGGGAGTTGTCCTCGGCTGCCGCCGGAATACTCATCAGCGAAGCTGCGGTCGCTGCCGCCAGGAATAGCGCTGGTATTCTTTTCATAATGGTGTTTCCTTTCTCGAATTGCATATCTGGATTTATACTATATTTTACCACATGATATTTACGTTGTCAACAGGAATATACTACTAAAAAATCCCCGGAATATCTCCGGGGATTCAGCTTGTCGAAAAAAGTAAATTTTGCCCGCGAAGTGGGCTTTTGAAATCAATTTTTTGACCCAGCTTTGCCGGGTCAAAAAATACTTCTATCCGCACAAGTGTATCGGAAACGGCTTCGCCTTATTCCTTACGCGTGCAGGGTGCATTTTATCGAAGATAAAATGCGTAAAGCTTGGCTTTGCCAAGCTAGTGGATTTGTTCGGCGGAAAAGTCACTTTAGTGACTTTTTCGACGGTCTCAATCCCCGGAATATCTCCGGGGATTGAGTTTTATGTGCTCTTGTCGCCGGTGGATTCTCTTAGTATCAGCCGGTGTGGGAGTTTATATGTATTGTTATCCTTGACATCGGATTTTATGTTGCCGATAAGCTTTTCGATGACCGCTTTTCCCTGGAGGTAGCATGGCTGTTCGACCGTTGTCAGATGCGGAATGAACATATGCGAGTAGGCGATGTTGTCGAATCCGAAGAAAAGCACGTCCTTGCCGACAGTGATTCCGTTATTGAGGGCGTATGTCATTGCGCCGATGGAAATTGTGTCCGATATCGAGAAGATAGCATCCGGGCGGTCCTTCAGCTTCATCAGGACTTCGCAGCCACGGGTGCCGCTGTCGGCGTCGTATCCGCCGTAGTAAATCAGATCCGGGTCAACTCCCAGTCCGGATTCGGTCAGCGCACGCTTGTATCCGTTCTCACGATCCACGGAGGACTGGCTGCGCGCTTCCGTAGTGAGAAGCCCGATACGCTTCCTGCCCTTGCCGATGAGGTATTTCGTGGCGTCGTAGCCTGCCTGCTCGTTGTCGATGGTCACGCACAGTATGTCGCAGTCGTCCAGCCTTTCAAGGCACATCGCGAGGGAGTACTTCTTCGCCAGTTCGGAGATGGTGCGGCTGTCCAGCTTAGGAGCCAGCAGCACGGCGCCGTCCACCGCCTTTGAGAACAGCATTCCCAGCAGGTGCATTTCATGCTCGGGGTCGTCGCGGGTGGTGGCGATCAGCACATCGTATCCCTGGGAATACGCGGCGTCCTGCATTCCGCGGAGAACCTCGGAGTAGAAGCTCTGCTCAGTCGAAGCGATTATCGCAAGAATACGCTTGGTTTCGCTCTTGCGCAGGTCGCGTCCGAGAAAATTCGGACTGTATCCTAATTCCTCCACCGCCTTGTTGACAGCCTGCACGGCTTCGTCAGATACGTTCGTCTTTTTGTTCAGCACACGTGAAACCGTGGCAACGGAAACGTTGGCAGCCTTTGCCACATCTTTTATAGTAATATTCAATTCGGGTTCACCTCTTCGGTCCGTTTGTCTATATTAATATAATACACGAAAAGTTAATCGTTTTCAATTGGCAAAATAGACAAAAATCTATTCCACATTGCATTTTTGCATTTTAACAGAGGTTACTTTTTGGAAAACGTGCAGAAATTGGCGCTGTCTTCCGGCGTATCAGTACGGGGTGTTGTCAAAAAAACCGAAGATTTTCAGAATAACCGGGTGTTTTTATTAAGAATGGCGAAAATTTGTGTCACGGAAAAATTAACAGTGATTCATCTTGCAAAAGCCGGAAAAAGAGTATATAATATAAAATGTATACGAATAATTCGGCAGGGCGGCCGTATGGCTCCCTGATTTAATATACGGGTATTTTGAATGAAAACTGTTCTCAAGTGGCTGGGAGGGTACTTCCGGCATATTGACTGGGTACTGATGCTGATCTGCCTGTGCATTTCGGCGTTTGATATCTACGTTATGGTGGCGCTGAACCAGATCGGGTATATCAAGCAGGACTATATAGACACTCAGCTTGTCGCCTGCGGTATTGGCGTAGGCGCCGCCCTTATAATCGGAATGATTGACTACAAGAAGCTGGCGAAATGCTGGTTCGTTTATGCCCCGGTCGCGGTGATACTACAGCTGCTGCTGTTCACTTCGCTGGGTATTACCAGAGCCGGCGACCTGGCGTGGCTCAATCTCGGGTTCACGACGATCCAGCCGTCGGAGATACTCAAGCTGGCATTTATCCTGTCGTTGGCGTGGCATATAGCCAAGCTGGGCGATAAGATGAATACTCTGCCGCATTTCCTGCTGCTGTGCGCGCATTTCATGGTTCCGTTCGGGATTATCATGGTACAGGGCGACGCAGGTTCTGCGCTGGTTTTCCTCTTTATATTCATCTGTATGATGTTCGCCGGAGGAATGTCCTGGAAATACATCATCGCAGGATTGATGGCGGTTCCGGCGGTGGGATACGTTGCCTGGAACTTCGTTATGGAGGATCACCACAGAAGAAGATTCGAGCTTATCTGGGATACAGAACTCCAGGAGGCGGAACGTCTGGGAAGCTATCTTCAGCAGTACAATGCCAAAATTGCCATGGGCTCGGGTCAGCTGACGGGTCTGGGGACGCACTCCGACGCTTTCTACACCTATGTTCCGGAGGGCTACAACGATTTTATCTTCGCGTACATCGGCATGGTGTTCGGATTCATCGGCTGCATGGCGGTCGTTATTGCATTGGCGGTCATGTGCCTGAAGATTCTATCCGACGCTTCACTGGCGATAGACCCCCTTGGTAAACTCATCTGCGTGGGCGTTTTCGCAATGTTCCTGTTCCACTGCATCATCAATATTGCGATGGTGCTTTCCGTTGGCCCGGTGGTGGGGATCCCGCTGCCGTTTGTCAGCGCCGGAGGTACGTCGCTGGTCATGTGTTACGCTTCTCTGGGTCCGGTGCTTTCGGTGGTATCACACCGGGAAAAGAAAAAGCACATGTTCTATCAGGAAAAGGAATGACCCCACGGAATTTCCCGGACAGGCAGTCGCCTGAAATCGAAATCGGCATTATGCAGCACAGCTGTTAATATAACCAACGAAAGGTAAGACCAAATGAAACCTGTAATCTCAACCATCAAGGATATTTACCCTGCAAGCCAGGCGGAATCCCAGAAGCAGCGCTACAAGGCGGCTGTTGCGGCGTTCGCAGAGCATTTTGGTTCAGTGGGGGAGCACCGTTTCTTTTCCGCGCCGGGCAGAACCGAGATCTGCGGAAATCACACCGACCATAACCACGGCAAGGTGTTCGCCGCAAGCGTGAACCTGGACGTGATCGCAGTCGTAGAACCGACCGACGACGGAATGATCGTCATCAAGTCCGAGGGATTCCCGGAGGACAGCATTGACATTTCCGCGCTGGACGTTGTGGAGAGCGAGAAGAACACCTCTGCGTCCCTTATCCGCGGCGTTGCTGCCGGATTCGTCAAGGACGGCTATAAGATCGGCGGATTCCGCGCGTACACCACGTCTGACGTAATGAAGGGCAGCGGACTATCCTCCTCTGCGGCGTTCGAGGTGCTGGTCGGGACTATCCTTTCCCACCTTTACAACGGCGGTCAGATCAGCCCGGTAAAGGTAGCGCAGATCTCCCAGTACGCCGAGAACGTGTATTTCGGCAAACCCTCCGGTCTGATGGATCAGATGGCTTCCTCCGTTGGCGGATTCATCGCCATCGACTTCAAGGACACCGAAAGTCCCATCATCGAGAGCGTTCCGGCGGATTTTGAAAAGTTCGGTCATGCGCTGTGCATAGTTGACGCCAAGGGCGATCATGCGGATCTGACGGACGAATACGCCGCTATTCCGCGCGAGATGAAGGCGGTTGCCGGTTATTTCACCTGCGACACGCTGCGTCAGCTTTCCAAGGACGACATCATGTTGAATATACGCGTTCTGCGCGAACAGTTCGGCGACCGTGCGGTGCTGCGCTCCATTCACTTCTTCGATGAGAACGAGCGTGTTGACAAGGTGGTGCATGCTCTGAAATCCGGCAGCTTCGAGGATTTCCTCTCCAGCGTGAAGGAGTCCGGCGACAGCTCCTTCAAGTACCTCCAGAATATTTACGCGGCTTCCGACGTGAAGCACCAGTGCCTTTCCATCGCGCTGAACGTGGCTGAATATTCACTGCACCGCAAGGGCGCTTGCAGAGTACACGGCGGTGGATTCGCAGGCACAATCCAGGCTTTCGTTCCGCTGGATATGCTCCAGCAGTTCAAGATGAACATCGAGAGGACTTTCGGCAGCGGTTCCTGCCATGTGCTGAGTGTTCGCCCGGTCGGCGGCACGGAGGTTACTGTCGAGGAATAAAGCCTTGCTCAGGCGGATAAATTCCGAATTGAAAAAGTGGGGCTTTCGCCCCACCTGATCATTCGGTTTTGTACTGTTCCATATGGGTTATGAGCATCTGGTCAACCAGCGCATCCACGAGTACGCCGTTTTCGGTGTATTCCTCGCTGAACACCTTTCCGTTCTCGCGCAGCTTCGCCGTATAGCCCGCCTTGTCGTAGGGAAGCAGCAGCTTCATGCGCTTTGCGGTTTCCGGGAGGTTCGCGGCGATCACCTGCAGCAGGCGGTCAATGCCCTGGCTGTTTTTCGCGCTGATCTTGACGGTGGTGCTGTTCTCCGGGATATGCTCGGCGAGCAGGTCGCACTTGTTCAGCACGGTGACCACCGGAATTTCAGCGGCGCCGAGGTCCGCGAGGGTTCTCAGTGTCACTTCCGCCTTTTCAGCGGCTTCCGGGTCGGCGGCGTCGCAGACGTGAATTATGATATCTGCGCTTGCGGCTTCCTCCAGGGTGGATTTGAACGCTTCCACCAGGTGGTGCGGCAGGCGGCGGATTAGTCCCACGGTGTCGATGAGCAGCAGGCTGCGCCCGTCCGGGAGCTCGATGGAGCGCGCAGTCGGGTCGAGGGTCGCAAAAAGCTTGTCCTCGGCGAGCACACCGGCTCCGGTCAGCAGATTCAGCAGGGTGGATTTACCGGCGTTTGTGTAGCCGACTATCGCGCCTACCTGCACGCTGTCCTTCTTGCGGCGCGTGCGCGTGAATCCGCGGCGCTCCTCAAGTTCCTTCAGTTCTGCGGAAAGCTTGTCGATACGCCTGCGGATATGCCGGCGGTCGGTTTCAAGCTGGGTTTCGCCAGGTCCCCTGGTGCCGATTCCGCCGCCCAGTCTGGACAGCGAAGCGCCGATTCCCATAAGCCGCGGCAGGCGGTATTTCAGCTGTGCCAGCTCGACTTGCAGCTTGCCCTCCCGGGAAACTGCACGTCCGGCGAAGATGTCGAGAATGAGCATTGTCCGGTCGATTACCCGGACGTCGGTTTCGTCCTCGACATTGCGTATCTGGGACGCGGTCAGTTCGCAGTCGAATATCAGAAGCTCCGCGCCAAGTGAGCCGCAAAGCTCCCTGACCTCCGCAAGCTTGCCTTCGCCGATGACGGTGGCTGCTTCGTAGGCCTCGCGCTTCTGGATAACGCGCGCAAGCTCCTCCGCTCCGGCGGTCTGAGCAAGCTCCGCGAGTTCGTCCATCGAGCTTTCGGCGTCGTATTCTCCGGTGTCCGCACCGATGAGTATCGCCCGTGTGAGATGTTTTTCTTCCATAATTACTCCTTACTCAAAACTCTGGTAACGGCAGAGTAATTCCCGTTTCTGCGTGAGTGCAGAACGTCAGTAATTACACACATATCGTAATTATATCAGCAATGGTACGATATGTCAAGGGAATTCTGATGAATAATGCCGCAAGGCAGTTCAATATACACAAGCAAAAAAAGGACGAAAGTCCGAAAGAAAGGCTGATAGCTTTGAAATTCGAAAGATATGACGTGATCATCGTAGGCACCGGTATTTCCGGAATCTACACCGCGCTGAACCTCGCCCCGGACCTGAAGATACTCATGCTGTCCAAGCGTGAGCTGACTCTCTGTAATTCCGCGCTGGCGCAGGGCGGAGTCGCAGCGGTTATGGATAAGGAGAACGACAGCTACGAGCTGCACATCAAGGACACCCTTATCGCAGGTCACTACAAGAATAACCTCGACAATGTGAAGATACTTGTCGAGCAGGGACCGACGGACGTAATGCGCCTTAAGGACAAGTACGGCGTTGAGTTCGACCTCAAGCAGGACGGAAGCATTGAGCTCACCCGGGAGGGCGGACATTCACGCCGCCGTATCGCGCACCACAAGGACACCACCGGATTCGAGATCGAAACCAACCTCATCAAGCAGGTGCAGGAACTCAAGAATGTTACCGTTGTCAACTGGTCGGTACTCTGCCGACTGGAGAAGCAGGACGGAATGTTCTTCGCGGACGTACTGGCGCACAACGACGAGCCGGGCAGGCAGGAGCACCAGTATTACTGCGCTGACGCAGTAGTCCTGGCGACCGGCGGTATCGGCAGAGTTTACGATTTCACGACGAATTCCGCTATCGCCACCGGCGACGGAATCCAGCTGGCGTACAACCTGGGCGCTGAGATAAAGAACCTCAGTTATGTGCAGTTCCACCCGACGGCGTTCGCAGACCGCAAGAACCGCGAGTGCTTCCTGGTTTCCGAGGCGGTCCGCGGCGAGGGCGCATATCTGCTGAACTGTCACAAGGAGCGCTTCATGCAGAAGTACGAGCCGGAGCGCAAGGAGCTTGCTCCCCGTGACGTGGTTTCCGAGTGCATGATGAAGGAGCAGGCTCTCACCGGAAGCGACGAGTTCTGGCTGGATATCTCCTATAAGGACCCCGAATTCGTCAAGGGACACTTCCCGATGATATACAGCAAGGTGCTCGAAAAGGGCTACGACATGACCAAGGAGCCGTTTCCGGTTTACCCCTGCCAGCACTACCTCATGGGCGGAATCAACGTTGACGGCAAAGGCGCAACGAATATCCCCGGGCTGTATGCCGCAGGCGAATGCTCCCACACCGGCGTCCACGGAAAGAACCGCCTTGCCAGCAACTCCCTGCTGGAGGCGCTGGTATTCTCCCGGCTGATCGCCGAGGATATCACCAAGAACCGCCGCAAGGACGACCGCGCTTCCGTGGAGTATCCGATGGCTTCCCCGGAGGGCAAGCCGCTTCCGCACGGAATCCGAACCGAAATACGCCACATCATGCAGAAGGCGTACTTCATCAAGCCGAACTACGAGGAAGCAGAAAAGGGACTGGCGCGCATTAAGGAGCTGAAGGACCAGGTATACAACGGCGGCTATGAGATCACCGCAGATTATGTTGAAACCAAGTCCCTGGTGACCGTGGCGTACATAATCCTCTCCGAGGTACTTGAAAGGAAGGGTAAGGACGAATGATACTTTTACCGTTTTACGTTGACGACATTATTAAGACAGCGCTGACTGAGGACATCAACTATATCGACAGCACCGCCGACCTGCTTATCCCGGAGGACAGCATTTCCTCCGCGTACTTCATGTCCAAGGCGGACGGCGTTCTGTGCGGACTTGAGGTAGCCCTGCGCGTATTCACGATACTCGATCCGGAAATGAAGATAGAGTGCCATTTCAAGGACGGCGACAAGGTGAAGTACGGCGATATCATCGCGGAATTCAGCGGTCACACCCGTCTTATGCTCAAGGCTGAGCGTACTTCGCTGAATATCCTCCAGCACATGAGCGGCATTTCCACCTACACCAACAAGTGCGTGGAGCTCGTCAAGGGAACCAACGCCAGCATTGCGGATACCCGCAAGACCCTGCCGGGACTCCGTCCGCTCCAGAAGTATGCGGTTACAGTCGGCGGCGGCAGAAACCACCGCTACAACCTGACTGACGCGGCAATGCTCAAGGATAACCACATCGACGCCTACGGCGGAATCACCCCGGCTGTCAATGCGCTCCGCCAGAAGGCAGGGCACATGCTCCAGATCGAGGTGGAAACCCGGAATCTTGACGAGGTTCAGGAAGCCGTGGACTGCGGCGTGAATGTCATCATGCTCGACAACATGGACTGCTCCACCATGGCGCAGGCGGTGAAGCTCGTAAACGGACGCGCAAAGCTGGAAGCGAGCGGCAACGTCACCATGGAGAATATCCGCGAGGTCGCAGAAACAGGCGTGGATATCATTTCGCTTGGCGCGCTCACCCACAGCGTAAAGGCGTTTGATATTTCGATGAAGTGGAAGAAGTAAAATAAATGCAAAGCGGCTGTTCGTTTAATGCGAACAGCCGTTTTTTATTCATGCGGATGGTTAGTCAAAGAATGATACGCACATCACATAATCGTCGCCGTCTTTCGCCAGCCCGATTATTGCCGCGTAAGTCTCGCCGTCGTAAACGTTATAGTAGGTCGAACCTTCTACCTTTTCAAGCGTTAAGCCGGAACTCATAACATCAGCCATGTATATCTGCATTGCTGCAACAGCCGCTTCCGAATCAGATGAAAGCGAATAATAGTATATCTCGTTATCTTCCTTGATAAACTCCGCTCCAAGCGACTCGGAGGGTTTCGGCATTTTGGAATTTTCCGCAAAGTATTCTTTTTCTTCTGCCGACTCGACAGACGATGTGTTTTCTACTGAACTCTGTTCTGCGGAGGATAAAACGCTTTCATTGTTATTTCCACATGCCGTAAGGCAGGGCACCATTACAGCGCAAATTGCCAGAAGCGAAATGACCTTTTTCATCGTAACTACTCCTTTATTGTGCATATTTTACTGCATAAAATCTCTGCAACACATAGAAATTTTATGTTTTTTCTTATTATATCACAGAATATTCTATCTGTCAAGTGGATATTCTTGTTGTTAGATAGTTTTTATTTATGGCGTATCCTGATATCATGTAATAGGGTGATATAATGACGATAGATTACACAGAGGTCGGCAAGCGCATTGCTGCGCGCCGAAAGGAACTCGGACTGAAACAATATCAGGTCTGTGAGATGATAGATGTCAACTACAAATACCTTTCCAATCTGGAAACAGGGCGTTCAGCGCCGAGCCTTGAACTTGTAATGAGCCTTTGCCGTGCGCTTGATACGACTCCGGATTATCTGCTGACCGGAACGGACAGACCGCGTCAGACTCCTGAAGATATCTCAGAAAAAATCAAGAAGCTGAGCGATAGTAACCGTCAGCTTCTTGATGGGATAATCAATTTGATGTTGGACCGGCAATAATTGGTAAGGTGGAATATTCCACCTTATTTTATTAATGCGGTAATTTCATCTGAGCCAGCTGTGGGAATTCCCGGCTGCGTATCTCGGCGATACGGTTGTCTATGCGGCTGCGCGTGATTCCAGGGAGGTCATCGAATATCGGCTCCACACCGAAGAATGCGGAAGCGACCACCGCGCCGAAAGCGTTTGCGTCCACCTCGGAGGGCTGTAGGCTGAATTCCCTCAGGGGAAGCTTCTCCCGGGACTGATAGATTCCGAAGTAGTGCTCCGTGTCAGTGCGGCGCTGCCATTCCTTACGCAGCTGGAATGCTGCGGAGAACAGTTGGTCGAGGGACGGATTCTTCAGCTTCCGCAGGTAAAGCTGCTTTCCGTCCGGAGTGAGCCGCGCGTGCTCGCCGGGCTGTAGGGCGGAATCGTTATAGAACACCGCCGGCATGGGAATATCCAGCATTCCGCAGATCATCTTGATGTAGTTGTTTATCATAGTCCACCTCAGAATTCAGAATAATGTAAGCTGTTCACACTCCGGGAATTCTCTCAGATAGGCGAATATTTTATCCGGGATGTGCAGCATTCCGTATTTTTCGCATTCGCCGTGGAATATATCCAGCAGCCGAGCGGTGTCCGGCGACGGAAGCTCGTAGAAATTCACGAACCGCTGCATATAGCGCTCTTTCAGCCCCGGGAAGTGCTCGTCAAGCTGCCTGTAGAAGTATTCCCGGCTTCCCTCCCGGAGAGTCAGCCCCATTCCGAAAGCCATCACGCCAACGCAGCCGGAGCGCCGTGCGTAGTCCAGTATCCCACGGACGTTTTCCTCGGTGTCGTTGATGAACGGCAGCAGCGGCGACAGCCATACCACTGTCGGAATACCGCGCTCGCGCATTTCGCACAGCACCTCGAACCTCCGGGACGTGGGACAGACATTCGGCTCGATGATACGGCAGAGGTCGTCGTCAAAGGTGGTCAGGGTCATCTGGACGACTGCCTTGGATTTACGGTTGATCTCCTCCAGCAGGTCGATGTCGCGAATTACAAGGTCGGATTTCGTCAGCAGGCTCACGCCGAATTCGTACTGCGAGATCAGTTCCAGGCAGCGCCGGGTCAGTCGCAGCTCCTTTTCCGCATGGAGGTAGGGGTCGCACATTGCGCCGGTGCCGATCATGCAGCGCTTCCGCTTGGAACGCAGCGCGGATTCCAGCAGCTGCGGCGCATTCTCCTTGACCTCCACGTCCTCGAAGGCGTGTGACATCTGGTAGCATTCGCTCCGGGAATCGCAGTAAATACACCCATGGGTGCAGCCACGGTAGATGTTTATTCCGTTTTCCGCCGAGAGTATTCCCTTTGCCTGCACCTTGTGCATGTTTTCACCGCCGTTCATGAATTTGTTGCCTGTGAACATTATACAGCATTATGACGGATATGTCAATAATCCGCCCGGGTAATGCCCCCGGTTTTTGCAAAGCGTAAAAATCCGAGGAAGCGTGAAAAAATCCCTTGACAAATCCTCCGGAGTAGTATATAATAACTAGTAACAGTAATGCACTTTTCAGGTGTGTTTTGCGAAAAAATCAGTGGCTTTTAAGGCGGCACCGTGAGGCCGGCAAGGTTGTGATTTTCGTATAGGGGGAGTTGCGCCCAGGCGGCGCAGCGCTTGTTGTACACAGATTTCATCAGCCAGCCGTATATCCGGCTGGCTTTTTTGTCCTGATTAGAAAGGACGTGATATCCATGTGTACCGTCGAGGGTCTTTCTTTAAAGGCGGAAATAATGGACGAAAGCTCGATGGCGAGGGCGGTCACCCGTATTTCGTTTGAGATGATCGAACGTAATAAGGGTACTGATGGCCTTTGCCTTATCGGGCTTTTTTCACGCGGTGCAGTCCTTGCCAAGCGCATTGCGGCGAAGCTTTCCGAGATCGACGGCAGCGAGATACCGGTGGGACTGCTGGATATCACGCCATTCCGGGACGACAAGCCGCGCGGCGGCTGTCCGGACAGCAGCGAGATACCGTTCGATATCACGGACAAGCGCGTCGTAATCGTGGACGACGTTATTTTCACCGGACGGACTGCGCGCGCCGCCATCGACGCGATAATGTCCCGTGGCAGACCCATGCTGATACAGCTGGCGGCGCTGGTGGACAGGGGACATAGGGAGCTTCCCATCAGGGCGGATTACATCGGCAAGAACCTCCCCACCTCCCGCGAGGAAAAGGTCAAGGTGCTGGTGAACGAGCTTGACGGCTGCGACAAGGTCGTAATTTACACGCAATGTCCCGGTGAGTAAGGGACTATCATAAACGGAAAATACAATACAGGGAGGTCATGATGGACTTATTACTGAAAAACGGATATGTCGTTGACAGCGCCAGCGGATTCGAGGGCAGGGCGGATATACTTATCCGCGACAACCTTATACGGGACGTCGGCGAGAATATCTCCGCCCCGGACGCGCAGGTCATCGATTGCGATGGACTGACGGTCATTCCCGGAATATGCGATATGCATGTGCATTTCCGCGATCCCGGTCAGACCCACAAGGAGGATATCATCACCGGCGGAAACGCAGCGGCGGCAGGCGGAGTTACCGCAGTTGCCTGCATGCCGAATACGAATCCCACTATCGACAATGCGGAAACGGTGCACTACATCATCGAAAAGGCGAAGAACGCCAGAACGCGCGTTTATCCCGTGGGCAGCATTACAAAAGGGCTTGGCGGAGTTGAGATGTGTGACTTCAAGGAGCTCCACGACGCTGGCTGCGTTGCGGTTTCCGACGACGGCAGACCGGTCCGGAACGCCCGTATCATGGCGGAAGCCATGGTGAAGGCGCACTACGCAGGGCTGAAGGTGATCTCCCACTGCGAGGATCTTGACATCGTTAACGGCGGTATCATGAACGCCGGCGAGGTTTCTAAGGAACTCGGCGTAAAGGGAATACACCGCCTGAGCGAGGATATCATAACCGAGCGTGAGATCACCCTTGCGGCAGACCTTGAGGTGCCGATTCACATTGCGCACGTTTCTACCGCGCAGAGCATGCAGAATATCCGCACGGCGGCGCGCTTCGGAACTATGGTTACCTGCGAGACCGCACCGCACTACTTCATGCTGACGGACGAACTGCTCCGCAGCCGGGACGCGGACTACCGCATGAATCCTCCGCTCCGCACGGCGGCAGACGTACAGGCGATAACCGAGGGCGTTATCGACGGCACTATCGACTGCATAATCACCGACCATGCTCCCCACGCTCCGGAGGAAAAGGCGGATTTCGAGAAGGCTCCCAACGGTGTTGTCGGACTGGAAACCTCCCTGGCGGCTACGCTCACCGCGCTTTACCACACCGGAAAGATATCTCTCCAGAGGATCGTCACGCTGATGTGCGTGAATCCGCGCAGGATACTGTCTATCCCCGGAGGTTCGCTGAAGAGCGGCGATATCGCGGACATCTGCATTTTCGACCCCAACGAAGAGTGGGTGGTCGATCCGGCGAAGCTGCACTCAAAATCGAAAAACACCTGCTTCAAGGGAATGACCCTGAAGGGCAGGGTGAAATACACAATATTAGACGGAAAAATAGTTTACACAGACGGCGTTGACTGAGCCGCAGGAAAGGAAGAATGAAATGTCACTTGACAGACTTATCGAGAAGATCGAACAGACCCAGAATCCCTCCGTTGCAGGACTTGACCCCAAGCTTGCTTACGTTCCCGAGTTCATTAAGGAGAAGTGCTTCGAGAAGTACGGCGAGACCCTCAAGGGCGCTGCGAAGGCTCTGCTGGAATTCAACAAGGGGCTCATCGACGCGCTGTATGATATCGTACCGGCAGTAAAGCCCCAGGCGGCTTACTATGAGATGTACGGACCGGCTGGCGTCAAGACCCTCTACAAGACCCAGGAATACGCGCGCAGCAAGGGAATGTACGTCATCACCGACGGCAAGCGCAACGACATCGGCACAACGATGGAAGCATACGCAGCCGCACATCTGGGCAAGGTACAGGTAGGCAGCCAGACCTACGAGCCGTTCCTCGGGGACGCGCTGACGGTCAACGGTTACCTCGGCAGCGACGGAATCAAGCCGTTGGTAGCTACCTGCCGCGACAACGACAAGGGAATCTTCGTGCTTGTCAAGACCTCCAACCCCAGCTCCGGCGAACTCCAGGACAAGAAGATCGACGGCGTGACTATCTATGAAACCATGGGTCACATGTGCGAGGAGTGGGGCAAGGAACTCCCCGGCGTTTACGGTTATTCCGGCGTCGGCGCGGTAGTCGGCGCGACTTATCCCGAGCAGCTGAAATACCTGCGCGAGAAGCTCCCTACAACGTTCTTCCTTATCCCGGGCTACGGCGCTCAGGGTGCAGGCGCTAAGGATATCGCCGGCGCGTTCGACAAGAATGGCCTGGGAGGAATCGTCAACAGCTCCAGAGGAATCATGTGCGCATACCAGAAGGAGAAGTGCGACGAGCACGAATTCGCCGAGGCAGCACGCCGCGAAGCTATCCGCATGAGAGATGAAATCATGGGTATAGTAGGAAAGATCAGCATAAGCAAGTAATTACGCCCATACAGAGATATACCCCCTCGGCGCACTGTGCCGGGGGATAAAGGGAGTCCCGTGATACAGTTAATTAACCAGTACATGGAGGAGAACAAATGATATTCGAGAACAAAAAGAAAGCGACGCTCGTTCTTGCGGACGGCACAGAATTCGTGGGCAGGGCGTTCGGCGCGGACGGCTCGGTTGTCGGTGAGATTGTATTCACCACCGCGATGGTAGGCTACCAGGAAACCCTGACTGACCCCAGCTACTGCGGACAGATCGTTACCCAGACCTTTCCGCTGATAGGAAACTACGGTGTGAATTCCATCGACCCCGAGTCCAACGGGAGCGTTGTCAGCGGCTACATCGTAAGAGAGCAGTGCGAGGATCCGTCGAATTTCCGCTGTGAGGGCGATCTTGACAGCTATCTGAAGAAGTACAACATCATCGGTATCTACGACATCGATACGCGCCACCTCACAAAGATAATCCGCGAGAGCGGCGTAATGAACGGTGCGATAGTCCACGGCGATTTCGACAAGGACGCGCTTCTCGCGCAGATCCGCGCGTATAATGTCGGAAAGGTGGTCCCAAAAGTCAGCGTAAAGGCGAAGGAATACTACCCGGCTGAGAACGCAAAATACAACGTGGTGCTGATGGATTACGGCTACAAGTTCAATATCCGCCGCGAACTGGTCAAGCGTGGATGTAACGTCACCGTAATGCCGTGGAACTCCACCGCGGACGAGATAAAGGCGCTGAACCCCGACGGCATAATGCTTTCCAACGGTCCCGGCGACCCTGCGGACAACACCGAGGCTATACAGACCCTCCACGACCTTATTCCGGCGCAGATACCCACATTCGGAATCTGTCTGGGGCATCAGCTGCTGGCGCTCGCCAACGGCGCAAAGACCGAGAAGCTCAAGTACGGTCACCGCGGCGGCAACCAGCCGGTAAAGGATCTCGCGCTTGACAGAACATTCATCACCTCCCAGAACCATGGCTATGCAGTCGTAAGCGACAGCGTTCCTGCCGGGGCAGGCGAGGTCAGCCACGTCAACGGCAACGACGGCACCTGCGAGGGCGTGCGTTATCACAATGCGCCTGCGTTCACGGTGCAGTTCCACCCGGAGGCATGCGGCGGTCCGAAGGATACCGCGTACCTGTTCGATGAGTTTATTGATCTGATGGAGGGTAAAAAGTCATGCCGTTAAGAAGCGATATCAAGAAAGTACTGGTTATAGGCTCCGGCCCTATCGTTATCGGACAGGCTGCGGAGTTCGACTACGCAGGTACCCAGGCGTGCCGTGCGCTCAAGCAGGAGGGGCTGGAGGTAGTCCTCATCAATTCCAACCCGGCTACTATCATGACGGACAAGCACATGGCGGACAAGATCTACATCGAGCCGCTGACTCTTGACGTCGTAAAGAGAGTAATCGAGATTGAGAAGCCGGACAGCGTGCTGTCAAACCTCGGCGGCCAGACCGGGCTTACGCTCTCCATGGAACTTGCCGAGTGCGGATTCCTGGCGGAGCACGGCGTAAAGCTGCTCGGCTCCAATCCCGAAACCATTCACAAGGCGGAGGACAGACAGGCGTTCAAGGACACTATGGAGAAGATCGGTCAGCCATGTATTCCCTCCAAGGTCGTTGAAACAGTCGAGGACGCAATGGACTTTGCCGAGGTTATCCACTACCCGGTAATCGTAAGACCTGCGTTCACTCTGGGCGGCACCGGCGGCGGTATCGCGCAGACTCCCGAGGAACTCCACGAGATCGCCACCAACGGACTGCGTCTTTCTCCTATCACTCAGATCCTGGTCGAGAAGTGCATCTCCGGCTGGAAGGAGATCGAGTTCGAGGTAATGCGCGACAGCAAGGGCAACGTCATCACCGTCTGCTCCATGGAGAACTTCGACCCGGTCGGCGTACACACCGGCGACTCCATCGTCGTTGCTCCCTGTGTGACCCTCGCCGATAAGGAATATCAGATGCTGCGTACCGCGGCTATCAACATAATCCAGGAACTCAAGGTAGAGGGCGGCTGCAACTGCCAGTTCGCGCTCAAGCCCGACAGCTTCGATTATGCCGTTATCGAGGTAAACCCGAGAGTTTCCCGTTCCTCTGCGCTGGCTTCCAAGGCTACTGGATATCCTATCGCAAAGGTTGCTGCGAGAATCGCGGTTGGTTACACTCTCGACGAAATCGTAAACCAGGTAACCGGAAAGACCTACGCATGCTTCGAGCCTGCGCTTGACTATCTGGTAGTAAAGTTCCCGAAGTGGCCGTTCGATAAGTTCGTTTACGCGAAAAAGACTCTCGGCACCCAGATGAAGGCTACCGGAGAGATCATGGCTATCGCGCCCAGCTTTGAGGCTGGCATGATGAAGGCGGTCCGCTCCATCGAGCTTGGAATGGACACCATGACCAAGGAGGATTTCGTAAAGCTCACCGATGAGGAGATCATGAAGAAGCTGGAGGACATTGACGTTGACCGTTCCTTCTGCGTATTCGAAGCGCTCAAGCGCGGCATTTCCATCGACGTTATCCACAACATCACCAAGATAGACAAGTGGTTCATCAGCAAGCTGAATAACCTCGTACAGCTGGAGAAGTGGCTGGCTGAGGGCGAGCTGACGCAGGAAAAGTACGACATGGCGAAGAAGTACTGCTACCTCGACAGCACCATCGAGCGCATTTCCGGTCAGAAGATAAAGGAGCGCCGCCTTGCAGTATACAAGATGGTAGATACCTGCGCGGCTGAGTTCTCCGCAAGCACTCCGTACTTCTACAATACGTTCGACCGCGAGAATGAAGCGGCTGAGTTCATCGAGCAGCACCCTACTGATAAGAAGAAGGTAATTGTATTCGGTTCCGGTCCTATCAGAATCGGTCAGGGTATCGAGTTCGACTACTGCTCCGTTCACTGCGTATGGACGCTGAAGGAAGAGGGCTGCGAGGCAATCATCTGCAATAACAACCCCGAAACTGTTTCCACCGACTTCGACACCGGCGACAGACTGTACTTTGATCCGCTGACAAAGGAGGACGTTGAAGCCCTCATCGCCACAGAGAAGCCCTACGGCGTTGTAGTTCAGTTCGGCGGACAGACTGCGATAAAGCTGATAAAGCACCTCACCGCGCTGGGCGTGCGTATTCTGGGTACTTCCGCTGCGGACGTTGACGCGGCAGAGGACAGAGAGCTGTTCGACGAACTGCTTGAGAAGTGCAATATCCCCCGTCCTAAGGGAAGCACAGTGTTCACCACCGAAGAAGCGCTCAGGGCAGCCAACGAGCTTGGATATCCGGTACTGCTCCGTCCGTCCTACGTTCTTGGCGGTCAGAATATGATAATCGCACACTGCGACAGCGACGTCACCGAGTACATGACGATAATCACCAGCCACAAGCTGGAGAACCCCGTGCTCATCGACAAATACATGATGGGTACTGAAGTTGAGGTAGACGCCATCTGCGACGGCGAGGACTTCCTTATTCCGGGTATCATGGAGCATATTGAGCGCGCAGGTATCCACTCCGGCGACTCCATCTCCATCTATCCTGCGCAGACTCTTTCCGAGCACATCAAGCGCGTTATCATCGACTACACCGAAAAGCTTGCGAAGGCGCTGCATGTAGTCGGTCTGGTGAATATCCAGTACGTTGTGTACGACCACGAGGTATTCGTAATCGAGGTTAATCCGCGTTCTTCCAGAACCGTTCCGTATATCAGTAAGGTTACGGGCGTGAACATGGTGGATATCGCGACCAAGATAATCCTCGGCGCTAAGCTCAAGGACATGGGCTACAAGAGCGGTCTGTATCCTGTCGGCGACTACATCGCCGTCAAGGTTCCGGTATTCAGCTTTGAGAAGCTGAACGACGTTGATAACCAGCTCGGTCCGGAGATGAAGTCCACCGGCGAGTGCCTTGGTATCGCCAAGACCTTCAGCGAGGCGCTGCTCAAGGGACTTATTGCGGCAGGCTACAAGCTGTACCATGAGGGCGGCGTGCTCATCTCCGTCAAGGACGGCGACAAGCACGAGATAATTGAGATCGCAAGCCGCTTCGAGGCTCTGGGATTCAAGATCTACGCCACCAGCGGAACCGCTTCCGTGCTCAACAGAAACATGATCGCGGCAAGCCACGCCTACAGAATAGGCAAGGGCGATCCGGACGTTATCCAGCTGCTGGAGAGCGGAAAGATACAGTACGTTATCTCCACCTCCGAGACCGGCAGACAGCCGTCCCGCGACAGCGTAAAGATGCGCCGCAAGGCTGTGGAACGTTCCATCGCGTGCCTTACTGCGATAGACACCGCGAATGCGCTGCTTGACTGCCTTGAAATGCACAAGACCATCAACGATGTTGAGCTTGTTGACATTACAAAGATCTGAGTCTATTCACAACAATTGTTCGGGCGGGCATTGCTCGCCCCTACAGTGTTATTTACAGCATTTATTACCCCCTGCGAAAGGAAAATCAAATGAAGATCGGCAAATACCCGGTAAAGCACAGCTACAGGATCCCACGGCTGATAACCGACGTTTTCTCGGTGGGACTGGCGGTTTTTATCCTCTCCGTGGAATACATGTTCATGACGGTTTACGAGGATAATCTGCGCCAGAACATCGGCGACAACATCGAAAAGCTGGCGCTGTCCGACCCGACCATCGGCTGGAAGCACTGGGTCACCATGATATTCCCGGCGGCGGTGCTGGCGGTGTTCGTGGCGTACCTGATACTGGTGCTGAAGAACCACAGTTTCCGCAGCCTGAACATCACCAAGCGGAACGCGCAGAAGGTCCGGGATATGTACGCGCTGTGCGTGTCCCTGTGCAAGATCCCGGCGCTTATGTTCATCAGCGAGATGATGATGATAACCCACAACAAAATGCTGATGTCCGATGAAAGCTGGTTCACCGTGCAGCTGGTGCTTGATCTGGCTATAATCGTGCTGCTGATCTGTTATTTCCGCCGGCTGCTGATAAGGATAACACAACCTGCGGAACAGGCTGACGAAAACACTATGCATGTCCGGGCGGTGGTTAAGGAGGAAACTCCCGAGGAGCCTGCGCCCGAAAAAACCAACGATACCGAAAGGAGCTAAAATGAGCTACTACTGCGACAGGTACCCGATAATCGAGAAAAAGACCCTCTCCCGGGACACCTATTCCATCACGATACTTGCACCGGAGGCTGCAAAGGCCGCTCACACCGGTCAGTTCGCAAACATCACCGCGCCGGGATTCACCCTGCGCCGCCCCATTTCCATCTGCGAATTCAGCCGTTCCAAGGGCACAATCCGCTTTGTGTTTGAGGTAAGGGGCAAGGGGACCGAGGCTATTTCAAGGCTCAATCCCGGGGACAACCTGGACGTGCTCGGCCCTCTCGGCAACGGATTCAAGATCCCTGACAGCGCCCGTAAGGTGGTATTGGTTGGCGGCGGTATCGGAGTCCCTCCGCTGCTCGGGATTGCCAAGAAGCTCGGCGACCGCGCAACGGCTATCCTGGGATTCCGGGATTACAGCCGCATAATTCTCGCGGACGAATTCGAGAAATACGGCGCGAACACTGCGATATGCACCGACGACGGCTCCGTTGGCTACAACGGAATGGTCACATCTCCGCTGGAGAGCACCCTGAAGAATTCCGGCGCCGACCTGGTGTGCGCATGCGGCCCTATGCCCATGCTGAATGCGGTTGCAAGGGTGTGCGCTGACAACAACGTGCCCTGTAAGGTTTCCATGGAGCAGAGAATGGGCTGCGGCGTGGGAGCGTGCGTGGTATGTTCCTGCCTGACTGTACGCAACGGTCAGGAGCATTACGCAAGAGTCTGCAAGGACGGCCCCGTATTCGACGCAAAGGAGGTAAAGTTCAATGGCTGATCTTTCCGTTAAAATCGCCGGGGTGGAATTCCCGAACCCGGTCATCGCCGCTTCCGGAACTTATGGCAACGGCGAGTGTTTCACCGACCTGTATCCGCTTTCCAGACTTGGCGGAGTTTCCTGCAAGGGAATGACCATCGAGCCCAAGATGGGCAATATTCCTCCGAGAATAGCTGAAACTCCCTCCGGCATACTGAATTCCGTGGGACTCCAGAACATCGGCGTGCATGGCTTCATTGAGTATTACCTCCCCACCCTCAAGGAGGAGGGCAACGTGATCATCGCCAACGTAGCCGGCGCAGTCATCGACGACTACATCGCCGCGGCGGAAGCGCTTGATTCCACCGACGTTGACATGATCGAGCTGAATATTTCCTGCCCGAATGTCAAGGCTGGCGGCGCGACCTGGGGAGTTACCTGCGAGGGTGCTTCCTCCGTCACAAAGGCGGTAAGGGCAGCTACCAGCAAGCCTCTGATAGTCAAGCTGACCCCGAACGTAACCAACATCACCGAGATAGCAAAGGCGGTCGAAGCCGAGGGCGCGGACAGCATTTCGCTGATCAATACGCTGCTTGGAATGCGCATTGATATCCGCAGCAGACGCCCGATACTCCACAACAACGTGGGCGGACTTTCCGGTCCGGCGATATTCCCGGTTGCGGTACGCATGGTATGGCAGTGCTACAATGCCGTAAAGATACCGATAATCGGCATGGGCGGAATCTCCACCTGGGAGGACGCGGTTGAGATGATGCTTGCCGGCGCTTCCGCTATCCAGATGGGCACCGCGATATTCACCGACCCGTGGTCGCCGATAAAGGTCATCGAGGGTCTGAACGACTACATGGACAAGAACGGCATAAAGGATCTCTCGGAGATAGTCGGTCAGGTAAAGCCCTGGTGATCTTATGCCGGGAACGATCTGCGTAAATCGCAGTAATATAAGATTGACAGGAGATATCTGATGAAGATAATGGCAGTAGACTACGGCGACAGCCGCACAGGGCTCGCGATGTGCGATAAGAGCGAGATCCTGGCTTCTCCGCTGTACACGATAAACATGAAGGATTTCGACCGCTGCGTCGAGATGGTCGCGCAGGCGGCGCAGGAGAACAAGGCGGAGCGTATCGTCGTCGGGAATCCGATAAACATGAACGGCACGGAGGGTCCGCGCTCCGAGAAGTGCAGGCTGTTCGCGGACAGGCTCCGGGAGCTTGTCGGCGTTGACGTTGTGATGTGGGACGAGCGTTCCTCCACCGTCACGGCTATCGGCTTCATGAACGACGTGAACAAACGCGGAAAGAAGCGCAAGGAAGTGCTGGATTCCGCTGCGGCGGCGGTTATCCTGGACGGCTACCTCGCCTGGCGCAAAAATCACCCCGACGCGGACTGATAAATGGGTGAAAATGCTTGACATTCCGGCGTATTAGGGGTAAAATATAATAGGGTGCAGTGTTTGTTCCTGCACCCTTTTTTCATTCGAAATTCTAAACCGAAAGGAAACCATAGATATGAGCAATTTCCAGACAGCAAGGATATTCAGCGACAACATGGTGCTTCAGTTCAGCAAACCGCTGAGCGTGTTCGGCACCGGCACTGACGGCACTGTTGTGACAGTCAGCATTACCGGCGAGGAAGCCGCGCAGACCTCCACAGTCGTAAAGAACGGCAGGTGGCTTGCAATGCTCCCTCCGCAGCCTGCGCAGGACTGCGTTGAGCTTACCGTGACTGATGGCGCGGACACCGTGAAGTTCAGCAACGTGGCTGTCGGAGCTGTATGGCTCGCCGGCGGTCAGAGCAATATGGAGCTGGAACTCCAGAACTGCAATACCGGCAAGGAAAGCCTTGAAAACGACGATACTCCGAACGTGCGCTTCTACTACACGATGAAGAAATCCATCGCGGACGAGAGCTTCTTTGAGAGCGAAAAGCAGATGGGCTGGAACGAATTCTCCAACAAGGAGAGCGCCAGGTGCTGGAGTGCGGTAGGATACTACTTCGCAAAGGAACTGTCCGAGAAGCTCAACATGACGGTCGGAATCATCGGCTGCAACTGGGGAGGAACTTCCGCCAGCGCGTGGCTCAGGCGTGAATACGCGGACGGCGAAACGGCGATATATTTCGATGAGTACGACAAGGCGATAGAGGGAAAGTCCGAGCAGCAGCTTCGTCAGGATTACCTGGATTACCAGGCGTACCACGCTGAATGGGAGCGCAAGAGCGCGGAGTACTATAACAACACCCCGAATCCCACCTGGGACGGATGTCTGGAATACTGCGGCGAGAATAAGTACCCCGGTCCGGCTTCTCCGCTGAATCCCATGTCCCCGGGAGTGCTCCACAAGAGCATGGTAGAGCGTATCGCCCCCTACACCATGACCGGAGTTATCTGGTACCAGGGAGAGAGCGATGACCACCGTCCGGATATGTACTATAAGCTGCTCAACCAGATGATACGCTGCTGGCGCGACGACTGGAACGACGAGCTGTTCTTCGTTATCGGTCAGCTGCCCATGCATCGCTGGGAGGCAGACCAGGATATCAAACACTGGTGCAGGATACGCGAGGCGCAGGCAAAGACCACCCGCGAAACCGCAGGAACCGCGCTGGCAGTTCTTATCGACTGCGGCGAGTTCAGCGAGATCCACCCGAAGGACAAAAAGACCCCGGGACATCGCTTCTGCCTTGCGGCGCTGAACGGCTGCTATCAGGTGCAGTTCGTTGACGCCGAGGACGGCAGGGAAGAGGGCGGATATTCCACCTTCAATCCGGAGGCGTATGAAGTATGCTGGAATTCCGACAGCGTTGACGTGTTCGTGTCTACCGGGCTTTGCCTGGAGGTAAAGGACGACGCAGATCAGATAAGCGGTTTCGAGTTGATGGACATCGACGGCGAGTGGCACAGCGCAGCGGCAGTGCTTTCCGACAAGGAACTGTGGAATGCCGGCGAGGGCACCGAGATACTCCATGTCACCGGAGTTGAATACCCCTGCGGAGTGCGCTACCTCTGGACGAACTACACCGAGGATATTCCGCTGAGGGACGGCGAGAACGAAGTTCCCATGCCGCCGTTCATCTTCACGAAGCCCGATTATCAGGGCTGATAAAGGAGCTGTGTTTCATGGAAAAGGAAAAGATAGACAGGATAAACCACCTTGCGAGAAAGCACCGCGAACACGGTCTTACAGACGAGGAAAAGGCTGAGCAGGAAGCGCTCCGCAACGAGTACCGCGAGGGATTCAAGAAGGGTCTTGCTCAGCACCTGGACAATGTTTACTACAAAATGCCGGACGGCAGCCTTGTAAAGGCGGTCAAGGGCGAGGTAAAAATACCCGGAGTGAACACGGAGGGAAAGAAATGATAGCATTAGTTACCGGCGCAAGCTCCGGAATAGGCAGGGATATCGCGCGCTCCCTGGCAAAGCACGGCATAAATGTGATAATCAGCGCGCGCCGACGCGACCGCTTACAGGAACTCAAAGCGGAGCTTACCGAGAAGTACGGCGTAAAGGTCAAGATAATCGCCGCCGATCTTTCGGATACCGCCCAGTGTGTGGAATTACACCGGCGTGTAAGAAAATACAATATCGACATTTTCGTCAACAACGCAGGATTAGGAGTTTTCGGCGAATTCACCGACACCGATCTCGACCGCGAACTTGACGAGCTTGATGTGAATATCCGGGCGTTCCACATTCTGTTCAAGCTGTTCCTCCAGGATTTCCGGAAGCGCGACTACGGCTTCATTCTGAACACCGCAAGCAGCGCCGGATTTTTCCCGGGACCCTGCTTCTCCTCCTACTACGCAAGCAAGGCGTATGTGGTAAGAATGACCCAGGCTGTCCACGAGGAATTACGCGCGGACCACAGCCATGTTTCGCTGTCAATGCTGTGCCCGGGTCCTGTACAGACCGAGTTCATGGACAAGGCAAGAGTGAATTTCTCCGTGCCTCCTCAGTCCAGTGAATATGTGGCGGAATACGCTGTGCGCGAGATGTTTGCAGGAAAGCTGACCATAGTTCCGTCCAATCTCCTCAAGGCAGGGATAGTGTTCGGAAAGGTCGTACCGGACTGCGTCCTCGCATTCTTCGCGCGGCAGATACAGAGCAGACGGGAGCGGCTGTGATATGGCGTCAGTAACGGAAGTAACGGTGCGCTACGCCGAAACCGACCGCATGGGAGTAACTCACCATGCGGTATATCCGATCTGGTTCGAGATGGCGCGCACGGATTATATCAGAAACGCGGCGATGAGCTACGCCGAGATGGAGCGGCAGGGTGTGATGATTCCCGTCACCGGGATCTCATGCAGATACCGCCTGCCCACCGGCTATGACGACACCCTGGTGATAACCACGAAGATCACGCGGTTTTCCCCGGCACGGGTGGAGTTCAGCTACACCGCGGTGTTAAAGGGCGAAACGGATATCCGCTGTGAGGGTACCAGCGCACACGCGTTCGTGGATTCGCAGACATTCCGCCCGCTCAATCTGAAGAAGGCAATGCCTGAGCTTTATGCAAGGCTGGAAGAGGAAGCGGCTAAGGATATGGCACGCTGAGGAGGGTTCGGTTATGCTTAAACAGCTGATATTAGCGGTTCTTGGCGCGGTCACTATGATGACATCGCTGCCGGACAGCATTCCGGCGCAGAGCGGATTCTACCACACCGTGGGCAGGAATATAATCTCGCCTGACGGGAAAAAGACCACGCTTTACGGCATGGGATTCGGCAACGATGTGTGGTGCAGCTCGCTTTCCGAAGTGGGGCTCCATCATAATGAGGACAGCTTCCGGGAGATGAAGGATCTGGGATTCAACTCTGTGCGGTTCCTGCTGAATTACCGCTGGTTTGAGGACGATGACAAGCCGTATACCTACAAGCAGGAGGGCTTTGACTACATTGACCAGAGCATAGCCTGGGCGAAGAAATACGGCATAGGTCTGGTGCTGAACATGCACTACCCCCAGGGAGGGTACCAGTCCCAGGGGAAGGGCACGGCGCTGTGGACCGACCCCGAAAATCAGAAGCGGCTCGTTTCCCTCTGGGGCGAGATCGCACGGAGGTACGCGGACGAGCCGACGATAATCGGCTACGGTATCGTGAACGAGCCCGTGGTCCCGAATATCGGGACGATACAGCAGTCCGTGGCGCAGTGCCAGTCGCTGGTGCAGCGCTGCACCGACGAGATACGCCGGACGGACAGCAACCACATAATCTTCGCGGAGCGCGTGTGCGCCTGGCAGGACGCCGCGACCGGCGTAACCAGCTGGACCGGATACGACTATAACGACATGTGGTACCTTATTGATGACCCGAATGTCGTTTATGAGGCGCATTACTACGAGCCGTTCGTTTTCACGCACCAGTCCGCCGGGGATAATGTGTCGTACCCCTCCGGTACATACGTTTCCGGAATGCTGAGCGACTGGGTGGACTGCGTTTCCGCTGGCAATGCGAACAAGAACAACAATTACTTTGAGAGTGATTATTTCCAGCTCACCGATGAATACAACATGTACTCCCCGGTGCTGCATACATGGCAGCTGGGCAGCGGTACGGCGGTATTTGATGATCTGACCGTGACGGAATACTCCGCCGACGGAAGCAGCCGGGTGGTATACTACAACGACTTCTCGAGTTCAGAGGAGCCCACGGTCTGGAGCAGCGACGGCTCCGGAAATTTCACGGTATCAGACGGGCGCTGCACCATCGTCGGCGCGGATTCCGACTTCGTGGTGACGTTCAGCTCGCTGGAGCTGAAGGAGGGCTGCCGCTACAAGGTGAGCGGATATGTGGATTCCTCTGCGGCGAATGGCAAACGGGCTGAAATACGTGCGGATTTCAAGCTGGCGGACAAGATCTACGCCAGCGGCAGGGACTACGTTTTCGCCAACCTTTCCCGTCTGACGGAGTTCAGCGAAAAGAACAACGTCCCAGTATTCCTGGGTGAATTCGGCGCGGACGCCGAGTGCTTCAAGTCCAACAAGGGCGGCGAGCGCTGGGTCGGAGATGTGCTGGATTACTGCATTTCCAACGGACTTTCGTGCAGCTATCACGCCTACCACGAGCCCATGTTCGGACTTTACCCGGAAAACACATCAAACTACCCGACACTTCGCAACGAACGGCTGGCGCAGACCTTTAAGAGCCGGCTTTCAGGCAACACATTGGAGAAGAAATGAAGCGATTTATAATACTTGGCGGCGTAATACTTCTGGGAGCGGCTTCGGTGCTGATGTACACGCTGTTTCCGCCCAGCCAGCAGGATATAACGGCATCCACGGAGCCTGACGGTGAGATCACTCTCACCGAAAAGGAGAACGAGCCTTCCGGGAAGATCAGCTTTTCGCTGCCCTCCGGGTTCTATTCTGAGAACATCTCGGTGGAGCTTTCCGCGGATTCCGGGGATATCTACTTTACCACGGACGGCTCCGACCCGTCGGCGGAAACCGGCACGCTGTATTCCGCACCGATAGAGATCAACGCCTCCACCGAGGTCGCCGCTTCGACGATAAAGGCGGTCGTGGTGGACGGCGACGGCAATCCCGGCGAGATATTCACCACCAGCTACGTCACCGGACAGGACGTCGATGAGCGCTTCGGGGACAATACGCTGGTATTCGTGCTGAGCACGGACCCCTATAATCTGTACGATTATGAGTACGGTATTGCGGTGCCCGGAAAGGTGTACGACGACTATGTAAAGGAACACCCGGGCGAGGAGATTCCCTACAACGCACCGGGCAACTATTATATGACCGGCGCAGAGTGGGAACGCCCGATATATGTTGAGGTGTTCGAGAGCGGCGGAAACAAGGTCATCGACCAGGCAGCAGGAGTAAGGCTCTCCGGAGGTTACTCCAGGGTGCCGGACCAGAAATCCCTGCGGCTCATCGCACGGAAGAAATACGACCCGGACAACGGCAAATTCAAGTATGCGTTCTTTAATGGCGCGGAAACCGCCGATGGAGTCCCGGTGGCGGAATACGACCGCATAGTGCTGCGCAACGGCGCGAACGACCGTGAATTCGCCGGGGTGCGCGACGAGCTTTCGCAGAAGCTGGCGCAGGATTACGGCTACCCGGTGACCCAGCACTGCACTCCGGCGGCGGTGTTCCTCAATGGGGAATACTACGGATTTTCCTGGGTGCATGAGAACTATAATGAGGATTACCTCGCCACCTACTTCGGCGGAAACAAGGAGAACTACGAGATAATCAGCAACACCGAGGACGCTGACGAGGGCAGCGAGCGCGCTCTAGCGGACTACGCAAAGGTGCTGGAATACTACGACAGGGACCTCACGGACGACAAGACCTTCGCGGAGTTCTGCGAGCTGGTGGATATCGACAATCTCATGCAGTACTACTGCATGGAGGTGTTCATCGCAAACAAGGACTGGCCCGGAAACAACTACAAGGCATTCCGCTACTATCCGGACGAGGGCGAGGACGTCAGCGGATTCCGCGACGGTAAGTGGAGGTTCATGTTCTTCGACGCGGAGTATGCATGGAGCCTTTACGGCGACCGCCCGAACCAGAACACGCTGCGCGACCTGCTGGACGGGAATCACATGAGCGGCGAAAGCAAGGCGCTTATCGCACTGCTGAAACGCGACGACATGAAGCAGAAATTCGCGGCGGTCATGTCCGATCTGACGGCGTATGCGTTTGAGGAAAACCACATCAACGAAACCCTGGACGAGCTGCTTGAAATGAGCGACAATGAGCAGTTCTACGCGCTGGACCACGGGATTATCTCCACCTGGGCAAATCAGGGGACTTTTGCCGACAGCCGACAGCAGATAAGGGATTTCGCAGCAGTCCGCAAGAAGTCGGTGTTCAACAATATGTACAAGCTTTTCGAGTGGGAGAGCGACGAATACAACATATCCGTCACATGCTCCCAGGGCGCGGTGACGAAGCTGAATTCCCAGACCAAAAAGGGCAGGGGAAGTCTGTGGGGAACCTATAACAATGCGGTGAGCGTTCCACTTTCCGTCAGCATGGCGGATGGCTGGGAGTTCCTGCGCTGGGAGGTGAACGGTGTGGAATACGCCGTCCCGGAACTGACCGTGACCTCCTCAATGGCGGACGACAGCGGCAGGGTATCGGTGAAGCTCATCACACAGCGCCGGGAGTCAACCGGGCAGCCGGTTCAGATAAAGACCATCTGCACAAAATCCAAGGCAGGGTACATAGTGCTTTACAATCCGAACAGCGAAGCGGTTTCCACCGCCGGGCTGTATCTCACGGATAAGCCCTACAAGCTCCAGCGGTGGGCTGTCCCGGCGGAGAGTATCCCGGCAGGAGGGACGCTGCTCATCGTCACCGACAACAATACCACGCAGCAGGCGCTGCACCAGCTCCAGGCAAATTTCAGCCTGAAAAAGGGCGAAACGCTGGTGCTTTCCGACAGCGACGGGAATATCCTGGGCAGCGTTGACGTGCCCGAGCTTGGCTCAGGTTTCGTGTATTCCCTTCAGGATTATGGCGAATATCGCGTGGTGTCTGAATAGTGAAAGGACAGTAACATGGACGAGAAAAAGCGCGCACGAATGATGAAGGTCTTTCGCGTCATCGCATTGATACTGGCAGTGATCATGGTGCTGGGAGTAATCTTCCAGGGCTTCCTGTATTAAAAAGTCAACAAGAAAGGAATAACATGGGATTATTTTACAACAATAATGTTGCGGGCTCCGGCGTATCAAAGCATAAGCAGAAAAAACCGTTCTTCCGCTTCTGGGAGATATTTATGAACAAGTTCTGGGTATTTATCCAGATAAACTTCATCTACCTGCTGTTCTGCATTCCTGTGGTGACATTCGGACCGGCGACAGCGGCTATGACCACGCTTATGCGTAATATTTACCTGGAAAGACCTCAATTTATCTTCCACGACTTCTGGAAAGCGTTCAAGAAGAATTTCTGGCAGTCCATCGGTATCGGCGTATTCGATGTGTGGTGTATCTGTATCGGCGTGTTCAGCTTCCTGTTTTTCAGTTCCAACATGGATAAAACAGATCAGCCATACTGGCTGTACTACGCGCTGGTGATGGCGGTGGAGATAGTGGTTCTGCTGATGAATTTCTACATCTTCCCACAGATAGTTGCGCTGAACCTTAAAATGCCGCAGATACTTAAGAATTCACTGATTCTTGCCTTTGTCAACATCAAGGGGAATCTCATCACGCTGGCGTTCTATCTCATCTGGCTGGCTCTGTTCGGGATATTCCTTATTCCCATGCTGATAATGCTGCCGATACTGCCGCTGGCGTGGCTGTCGTTCCTGACGGTGTTTAACTGCTACCCGGCGATACAGAAGTACATCATCAACCCGTTCTATGAGCAGCAGGGACTGCGTAATCCCGAGCTGCCCGAGGAGAACGACGATGAAGAAGATGTGATCTTTGAGGACCGCGGCGGCGAGGAAGCACCGATGGTTATCAAGAAGCAGGACAAGGGCGGAAAGGTCATAAAGTGAGTATGAGTAAGAAGAAAAATCCACAGACGGCGAAGAAGTCGCAGATGGCAAAGCATTCCGGAAAAAAGCACGATGAGTTCTTCTTTTTCGTCCCGGATCAGGGCGAGGGATTCGCAAAGGGCGTGGTTATCGCGCTGAAGGTGCTCATGCTTATTGTAACCACGATATGCTGCCTGGTGTTCGGAATATTCGGTCCGGTGGTAATATGGACTTCCGGCAGCTTCATCGAGAGCGTTGCCGGGAATCCCGGCGTAGTATCCTGGCTGGTATCCTCCTGCATCTACATCGTGGGTACCTTTGTGATCATGCTGGGGCATTCAAAGATCGCTTCTGCAATAGATATCGTTGCGATGATAGGCTCCCTGGTGACGTATTACCTGTTCGTTACCTGTGCCGCGAATCCCGACATCACAGTCGGACCCACCCAGCTGTACATGCCGAGTATTTCACTTACCGTGATGGCTATAGTTATCGCGCTGCTGATCAATCTGCCCAAGTGGCTGGATAAACAGGCAGTCAAGGACAGAGAGAAAGCTCCGTCGATTCTTGCTGACGACGATGACGACAAATAATAAAACGGGCTGCACCTAAGGGGTGCAGCCCGTCAGCTTGTCGAAAAAAGTGAAATTTGCCTGCGAAGCAGGCTTTTAAAATACATTTTTCTCCACGGGTTTCCCGGGGAGAAAAACACTTCTAACCGCACAAGTGTATTGGAAACGGCTTCGCCTTATTCCTTACGCGCGCAGCGTGCATTTTATCGAAGATAAAATGCGTAAGGCTTGGCAAAGCCAAGCCAGTGGTTTGTTCGGCGGAAAAGCCCCTTTAGGGGATTTTTCGACGGTCTCAAAACTCCCCATTCGGGGAGTTTCGCATTTTAGGTCAGCTGCGCATGTATTCGCGCCAGTCAAGGTCGCCGCGCTCGAGGGCGTGGATAAGAGCCTCGGCGGTGGCAATATTGGTCGCAACGGGAATGTTGTGTACATCGCAGAGTCTGAGCAGGTTGATGTCGTTAGGCTCGTGGGATTTCGCGTTCAGCGGATCGCGGAAGAATATCAGCAGGTCGATCTCGTTGCAGGAAATGCTGGAAGCAAGCTGCTGATCGCCGCCCTGTGAACCGCTCAGGAAGCGCTGGATATGAAGCCCGGTGGCTTCGGCAACGAGCTTACCTGTGGTGCCGGTAGCACGGATATCGTGACGGCTGAGAATACCGCAGTAGGCGATACAGAACTGAACCATCAACTCTTTTTTGGAATCATGAGCAATAAGTGCAATAACCAAGACTTCTTCCTCCTTAATTGATATTGATGGTGAGCGGAACGTCCTCACCGAGAATACGTCTTGCGATAGCTGCATAAGCCTTTGCGCCGCCGCATGCCGGGGGCAGCGGCTGACCCTTTGCACCGCACACCTTGATGTTCATGTCCTCGGGTACGACGCCGATGAGCGGAATACCTACGCTGTCCATTACCTCGTCGAGGTCGTAGAGTATTTCCTCGTCCTTGAAGTTGGGGCTGACCTTATTGATGACCAGACGCTGGTTCGTGCAGTTCTTCACATACAGGAAGTCGGAAAGTATCGCACCGTCGCGGACGCATACGGTATCCGGGGTGGTTACCATCAGGATAAGCTCCGCAGCCTTGATAACGCTGAACACGGAACTTCCGATACCTGCGGTGTCCATGATGATGTAGTCGAAGTGCTTGCGCATTTCCTCGCAAACTTCCATGATCTTTTCGGGGTTGATGTCGATGAACGGGTTCCTCGTTGCGCAGACCAGGTATAGATTGTCCACACGGTCAACCTTTGTCGTTGCGGTGAGTATATCGATCTTGCCCTCAAGATATTCGCCGATGTCGTGCTTTACCTTATCCTTTATACCGAGCATGATATCCAGGCATCTCAGACCGAAGTCCAGCTCAACAACCAACGTCTTTTTTCCGAGAGCAGCCAGCGCAGTGGCAACATTTGCCGATGTTGTGGATTTTCCGGTGCCGCCCTTACCTGCTGTTACCGCAATTATCTGTGACATATAATTCCCCTCTCAATCTATATTGCAATCGCAGCCGTATATCGTGCGGCGCGATAAGTATATTAATTACAGTGAGCATTATCGCCCTAATATATTCTATCACAAAACGGCTCCAAAAGAAAGCTTTTTTTTATATATTTCAAAAATTTGTGGAATATCTTCATTTTTGAGATAAGTTTTTGTGCATTTAGCTACAATGCGTTAATGTAGTTTATTGACGAAGCATTTGTCGTATATGAACACTGTTGTAATAAAATGTTTACGCTGTACATCAGGAACTGGAACTCGATGGAAAAACACGACAATTAGGAAGAGAAAATCGACAATTAGGAAGACTTTATTGACATTGGTCTTGAAAAGTGATAGAATACACTTGTAACACAACGAAATCCGGTTGATTTTCAGGGTTACAATTTTCTCCTCCCGTATAGGGGTAGAAGCAGCCTGCCGTTTGCCTGATCGGCAGGCTGCATTTATGATACAGAGAATGCAATATTCTAGATGGCTGTCCAGAAAACGGCAGCCCGGTTTTTGGAGGTAACTAATGTCAGAAGAGATCAAGTCTGTTGAAAAGAATGAAGAGCCTGCAAAGCAGCGCCGCAGCAAGGAAGATATCCTTGAAATAATCATCGCGATATTCCTCGGTATCACGGCGCTTGCCACCGCGTGGGCTTCCTGGATCGGGTCGCTGCACGGCGGCAATATGTCCACGAACTACACCAAGAGCAATAACCTTGCAGCAGACGGCAACGCGCGCTGGAACGAGGCTTCCCAGTCCCTCATGCAGGATATGCAGGTGTGGAACATGATCAGCGACTACCAGGTCGAGATACTCTATGCAAGTGGTATCGGCGACAGCGATAAGATGTATGAAAACGCCTACAAGATCAAGTTCATCTGTGCCGACAATCTCACACAGGAGATGGCTGACATCATCGCATATGATTTCAATTACGACGCAGACCAGATAATTACCTGGGTCGAGGAAGATGAAAGAGCCACCACAAGTCCCTTCGCTGACGAGGACTATGTAAACAGCTACTACGAGGACGCGCAGGCTGTGCTCGCCGAGAGCGAAGCGGTTCTGGCGGAGGGTCAGCAGGACAACACCAGGGGCGACACATTCAACCTGGTTACTGTCATCTATTCCGTCGTACTGTTCATGCTTGGTATCGTGGGAACATTCCGCAGACTTCCCAACAGAATGCTTATTACATGCGTGGCAATCGCGGGATTCCTGTTCGGCACGATTTATATGTTCACTATCCCATTCCCCACGGGATTCAATTTCCTCAGCTTCTTTGGCGGCTGATCAGTAAGGAGTAACAGATGAAACACAGAAGACTATTTGCGGCATTCACAGCGGCGGCTCTTGTGCTGTCACTGACCGGGTGCAGCGGCGACGACGAGGAGCTTTCCTTCGGCACTGAGGAATCCTCCCGGGCGGAAACTTCAGGCTCGCAGTCTGGCGACGGCGCGGAGTACGATAACTCCGGGCGTACTTTCGGCGACAGCGCGACGCAGCTTTCCATGAGCGGCGGCGATCTCCAGATTAACCGCCGCACGCGTTCGGACAATACGGCAATGGGCGACAGCGGCTGGACGATTTTCGTGTACCTCTGCGGCTCTGACCTCGAGAGCGAGGGATACGCCGGCACGCAGGACATTATTGAGGCAGTTTCCGCGCAGTACAGCGAAGATGTCCGTATCGTATACCAGACCGGCGGCGCCAATCAGTGGTATGAGGACGCCGGAATTTCCAACAGCAATCTTCAGCGCTGGGTGACAGTGGACGGAGATATCGAGCTTGTGGAGGAGCTTCCCGACACTTCCATGGGGCAGGCGGATACGCTGGCGGACTTCGTTTCCTGGGGCGTTGAGAACTACCCGGCAAAGCGCATGGGACTTGTACTCTGGAATCACGGCGGCGGAAGCATCAGCGGCGTCTGCTTCGATGAGAACCACGACTACGACAGCCTTTCGCTGAACGAGATAGATTCCGCGCTGAACTCCGTATACGACAAGATGACTGATAAGTTTGAGTTCATCGGATTTGACGCATGCCTCATGAGTACGATGGAAACCGCGAATATTCTTGTTCCATATGCGCGGTACATGTTCGCCTCCGAGGAAACCGAACCTGGCTGCGGCTGGAATTACACCGACATCATGAACTTCCTTGCGGAGAATCCGGACGCGGACGGAAATCAGCTTGGCGAAATGCAGTGCGAGAGCTTCTATCAGCACTGCGAAGAATATGGTGATTCCAACGGCACTACCTTTGCGATCACCGACCTCTCGAAGATGGACGCCCTGATCTCTGCGTTTGACCGCACTGCGAAGGAACTGTATGAATACGATGATCTCAGCAGCATTGCGAGGTCTGCGTACAATGCGGACAATTTCGGCGGAAACAACCGCAACGAGGGCTACACCAACATGGTGGATCTCCGTGGATTCCTGAACATGGTGAAGCAGTACGCACCGTCTGCTGAGGAGGCGCTGAGCGCCCTGGATTCCGCAGTGGTACATAACATCACTGGAATCGACCACACCGGCGCCGGCGGACTTTCAATATACTATCCGCTGAGCTTTGACGGCTCCACGGATCTGTCGATATTCTCCGGAATATGCACCAGCCCCTATTATCTGGCGCTGGTGGACGCGATCGGCTACGGAAGCACCGGCGCGGACGTGTCGGATTACTCCAACGATGGGCTGTTTGAGGACAGCGACAACTTCTGGGACGAGGACTACACCCCGGATTACACCCCTGACACCACGGGCGCCAGCAGCGCTGGCACGATCACCGGCGAGGTGTTCTTCGACAGCGACGGAACGTACACCGTTCAGCTTGACGACATGAGTGCGTTCAATTACGCCACCTGCACGATGTTCATGGATCTTGAAGATTGCGTCATCTATCTCGGCGAGGACGACGAGGTGAACATTGATTACGACACCAACACCATTACAGACTCTTTTGACGGCAGCTGGCCGTCGGTAAACGGCTGGCCGCTGGCGATCACAACCGTTGGCGTGACGAGCGACCGAAGCGTTTACACCGTTCCGGTAAGAGTGAACGGCGTTGACACAAATCTCCGTATTGAGTACGACTGGAACACCTCCACCTGGAACTTCATCGGCACCTGGGACGGTATTGATCCTGAAACAGGAGCAGCCGCCAGGGATACGCAGATGCTTAAGGCAGGAGATGTGATCGAGCCTGCGTATTCAATCTACAGCAACGGCGAGGACGCAGGTTATTTCTACGGCGATCCCATCGAGTACAGCGATGACATCACCGTAAGCTACGAATCCCTGGGCGAGGGCACCTACTACTATTCGATGACCCTCTACGACGTATACGGCAACTATTATTACACTGACACTGTGACCTTCACCTGCGATGATGAAGGTGGGATCTTCTACGATCCGGACGAACTTGCGAATTATTAATTGGTTTGGTATTATATAAGAATAACGGGCGCTGTGGTTGGCGCCCGTCCGTTTTTTTATTGATGGCACACTGCCGCTTCCGCCGCCGCACGGACCGCTTCACATACGTCACTGTGCAGTTTGCGGAGCTTTCCGATATCTCCGCTGCGTGCGGTCTGCTCGGCAGTGTAGCAGATATCCGCGGCGTGGTCCGCTCCGATCCCACGGGCGTTGTTTTTCAGCCCGTGAACAAGAGTGGTGTAGAGCGCCGTGTTTTCTTCGTCCAACGCTGCGGTCAGCCTTTCTATGGATCTGGGGACTTCCTCGGCGAACATCGTCAGCAGCTCCCGGTAGAATTCCGGATCGTTGTCGGAATATTGCAGCCCCTTTTCGGTGTCGATCAGCGGATCGTCCGGGAGTCCGTCAGTGGTAGTTGTTGGCGGCTCCGGTGCGTCGGAATGCACACTGGGACTGCCGCTGAGCTTTTCGAGCAGCTGCTCCAGCTGCTCCGGGACAATGGGCTTGGAGAGGTACGCGTCGAAACCCTCCTGCAAATACCGGTCCTTTGCGCCGAGGACTGCGTCCGCGGTGAGCACCGCCGCCGGAATATCCCGGCACTTGCTGTTCGGGTCGGAGCGCAGCCTTTTCAGCGCCTCCGTGCCGTTCATTTCCGGCATCATGGCGTCCAGCAGCAGGACATCAAATTTCTGCTCCCGGGCTATCTTCAGCATTTCCGCGCCGCTTTCGGCGGTGGTTATCTTCGCCTTTGTGCGCTGTAGCAGCTTCTCCAGGACAATGCGGTTGTATTTGTTGTCGTCCACCGCGAGAATACGCAGTTCCGGGTCAACGAACTGTGCTGACGGCTTCACGGGCTCCCTTTCCGCAGATGGAATGAATACACCGGCGGGGGAGCTTCCGGCGCGCTTCTGCGGAATCCTCACGGTGAACACGCTGCCTTTTCCGTAGATGCTTTCCGCTGAAATACTGCCGCCCATGCTTTCGGCAATGTTCCTGGTGATGGTGAGTCCCAGACCGGTGCCGTCGCCTTTCGCACCGATACGCTCAAAGGTGTTGAATATCAGCGGAAGTTCCTCCGGCTTTATTCCTATGCCGCTGTCCGAAACTGCAATGACCAGGTCGTCGCCGTCCATTTCCGCATACAGGTTCACATAGCCGTGATGGGTGTATTTCACCGCGTTTGTCAGCAGATTCACCGCCATCTGCTTTATGCGCGCCGGGTCGCCGATTAGCTTCTGCGGAAGATTGGGATTGGTCGAGAAATCCATGTCCAGACCGCGCTCCTCAGCTTTCTGCACGGTCAGCAGGCGGATATCCCGGAGAAGCTCCATGGTGTCGTATTCCCGGTTCTCTATCGTCAGCTTTCCGGATTCCGCCCGGGATATGTCGAGAATGTCGTTGATAAGCGTCAGCAGGGTGTCCCCGGCGTCCGCTATGTCGGCGGAGTATTCCAGCACCTCCTTGTCGCGGCTGGTGCGCATGACCATCTCGTTCAGACCGAGTATCGTGTTGATAGGCGTGCGTATTTCGTGGCTCATTCTTGCCAGGAATTCCGACTTGGCGGCGCTGGCGGCATTGATCTCGTTCAGCCGCTGCTGATATTTTGTCATGTTGATCAGCCATACTACCCAACCGCATGGAGAGCTGAATTCCTGGATACGTTCCGAGCGAATCTCGTAGACGTTCCCATCTATCGTCAGGCTGTCGCCGCTGCTTTCAATTGCGGCTTTGATAATGGGATTGTCAGTGGCGTTCCTCTCGCCGGAGAGGTCGGGGAGAATGCGCTTGGCAGTGGCGTTCATGTATATAAGCGTGCCGTGCTCGTCCAGCATTACCACGCCCTCGTCGCCGCAGTTCAGCAGATTTGCCGGCGCGGAGGAAACAGAGTAGAAGTATCCGTATCTGATAAGCGACATGTACAGAAGCACAACAAGTATGAACGCGCTGAATGCAAAGGGATTGTAGCTGCCGAATAATCCGCCCCACTTCATCAGCTGTTCCACGCCCAGGACTGTTACGCCGGCGAGTATCAGCCTTATGCGGCGTATCTGGATAGCGTTACCGCTCCTGCGCATTGAGAGGTGCAGCTTGACTATGATGTATACGATGATGAAGAGGATAACGGCATAGGTGATATACCAGAAAGGTCCCTTTCCCACGACGATACGGGAGTATATCCCGTCCGATTCCATCTCCATGGAGGAGTAGAACAGGTGGTGGTCGGTTTCCTCAGTGGTGCCGGTGGAAACGATGGCGGTGAAGCTTGCCGCGTCAAGTACTGCCATTATGGTCCAGAGCCATTTCGGCACGTGGAATCCGCCCATGCAGGAGGTGAAATACAGCAGCGACAGCGAGAACGGGTACATGCCGATGTACTGCATTTTCAGCGCCATGATTGCTTCCATGGTGGTGTTGGAGCTGACCAGTTCGAGATACATGCCCAGGATCAGTATAAACAGCGAGAATGTGACCAGCATAAAGGATATCTTTGCCGGGGAGGTCGTTTTTCGCACGCAAAGAATGAAAAGCACCATGACTCCGACCAGGACGAGTATGTGCACTCCGCAGAAAACAGCGTACATGTCACAGTTCCTTTCCGCGAAGCTGCATGCGTATTTCGCGGCGAAGCCTTACCGGCACGACGACCAGGCTGCCGTCCGGAAAGCGCATTTCACCGGAGTCCTGTTCGAAGCTTTCCGCAGCGTTCAGGTTGATTATGTAGCTTCTGCCGCAGACGAGGAATTCCGGCGAGCTGTCGAAATCCGGAAGGTAGCTGCTAATGGGTGCTGAGGAGCGCACAATACCGTTTTCGGTGACGAACATCGTGGAGTGCCCGGCGGATTCCGCATAGTATATGCTGCTGAGAAAAATCCGGGTTTCAGTTCGGTTGAACTGGGCGGTGACATACCTGCGCGTGTCCTCAAAAAGCGGCTTGAAGCGGCGCATTGTGCGGTTGAAATCCTCCCGGGTGAAGGGCTTGTGCAGGTACCCGTCCGCGCCGACGCTGAAGGCCTGGAGCGCGTGCTCCTCGGAGGAGGTGGTGAATACCAGCCCGTTCTCCATGCCGAGGTCAACGAGGGCGTGGGCGGCGTCCATTCCGTTGGTGCCGTCCATGTAGATATCCAGGAAGATTATGTCCGGCTTGTCCTTCCGGCTTTTGTAGTCTTTGAGCATGGCGTCCGCGCTGTCGAACACCTGTACCGTGACCGACGCGTGGAGTTCCATGGCATAGTTGTTGATGTTCCGCGCCAGGCGGAGCTGGTCTGCTTTTGAGTCGTCGCAAATGAAAATCAGCATTGTTTCCTCCGTGGAGAATTAGGGCAATACACGAACGAACTTTTCGCGGTGTTGCCTTAGAATTTCTGTACCATAACATAATTTTACCACAAAATGTGTTTGTTGTAAAGTATAAAGTCGAATACTGTCAGGCGTATTTTCGTGCTTTTATGGTAAGTTTTGCACTGACGCGCGATTTACATAATCCGGCGGAAAATCCACATAATAATAACGGCGGAAAAGTTCCGCGTAAGAAAATGTGAAAGGTGGATCAGAAATGTGGATAGATAAACTGGCGCTGGTGCTGCTTATCATCGGCGGACTCAACTGGGGTCTTGTGGGAATATTCAGCTTCGATCTGGTGGCATGGATGTTCGGCGGACAGGGCGCAGTCCTCAGCCGTATCGTGTATATCATTGTGGCGCTTTCGGCGGCGTGGTGCATTTCGCTGCTGTTCCGAGGCGATTCGGCGTCTGAGAGTGCAGCGTAAATATCCGGACTGAACATCTGGTCTGGAAAAGCTTTTCGATAAACTGTGACGGGCAGAAATTCTGCCCGTCATTTTTTTAGCAACAGGTGCGAATTTTTGTGATATTTGCCGGGGAATCTGAGCAGCGTTATTGTAATATGCGAACAAAATCTGCATAACTTATGACAGCGTTTTTTAGCAAAATAACCAATTGAGTTGCATTAAATGAGATAAAATACCATAAAAGGATAGAAAACACTAAATACTAATCAAACCGGTGTGCTTGTTTTTGTGGGGTTTGCACGAAAAATATAAATCTTCAAAAAACTTATTGACAAATTCGCTAAATCAGGGTATAATATAGACAAATAAAGGAACTGAGTTAATCTAATCTCCGTTCATTTGTTTTGTTTAGTTGTCTCCTTTCTTTTGTTCTACACATAATGATCATTTTACTTTGCAGGCTTCTGCACCCGACCCGAAAGGGTCATTTTTTTTGTCTGGATATATCTGCATATTTGTTGACAAGAGGGAGTTATACTGATATAATATAATTATATTAGGCACAGAATAAATTTTCTATTTGAAAGGAATGACCGCCATGAAAAAGCGTATTATGAGCGTCCTGTTGGCAGCGGTGATATCCGCCGGAGTGTTCAGCGCCCCTGTGCAGGAATTGACCGGAAGCACTTCCGTTGCGATGGCAGCGGAATCCGTTTCAGCGCCGACTCCCTCCCGTAAGGCGGGGACATATTCCGTTGCGTCGTCGCTTTCCGTAAAGCTGACGACCAGCACCTCCGGGGCTGAGATATATTACAGCATCGGCAGCAGCTACATTCGCTACACAAAGCCGCTGAAGCTCACCAAGAACACCACTATAAAGTGCTACTCCGTGAAGAACGGCGTCAAGAGCAGCGTAAAGACCTACAAATACAAGCTCGCACCCAAGGTCACTATCTCCGAGAGTGAGGGTACATATGATCAGCCGATTACTGTAAAGCTGTCCGCAAAGGCTTCCGGGGTGAAGATGTACTACACCCTTGACGGAAGCAAGCCGACCACTGACTCCAAGAGATATTCCAACGGCATAAAGATAAGCCGCAGCGCAACACTGCGCGTACTGGCGGTGAAGAGCGGCTGGAACAAGAAATACTACTCCTATGATTACGTCATAGACAGCGGCTCTGCCGCAGATTCCGGGAGCATTCTGGATGACTACACGAGCAAGTACGCCTACAGCACCCTGACTTCCACCCAGAAACAGATTTATGCCAAGCTGTTTGAAGCGGCTGCCGCGCACGCTGAAAAGGCTGATCTCACAGGAATAGGAGCGGTCAAGAGCGACATCGACAAGACCTACTGGGCGTTCGACTATGACAATCCGCAGTTCTTCTGGCTGGCGAACGGATACAGATACACCACTATGGGAAACAAGGTCATCAGCATGACTATGGTGTATTCCCGCACCGCAAGCGAGGCCGCAAAGATAAAGCCGAAGTTCGATGCAGCGGCACAGAAGATAATCGACCAGGCGCTTGAGCAGGAGAATCTGTTCGACCGCGTGCTCGTTATTCATGACGCAATAGTTGATATGACGGATTATTCCGTCAGCGGTCCGAGCTACATTTCCGAATCGGACGGTCCGTTGGTGTATGGGAAAGCGCTGTGTGAAGGATACTCCAAGGCGTTCATGTATCTGTGCCAGTCAGTCGGGATACAGTGTATCTGCGTTGCGGGCACCGGTAACGGCGAGCCGCACATGTGGAACATGCTCCAGCTTGACGGCGAGTGGTACAACATGGACGTGACCTGGGACGATGGAGGAAGATACGACTACTTCTGCATTCCCACCAGCCAGATCAGCATTGATCACCGATTCGACAACACTTTCCCTGTGCCCTCCGCGACTGCGACGGATTATTCCTACGCCGATGCTACTGGCGTTACGGTGCATTCCAATGCAACGGACGCATACAACTGGCTTGTAAAGAACGCTGCGTCAAACTGGGACAGCGGAGTTTACACCACCACCGTGTATGTCGAGAATGGAATTATGAACTCCCTGATATCCAAGCTGAACAAGCAGGCGTTCTTCAACGATCTGTCGGCTCAGGGCTGCAATCCCGGCGGTTGGTCCGCGAAGTATTCCGACCGCACCCTGGACCTTACCCTCACCCGATAAGCAGGCAGCGCAGGGCGCATTCCACCAGGGTGCAGGCGGTGAATATGCCGCACCAGACGAGAAAGCGCAGGGTGTATTCCCCGGCGGCAGGGGAATCCGTGACCACGCCGCAGGGCGAGGAAACCAGCTGTAATATCTGCGACGACATATTCCGTGAAGTCCCGGCGGCGAACGCAACCACGAACGCGGAAACCGCGGCAGGAATAACCACAGGCGCGGCGCTTGTCCCGGCGGTAAAAGCTGCGGCGAGCGCCGCACCTGTTCCCAGTCCGCAGACTAGCGGAGCGAGCCACACCAGCAGCCAGCCCAGCGCGAAGTATCCGCAGATGTATTCCGCCAGGAGGAATGCTCCTCCCCAGGCAAGGCGGTGCAGCAGCATTCCGGTGAAATCCCCGGCGAGCAGGAACAGGCTCCCGGAAACATCGGCGCCCTCCGGCAGCGTTAGCGCGAAGTAAACTCCGGCTCCACCTCCGGCGGCAGTGGCGAAAAGCTGGAACAGCGGTATCCTGCGGCGGCTCTTTTCCATGCGGCGCATGGCGGAGCCGGCACGGGGGAGTTCCTCGGTTTCCTCCGTGGGCGTGTCCCCGGTCAGGGTCATTCCGGGCAGCGGTATTGCTTGTCCGGTATCGTGCCTTTCCGGCAGCGGCACAGTGTATGGTTTTGCCGTGAATGAGGCGCGGCTGTCTTGTTCAAGCAGGGCAGTGTTATCCATGATGAATTCTCCAATTCAGGTATTTTACTGACGCATGTTGTTTGATACGTTACGGGTCAATACAATGTATGCGTTCCGGACAGGTTTTATGCGGCAGGAACAGAGGTGTGCCATGACAAAGGAAAATTCCGTCCTCGGCAGGGTGCTAGCAGTATCCCGGGAGGCGTATTCCGCCATCGCAAGGGGCGATGAAGAGCTGAATCAGGTCGCGCTTCTGGACGCGCTCTCCGCTGCGCTGTCGCACTACGGCAGTGAGAAGAAGCCGCTGGCAAAGTGCGTCCGGCAGCTGAAATCCGAGATAAAGCGCGCCGGAAAGGGGTTCTATGACCGGGTGAAGCCACAGTTCTCAATGTTGGTCCCGGTTCCGGAGTTCGATGCGGACAGGGCGGCGGAGCACATTCCTGCGATTATATACGGCAACGACAGGATATGCGCCAAGCTTGTGAGCGGCGAAACGGACAAGGCGAGATCCATGGCTGACGCGATGAGGAGCTATCCGGGATTCCTCTACGGGGAGTTTGAGGCGCTCACGCCGGGGCAGTTCTACGACCTGGTTTTCGGGTACTACCCGAAGCTGTTTGACGAGCCGTTTATGGAAGAAATGAAGGATAAATTCAGATAAGCGAGGTAAATGACATGATCAGACATATCGTAATGTGGAAGTTCAGAGAGGGCGAGGAGGAGAACATGCTGATATTCCGCGACAGACTCCTGGCGCTGCGCGGAAAGATCCCGGAGATTCGTTCCATGGAGGTGGGGATAAACATGAATCCCTCCGACCGCAGCTTTGACGCGGTGCTTGTCAGCGAATTCGACAGCCTGGAGGCGCTGAAGGCGTATTCCACGAATCCGCTGCATGTGGAGGTTTCGAAATTCTGCAAGTCTATCCGCACCGCTTCACACAGCGTGGACTATGAGATCTGAGCCGGTTCGTGTGAAGCACGGATTCCCACCGGTGTACGACGGGAACTCCAAAGTACTGGTGCTGGGAAGCATGCCGTCGCCCAGATCCCGGGAGCGCGGATTCTACTACATGCACCCCCAGAACCGCTTCTGGCGCATGCTGGCGGAGGTTCTCGGTGAGGAACTCCCGGCAGATATTCCCGGCAGGAGGGATATGTGCATTTCCCACGGCGTGGCGTTGTGGGACGTCCTGGCGGAGTGCACCATTTCCGGGGCTTCCGACAGCAGTATTACGGACCCGGTGCCGAATCTCCTGGAGGAGGTGTTTCGGGCGGCGGATATCTGCGCGGTGTTCACCACAGGAAAGAAAGCGCAGGCGCTGTACGAGCGGTTCTTTCCGGAGCTTCCGCCGGCGGTGTGCCTTCCGTCCACAAGCCCTGCAAACAGGACAATCTCCGAGGAGAGAATGCTCACGGAATACCGCAGGATTGCCACGGCGCTGGAATCCCGGACATAAAAAAATCAGACGGCTCATCACCGTCTGATTTCTTTTTGCGAGTTGATCAATAGTTCTATAAGAAATTTTGCTATGAAAATGCTAGTTTCCTGTGAGAAAATACCAACCAATCCGGGCGAAATTACTCGCCTCTCATCTTTGCGAAGCAGTCGCTGCAGTATACAGGTCTGTCTTCCTTCGGCTCGAAGGGAACCTTTGCGATACCGCCGCAACCAGCGCAAGTAGCCTCATAGAAGGTTCTGCCGCCCTTGCCAGCGTTCTTCTTAGCGTCGCGGCAAGCCTTGCATCTCTGCGGCTGGTTTGTGAAGCCCTTTTCAGCGTAGAATTCCTGCTCGCCAGCGGTGAACACGAAGTCAGCTCCGCAATCCTTGCACTTTAAAGTGATGTCTGTGTACATAGTCCATACCTCATAAAAAAATATTTGCCCTGGTCGGACTTACACCGACACCTTTGATAAACAACGCTCTGGTAATTAAGCTACCGGGTCATATATGGTCACAGCTTTGGGAAAACCGCCCTCAGCTTTGCGCGCGCCCTTGTAACGGCATTGTCCACAGATTTCACGCCAATGGACAGCAGGTCGGCGATCTCGGAATATGGCATGCCGAGAATGACTCCCTCAATGCAGCTAAGCTCCAGAGGGGAGAGCAGATCCTTCATTTTACTGGTGATCTCGGCGGCGTTTTCACGGCTTATGACAAGCTCCTCGGGGGTGGGTGCGCTGTCGGGGATATCCTCGTCGTCCAGTTCGGACAGCCTGGAATTCCTCCTGTCGGCGCGGCTTACCACGTTTTTCATACGGTTGGAAACGCATACGGAAGCGAATGCAGCGAAGCTGCCCCTTTCCGGGTTATAACCGGAAGCAGCGGCGATGAGCGCGTCAAGTCCCTCGCTCACCAGCTCCTCATAATCCGCGCTGGAACTGAATTTGGCGGCGAGAGCCAGGACAAGCCCAGTATATCTCGACACGACCTCTGCCACGGCGTCGCCGTTTTTCGCGGAGGAAACACAGCCTGCAAGCTGCTCGTCAGTCATCTGTGTATAATCAGCCATAATTCGAAATTACTTTAAATGTAAAAATCCATCTACTACGCATAATTATATCACCTGTTTTTCTTTTTGTCAAGGAGAAATCGCAATTTTTCCAAAGTCAAGCACTTTAGATGAAAAATCATGCCGCCGTTTATGCAAAAACACTACAGTTTGTAAAGTCTTTTTCAGGCTTCCCGGGAGTACTCCGCCCTGCCTGTTCTGAACAGATTTCCGCCCACGCAGTCGATGGTCACGATCAGGGGGAACTTCTCGAAATGCAGGCGCTTTACGCTCTCGCAGCCGAGGTCCTCAAAGGCGATAACTTCGCATTCGGTGATACATTTGCAGGCAAGTGCGCCGGCGCCGCCGATTGCACAGAAATATACCGCACCGTTGCGCTCGATTGCGTCGCATACAGCCTGGGAGCGTTCACCCTTGCCGATCATTGCGGAGAGTCCCATGTCGAGCAGCAGGGGGGAGTATACGTCCATTCTGCTGGAGGTGGTGGGACCGCAGGAGCCTATTGCCATGCCCTCCTTTGCCTGCGTCGGACCTGCGTAGTATATTGCGGCTCCGTCCAGGTCGTAGGGCAGCGGTTCGCCCTTATCTATGCACGCTTTTATACGCTTGTGCGCCGCGTCCCGGGAGGTGTATACAGTGCCGGTCAGGAGTACCTTGTCGCCTGCCCGGAGGGTCTTTGCCTTTTCCTTGAGTTCGCTGGTGTTGAGTTCTATTTCCATATCTTCTGTCCTAAATCAGTTTAGTATATTGAATGCACATGGGCGGATTCGCGATCCGCCCTTTGTTATTGCACGATCAGAATCCGCTGAATCCGCCGAAATCCGAGCTCATGTCGTCATCGTCGCTGTTGCTGCCGAAGTTCCAGATGGAGGAATCGTCGGCTGAGGGAGGAGCCACCTGCGGATCCTCTGCCGGTTCTTCCTGAACGGGGTCAGGCTCCGGCTCGTCGTAGGTTACTGCGGATCCTGCGCCGTTTGCGCTCTCCATCGCCTCGAGCTGTTTCTGGAGCGCAGCCCACGGATCTTCCGCAGAGGTGTCGTCGTTCTCGTCTGAATCGTTGGATTCATCATCTGAGGAGGTTCCGCCAAATGCCGCCTCAGCCTCGCGCAGCGCCTTCATCAGGTCGTCCTCCTCGGAAGCACCGGAAGCCGGTGCGGATTCCTCGTCCATGTCTATATCGGAAACATCGCTGGGCTTGACTGCCGCAGCTTCTTCTGCCGCCCGTACAGCCGCCAGCAGATCATCGTCTGCGTCTGCGGCGAGGGAACTTGACGGGAGGGTCTGCGCCAGCAGGTCCTTGGTGAAGTCGTGGTCGTATGCGGCTTCAGCGTGATCTGACACGTCAAGCGGAGAAATTGCGTCCACGCTCTCCTCCTGCTCGGGCTCGTCGTGCTTGTCTTCCATTGCGAAGCCAGTCATGTCGTCGTGATTATCGTTCATGCTGAACAGGTCGCCACCGAAAGGATCGCTTGTTGTTTCGGGGTTGACCAGCGGAATATCCTTCTTCGCAGCTTCTGCCATCTGTCTTTCAGCGGCGGCAACTGCGTCTGCCATCTCGTTTCCGCTCCACTCACCGTCGAACACTGCCGGGGATTCCTCTTCCTCTGCAGTGGGAGCTTCTTCATATACAGGCTCCGGTTCTTCAGCAGGCTGCTCCGGTTCCTCTGCGGCTGCCTCGTATTTCGGCTGATCCTCTTCGGCAGGCTCCGGCTCGGGCTGCTCTTCCTCCTCAGTAACTGCGTCGAACACGGACATGTCGGGAACCTCCGCAGGCTCCTCCGGCTGTATGAATACCGGGGCAGGTGCTGCTGCCGGCTCGGGGAGTGTGACTGCCGGCGCGGATTCTGTTCCCAGGATCTCTGCCGCAGACCTGTTGATGGAGTTGAACCCTGCGTTCATGGATTCGATCTGCTCACGCAGCTGCGCCATGAAAGCTTCGGTCTTTTCGGAGACCGTGTTCCTGTGCTGCTGTGCCGCTTCGATTATCTGCTGAGCCTGCTGCTTTGCATTCTCGATTATTGCAGCCGCTTCCTCGTTTGCCTTATCGAGCACCTCGTTGAATGCACGGGTTGCCTCCTGGGAAACTCCCTTGCCGCTCTTCAGCACATCGGTCATCTTTTTCTTCTCGGTGTCAAGACGCTCCTTGAGGTTGCGTATTTCTATGAGCTGTCTGGAGGTGGTGGATTTCTCTTCCTCCAACTGGGAGGTTATTTCTTCCACCTTCTTGTCGGCTTCTTCCTGGGCTGCCTTTATTCTGCTGTCAGCCTCTTCCGCCAGTTTTTCAGCCTCGCGCGTTTTTTCGTCGTTGGCGCGCATATCCGCTTCCAGAGCGTTCATTTTCTTGCGGAGATCGCTGATGTATGTATTTACTTCGTTCTTGTCAAACCCGAAAGGGACCTGCTTGAATCCATCGCCTGCTGCCATCTGTGATTCCTCCTGAAAAATGTGAGATTTCAAAACAAATTGGTTTGCAGGGCACAAATTACCAGATATGCCCTGATGCACAACTGCATTACTAACTGTTATTATAGCACAAAAAACTGAATTATACAAGTGTTTTAGCAAATTTTATATATACCGTGGCATGCGGTGTATATTTTTTGTGAGATTATCCAAAGTCGGGAAATTATTTTTGTAACAATTATAGATTTTATGTGGTAATAATGACTAAACTCTGCAAAGATAGTTGTAATTTCAGAAGAACTCGTGTATAATTAATACTGTAACCGATTTGTAACAATTTGGGCAAGGAAGGATTGATGTTATGCACGACAAGACCATGACTTTTTCTGTACACGATGACAGAGAAAACGAGATGAAGGAGATCCTTACTACTGTCTATGACGCGCTCAAGCAGAAGGGCTACAACCCGATAAATCAGCTTGTTGGCTATATTCTCTCGGAGGATCCTACTTACATCACGACGTTCAATAACGCACGCGGACTTATCCGCCACATTGATCGTGACGAACTTCTCCAGGTGCTTGTGAAGTCCTATCTGTCGGACTGAAAACAGAAAAAATACGACCAACGACCCCACCCAAGAAGTGGGGCTGTTTGTTATTTTACCAAGGGAATTTTTTATATGACTTATACTAAAAAGATGACCGAGGGCAGCGAGCTGAAGCACATCATACTCTTCACGCTGCCGCTCTTTGCCGGAAACGTATTCCAGCAGCTCTACAACATCGTGGATTCCATCATTGTCGGGAAGTTCCTCGGCTCGGACAAGCTGGCGGCGGTCGGTACCACCGGTTCGCTGACGTATCTGTTCAGCACACTGTGCATAGGGCTATCTGTCGGCGCCGGAATACTCATCTCGCAGCGATTCGGTGCAGGAATGCATAAGGAAGTCAAGAAGCTCATCACCAACTCCGCGTATGTGATACTGGCATTCGGTGCGGTGGTGACGGTGATATCCGTGGCACTTGCCGGGCTGCTGATGAAGATGATGAACACCCCGGAGAACCTGCTCCAGGACGCGACCTCCTACATGCGCGCGGCGTGCTCCGGAACCATCTGCGTTGCCGCGTACAACTGGATAAACGCCGTAATGCGCTCGCTTGGGGATTCCCGGACGCCGCTGATATTCCTGGTGGTGGCGAGCCTGCTCAACGTGGGGCTTGACCTGCTCTTCGTGGTCGTATTCGGCTGGGGAGTTGTCGGCGCGGCTTACGCCACGGTCATCTCCCAGGGAATAAGCGCCGCCGGAAGCATAATCGTGGGATTCCGCCGGAACCCGTATTTCAGGCTGACCCGTGAGGACGCGAAGCCGGTGGGCGAGGTGTGCCGCAAGTGCATTACCACCGGAATCCCGATAGCGCTCCAGAATGCGATGATCTCTGTTTCGATGATATTCCTGCAGCGCACCGCCAACGGCTTCGGCGAAACCGTCATGGCGGCATACACCGCGACAATGCGCGTGGAACAGCTGGTGCAGCAGCCGTTTGCATCACTGAACGCGGCGGTTTCCACCTTTGCTGGGCAGAATATCGGCGCAGGGCTTCAGAAGCGCGTTATCCGCGGATATCACAGGAGTATGCTGGTGACCGTGGGATTCGCCCTGTTCATTATGGGGATATTCCTGCTGCTTGGCGACCAGATCGTGGGAATGTTCGTGGACGATCCGCAGGTAATCGAGATCGGCGGAAAGGCTCTTCGGCTGTCCTGCCTGTTCTACATCGCGCTGGGAACTATCCACACCACGCGCGGACTTCTTAACGGCGCCGGCGATGTGGTTTACGCGATGATAAACGGCTTCGTGGAGGTCGTCGGAAGAATCGGGTTCGCGATAATACTCGTGCATATTCCGGAAATGGGCTGGTGGGCAGTATGGACCACTACCTGCCTTACATGGGTGATAACGGCGCTTATGAGTCTTATTCGTTACTGGCAGGGCAAATGGAAGAACAAATGCAGTCTTAACGCAGAAAAGGAGCCGGCGGTGTGAACTCCGGCTGAGATGGTAAGGAGGATTATATGAACGGCAGGATTTTAAAGGAAGCGGCGGTTTTATCCGCTGCGGCAGTGCTTCTGACCGGCTGCCAGACGGTGGATTCCACCCACGAGCCGGATTCCGGCAGCGTTGGTATCGGCGAGCTTATAGGTAACCTGTATGTGGACGCGAATTCCTCTGCGGAGGAGTCGTCCGTGCCGGAATCCTACTGGGATAACGCTGACGAGAGCGGCTATGATACCAGCCCGGATTATTCGGAGCCGGATCACTTCCAGGCTCCCGAGGGCGGACATCTGACTATCCTCAGCTGGACCGGAAACTCGGAAACCCGGGATATGGTGGAGCATTTTTTAAAGGACAAGGGGTACTCCGAGTCCGACATTGAGATCAAATATCTCGGGGATTATAGCGAATCGGCGAAGTCCGAATACCGCAACTATCTGTATGGCGACGGCGACGCTGATATCATCGTGCTGGACAACGATATTTCCGATGAGTTTTATGAGAGTCAATTATGCATGCCGCTGTCTGATGTCGGTCTGTTCAAGTCCGATTTCACCCAGGCATTCAATTACACTCTGGAACTCGGGACCAACCAGAGCGGCGTATTCATGGGCGTCAGCCCGATAGCATGCCCCGGCGGATTCGTGTACCGCGCCGATCTTGCAAGGGAGTATCTCGGCGTCACAAGCCCGGAGGAAATGCAGGAACTCATCGGCAGCTGGGACGGGTTCGTTGACACCGGGCGAAGGCTGTATTCCGCTTCCGGTCAGAAGCTATCACTGGCTTCCACCTACGAAGGGGTATGGCAGGCGTATAAGGGCGCGGCGCTTCCATGGGTGGACAGCGAGAGCAGGCTAAACCTCAGCTATTCTGCGGAACACTTTTTCGACATAGTGGACAGCCTGAGATACAACGGCGGCGTTTATGGCGCATTGCAGTGGGATATGTCGTGGTATGACAGCATTTCTGGTGGGTCAGCCCTGGGAGAATTCCTCCCGACATGGGGGCTGACCGACAATGAGTATTCCATGCTTGCTCAGATGTGCGGGAACGGGCAGTACGAAATGGCGTTCTGCAAGGGACCCGGCGCGTATTACTGGGGCGGTACCATATTTGCCGTTGCAAATAAGTGCGACGACCCGACCCTCGCAAGGGAATTCCTGGAGTACACCTGTCTTGACGTGGATTTCATGAGAGAATACGCCGAGGAATCCGGGGCGTTTGTCAATAACCGCGCTGTTGTCATCAGCATGAGCCCGTATAACAGCCTGCTCGGCGGCGAGGATTACTACAAGTGGCTCGTGGAATCCGCCGACGAGGTGTCCGCCTATGGGCATACCCAGTACGATTCGGAGATAGCGTACAGCTTTATCAGCAGCGCTAAGAACTATATCGACGGCACATTCACCAGAGATGACGCTATCCGTGAATTCAAACTGAGCGTGGCGGAAAAATACCCATCGCTGTATATTGACTGACGCGTCTGCATTTTTGTCCACTGAACAATCTGCCGGGACCTTCTTGTGGGAGGTCCCGGTTTTTGCGCGCGGAAAGCTGTGTGTGGAAAAATACTGTCTTGATTTTGTGATACAAATATAGGATTTTGTCTACTGAAATTCCGGACGGGATATGCTACAATAATATCACCGAAATAAATCACTTCTGCGAGGTAATCATCATGCTGAACAACGTAAAGAACGGCTCTGTAAAGATACTCCCCGGCGTATTCCGCGAGAGAATGGACGTAAACCGCCGCTATCTGATGGAGCTTGACGCTAACTGCCTGCTCCAGAATTTCTACCTGGAGGCTGGAATAATCCTCCCGGGACTCCAGGTCGTTGACGATCCCACCACCGCGAATATCCACTGGGGCTGGGAGGCTCCCGTGTGCCAGCTGCGCGGACACTTCCTGGGGCACTGGATAAGCGCTGCGGCAAAGCTTATCGCCTCCGACGGCGATGCTGAGCTGAAAGTAAAGATGGACGGTATAATCAGCGAACTTGCACGCTGCCAGGAGCTTAACGGCGGCGAGTGGGTAGGCTCCATTCCCGAGAAGTACTTCACACGCCTGATAAACAACCAGTACATCTGGTCGCCGCAGTACGTTATGCACAAGACCATCATGGGACTTTCCGACGCGTACATCTACACCGGCAATACTCAGGCGCTGGATATCCTGGCGCACCTCTCCGACTGGTATATCCGCTGGACCGGGCGCGCTGCTGAAACCAATCCCCACGCAGTATATGCCGGCGAGGAAGCCGGAATGCTGGAGGTATGGGCGCAGCTTTATCAGCTGACGAACGATGAGAAGTACCTCACCCTTGCGAAGCGCTACGCTGACGCCGGACTGTTCCGCAAGCTCAGGGAGGGCAGGGACAGCCTGACCAACTGCCACGCGAATGCAAGTATTCCGTTCACCCACGGTGCCGCAAGAATGTATGAGATCACCGGCGACAGCGACTGGCTGGAGGTCATGAAGCTGTTCTGGAAGTTCGCAGTCACCGACCGCGGAATGTACTCCACCACCGGAATGAACGCCGGGGAGTTCTGGGTTCCTCCGCACTTACAGGGGCACTTCATCGGCAGCAACGACCAGGAATTCTGCACCGTTTACAATATGGTGCGCACAGCGTCCTTCCTGCTCAGGTACACCGGCGAGAAGCAGTATGCGGACTACATCGAGAGAGCGCTTTACAACGGATTCCTGGCGCAGCAGAACGCTGACACCGGCATGCCCACATACTTCCTGCCGCTGGCTGCCGGAAGCCGCAAGAAGTGGGGCACCAAGACCCGGGATTTCTGGTGCTGCCACGGCACCATGGTGCAGGCGCAGACCCTCTATCCGGAGATCATATACTACACCGGCAGCGAGCGGCTCATAGTGTCCCAGTATATTCCGTCCAGGTTTGAGGGCGAGGTTTCCGGGCACAGCGTGACATTCGAGCAGACCACTGGCATGAAATACTACAACGACCAGGCGTTCTTTGACGAGAAGGACGATGGGCAGATGTCGAGATGGCTGCTGAAGTTCAGCGTAAAGTGCGCTGACAACGCGAAGTTCACGATCTCCTTCAGAGTCCCCGAGTGGACCGTCGGCGCGCCCGAGGTCGAGCTTAACGGCGAAAAGATAACCGCCCATGTTGAGGACGGCTACATCAATATCACTGCGGATTGGAGCGACAGCACATTACAGATATTCTTCCCGTCGGAGCTCCGCATGGAGCGTCTGCCGGATATGCCGGAGCTTGGCGCGGTCGTTGACGGACCCATCGTGCTCGCCGGACTGACCTCCGCCGACTGTGGAATCAAGGGCGCTGACAAGCTTCCCGAGCAGTTCATGCCGCAGATGGAGCACACCTATGGCACATTCCCCTGGCGTCAGAACAGCTGGCGAACACGCAATCAGCCGCAGTCCGTCATGTTCCGTCCGCTGTATGAGATCAGGGACGAGGAATACACCGTGTATTTCACAGGAAAGGACGGGGAGTGATCACTTCACCCCAAGTGCGGCGCGGTACTGCTCCGGGGTCATTCCCTCGGCGCGCCGGAATACGCGCATGAAATACTTTTCGTCACTGAAGCCGCAGGAATATGCGGCTTCTTTTATTGTCACGCTGCGGTCGGAGAGCAGGCGTTTGGCTATGTCCAGCCGGGCGCGGTTCACGCTGGCGGTGAGGGTTATTCCAGCCGCCTTGCTGTAGAGCGCCGACAGGTACTCCGGGTTGTAATGGAACTCCTCCGCGATCATTTTCACGTTCAGCTGGCGGTGGCAGTTCAGTCGTATCCACTCGTTGACGTCCTCCACCAGCGGCGGCAAGGAGGCGCCCTTTGCCACGCTGTCGCGGTATTCCTGGGTTATCTCCATCAGGAGCAGCTGAAGCGCGCATTCCGTCATTCTGGGGGTGTAGGTTTTCCGGCGCGAGTAGTTCACCAGCTGCCGGAACAGCAGGCTTATCCGCTGGGAATTCGCCCTGCCGTGCTCCGGGAGTATCAGCTCTCCGTCCGGTGCGTTTTTGCGGCAGGAGAGTTCCGGCGCGGCGCTGAAATGCCCCCACAGGTAGGATAGCTCCCCGGCGGACTGCCGCGTGCCGTAGTGCTCCGCGCCCGGGCGCAGCAGGAGCCACTCCGCAGCCCCGGCGGAGTATTCCCTGCCGTCGGTGCAGATGTCCAGCCTGCCGGAAAGGACGTATATCAGCACCCAGCACTCCATGGTGCGGCGCTGGTGAATGAATCCTCCCCGGCTGACGATGTCTCCGCCGTTGAAGAAGTGCAGCCCGGGCATTGTGTCGCAGCAGTAAAACATAGCAGACCCCCCTTTTCATTTATTATACAAAATACAAACTGTCAAGTCAATATCCGTCTGCAACTTTTTCGCTCCGTATTCTGTATTATATGTAAAGACCGATTCTGTGAAAGGGAGGTACACCATGAACAAGGGAACATCAGAAAAGAACCGGAAGCCGCTGTGGATAACGCTGGGCGCAGCTGCGGCGTGTCTTGGTATAGCAGGAGGTATCATAGCGATGAGCATGAATTCCATCAGCGTTACCGCCGGGGCGGAGGCGGTATATCCGAAGATGGCGCACTATCCGGACGAATCCGCCCTCACATTTGAGCAGGATTACGACAGCTGGTGGAGCGACCGGAGAGCGCAGCTTGACCAGCCGGAGGGCTACGCCGACAGCCTGTGGGATTTCTATGGGGATAGCACCCGGGAATTCCTCTCCGCCGGAGAAAACAGCGCGTATTCCCCGGTGAATCTTTACATGGCGCTGGCAATGCTGGCGGATACCTGCGACGGGGAGAGCCGCGATCAGATACTCGATCTTCTCGGCGCGGACAGTATTGAATCCCTGCGCACCCAGGCAGGGCAGGTGTGGAACGCGAATTACTGCGACGACGGGGCGCTGACAAGCGTGCTGGCGAATTCCATCTGGCTGAGCGAGGATTCCGCCTTTAACGGCGGCACGCTTTCCGGATTAGCACGAAATTACTACGCGTCGTCGTTTACCGGGAAGTTCGGCACGGATAAGATGAATTCCGCGATACGGGACTGGCTGAACAAACAGACCGGCGGATTTCTGAAGGACGCGGTTGAGAACGTGGCGCCGGACGCTTCCACGGTGTTCGCACTGTATTCCACGGTATATTTCAAGGCAAGATGGGACAGTGAGTTCAGCAAGTCCCGGAATACCACGGAGATATTCCATGCGCCGGGCGGAGATACGGAGCGTGAATTCATGCACAGTACGCTGACTTATGGCCCGTATTATTACGGTGCGGATTTCAGCGCGGTTTACCTTAACTTCAAGACTGGCTGCGGAATGTGGCTGATACTTCCGGACGAGGACAAGGACATAGGCGCCGTGCTTGATTCCGGGGAGTATCTCCAGATGATAAAGGCTCCCGGGGAGTTCACGGGTTCCGGCAGAGTGCAGGTGGAACTTGCGGTGCCGAAGTTCGACGTGTCCTCCACTTTCGACCTGAAGGACGGACTTGAGTCGATGGGCGTTACGGATATATTCAGCTTTGAGCGTGCGGATTTCTCCCCTATATGCAGCGAAAATCTCGCGGTCGGCAGAGCAAATCACTCCGTCCGGGTGCAGATCGACGAGGAGGGCTGCACTGCGGCTTCGTTCGTTGAAATAGCGGCGTGCGGTGCGGCAATGCCGCCGGAGGAGATCGTCAATATGACGTTTGACAGACCGTTTATGTTCGTCATTGCCGGAATGGACGGTCAGCCGCTGTTTACTGGTACGGTATGCGATCCATAAAAAAACTGCCGATAAAGGCACATCTGAGCCCTTATCGACAGTATGACCGGGCAGCCGCAAACTGCCCGGTCTTTCTATATGAAGGAGGATCAATAATTTAGAAAAATACTGAATAGGATCAGACTAACTGCTCGCCGTTCACATACAGATGGAATCCGTTGGCGGTAATCTGGGAGATGTCGCCGTTGAATTCGGTCACATAGCTGTCTGCGGTAAGTTCCCAGGTGGAGCCGCTGTCCATTGTCACCTTGATTGTGCCGCCATCGCCGTCGGGATTTATCGCGCCCTTGAGGGTGGAGCCGGTCATGGTCATGTCAAGGCTGGAAATGCTGTCCACCAGGATATTGCCCTCGATGGACTGCTGCTCGGCGTTCAGTATGACATCGCCGCCGTTTGCGCCCTCGGTGCCCCAGCCCCTGGAGCTGGAGTTGCCCTCCACGCGCAGGAATGTGTCGTTGGCAAGCGTGAATTCCACGTCCTTGAGGGAGATGGTGCAGTCGGTGTTGGTGATGTAGAACATATCCCCGGATAGCCCCGTAATGCTTCCGCCCTCGGCAGTGAAGTAAGCCTCGCCGATATCAGCGTCGCCGGACATGCTCTGATATATCATGATGGTGTGTATGTTCTCGTCGGAATCACCGCCGTAGGTGTTCTCCATGTTTCCGGTAAGGGTGCAGTTGTTCAGGGTAACGCTGTTCTTTCCCTCTACTACAACACCTTCGCTGGAGTTTGCGGTGAGTTCCGCATTGCTGGCGGTTATGTCGGCGGTGCAGTAGATCGCAGGGCTGCCAGTGCCGTTGGTGACGTACTTTCCGCCTTCGACGGTGACTGTTCCGCCGCCGCGGTCAGTGCGTATCGCCGCGGAGGAGTTGCCCTCGGTCTGAACATCAAGGTTGGTGGCGATCATGGTTCCTCCGCCGGTGGTCTGGATTCCGCCGGAATTGCGCTCAGTGGTGCGTATCTTGCTGTCAGAGATGTTGACCGTTGTCCCCTCGCCGTAGCTGAATACCGCGTTGCCGTTTACCACGCCGGTATTGAAGGTAGAGTCGGTGATGGTCACCTTGGCTCCGTTCAGCGCGAGGAATCCGGCGTTCTGACCGTAGAAGTCCCCGTCCTCGGTGTTGGAGGAATTGCCGGCATTCTTGTTGACTGTGATCCCGGTGAGGGTGGCTTCTGCGCTGTCAACTCTCAGCGCGTTCTCGTCGTCGCCGGTGGAATTATACTCGGTGTCGCTTTCGGTGGTGTTCTCGGTTATCATGTTCGCGGAGGTTCCGTTAGTTACTTCGCCGCTGCCGCCGAATCCGCTGCCGGCGTTCATGTTCTTCACAACGATGGAAGCTGCGGTTCCGTCGTCGTTCAGGGTGACCGCGAGAACGCTGCCGACTGCGATGTCGTCAATGGTGCCGTCGCTGCTTCCCTGGAGGAATTCCACGGAGATCTTGGTGTCGTCGGTGACGGTGAACGTCACGCTGCTGCCGGAGGATTCAAACGTGCTTCCGCCCATTCCGCCGGGAGCTTCGCCGTCCGGCTTGTCAGGAGCGTTCCCGGAGCCGTCGCCGGAATCCCCGGGCGCATTGCCGGAATCCTCGCCGTCGGGCTTTGCCGGAGGTTCGCCCTCGGGCTTGTCGGAGTTGTCGCCGGAATTGTCACCGGTTCCTGCGTTGTCGCCGCTGTCGCCGGGCTTTTCGGGAGCGGAGCCGCCGTCCCCGGGCTGTCCGGGCGCGCTGCCGGAAACTATCTCGCCCTCATCGGCGGTTATGGAATTTCCGTCAACCGCAGTGACCTTTACCGTCTTGTAGACCTCAGAGGATTTCACTTCGCCTGTCCCTGCTTCGGAGGTCTGATGTGATGTGTCCGCTGAGGAAACCACTGAACTGCCGGTATCGGAGGAAGTTCCGGAATTGCTGGAGCAGCCGGTGGAAGCCGCAGCCACGACAGCTGCGCAGATCAGTGCGAAATATTTGTAGGTTTTCATAATATCACGAGCCTTTCTGTTTTTTTGTTGCTGCCGCCTCCCTGCGGCCTTCCGTTTACATACACAGTATAAGCCCCTTTTGTGATATTTCGGTGATATAAATACATGCAGAAAATGAACATGCCGGGAAATCGTACAAAAAAACAGCTGAAAAGCTTTAGGCAACACCGCACAAAGACCATTTATTGGATTTTGCACGCGTCTTGCTTGCATATTTTCCGTCATCTTGCACAATTCATCCTAGCAAGGCGGCAGCCTTGCGTCGTCCGCATTGTACAATCTGACGAAAAATCTGACTGCGCAATACACGCACAATCTTTGTGCGGTATTGCCTTTCCGCTTTTCAGCCGTACATATTACGTTCTTTCGATGATTGCAGGTACGTCCGCCAGGGAATCCGCCTTTGCGAAGATTAGCTTTTCCAGTTCTTCGTCCGGCTGGGTGAGGTCCGGCACCATCACTGTGACGCACCCTGCCGAGGAAGCGCTGCACACCCCGTTCGGGGAATCCTCCAGCGCCAGGCACTCGTTCGCCGGAAGTCCCAGCTGCTGCGCCGCGTAAAGATAGATGTCCGGCTTGGGCTTGCCGCTTTCCACCATCGCCGCGCAGACTATCCGGCTGAATCTGCCCAGCAGTCCGACCTTGCCGAGGTAGTCCTCCGTGCGCTGGATATCGGTGGCGGTGGCTATCGCCGCCGGTATCCCACGGCTGTCCAGGTAGTCCAGCAGCGTGGTTATCCCGGGCTTGGTTTCAAGTCCGTGGGCTGCGATGTGTTCTTTCATGAGTTCCATGCGCCGGGAACGTATCTTCACATAGTCGAAGTTTTCGCCGAAGATCCCCTGGAGGTAGGGTATCGCGAACTTCCGCGCAAGGCTGCGGATATTCAGCGCATGCTCGCGCTGCATGGGGAATCCTGCTTCGTTAGCTGCCTGGCACCAGTATTTCACCAGCAATTTTTCGGTGTCCAGTATCAGTCCGTCCATATCAAAAATTACAGCTTTTATCATATTAAGTCCTTTCGTTTGTTCCGTCAAGTATTGCAGCCATGTCCTCCGGCAGCGGCGCGGAAATTGTAATGCGTTCGCCGGATACCGGCAGGGTGAATTCCACTTCGCCGCAGTGCAGCGCCTGCCGGGAGATTGCGGTGCAGTCGCCGCCGTACATGTCGTCGCCGCATAGTGGGAATCCGATATGCGCCATGTGCACGCGGATCTGGTGGGTCCGTCCGGTTTCCAGGGTTATCCGCAGCAGCGCCCGGCGTTCGCCGGCTATCTTCCGGAAGTGCGTGACCGCAGGCTTCCCGTCAGGAGTCACGCAGCGCTCTATTACGCTGTCCCCGAGTCTGCCTATCGGCGCGTCCACGGTGTCCCCGGGGGGAGTTCCGTCCGTGATCGCGTAATACACTTTGGATATGCTGCCGGAAAGCGCCGCCGCTGCGAACTGATTCTTCGCGCACACGCAAAGTCCGCTGGTGTTGCGGTCCAGGCGGTTTATCGGCCGGAAGGGAAGCCCCGGGTATCTTGCGGCGAACAGATTCGCCAGCGTATCGTCATGGTGCCGCTGGGACGGGTGGACCGGCATGAAGGGCGGCTTGTTGAATACCACCACGTCCTCGTCCTCGTACACTATATCGGCAGAAAGCTCCGGATTCGCCGCGACGGAGGTTTCGCCGCCGTCCAGCTGGAGCGTAATGACTTCCCCGGCGTGTACCGCGTCAACAGTGCGGAGTATTCCGCCGCCGCGGGTAAGTCCGCCGGAGCGTTTGAGCGCTGTCAGCACGCGCCGGGATATTCCCCGGGATTTCAGGAACACCTGCGCCTGCACGCCGTCAAATTCCGCCGGGACCGTGTAGCTTATTTCTCTCATGATTCCTGCCATTCCTTATAATAGTGCGCCAGGATAAGGTCGGTCACCCTGCCGTAGGACTGCGTGCCGTCCTGCACGCCCTGCGCCTTTATGAATCCATCGTTGACGGAGGTGGATATTTCCTGGACGCTTCCGGAGAATCGCTCAACGTAGTCATTCGTGGAAAGCAGGTCGCGCCATATTCCGGCGCTGGTGTCCTGCGCCATTTCCTGCCACAGTTCATAATCCGCGGCGTAGAGCGAGTTGGAGCAGTACAGGAATGCGGACGCATAGCCGGAATACCTGAATTCGGGGTATTCGCTGTTTGTGCAGGCAAGAAAAGCCAGAAAGTTGCACTCGTTCTCAAACGCTATTCCACGGGAGTGCGCGCTTTCGTGGCTGGCGGTGAAGGGCTTGCAGAAATCCGGCTCTTCGGTATTGACGTTGCATTCCGCCAGGAAAGGGAAGTACATCCCGACAATACCGGTGTAGCTCCACAGATAGGAAAGCTGCACGGGCTTCTGGCGGCTGACGCTGGTCCACAGGAACGGGTATTCCTCCACCAGGGGGGCGTAGCCGCTGTTCGTGCGTGAAAGTTCTGTCCATATGTTCTCGGTGAGTTTCACGCAGCCGTTTTCGTCCTCCGTCAGGAGTTCACGCTCCTCGGCGGCGTGGGCGGCGAGGTCGCGGCAGACCTCCGCGAGGAACTCCGTGGATTTCGGCGAGGCGTCCAGTTCCATCAGCTGTTCCATTGGCTCCCGGTAGTAGTTCGCTCCGTGTCCCGTCATGTAGATGAACGCCGCGAATGAAACGAATCCGGCGATGAAGCGCCCTGCCTTTATGGCAGTCCGGCGGCGGTCGGTGCTTTTGCGAAGGCGCATGATGAATACGACCACAAGCGTGACGACTGCCGGGATTGCGAGGACTGCGCAGACCTCCGTCAGGGATATAGGCACAAGGGATGTCAGGAATCCCACCGGTACGGTGAATACTTTGAAAAGCCCCCGGGAAATGACATGCTCGGTGAATTCCGGAAAGAGGGGCAGCAGGAAATACATTGCTGCCGCCAGAACCAGCGGAATGAATATCCACAGCAGTTTCAGCAGCCGCAATGCGGTGGGTGCGGAATTGGATTTTCTGTTTTTCATGCGTACCTCCTTTGACGGATCAATATACATTAATTATACAGGCTCCCGGGCGCTTCGTCAAGAATTTTTAAAAAAATTCATGTTTTTTTCAAAAACCCCTTGACAAAGTGGTATGTTTGTGGTAGAATATATACGTTGCTGATGAACGTCAACAACAAAGCGCAAGACACAAAAGTGTTCGCCCCGGCTTTTTCTGGGAGCTTACTCCCGGCGTTTCTACCGAGTCAAAAACAGAAACAATTCATACGCAGGTGTGGCGGAATTGGCAGACGCGCTAGCTTCAGGTGCTAGTGATCGCAAGGTCATGTGGGTTCAAGTCCCGTCACCTGCACCATAACAGGACACCAATTTTGATACAATGCGTATCTTGATTGGTGTCCGTTTTCTTTATCCGAAAGTCCTTGTTTAATGGGATTTGTCAACACAATTTAACAAAAGAAGGCTCTGCGATGACTAAAAAACGGTCACAGCAGAGCCTTTTCTATTTTTTACCTAAATACTATTTAACGAAAGGTCGTAAGGGTGTGCATTTTCGGCAAGGGGTGTGCACCTTTAAATTATTCCTAAAATTAACAAAAAGCCGCAGGACTTGCTTATTAAAATTTTAGCAGTCCTGCGGCTCTGTTATTTTACCATTCTAACCTTAGTGTCGCTTCCATAAAGAGCTACTTTTATCCCATTGCAGCAACATCTGCATATAGTAAAATTCGATCTGTGGTTCAGAACTGTGAAATTTAGCACTAAGAATATATCAGGTTGGAGTAATAAATATCAAAGCTTTTCAAAAGTAATTTGATGCAGAATATTTTAAATTTACGCCAACTGAAAAGCCACTATACCCACAACGCAGATAATACTTCCGATCAGATTGAGCCGTGAACGCTTTTCTCTGCGGATCAGACCTATCACGAAAAGCGTTACAAGGATCATCGGCTGAATGAACGAGTAATTTGCAAGGCTTATAGATATAACCGCATTTTCAAGCAGCATTCCGAGCGTATTGGGAATTCTGGCAAGCACTACCTTAACAACGCCGCTTCGATTATTCTTAATAAGTTCCCTGATATGAACTCTCGGCAGCATTATCAGCGAAATTATCACCATAGCTGGCAGAAGCTGCATGGTTGATGAAACATATGAAGAGAAACTCCTTATAATAAGACCATACCCATATTTTGAAACAAGATACAGCACCAACGGCAGAATTATCTGTTTATAGTTTACACCGCCACCTTTGGATGACCTCGCAACAAATACAAGGCCTGCGGCTGTTGCAAATATGCAAATCAGTTTGTTAATACTGAGTTCAGACCCGAAAAGGATATCAGTGAAATAAGACGCAAACAGGGTTATCCCGAGCCACGCTTTCAGCTCAAAAGCAGAAAGCTGTTTCAGCACCCGTGCGCTCATTTGGAATTCAAGCATTTTGCACACTGCAACCAGTGATATTGCTAAAAAAGATTGCCACGTCAAGCTGAAACTTAAATTCTGAAACGGCAGGCTTACAGCAAGGAACACCGACATCGACGAACACATAAGGAATGTAAATTCATCGCCCGATAAGTTTGCCTTAGCAGCGGCGTATTTGTCATTCAGCGAGCATATTGTGTAGCAGGCTGTCACAGCGAGCATTAGAATAACAGCGTTCATGATTGACCTCTATTATGATGAATGAAAAACATACAGACACGTTTATTTACCTGTCCAGAATGCATAGTCGGTTCTTGATGTTCCGTCGCTGAAATATGCTTTAGCACATATTTTGTTCTTCGTGCCGGGTTTTATCTTTATATTTTTCCACACAAAAACAGTGCTCTCGTCATCAGAAAGCTCACTGCGTGATATTCTGCCGTGCGAAACATCATTTATACAAAGCTCCACTGCGTCCGCATTTGAATATACCTTTACAAAAGGCACATTACAAGCCCTGAATTCATGCCTTCGTTCAGTTATATAAACGGTTTTTTCGCTGCTCCATACGGACCTGTAAAAGAAATATACGTCCTTTGGAATACGCTCCCTTGTGCAAAGACCCTTGTCGTTCTGCGATTTTGTATCTCCCTCTGTTCGTCCGTAGGACGCAAAATCGAACATACACCATATAAATTCAGCCCACAGGTACTTTCTTGCCGAGAATTGTTTCCACAACATTTCGTGCAGCTGCGACTGATAGTTCTCATAATGCCGTACTCCGACAGGGTCTATGTCGCTTTCCCAATCTACATTATCCTTGTGCTGAGAAATCGCCCCACCGCCGCCGTATTCGGAAAGGCAGACAGGGCGCTTTTCCTTTTCGTTATGGTATAGGTCAAGCCATTCGCCGAAATTCTCCGCACTGCCGGCCTCCTTATACCAGCCAAAATAACGGTTATACCCGACCACATCGGCAGGTAGCTCCAGGAATCTGCCGTAAAACTGATTGTCTGCAAAGGTTTTCAGCCTTGTATCATCCTCTTTACAAGCAATTTCATAAAGCTCATTGTAAAGCCCGAATATTTCATCGGTCATCTGGTGAAGTTCGTTGGACAATCCCCAGACAATAACTGACGGGTGATTGTAATTCTGCCTGATAAGTTCACGAAGCTGCTGCTTTGCGTTATCTCCAAAGCCGTCTGAAAGGACATGAGCATCGCTTTCATCGGCAGACATTTTATTGATTATGCCTATCTCCGTCCAAACGCACAGACCCAGCCTGTCGCATAATGAATATTCGTGGTCACAATGCTGGTAGTGAGCCATTCTTACAGCAGTACAGCCCATGTCACGAATGATATGATAATCCCTCTCACGCTGAGCGTCAGTCATTGCCCAGCCGGATTCGTAACTGTCCTGATGGTAGTTCACCCCATGGAGCAGATATGGCTCGCCGTTGAGGAAAAAGCCGTTATCGGCATCTATACGGTATGAGCGTATTCCGAATTCCTGTTCAATGCTATCGACGGGTTTCCCGTTGTAGAATAAGGTTATCTCCGCACGATAAAGAGCCGGAGAGTTTACTCCGTTCCAGAGTTTCGGACGGTTGATTTTTCCCGAAAGCGTTATCCTGTCTTTGCCTGCCCTGCCGAAAAGCTCCGTTACAGGCTTTCCCTGCGGATCATATATCGCAGCCTTAGCCTCTGCGGTTTCTGCTTTATCCAGCTTGACAAGTATGCTTATATCCGCAGATGTTTCAGAAATATTGCGTGGGGTTATATATACTCCGCAGGAGCCGCTGTCGTTCAGAGCAATATGAACGGAATCAACTATTATCAGTTTTACACCCCTGTACAAGCCGCCCATTTTTGTGAAATCTCCATTGTCGGTTATCGGCGCAATATGATCGGTGGGAGCATTCGATACGATAACAGCTATCAGGTTGTCTTTGTCCGGGTATATATAGTCCGTAATATCAAATCTGAATGCTGAATACCCTCCGCTGTGCTCTCCTGCAAACCTGCCGTTTATA
>ENA-UPSY01000151-UPSY01000151.1-human-gut-metagenome-genome-assembly--contig:-NODE-151-length-80139-cov-28.744048_pt1 | contig 80139 bp, 85 predicted proteins | sample MGYA00250044_ERZ773365 | MGnify/ENA primary metagenome ERZ773365 (study PRJEB29103, sample SAMN06111932) | human gut metagenome | biome: human gut; feature: ankylosing spondylitis patient; material... | reverse complement strand
TCGCCGATTCCCGGGACGTTCAGCAGTTCGTCAACGGAGCCAAAATCCCCGTACTGTTCGCGGTATTCCACGATAGCGGCTGCCTTGGTTTCCCCGATACCGTTCAGCGCCGTAAGCTGGGAAGCGGTGGCGGTGTTGATGTTGATAAGCCCGGAGTTGTAATCCTGCGTGATTTCATGCGTAGTCCCGGCGGAAGCCGCAGTAACGGATGGTGCGCCTACAGTTACCTGGTCGCGTAATCCCTCAAGAATTATCTCGCCGATTCCCGGGACGTTCAGCAGTTCGTCAACGGAGCCAAAATCCCCGTACTGTTCGCGGTATTCCACGATAGCGGCTGCCTTGGTTTCCCCGATACCGTTCAGCGCCGTAAGCTGGGAAGCGGTGGCGGTGTTGATGTTGATAAGCCCGGAGTTGTAATCCTGCGTGATTTCATGCGTAGTCCCGGCGGAAGCCGCAGTAACGGATGGTGCGCCTACAGTTACCTGGTCGCGTAATCCCTCGAGAATTTTCTCGCCGATTCCCGGGACGTTCAGCAGTTCGTCAACGGAGCCATAATCCCCGTACTGTTCGCGGTATTCCACGATGGCGGCGGCTTTGAATTCCCCGATACCGTTCAGCGCCGTAAGCTGGGAAGCGGTGGCGGTGTTGATATTGATCAGCCCGGAGCTGCTGTTCTTTGCAGTCCCGGAAGCCGCAGACAAAGAAGCAGTGCTCATGTCCGAGGAGGACAGCGGCGCGGATTCCACATCGTTGATGGAAATGGTGGAAACGGCGCCGTTGGAAGTAAATCTCATGACCACGGTAACCACGATCGCGGCGATAAGTCCGAAGCGGATAACGTTCAGGGCGATATCAGAAGCGGATAGTTTTTTCATTGCGGTTCCTTTCCGGTGGATTCCCTGACGAACACGCCGTATTTAGTCCTGATACGTTCCAGTCTGCGGCCGAGCGGCTTATTGAGCACCAGAAGGAATACCACGTTGGAAACGCAGTATATTCCGGTAACAGGCAGTGCGGAGATTATTGCGGCGATCCACAGGCTGCCGGTGAAGCTGCCGTTCATTGAGAGGACGGTCCACACGTCCATCAGCATAGAGTAGCCTATCCCGGCGGCGATTCCGGCAATACACAGCGGAACGGGTCTGCTGAGTCTGTCACCGAGCAGTCCGGCGGAAGCGCCTATAAGTCCCCAGCACAACATCTGGAAAGGCGTCCAGGGACCCTGCCCGAACCAGATGTTTGAAATAACGGCGGAAAGTGCACCGGTCATGAATCCTGCCTGGGGACCGAAATGCCGGCCAGCGATGATGATTATTGCGGAAACTGGCTTGAAGAAGGGCAGGGGGGCGAAGATGAATCTCCCGGCGGCGGAAAACGCAGTCATTACTGCGACAAGAACAAGCTCCCCGGCGGAGGGTGCGCGCTTTTCAAACGACAGGAAGAACGGAACGCAGCACAGCAACGCGGCGGCCGCGGTTGCGAACCAGAAACCCTTTCCACCGGATATTACTGCGCCAAAAACGGCGGCAGCGGCTACCCCTGCCGCCGCGAGGACGGAGATCGTTTTTTTCATTGATCGTGGTGCCTGCGCTCTATTCCGGCGAGGATATCGTCCACATCATAGCGTGACTTGTCACGGCTGTCGTCGTCATCGGGAATAAGGTCGCTGCGGTTCTTTGCGGCGAGGATATCGGCGCTGCGGCGGCTTCCCTCCGGCTTGGGGCGCGAGGGCGCAGTGGCGAGCGCGTCCTCAAGGTCGATTATTGCCTTGCTGGACTGCTTCCCGGTGAGCCCTCTGCCGATCTGCGGCGCTTCGGACTGCGCAAAGAATGCGTCGGAGCGCTTTTTCCTTTTCGGCTTTTCCATCAGCGGAAGCTCCGCCGTGTCGGCGTTTTCCGGTGATTTCGGGGCAGGGGCTACGGTATTGTCGATGTAGCGCTTCGCCGCGACCGGAGCCGGGAGCGTGGGCTTATCCAGCGGCTTCGCAGGGGATTCCGTCTTCTTTTCTGCAGCAGGTTTCTCGACTGGCTTTGCGGATTCCTTGTTTTCGCTGACTGCCCTGGTGGAAGGCGCGTTGAGCAGGGAGAGAACGTCCTTGTCGGACATGGTGGGCGCGGAGGGATCCGGCTTCTTCTTCGGAGAGGAGTTGTAGGTGAACAGAATGCTGTCCGCTGAAACGCTGCGGCTTCTGTTCCGGTGGAAAGCGGCGCTGCCATTCTCGTCCACGGATATCTGCGGAGCGGCAGGGGAAGACTCCTCGCTGCCTTTCACCTGGGGGACTACCTCTGGGAGGGGGCGTTCCGCCGCCCGGACGCGGAGCAGGTCGATTATCAGCAGAAGCGCGCAGGGGATCACCGCCATTACGAACACTCCCCAGGGGGATTTCATGAAAGTAATGAACCACCCCAGCGCAGGACTGCACCAACCCGCCTTGCCGATAAGGGCATTCTCGCTGATGACGGTGCTGTCGCTGCCGTTCACCAGTGAAAGGTAGTAGACTCCGTCCATCACCTTGAAGTCTGAGTAGTATCCCATGGCGAGGTCGGCGCGGCTGTTCATGGGGTCGGTGCTGTACAGCACCAGGTTTCCGGATTCCAGGTCGTAGGGCTCGCACCTGGTGGCAATAACGGCGCTGCCTGCGGGCACGCTGTCGTAATCTCCGCTTTCGCAGATGAACAGGTCAAACCCGAACACCCTGACAGCCCCAGTGGAACCAAACGCAGCGGCGGTGAATATCATCAGGACGAATACCAGTGCAAGCAGCACGCACACGCCGATTCCAATGCCGCGGATAATTTTTTTCCCGGGATTTATAAAAAACACCTCTTTTGCACTTGACAAATCGTTGAATTAAGTATATAATAATATAGTCACAGTGTTGCTGTGGGCAGCAACATACATTTATTATACCATATACGTCAGTCCTTTGCAAGTGTTTTTGCAAATTTCTTTGCTGGTATAGCTCAGTTGGTAGAGCAGCGCATTCGTAATGCGCAGGTCGTGGGTTCGAGTCCCATTCCCAGCTCCATATCGTTGGTTCCCGTCATGCGGCTCTGTGAGCTGTTTGGCGGGGATTTTTTATGCCGGAAATAAGCTTAAAATCTGAGGTTTTGTCCTTCATTTGTCCTTTGGAACTCACTACGGTTCACCATAAGCGCCCGTAAACGCTTCCGTCAACAACTCCTCATTGTACAATCTGACGAAAAATCGAGTTTTGCCAATAAGCGAAGCGTAATATTGGCAAAACTGACTGCGCAATACACGCACAATCTTTGTGCGGTATTGCCTTAAATTTCATGAGTGTTCCTGATAAGTGACAGTCACGGGCAACCCCCGGCTCAGAACGGCGAGTTCAAAAACTTATTGACAATTGCCTTATAATAATGTAGAATAAATATATACGAGCCTGTATTCCGGAGCGCTGCGGCGATTCCGGCTGCTGAAAGGAGTTCCAAATGGAGAGCATTATTTCTGAGGATATCATGTTCCATCTCAAAACGCGCAAGGGCGACATCGGGCGCTATGTGATACTTCCCGGCGACCCCGGGCGCGTCCCGAAGATCGCGGCAAAGCTGGAGAATGCGCAGCTTATCGCAAGCAACCGTGAATACACCACCTACACCGGGTATCTCGACGGCGAGAAGGTCAGCGTGTGCTCCACGGGTATTGGCGGTCCGTCTGCGGCTATCGCTGTGGAAGAACTGATACAGTGCGGCGCAGATACGCTTATCCGCGTGGGTACCAGCGGCGGAATCGACCTCAGGGTGGTCGGCGGCGATCTCCTTATTGCCAACGCCGCGATACGCAGCGAGGGGACCAGCCACGAGTACATTCCGGATAACTACCCGGCAGTGGCGGATTTCGACGTGGTGTGCGCGCTCAAGGCGGCTGCCGACGAGCTTTCCACCGATGAGGACGGAAACCGCGCGCATGTTGGCGTGGTGCACTCCAAGGATAATTTCTACGGCGAGATCGACCCGAAGAACACCGCAGTCCCGGATAAGCTCTGCTCCGCGTGGGAGGGCTACCTCAAATGCGGCTGCCTGACCTCCGAGATGGAGGCTGCGGCGATATTCTCCGTCGCCCTGCTGAGAAGAGTGCGTGCAGGTGCAGTACTCACGGCGCTCTGGAACGTTGAGCGCACCAACGCCGGACTTCCGGACAAGCGGTGCGACAGCAGCGAGCGCGCAATAAGCTGTGCGATAGGTGCAATACGCAGGCTTATCGCGGCGGACAGGAAGGATAAATGATGGCATTCAGCACAATACTTCTGGACCTTGACGGGACTATCACCGACCCGTATATCGGTATCACCAACGGCGTTATGTACGCCTATGAAAAGCTGGGGCTGGAGGTCCCGGAGAGGGAGAGTCTGCGCAGCTTCATCGGACCGCCGCTGATGGTGGAATTCACCCGGCGTGGATTCCCGGAGGAGCAGGCGAGGGAGGCAGTCCGGCTGTACCGCGAATACTACGGCAGGACGGGACTTTTCGAGAACAGGCTTATCCCGGGTACAGTGGAATTCCTGAAAGAGCTGAAGCGCATGGGAAAGCGCGTGTGCCTGGCGACCTCCAAGCCGGAGGAGTTCAGCGTGCGTATCCTTGAAAAGTTCGGAGTGCTGGAGTACTTCGACTTCGTGGGGGCGGCAACCATGGACGGCTCCCGGGGAAGCAAGCTTGAGGTTATCCGCTATGTGCTGGAATCCACCGGGGCAAAGCCGGCGGAGTGCCTGATGGTCGGCGACAGAATGCACGACATCATCGGCGCCCACGACGCAGGAATGAAGTGCGCCGCGGTGCTTGTGGGATTCGGCAGCCGTGAGGAATTCGCACAGTACAAGGCGGATTATGTGTGCAAAACGCTGGAAGATGTGGCAGACGTGATTTGCAGGTCATAAAATAAGGGGTACGGCAGTAAGCCGTACCCCTTTTCTTATGAAACAGAGAGCGATTTCACCGCCTTTGCCAGGCGGCTGACTTCCTCCGGTGTGGTGAACGCGGAGGGTGCAAAGCGCACCGTGCCGGTTTCCAGCGTGCCGAGTTTCTTGTGGGCGAGGGGGGCGCAGTGGAGTCCGCCGCGCAGGCAGAATCCCAGGTCGCTGAGCCGTGTCGAGGCTTCTGCGGAGGGAATGCTGCCGATGTTGAAGGACACCACCGGCGCGAATTTCTCCGGCTGGCGGTCGATGTCGGAATACACCGTTATCCCGGGGATCTTCCGGAGCATTCCGCACAGGCTGCGGCAGAGCGCCGTTTCATGCGCGAGTATTTTCTGAGGAGTCCTTGCCTTTACGAATTCCACACCTGCCCCCAGGGCTATTGCTCCGGGGGTATTTATTGTGCCGCTTTCGAATCTGTCCGGGAGGAAGTCCGGCTGCTCCAGGCTTTCACTGGCGCTGCCGGTGCCGCCCTCCATGAACGTTTTCAGCGGGTACTTCCCGTCGGTCAGCATGAGTCCGGTGCCCATGGGGCCGTAAAGCCCCTTGTGCCCGGCGGTGCAGATGATGTTTATTCCGTCCTTCAGGCTCAGCGGAAGCAGCCCTGCTCCCTGGGCGGCGTCCACTATGAAGCAGATGTGTTTGCGGCGGCAGAGGTCCGCAAGCTCCGGCAGCGGCATTCGCTGACCGGTGACATTCCCGGCGGCGGTGCAGATGAGCGCCACCGTTTCCGGGCGTATTGCCCTGGCGGCGTTCATCACGGTCTGCCACGGCTCGGAGGAGCTTTCAAACAGGGTGTACCTCACTCCGCTTTCCGTCAGGGAATGCACCGGACGGATAACCGCATTGTGCTCAATGTCGCTCAGCACAAAATGCGCGCCGGGGCGCGCAAGTCCCTTTATCGCGATATTCAGCGCATGGGTGCAGTTAAGGGTGAACACCGTGTTTTCCGGCTCGGCGCCGAAGAATTCCGCGCAGGCGCTGCGGCTGGCGAAAACCGCCCGGGACGCCGCCATCGACATCGCATGTCCCGACCGCCCGGGATTGGCTCCGTAGGCAGTCATGGCGCGGCTCCACGCCTGGTATACGCTCCGCGGCTTGGGGTAAGTCGTGGCGGCGTTATCGAGGTAAATCACAGCTTATCCCTGCCCGGGAAAGCAGAGGGCAGACAGTCCCCCTGTCCCCGAATATTTTCAGCGTGAATGTGCACCCGTTCCGCCCCGTAGTGCGTATTACAGCGCTTTTTATCCCGTTCCGTGCCAGGAGGAGCCGAGCCTTCTCCGCCTGGGTCATGGACCTTGTATTTATGAGAAAGAAGTTCATTGCAGTTCTCCTTTGATTATTGCAGGGGCTTTGCGCGGTATGTCCCGGCGCTCCGCCGTTATTCCTGCACTTTATTATATGCGCCCCGGGCGGAAGCGGTCTGCCCGGGATTTGTGCAAAACTGCGAAAATAGTTCGTTTCCCCCTTGATTTTTTATTGAAATGATGGTACAATAATTATGTAGATATTTCTGTATCCGAACATTGTAATGTTCACCCCTATTAACTCTGAGGAGCAACATCATGACAATCAAGACATTCAATATCAATTCAGACAAGACTGCCTATGTCAAGGCGTATCTGCCGGATTCCATCGCAGGACTTCCGTTCTGCGAAAAACGCCCGGCTATGATAATATTCCCCGGCGGTGGGTACGAGTTCTGTTCTGACCGCGAGGGCGAACCGATCGCATTCCAGTATCTTGCGATGGGCTATGCGGCATTCGTCGTGACCTACGCCTGCAACGAGAAATTCCCCGAGCCGCTGATGGACGCAGCGTACATATTCTACAAGATACGCATGAGAGCCGAGGAATTCGGCATAGATCCGCAGAAGATGGCAGTCCTGGGCTGCTCTGCCGGCGGACATCTCGCTGGCTGCCTTGCTACCATGTGGAGCGACGTAATGCTCACCAAGACCATCGGCTGCGAGCCGGAGGATCTCCGCCCCAACGCCGCAGTACTCTGCTACCCGGTGATCAGCGGCGTGACCGCTCCCCATGAGGGAAGCTTCAAGGTGCTGCTCGGCGAGGACGCTTCCCGTTCCGACCTCAGCAGGCTTTCCCTGGAGAACCGCGTGACCCCGAAGACTCCGCCTATGTTCATCTGGGCGACCGCAAACGACGACTGCGTGTCCGCGCACAACTCCCTGGTGATGGCGAAGGCGTGCGTTTCCAACAAGGTCCCGGTGGAGCTACACTTGTTCGACGAGGGACCCCACGGGCTTTCCACCTGCGACAAGGCGACCGGCTGGAACGAGGCGTTCTATCTCGAGAATGTCCGCCGCTGGATCCCCATGTCCATTGAATTCCTAGCGAAGTACATGAACGTCTGATCTGGCGCACCCGCGTAACTGAGAAAGGACATCAGATATGATACCAGACAAAGTTGCTTACACTCGTGGCGAGAAAATCGCTGAAATAGCAGGCGGTGCGCTCATGACGGCGTTCGCGGCAGTTATGATAACGCTGATGGCGCTGAATATCACTGGCGGTGGGAATATCATAATGCTGGTGGTAATGCTCGTCATTTACGGCATATTCTCGGTCTGCGGTGTTTACCCACAGGGTTCCAATATACTGAAAAAGCCGGAAACCGCTTCCGACCGGGATTATCACCGGGTAAGGCGCGGCTGCATTATCGCAAAGCTGGTGCTGATATCGGCGGTGTTCCTGCTTTCAATGCCGTTCCTTAAGTAAGACATATTACAGGCGGCGGAGCTGTCCGCCCCTGGCAAATAAAGAAAGGACAAAAGAAATGAAGAAACCATTCGTGACCAAAGAGCAGATCGAAGAGATCGCAAAGACCTACCCCACCCCGTTCCACATCTACGATGAAAAAGGAATCCGCGAGACCGCGAGAGCGCTGAACAAGGCGTTTTCCTGGAACAAGGGATTCAAGGAGTACTTCGCTGTAAAGGCTACCCCGAACCCGTTCATCATGAACGTGCTGAGAAGCGAGGGCTGCGGCTTTGACTGCTCCAGCTACACCGAGCTGCTGCTCAGCGGTCAGGTCGGCGCCAAGGGCGAGGAGATCATGTTCAGCTCCAACGCCACTCCCGACGAGGATTTCAAGCTTGCCTACAAGATGGGCGTGCTGATAAATCTCGATGATTTCACACATATCGACGTTCTCGACAGGCTGACCGGAATCCCGGAGACCATCTCCTGCCGCTACAATCCCGGCGGAGAGTTCAAGACCGACGGCAGCCCCAACGTAATGGACACCCCGAAGGACGCGAAGTACGGCTTCACCCATGATCAGCTGATCGAGGGCTACCGCATTCTCAAGGAGAAGGGCGCGAAGAAGTTCGGAATGCATGCGTTCCTTGCCAGCAACACGCTGACCAACGACTACTACCCGACCCTGGCAGGGATCCTGTTCCGCACCGCCGTTGAGATCAAGGAAAAGACCGGCGTGGAACTGAGCTTCATCAACCTGTCCGGCGGCGTCGGAATCCCCTACCGCCCCGACCAGCCTGCCAACGACATCGCTGTCATCGGCGAGAAGGTACACGAGAAGTTCGACGAGATACTCGTTCCGGCAGGGCTGGGCAACATCAGACTGTGCACCGAGCTTGGCAGATTCATGCTCGCCCCGAATGGAATGCTCATCGCAAAGGCAATCCGCGAGAAGCACATCTACAAGGAGTACATCGGACTTGACGCCTGCGCCGCAAACCTCATGCGTCCGGCTATCTACGGTGCTTACCACCACATCACCGTTCTCGGCAAGGAAAACGAGCCCTGCGACCACAAGTACGACGTTACCGGCGGTCTGTGCGAGAACTGTGACAAGTTCGCGGTGGACAGAATGCTCCCGAAGATAGACATCGGCGACTACCTGGCTATCCATGACGCCGGTGCCCACGGATTCTCCATGGGCTACAACTACAACGGAAAGCTCCGCAGCGCGGAACTGCTGCTCCGGGAGGACGGCTCCGTAAAGATGATCAGACGTGCGGAAACCGCCGCTGATTACTTCGCGACATTCGATTTCGCGAACTTCAACTTTGATGTTTAATTGTTGAGAAATATTATGCCGCCGTGCGGAGTATACTGCACGGCGGCAGCTGTATAGAGGTAAAAACCAATGAGAATGAGAAAAAAGAAGCATCTTGAGGAGCGCCTTGAAGCCTGCGCCCCCGTTATGCTCACAATGCAGAACCAGAACGAGCACGCTAACGATCCGCTGGACGACGACCTGTTCTTCGACAGTATGAAGGTGTTCGGGAACAACAATCCGCTGCACCTGGAGATAGGCAGCGGAAAGGGCAGCTTCATTCTGGAGCTGGCAAGGCGCAATCCGGATATTAACTACGTTGCGGTGGAAAAGACTCCGAACGTCCTCGTCACCGGCGCTGAAGCTCTGATGAACAGCGATATAAAGAACGTGCGCTTCTGCCTGGGGCAGGCGGAATATCTGGAGCACCTGTTCCGTCCGCATACCGTGGAGCGGCTGTACCTTAATTTCAGCTGCCCGTTCCCGAAGGAAACCTACGCGCGGCACCGCCTTACGCATACGCGCTTCCTGAATATATACAAGGCGGTCATGAAGCCCGGCGCGGAGATACACCAGAAGACCGACAACCAGCGTCTGTTCGAGTTCTCCATCGAGCACTTCTCCCAGAACGGATTCCCGATGAAGAACGTAAGCCTCGACCTGCATAACAGCGGCTTCGAGGGGAACATTATGACTGAATACGAAAAGAGATTCACGGAGCTTGGTCAGCCCATCTACAGGCTGGAAGCCGTGGTTCCGGAGAACTGATCGGAGGAAGCTATGAAATTTGTCACCGGTACTTTCCCCAGCACGTCTGGAATAACACGCTGCCGTTACTACATGTATCTCCCGGAGGAGCCGAGAGCCGCCCTCATGCTGTCCCACGGCATGTGCGAGTATATCCGGCGGTACCGCCCGTTCGCGGAATTCCTCTGCGAAAACGGGATCGCGCTCGTCGGCAACGACCACATCGGGCATGGGAATTCCGTCACCGACAGCGATATGCTTGGCTACTTCGGCGAGAATGGCGGATTCATGTACATGGTCAAGGACCTCCACCGCATGAAGATCATCATGGAAAAGAAGCTGCCCGGGATCCCGCACTTCCTTCTGGGGCACAGCATGGGAAGCTTCATTGCGCGTATTTACCTGTCGCGCTTTGAGGACCGCTGGGACGGCGCTGTCATCATGGGCACCGCCGGGGGCGTTACCGGTTCCGCTCCGCTCAGAAAGCTCCTGGATATTCTCTGCCACTCAAAGGACAGCAGATTCCGCCCTGAGATAAGCAAGAAGCTGGCTTTCGGGCTGTTCAACGTAAGATTCCACCATCGCCGCACGCCCAACGACTGGCTTTCCAGATGGGACGAGAATGTGGACAGATTCAACGCGGATCCGCTGTGTAATTTCACGTTCACAGTTGCCGGATTCCGGGATCTGCTGAACGCATTGATGTGCGCGAATTCCGACTGCGTGATAGAGAACACGCCAACAGACCTGCCCATGCTGTTCATGTCCGGCTCGATGGACCCCGTCGGTGAATACGGCGCCGGAGTGCGCGAGGCGTGCATGCGCTATCTGGAGCACGGGTGCATGGTGAATATCCACATCTATCCCGAGGCAAGGCACGAGCTGCTCTTTGAACTCAACCGCAACGACGTAATGGAGGATATCCTTGACTTCATCAGGGATCATATAAAGTAACATGGAAAGATATCTTGACAAATCGATGACTCCGCAGGAGCGCGCGGAAGCGCTCGCTGATACCCTCACGGTACAGCAGCAGGCGGAGCAGCTGAAATATGACGCGCCGGCAATTCCGGGAGTGCTCCCGGCGTACAACTGGTGGAACGAGGGACTTCACGGCGTTGCCCGGGCAGGCACTGCAACGATGTTTCCGCAGGCGATAGGAATGGCGGCGATGTTCGACCGCGACCGTCTGCGCCGCGCCGGGGAGATAACCGCCGAGGAGGCACGGGCGAAATACAATGCCGCCCAGGCTCACGGAGACTACGATATTTACAAGGGCCTAACGCTGTGGGCGCCGAACGTAAATATATTCCGCGACCCGCGATGGGGCAGGGGACACGAAACCTACGGCGAGGACCCATACCTGACTTCCCGGCTTGGCGTTGAGTACGTCCGCGGACTCCAGGGCGATGGAAAGTACCTTAAAACTGCCGCCTGCGCGAAGCATTTCGCGGTGCACAGCGGTCCCGAGGCGGAGCGTCATGAATTTAACGCCGAGGCTTCCGCAAAGGATATTGAGGAAACCTACCTCCCGGCATTCCGGGCGCTGGTGGAGGAGGCTCATGTCGAGAGCGTTATGGGCGCCTACAACCTGGTGAACGGCGAGCCGGCGTGCGCCAGTCCGTTCCTGATGGGGAAACTCCGGGAGTGGGGCTTCGACGGCTATTTCACGTCAGACTGCTGGGCGATACGGGATTTCCACACCACCCACTGCATAACCGCCACTGCGCCGGAATCCGCCGCAATGGCGCTGAAAGCCGGCTGCGACATGAACTGCGGCAATACATACCTGCACATACTGGCGGCGCTGGAAAAGGGGCTTGTCACCGAAGAGGACATACGCCGCGCCTGCGTGCATGTGCTGCGCACGAGAATACGTCTGGGGCAGCTTGACAGGACGGAATTTGACGATATCCCGTATACTGCGGTCTCCACGGAGGAGCACAAGGCGGCTTCGCTGGAATGCGCGCTGCGCTCTGCCGTGCTACTGGAGAACGACGGGATACTGCCGCTTTCCGACAGCATCGGGACTATTGCGGTGATAGGTCCGAATGCGGACAGCCGGGACGCGCTCACTGGGAACTACAACGGCACGGCGGACCAGTACATCACGTTCCTGGAGGGAATCCGCGAGCGGTTCAGCGGACGAATACTGTATTCTCAGGGCTGCCATCTCTACAAGGACAGGTGCCAGGGGCTTGCTCAGCCCGGTGACCTGTATTCCGAGGCGCTGGCTGCGGCGGAGAATTCCGACGTCGTTATTGCCTGCGTGGGACTTGACGCGACATTAGAGGGCGAGGAGGGCGACACCGGTAACGAGTTCAGCTCCGGCGACAAGCCCGACCTGCGCCTGCCGGAAAGCCAGCGGATTCTTCTTGAGAAGCTGTCCGCACTCGGCAAGCCGCTTGTTATCGTACTTGCGGCAGGAAGCTCCGTGAATGTCGGGGTGAAGTGCAGTGCGCTTCTCGACATGTGGTACCCCGGGCAGATGGGCGGCAGGGCGCTGGCTCAGCTGCTTTTTGGGGACGTTTCCCCGAGCGGAAAGCTTCCGGTCACATTCTATAAGAGCGCGGAGCTGCTGCCGGATATCCGGGACTACAGCATGCGGGGGCGCACCTACCGCTACTGTGCTCCGGAGAACGTGCTGTATCCATTCGGGTACGGGCTTAGCTACGCGAAATTCACGCTGTCCCAGCCGGAGTTCACGCAGAAAACGGTAAGCGTCACACTTGCCAACGGCAGTGGATTTTACGCTGAGGACGTGCTGCAGCTGTATATTCGGGGGGATTCCGAATATGATGTGCCTAACGGCTCCCTCTGCGGATTCAGCCGCGTGGGACTAGCCCCGGGTGAGAGCCGCCGTATTACTCTGGAAATTCCGGCGGAGGCGTTTGACACGGTATTCCCGGACGGCAGCCGGAAGCGCGTTGGCACGCATTACATTCTGACAGTGAAAGATGGTACAGGAACAGATGTCGCCGGCGAAATAAAGCTCTGACGGAATTGCCAAAAACGCGCTGTATCGGTTGACATAACCCGGCAAATGTGCTACAATTGATTTATTGAACGGTTTGCTGAAACATACGGGAAACCGCTATTTCACTCGTAAGTGAGGTCATTTTTATGAAGAAGAAAAAGAAACTCGGCACAAGGATAATTATTGCCGTCATGGCAGTGCTGGCGTATGGTATCCTTTCCGCAGGTATCACAGGAATGGTCTGCCTGACAAAGCAGAGCCAGGCGGACATGAAGAACTCCATGACGGAGCGCGTATCCGCGGCTTCCAACCTTGTCAGCGCGACATTACAGCACTACATCAGCCTGGTGGCTTCCCTGGACGGCACCACGGCACAGATTGACAAGCTGAAGGCGGCGGATTCCAGTATCGTGGACATAAACACCCATGCGGACACCACTCCGGGAATCGCCCTCAGCACTGACGGATACATAGTTGTCACCGGCGAATTCGCGAAGGGGACTGCATACATCGCCACCAGCACCGACTGGCTCACCAATATCATGGCGACCATGCATACCTCAGACAGCACGGAGTTCTATCTGCTGTCCTCCGGACAGCTGCTTGCCAGCGTCAACGGTTCTCTTTCACAGGAGCAGATAGCGCCGTATGCAGGGGCAAACAAGGTGCAGACCGTGAACATCAACGGCAGCAAACGTATCGTTTACGATTCCCAGATTCTCGGCACTGACTGGACAGTCCTTGTCAGCTGCGACGCCAGCGAGTTCCTCGGCAGTTCCTCCATCGCACTGCTTATAATGCTCATCACGTCTGCGATAAGCTTTGTTGGCGGCGCGCTCGTTATCACAAAGTTCGTAAAGCGTATCGTCGTCCCGCTGGACGCGGTGAACAAAAAGATACTCGGCATGGCGAAGGGCGACCTTTCAAGCGCCCCGGTTGAAGTTAAGACCGGTGACGAGATCCAGACCCTCGCCGAGGCTGTCAACGACATGACGGTCTACACCGAGAGTATCATCGCGGATATCCGCCAGGTTGCCGCAAAGCTTGCAGCAGAGGACCTGACTGCGGAAACCACAGTGGAATACGTTGGCGATTATGCTCCCATCAAGACGGCTCTGGAGGGAATCATCGACAGCACCAGCAATGTCATCAGACAGATCAATACTTCCAGCAAGATGGTGGCAGACGGCTCCTCCAAGATGAGCGACAACTCCACCACGCTGTCCCAGGCGGCTACACAGCAGGCGGCTACCGTTGAGGAACTGAACGCTTCCATCGTTGAGATATCCTCAAATATCAGCGCCAACGCCGACAGCGCCGAAAAGGCGAAGTCCCTTTCGGACGACTGCCGCACGATCGTTGACGAGGGCAGTGCAAAGATGAACGACATGCTGCACGCTATGGAGGAGATCAACGAAACATCTTCCAAGATCGCGAATATCATCAAGGCGATCGAGGATATTTCCTTCCAGACCAACATACTCTCGCTCAATGCCTCCATCGAAGCCGCAAGGGCAGGCGAGGCAGGCAAGGGATTCGCAGTGGTTGCCGGCGAAGTAGGTCAGCTTGCAGGCAAGACCGCCGAGGCTGCAAAGAATACCACCGCCCTCATCAAGACAGCGCTCTCCGCTGTAGAGAACGGTACAGTCATGGCTAATGAAACCGCCAAAATGCTGGATAAGATCGTTGCTGAAACCGACGACACCGCGAAGGTCATCGACCAGATCGCGGACGCTTCCAGGGAACAGGCGGACAGCGTAAAGCAGATACTTGTGGGCATGGATCAGATCTCCACTTCCGTACAGATGACGAGCGGCTCTTCCGCAGAGTGCGCTTCTTCCGCCGAGGAGCTTTCTGGACAGGCGCAGGTGCTGCTTGAACTGGTCGAGAGATTCCAGCTCCCGGACGCTGAAACAGTCCGGAAAAGACAGGCGGCAAAGCGCGCAGCCGAAAGACGCGCGAAGAATTCCGACGGCGCGGCTGACGTGAAGAAATCCGAGCCTGCGAAGGCAGAAGTAAAGCCGGAGCCGAAGGAATCCACGAAGGAGCCTGCAAAGCAGGCTAAGGATTCCGAGGCGAAGCCGGAAGCAAAGACGGCTCCCGTCCGGAAGTCCGCTCCGGAAGTAAAGGCAGCCCCCGTGCAGGAGCCGAAACCTGCTGCCAAGACAGAGCCCGAGCCAGTGACCAAGGCTGCGGAATCCCCGGCAACTCCGGCAAAGAAAGAACCGGAAGTCAAGCCGGCGGTAACAGCCGCTGCAAGGCCGCATTCCAAGACCATCATACTTGATGATGACAAGTATTAATTAAACTGGAGGAAGATCTCATGAGCATTTCAAAGACTGAATTCGGATTTTTCAGAGGTTACAAGTGCTGGCTGTTCACGCTGACGAACAGCAACGGCGCAGTTGCAAGGCTGACGAACTTCGGCGGCGCGGTAGTTGGTCTGGAGGTCCCGGACAGGAACGGGAAGAATGCGGACGTAGTCCTTGGCTACGACACGCTCCAGGGCTACATTGACGGGGATTCCAGCCACGGCGCCCTCGTCGGAAGATACGCCAACCGCATTGCCAATGGTGAGATCACGGTTTCCGGAAAGACCTATAAGCTTGACCAGAACGATAAGACCAACACACTGCACGGCGGCTCCTACAGCTACAATAAGCGCGTATGGACGGTTGACGCTATGGACGGCGGCGACGAGCCTTCCGTTACATTCGGCTACATAAGCCCGGACGGCGAGGGGAATTTCCCCGGCACCCTCAGGATCAGCGTGAAGTACACCCTGACCAATGAGAACGCACTGGTGCTGGACTACACCGCAGTTCCGGACGCTGATACCGTTATCAACCTCACCAATCACAGCTACTTCAACCTTAAGGGCGCAGGTAACGGCGACATCAAGGATCATGTTGTGCAGATAAATGCAAACCAGTACACTCCGGTCGATGATCTGCTTATTCCTACCGGAAAGCTCGCGTATGTCACCGGAACTGCGTTCGATTTCAAGACTCCGAAGCCCGTCCGCGAGGATATGGACAACGGGAAGCTCCCCAATGGATACGACCACAATTTCGTGCTCGGCGAAGCGGGAGTAATGCGCACAGCTGCGGAAGTCTACGAACCGGAGAGCGGCAGAGTTATGACCGTCAAGACCGACAAGCCTGCTGTCCAGTTCTATATCGGCATCGGACTCAACGGCGAGAACGGCAAGAACGGCGCTCATTATAATAAGTACGCCGGACTTTGCCTTGAGAGCCAGTTCTCTCCCGATACTCCGCACAATCCCCAGTGGCCCAGCTGCGTTTACAAGGCAGGGCAGACCTACAGATTCACCACCGTATATCAGTTCTCAGTGAGATAAAAAATAAAATGAACGGGAGGGGCGAACCCCTCCCGTGATTTTTTGCGGCTCCGATCCGCATAATAACGCGTTTTTCAAAAAAATTAAAAAAATTTCGATTTTTTTTGAAAAAGGTATTGACAATCCGGACAAAATGGTGTATAATACAATAGTCGTCAGGGAACAGAAACAAACGAAACGAAAATCCAGGACGTGAAAGAGAATGTGGAAGTTTAGCTCAGCTGGGAGAGCATCTGCCTTACAAGCAGAGGGTCATAGGTTCGAGCCCTATAACTTCCACCACTTTCTCTCTTGAAGATTCAGACCCAGTGGTCGTTTTCCCATTGGCCTGGTAGTTCAGTTGGTTAGAACGCCGCCCTGTCACGGCGGAGGTCGTGGGTTCGAGTCCCATCCAGGTCGCCAAATGCGGATTTAGCTCATCTGGTAGAGCGCCACCTTGCCAAGGTGGAGGTAGCGAGTTCGAGCCTCGTAATCCGCTCCATAAAACAAATTCGTCGTGGAAATATTCACGGCGTTTTTTATTTTGCAGAAAAACCACACTCCGACCGTCCGGAGTGTGGGTGCGCTTATTGCTTCGAGAGGATCCGGAGTACTATTATAGCGGCGAGCGACGCTCCGCAGATTATCCAGTTGATGATAACGCGGCGGCGGAGCTTGTCCTGGTTCTTTTTGCGTTCTTCTTCACGTTTTGCCATAGCGCACCTCCTGATTTTACTGCTTTTATTTTAACATCAAAAGTCCCGGTTGTCAAGCCGGGTGAAAGGATATTCCATGAAACTGGTCATTGCGGAAAAGCCCTCAGTGGGCAACACCATTGCAAAGGTCATCGGCGCTAACCGTAACCGCGGCGACGGTTACACCGAGGGCAACGGCTACATAGTCAGCTGGTGCTTCGGGCACCTGGTCACGCTGGCGGCTCCCGAGGACTACGACAAGAAGTACGGGAAGCCCTGGAAGCTTTCCAATTTGCCGATAATCCCCGAGGAGTTCCTGTGGACTGTCCCGGAGAGCACCGCGGCGCAGTTTGAGATACTCAAGGGGCTGATGGAGCGCCCGGACGTGGACGAGATCATCTGCGCGACTGACGCCGGCAGGGAGGGCGAGTGCGTGTTCCGGTATGTGTACTACCTGGCAGGGTGCAGCAAGCCATTCTCACGGCTGTGGATAAGTTCCATGACGGACGAGGCGGTCCGGGAGGGATTCCAGCACCTGCGCCCGGGCAGCGACTACGACGCGCTTTACCGCAGCGGACTCGCGCGCAACAAGGCGGACTGGATAGTCGGCATGAATGCGACGCAGCTGTTCACGGTGAAGTACCGCAGCCTGCTTTCCGTGGGAAGAGTCCAGACACCCACCCTAGCCATGCTGGTGGAGCGCGAGAAGAAGATACAGCAGTTCGCTGCGGCGCGGTATTACACACTGGAGCTGAACTGCGGAAAGTTTAAGGCGGAGAGCGACAAGATAGCGCCGCTGGAGGCGGAATCCGCTGCGGCGCAGTGCGGAAAATCCGCGGTCGTGAAATCGGTGGCGAAGGAGCAGAAGAATTCGAATCCGCCGAAGCTTTACGACCTGACATCGCTCCAGCGCGACGCGAACAAGCTGTACGGCTACACCGCGCAGCAGACGCTGGACTGCGCCCAGAAGCTCTACGAGAACAAGCTGCTGACCTACCCCAGAACGGACAGCTGCTACATCACCGACGATATGGAGGGCACCGCCGCCGAGATGGTAAGGCTCACGGCGCGTGTATTCAAGTTCGGCGCGGATTACGAGGCGCAGAATATCACTCCGGACGTTAAGCGGCTGATAAACAACGACAAGGTGAGCGACCACCACGCGCTGCTTCCCACCCGGGAGATCACGCGGTATGATTTCAGCCGCCTGCCGGAGGACTGCTGGAATGTACTTTCGCTGGTGGCAATACGGCTGCTGCTGGCGGTGTCCCCGGTGAACGTCAGCGATACCGTGACCGCCGTGCTGGAGTGCGGCGGCAGGGAATTCACCGCCCGGGGCAAGACCACCGTACAGGGTGGTTGGAAGCAGCTTGAATCCGCAATAAAGGCGAATCTCAAGGGGCTGGTGAAGGACGACGATGAGGACAGCGACGAGCCGTCCGGAGTACTCCCTCCGCTGAGCGAGGGCGCTGAAATAACGGTGAAGTCCGTGAAGCCGCTGGAGCACAAGACAACTCCTCCGAAGCGCTATACCGAGGATATGCTGCTTTCCGCGATGGAGCGCGCAGGCTCCGACAGCTACAGCGACGACGATGACGTCGAGAAGAAAGGACTGGGTACTCCGGCGACCCGGGCGGCGATAATCGAAACACTGGTGAAGCGGCAGTATGTGGAGCGCAAGGGCAAGCAGCTGATCCCTACGGACAAGGGTATACGGGTGATCAACGTGGTCCCGGATAAGGTGAAATCCCCGGCAATGACCGCCGAGTGGGAGAGCACCCTCCAGAAGATCGCGCGCGGCGAAGCTGACGATCAGCAGTTCCTGAGGGAAATGACAGAATTCACCCGGCAGCTGATAAAGGATAACTCCGGGGAAACCACCCGGGAGAACAACCCTTTCCGCTTTTCGCGCCTGCCGCTGGTGGGGAAGTGCCCCGTCTGCGGAAAGAACGTGTACGAGTTCCAGAAGTCTTATTCCTGCGAGGACAGCCGCGGCGCCTGCGGATTCTTTTTCATGAAGGAGAAGTTCGGGAAGGAGATCACTCCTACCCAGGCAAAGCGCATTCTTGAAAAGGGCAGCTCCATTGTCCTCAAGGGATTCACCGCCCAGGACGGAAGCACCTACAGCGGAAAGCTGGTGCTGGTGGACGGCAAAGTGCGTGTGGAGCGCGAGAAGTGATCAGTCTGCGAAGAATATCTCCTGCTCCTGCGCTATGTCCCCCCTGAGGGTATAGACCGCGGTCAGCCGGATTCCGCTCTCTTCCGGGAGAGCAGTTTTTTCGCAGGACACTATCTCTAGATCTTCGTAGAAATTTTCCTCGAAATCCGACTGCCGCCGGTTAAGCTCGGATATGCAGTCGTCGGCGGAGCGCACGATGTCCACACTGCGCAGGGCGGTGTACTTCCCACGGCGGACTGACAGCGGAGTCCGGTGACCGAATATCGTCACTGGCTCCGTCTGCTCGGTGTATACTGCGTCTGGGACTTCTGCGCTGCCGAGGAACAGCGGAATGCTGTCGTCCCCGAATTCCAGCCAGGTGAACTCCGTCACCTCTCCGTCCGCGCGCTGGACTGTTTCGCGGTAGGGCACGAAGAATTCCTGGGTGTCGGTGAATTCCCCGATGATGTCGGCGCTGGCGTGGTGGTAGGAGATGTTCCCGGCACCGTCGGTGACTACTCCGCTGACCAGCAGTCCACCCCGTGGGATTCCGCTGCCGGTTTCAGTCACGAGAGAACCCTCCCGGACAGTGTGGGAGATCACCTCCGCCCCCCGGGAGGCTACGATATTGCAGGGCACGTCGGAATCCAGCATTTCCGGCTTCGGTGTGACGGTTTCCACGTCCGCCACGATACGGAATCCTACGGCGGAAACGTCCACCCATGCCGCTTCCGGCATTTCCAGCATTATGCGGCTCTCCGCCGCCCTGGTGTCGGTGCGCGTGGACTTCCCCTTCTGTATTCCGCATTCGTCCAGGATAGTCAGTATCTGCGACCGCTGTGAGGCGGTAAGTTCGCTGCTGCTGCGCAGCTCGATATCCTGTATCCGGCTGCTGTTCAGCGCGAGTATCATCACGAAGGCGAGGGCGCCTAAGTAAAGTCCCACACGGCGGCTGTAGCGAATCGCGGTGAAATACAGCCCCCGGCGCTTGCCGGCGCGCAGGCGCACTCCGCAGCGGCGCGCGGCGGTTGCCGCCGCCCAGTAATCCGTCGGGGATACGATACCGGATATGGTGCCGTCCCCGAATTTCACCCGGCGCAGCTGCACCCCGGAGTTTATCAGCGCCGACGCCATCTTCTCCGGATATCCGCCGTAGCCGCTGAACTCCACATGCCCAAGCCACAGTCCCATTGATCTGTCCGCCATATTGCACCTCCGCCCTAAAGTTCGATGAAATTGATCCCGGTGATGTTCCCGGTGATCCGCACGCCGTAGGCTCCGAAGCTTTCCAGCAGGAGATCTCCGCCGCACACTCTTATAAGGCGGTCAGTCCCGTTGCAGCGTATTTTCAGAACAATTTCACTGCTGGCGTCTCCGCCGGTGCACCCGACTACCGCGGTGCAGTTCTCGGCGCACAGGTCGCAGCCGTCGTTTATCGTTATTACGGAGTGCTTCCAGGGAAACTCCCCGACTGCCGTAAGTCTTTGTTTAAGTCCCATATCGACTCCTCCATGAATTTTGTCCTTGTAACGGATAATATGAATCTGGATTCCAATATATAACATTCTGAAAAACTTTAGCTTTTTTAGACCTCATCTTTTGCAGAATGTGTGAATTATCGTCGCTATGCATTAAACTCGTGTAAAGCATCAAGAAATTTTGTCGATATATACTATAACGGATAGCGGAAGGACCGGAAATTCTGGCAAATGTAACAATACTCCGCTTCTGTAAGTTAATGTGAAAAGGATTACAGATAAAGGTTTTTGAAACAATTCCGGTCAGGTGTCCACTAAATGAAAGGTCAGGTATCCCTATGAAAAAGCTGATGAGAACTGAAAACAAACTTCCCAAGGCCCCCAAAGCTCCCAAGGCTCCCAAAGCGCCGAAAGCCCCGAAGGCAGCAAAGGAGCCAGGGCAGAAGAAGCCGTTCGACCTGCTCAGGGTATTCCATCTGAAGAGGAAGACGGAGCGCCATGAAAAGGTGGAGAAAATCCGCCAGAAGGCGCAGGAGACCGCAGGAAAGCTCCGCATGAAGAAGACGATGAAGATCAGCGCGAAGATCACGATAATTTCCTGCGTTGCAGCGATAGTTACGGCTCTCACCATGTCAGGAGTTGTGACCGGGGTATTCATGAACTTCATAACGACGCTGAAGGAATCCGAAACGCAGATTGGCGTTGACATGCTCCAGACGGAAACCGAAACGCTGGCCTCCGAGCTGCCTACAATGGCGTCGCGTATCACCTCTGCCGGCAATACGTCGGAGAACCACCTTTCCGCATGGTGGGAGACCAACAACAGCGATTCCTACAAGGCAGGAGCATATTTTGCCAGCGGAAACGTGGTCTGGAAGACTGACAACTACCCCATGGACTCCTCGTTTCTGGAAATGGCAGGCACTTCCACACTGTCCGGCATAGTTTCCGAGAACGGATGCCTTTACGCGGTGACAAGCGCCAGGGTCGGCGTGAGAGATGTTCTTATTCTCTGCCAGCAGCTTGACGACCCGGAATACGTTGATGAGCTGAAGTCCAAGCTTGGCGCGGACGTTACGCTTTTCTGCGGAAACAAGCGCTACAGCACCACCCTCACAAATGAGGACGGCTCCCGGGATATCGGCAGTGAGATGAATCCTTCCATCTGGGAGGAGGTCCAGAACGGCGGTCAGTATATCGGCAAGACAACGATCGGGAATTCCAACTACTATGTGAACTACAAGCCCATCATCGACAAGGAAGGCAATGTTATCGGCGCATACTTCGCCGGCTATTCAACGGCGGAGGAAGACCATGAGCTGATGATCTCCGTGATCATTGAGAGCGTGGTACTGCTTGTCGTATGTCTGATCATCGCCGGTGTGATCATTCTCGTGATGAACAAGCTTGTCAAAAAGCCTGTCAACGAGGTAGTGAAGATCTGCGGTCAGCTGAGTTCCGGCGCGCTTGACGCCGAGGACAGCAGGTTCAATTTCCATGGCGACGAGATGGGGCACATTGCGGAGAAACTTACCGACGCGAAGCACACGCTGCATTCCTATGTCGATGATATTTCCAGAGTGCTTGAGAAGATGGGCACCGGCGATTTTGCCGCCCAGCCCGGACTTGATTACATAGGCAGCTTTGAGCAGATCAACGAGTCTTTCCGCAACATAAAGGAAACGCTCACCGGAGTCATTGAGAACATGAATTCCTCGGCGAACGACGTTATGGCAGGCTCCCAGCAGATGGCAGACGGCTCCCAGCTGCTGGCGGAGGGAACCACAAAGCAGGCTACCGCCGTGGATGAACTTTCCTCCACTATTTCCGAGATCTCCGGCAATATCACCAGGACTGCGGATAATGCGGTGCGTGCAAGCGAGCTTTCCGGCAACTGCGCAGAGCAGATGACCCAGCGCGGCGAGGAAATGCAGGCCATGCTCGACGCAATGGCGCAGATCGAAAAGCAGAGCGAGGCTATTTCCGACGTCATCAAGACCATCGAGGACATCGCGTTCCAGACCAATATACTCGCGCTCAATGCCGCGATAGAGGCGGCAAGGGCAGGCGAGGCAGGCAAGGGATTCGCAGTAGTTGCGGACGAGGTGCGCAACCTTGCATCCAAGTCGGCGGAATCTGCAAACAGCACACGTTCGCTTATCACAGCCACTACCGACGCTGTGAAGAACGGCTCCGAGATCGCCGAGAGGACTGCCGAGGCGCTGCGGAAGGTTACGGAGCTTTCGCAGCAGAGCGCTCAGCTGGTATCGGATATTTCCTCGGCGGCAGAGCAGCAGGCGCATGCTGTTGACCAGGTTACAGTCGGGATCGAGCAGATCTCCCAGGTCATCGCAACGAATTCCGCTACGGCGGAGCAGTCTGCGGCTTCCTGCGAGGAGCTTTCCGCCCAGGCTCGACTGCTGAAGGAGCAGATCGAAAAGCTGCATGTTTGATATTGCATGATCTTAACGGACCGCGATTTCGCGGTCCGTTCAGCTTGTCGAAAAAAGTGAAATTTGCCTGCGAAGCAGGCTTTTAAAATACATTTTTCTCCACGGGTTTCCCGGGGAGAAAAACACTTCTAACCGCACAAGTGTATTGGAAACGGCTTCGCCTTATTCCTTACGCGCGCAGCGTGCATTTTATCGAAGATAAAATGCGTAAGGCTTGGCAAAGCCAAGCCAGTGGTTTGTTCGGCGGAAAAGCCCCTTTAGGGGATTTTTCGACGGTTTCAACGGACCGCGATTTCGCGGTCCGTTCTGTTTTATGGGCTGCAATAACTTTCCTATTGCAAGATGATGGGAAATGTGCTATAATAGACATTATAGTGGCTCTTTATGCCCGAATTACAGAGATAATACACACATAGAACAAAAGCGAGGAATACATATGATAAAGCTAATCGCGAGCGACATGGACGGAACTCTGCTCAACGACAGGAAGGAGCTTCCCGGGGACTTCTTTTCCGTACTGGGTCAGCTGGAGGAACACGGGATAAAATTCACGGTCGCAAGCGGAAGATCATATGACGCAGTGGCGCACCTGTTCCCGGAGGAATACCGCGCCAAGCTGGATTTCATCTGCGACAACGGTGCGAACATCTACCACGACGGGAAGCAGGCGAAGTACACTCCCCTGGAGCGCGCCACATTTGAGCAGCTTATCCGGGCGTGTGGGGAGATCGGCGGACTGCGCGTGCTTGTCTGCGCCGGAAGGGGTACCTACCACCTGGAGGCGGACCCGGCGTTCACCGAGGAGATCGCCAAGTATTACAAGAACCACATTCCCTGCAACGACCTGCTTTCGGTGGACGACATCATATACAAGGTGGCGGTATGCGACCTCCAGGGCACGGAAAAGCGGGCAAAGCCTGCGCTGGACGCGATAATGGGGGACAAGCTGAACGTGCAGGTGTCAGGCCCAATCTGGATGGACGTGATGTCCGCCGGGGTGAACAAGGGCAGCGCGTTGAAACAGCTTTCGGAACTCCTGGGGATAGACCGCAGCAATGTGATGGCATTTGGCGATTACTTCAATGACGCCGAAATGCTGCGCTTTGCCGGCTGGAGTTTCGCAATGGAGAACGGACACCCGGACGTGAAGCGTATCGCAAGATACCTGGCAAGGAGCAACAACGAGAACGGAGTGCTCCGGGCGGTGCGTAAGTACGCCCTGGGCGAGAATGCGGAGTGATCCGCAGGAGGGACTATGAACATACAGATCTTCGGAAAATCCAAGTGCTTTGACACGAAAAAGGCGGAGAGATATTTCAAGGAGCGCGGCATAAAATATCAGTATGTCGATATACTTTCAAAAGGACTCAGCCGCGGCGAGCTGGACAGCGTGACAAGGGCGCTGGGCGGACTTGACGCCGTTATCGACGAGAACTCCAGGGACTACGCAGAGATAAAGTACCTGACGGACAACGCCAAGCCGGATAAGCTGGCGGAGAATCCGAACCTTTATAAAACGCCTATCGTTCGGAACGGTCGGCAGGCAACTACCGGGTATTGCCCGGATATTTGGAAGAATTGGGAGTAATCAATGCAGATTTTTCTGATAGTAATACTGATAGTGTGTTCGGCGTTCTTTTCTGCAACGGAAACTGCGCTGAACAGTGCAAATAAGATCCGCCTTAAGAATATGGCGGACAATGGAAGCCACGCAGCGCAGCGTACTCTGAATGTTCTGGCGAAATATGACAAGGCGCTCACCACAATACTCATCGGCAACAATATTGTCAATATCGCATGTTCCTCTATCGCGACGATACTGGCGATAAATCTGGTCGGTGAGAAGTACGGTTCTCTGGTTTCCACGATTGCGACAACGGTCATCGTGCTCATTTTCGGCGAGGTAATGCCGAAAAGCATTGCGAAGGATTTCGCTGAACCTATGGCTATGATCGCTTCCGGGATAATTTCCTTCCTGATGGTGATATTCACGCCGTTTTCTGCTTTCTTTATCCTGCTGAAAAAGGGTTTGTCAAAGATATTCCACCGGAAGGAATCCGTCAGCATGACTGAGGAAGAGCTGAAGGTCATGATCGACGAGATCGAGGACGAGGGCGTACTTGAAACCCAGGAGAGCAATCTTGTGCGCAGCGCCCTGGAATTCGACGAGATAACTGTGGACGAGATAATCACGCCCCGTGTGCGTATCACGGCGGTAGAAGCCGGCGAGAATATCGATGATGTGCGGAAAAAGTTCCTTCAGGAGGAATACTCCAGAATGCCGGTGTATGAGCGTACCCTGGACAATATCATCGGTATAATTACCGAGAAGGAGTTCTTCAAGCAGTACGAGAAGAGCAGCGATTTCACAATACGCAGCATAATGCAGGAAACAATCTATCTGCCGCAGATGCAGAAGCTGTCCGAGGTATTCCGCACCATGCAGAAGCAGAAGTGCCACATGAGCGTCGTGCTCGACCAGCACGGAGGAACTCTCGGCATAGTCACCATGGAGGATATCCTGGAGGAGCTTGTAGGCGAGATCTGGGACGAAAGCGACGAAGTGAAATCCCCGGTGACTGTGGTGGGTAACAATATATTTGAGGTGTACGGAGATGTTTCGCTGAATTCACTGCGCAGGTTCCTGGAAGCCAGGGATATTCCGGCGGATATCGAGAGCGAGGCACACACCGTCGCAGGCTGGGTTCTCGGATTGTTCGGGAGCATTCCGAAGAGCGGCGACGTGATATCCAGCGGCTGCTTTACGGTGACAGTACTTGACGCAGCAGAACTGCGCGTGAACAGAGTTCGTATTGAGATCAGAAATACAGAAAGCGAGGAATAACATCATGACAGAATTCAGGTATGACACACAGCTTCTCATAGAGGGCGAGGGACTTGACGAGGACGCCATCAACGAGTATATCCGCGCAAATTTCAAGGGCGATTGTCTCCTGGCGGTGGGAGATGACGAGCTGATCAAGCTGCACTACCACACCAACGAGCCGTGGAAGGTGCTGGAATACTGCGCTTCTCTTGGCGAGATCTACGACATTGTTGTCGAGGATATGGACAGGCAGTCCAGGGGATTAAAGGGCTGAGATGAAAACTGTTCTGACTGATAACAGCCTGTGTACGCTCCCCATTGACGAGCATGCAAGACCGCAGCATATCTACCGATACATACAGGCGCTTGCGGAAACCGGCGTCAAGTACGTCGAGCTGGATTTCCGCACGGTGATGAAAATGCAGGAACTTCCGGACGAGGTCGGGTACATATTCCGGCTGGGGGACCCGATGTTCGCGGAACTTACCCAGGCGTTCGACTTCAATTACGTTCTGGTGACTATCCAGGATCTCAAGGAAAACATCAACGTGGGCAGGACTCCCGTTATTATTGAATTCCCGGCGATACACGGGCTTTCGCGGCAGCTCATCAAACTGGCGCAGGGTCAGATCTCCGCGCCTATCTCCATGACGAGGGTCCGCGGAAGCTACCCGCTCATGAGCGAAGGCGAGGTCGGGGAGATGGTGTGGCGCGCGAAGAACGCGGTCACAGTCCCGGTGGATATATGCCCGATGAACGGCAAAAAGACCGCGCTGGATATGGCAATAAAGGCTTCAAGGGCGGGCGTGGACAGCCTGACGATGTGCATGGGGCGCTCCAAGAATTACGCTGCGCTGGAGGATTACGTCTTTACACTGATGTCGGTGCACGATATCCTTCCCAAGGAGATAAGCCTGTCCGCAATGTGCCGCGCCGAAATGCTTCACCATCTTGTATTCCGGAGCCGCGCCGAGGACTGCATTACGGACATGATGCGTATTATCGACCACGACATTGCGAACCTCACGAATGTGGACACCGGCAACCGGGTGAAGCTGCATGTTTCCCTCAAGGACAAGATGATGCTGCGGCACACCTATGTCACGGCGCTCCAGAAATTCGCCGAGGAGGAAGATATCCCGGAGGACCTGATGGCGGATATGACGGACGCGATAAACCACTTCGACTTCCATCAGTTCGACCAGGAGATAATGTACGACGAGAAACCGAAGCTGTTAAATTAAAAAAGACTGTCGATAAAGCACATCTGCGTCGTCAACTCCAGCTTGGCAGGCACAAAGCCTAGCCAAGCTGGAGTTTCCTAGCATCTGCACCTTTCTCGGCAGTCTGGGAAGATATTTTTTCTGTTGTAATTACTTGATCTCTTCCATAACGCTCTTGTACGCCGGGCGGATTATCTTGCCCATTCCGACAAGTTCCTCGATGCGGTGAGCAGACCAGCCGACAACTCTCGCGATGGCGAACAGGGGAGTGTACAGCTCCACGGGGATCCCCAGCATGTCGTATACGAATCCGCTGTAGAAATCCACGTTGGGACTTACGCCCTTGTAAATGCGGCGCTTCTCGGCGATGAGCTGCGGCGCGATCTCCTCAATGTTGGAGTATAGAGCCATGTCCGTGGTCTTTCCCTTAGCTTCCGCGAGCTTCTGGACATAGGATTTGAGTACGCGCTCTCTCGGGTCGGAGATGGAATACACCGCGTGTCCCATGCCGTAGATAAGCCCCTTGCGGTCGAAGACCTCGCCGTCAAGCAGCTTTCGCAGGTACGCTTCCACCTCGGATTTGTCGGTGGGGTCGCCGATGTGGCTGCGGATATCCTGCATCATCTGCATTACCTTGAGGTTCGCTCCGCCGTGGCGCGGTCCCTTGAGCGAGGACATCGCCGCAGCGATTGCGGAGTAGGTGTCCGAGCCGGAGGAGGTGACAACGCGTGTGGTGAAGGTGGAATTGTTTCCGCCGCCGTGTTCCATGTGGAGCATGAGAACAATGTCGAGAACGCGCGCTTCAAGCTCGGTGTACTTGGTATCCGGGCGCAGCATTCTGAGGAAGTTCTCCGCAGTGGAAAGCCCGGGAGCGGGGCGGTGGATATACATGCTTCCATCGTTCTCGTAGTGGTTGTAGGCATGGTAGCCGTAAACCGCAAGCATCGGGAATACCGCTGTCAGCATAAGGCACTGGCGTACACAGTTGTCGATATCGTTGGAGGCAATGTTCTCGTCGTAGGAGGAGAGCGTGAGTATGCTCTTCGTCATTGAGTTCATGATGTCGTGTGAGGGCGCCTTCATGATAACGTCCCGGGTGAAGTTGGAGGGTATCACGCGGCATTCCGACAGGATATCGTTGAACTCTGCCAGCTGTTCGTCGGAGGGCAGCTCGCCGAATATCAGCAGATACGCGGTCTTTTCGAAGCCGAAACCGCCGTTGAGTCCGGCGATGAGCGTGTTGATATTGTATCCGCGATACCACAGCTCGCCGTCGCATGGCTCGGCAACGCCGTTGTTGTCCTTGAACGACACGATCTTGGAAATGCGCGTAAGTCCCGTGAGGACGCCCTTTCCGTTGATGTCACGCAGCCCGCGGTTGACGCCGTATTCCTTGAAAAGCGCGTCGGATATGGTGTCGTGCTCGGTGCAGAGCTTCTGCTTTTCGGCTGCGTATTCGTTTATTCTTTCAAATGCCATAATTATCCTCCTTTATACGTTGGTCCTGTGGAGTTCCTGTCAGCTGCAGGGTGCGGTGAGCTTCTTCAGCAGGGAATACAGCGTCTGCTTCTCCTCCTCGCTTAGCGGCTCAAGGAAGTGGTGCGCCTGGCTGTGCATTTTCTCGGCGAGTTCGCTGGAATGCTCGGCGCCTGCCGGGGTGAGCGAAACTATCGTTTCGCGCTTGTCGAGCTGGTTCTTCTGGCGCGTGATGTACCCGTCGTTCTCCAGCTTCGCCAGGGATTCCGACATGGACTGCGGACTTACGGCAATGTGCTCTGCCAGCCGCCGCTGGGATATGCTCCCGTTCCTGCTTATGGTCAGAAGTATCCTGTCGCGTTCCAGCAGGCTTCTGCCACCACCGCCGAGGAATTCACTCTTCCCGGCGGAGATCTGCCCCCTCAGCCGCGAAAACCAGTCGTGTATCAGACCGGTCAGCTGTTCATCAATATCCTGCATATGTACCTCTTATCGTATTTTCAGTGCAATAACATCAAGTACCTTATCATTTTACCACAAAAAGCCGGATTTGTCAAGTGGGGTGACATCTGCTGTTTACCGGAAACTGAATCCTCCTCGCTGCGGCTCACAGAATCTGGGAACGCTGTAAATGACAGTGTAATGCTGATTCGGGCTGATTTCCGGAGGAGCGGCGCCGGAGTTTTCGGGTGATGAAAATTTGGTGAAAACTGCACCCGGATATGCGTCATTACTGTCCGATAATGTTGACATGGAAAAGTAAAAGTGTTATAATAAAAAGAGATTATTCATATCAGAAAAGGTGATCGGAATGAACGGCAGTAACAGCGATATCCAGAAGCAGATGGGACTTCAGTCCACGTTGGTGGAGTGCGTCCAGACACTATATATAAGCGAGAATATCGACGAAGCGATAGACAAGCTGCTTGGAATAATCGCCGGGTATTATGACGCGGACCGCAGCTATATCTTTGAGTTTGACAAGGATATGGACATTATCCACAACACATATGAGTGGTGCGCCCCGGGTATCACCCCGGAAAAGGAAATGCTGGCGGACGTGGATATCGCCGTTATAAGCAGGTGGCTGGATATATTCCGGGAGAAGGGCGAGTTCTATATAAACTCCCTGGACAGCGATGTGTCGGAGGATTCCGCTGAATACCGCATTCTGCTGGTGCAGGGTATCGACAGCCTTATGGCTGCTCCGCTCTACAGTGGCAGCAAGATGGTCGGATTCATGGGCGTGGACAATCCGCGCAAGAATACCGATATGCTGATACTCATGCGCCTGGTGTCGGCTTTTGTCGTAAACGACCTCCAGAAGCGTGAAACGCTGGAGCAGCGTATTCTGAAGGCGATAGGGAATACCTATGTTTGCATGAACATGATCAACTTCATCAACAACACACAGCAGGAGATCAAGCATAATAAGGAAGTTGCAAAATACGTCAACTCTCCAAATAATGCTGCTGCGCAGATGGTGCATGTCATGAAGGCGATAGTTTCTGATGAGTTCGTCCGGGAAATGCTGGAGTTCACCGATCTTACCACAGTCAGCAGCCGCATGAGGGATACCAATGTGCTCAGCCATGATTTCCACGCGTTTGACGGGCACTGGTGCAGGGGCAGCTTCTTCGTCATGAATCGCGCAGAGGACGGCAGCCTTATCGACGCAATATTTGCCGTACAGTACATCGACGCGGAAAAGAAGAAGGAGCTGGAATACCAGAACGCCCTCAAGACTGCACTGGAAAACCAGAACGAGATATATGCGGAAATGCTTCACCTCCAGGGCTGCGGAGTCATTGCGGCGCGCACCGGCACCGGAGAGGTCGTTGTCATGAACGGCGCTGCACAGAAGCTTTTCGGGATACAGGGCAAGGGTGAAATGCTTACCGATGTTCTACGGAATGCGGCTGTGGACAACTTTGAGAGGATAATGTCAAAGCTCGAAACGATACGCTACGAGAACGGTAGCTGCGATTTTGAGATGGCGGTGAATTCCGCAGAGGGCAAGCTGGTGTACCTTAAGTCAACCGCCCGGACTATCACGCTTGCCGGCGGCGACAAGATACTCATAATTTCTCTGATGGACATAACCGACAAAAAGCGGCTGGAAAACAGCCTGATGATCCTGTCCGAAACCGACGCACTGACTCGCATAAGCAATCGCGGAAGCGGCGAGCGCCGCACAGAGGAACTGATAAGCCAGGGTACCCGGGGAATGTTCTGCTTGCTGGACGTTGACAAGTTCAAGACGATAAACGACAGCTTCGGTCATACTGTTGGCGACAAGGCGCTTATTGCGATCGCAGACTGCCTGCGGAATACATTCACCGGCGGCGACGTGGTCATGCGCCTTGGCGGCGATGAGTTCGCGGTATTCGCCGTCGGCGTTGATAATGCGGGCGACGGAGCAAAGCGTATCGGCGATTTTATCTCCCGGGTGGAGCAGATAGACATTCCAGAGATGAATGGCAGGAAAGTCACGATAAGCCTTGGCGCGGTGTTCTGCCACGACAGCAGTATTCCCTTCGACAAGCTTTACCCCATGGCGGACGCGGCTATGTATGTCTGCAAGAACACTCCGGGCAACCAGTTCGGATTCTATCACGAACATTGATATCAAAACAGGGCTGTGAACGCAGCTCTGTTTTTTTTGCGGTCAACTGGCAGAAATTTGCTGACGACCTATTGACTGTTAATAGAAAATGTGATATAATACAGATAATACAGTCACGGGAGAGAATCAACACACATGTACAGAATTTATATCGCAGAGGACGACGAGGGTATTGCCAGGGCAATATCCAAGGGGCTTTCCGGGTGGGAGCTGGACACAAGGTGCGCCGCGGATTTCCGGCATATCACCGATGAAATATCGGAATACCAGCCGCACCTTGTGCTGATGGACATTACGCTGCCGTTCTGCAACGGGCTTTACTGGTGCGGCGAACTGCGGAAATCCAGCAGAGTGCCGGTAATGTTCATTTCGTCGGCGAACGACAATATGAACATAGTCATGGCGATGAACATGGGCGGCGATGATTTCATCGCGAAACCGTTCGACATGTCAGTTCTCACGGCGAAAATACAGGCGCTGCTGCGGCGCACCTACGACTTCGCACAACAGGTGGGGGTCATCGAGCACAGGGGGGCAAGGCTGAATACGGCGGAGGCTGCGCTGTATGTCGGCGGAAACCGCATTGACCTTACCAAGAATGAATACCGCATATTGCAGACGCTGATGGAGAGCAAGGGAAAGATCGTCAGCCGCGAGAAGCTGATGGACCGTCTTTGGGAAACTGATTCCTTCATTGACGAGAATACTCTAACGGTGAACGTTGCAAGGCTGCGCCGGAAGCTGGAGGGCGCCGGGCTGTCCGGCTACATCGCCACAAAAATCGGCATGGGGTACATCGTGGAATGAGAAAATACATCTGGGACAGGCGCCGGGTCATTACGGCGTTCCTGCTGTTTTCGGCGGTATTCACTGCCGTGTTCGTGCTGGGCGGACTTCCGTTGGGCGCACTGGGATATTCCCTGGCTGTATGCTCAGTTATCGGCTTGGGATTCGGCGTTGCAGATTATGTGCGGTTCCGGCGGCGGTGCGGCATTCTGGACAAACTCCGGGAGGAGATCACGATAACCTGCGACAGCCTGCCGGAGCCTTCCGACAGTATCGGAGAGGGCTACACGGAGCTTGTGCGGATCCTGTTCCGCAGCCGCGCGGAATTGCAGGCGCAATACAACGCGAATGCTGCGGATATGACGGATTACTACACGATGTGGGCGCACCAGATCAAGACCCCGATCGCCTCCATGCGGCTGGCGCTGGCGGAGCAGGATTCCCCCGAGAGCCGGGAGCTTTCCGTGGAGCTTCAGCGGATATCCCAGTATGTGGACATGGTGATGTGCTACGTCCGCCTGGAGAGCGGTGGCGATTACGTTTTCCGGGAATGCGGCCTGGACGGGATCATCAGGTCAGCAGTCAGGGGATTTTCCGGGCAGTTCATAAGAAAGCGGCTGGCGCTGAATTACACTCCGGTGGAATACACCGTGCTGACGGACGAGAAGTGGTTGCTTTTCGTGGTGGAGCAGGTGCTTTCAAACGCAGTGAAATACACGAAAAGCGGCGGAGTGACGATCAGCCTCGAAAACGACGCCCTCATGATAAGCGACACCGGAATAGGAATTGCCCCGGAGGACTTGCCGAGAATATTCGAAAAGGGCTACACCGGCTGCAACGGGCGCGCTGACATGAAAGCCAGCGGAATTGGACTGTACCTCTGCCGCCGGATATGCAGGGCGCTCGGGCACACTATATCAGCTGAGAGCAGCGGGTCCGGGACAACGGTGTCTATCGGACTGGGGCGGAATAGGGTCGATCTGAGAGAGTAATACATTTGTATTGTACTGCGGCAGCGCTTCTGGTTTGTGATGTCTTTCGGGGCTGCGCGGCACAGGTTACGAAAATGTAAGGGGAATGTAAGGGGTTTCGATTGTGGATCGGGCAAAGTTCTGGTAGAATAGATCATGACAGGAACGGCGGCTGATCCATTAGTTGATTTCTTCCCCAGAAAGTCCACGGTCCGCCGGGTCTGTCAGAAAGGAAGGACAGATATGCCACTGCTTGAAATAACCGGTCTTAAAAAGACATATACCACCCGGCTCGGCGGAACCAGGGTGGAGGCGCTGAAAAACGTCAGCTTTACCGCAGAACAGGGAGAATACATCGCGATAATGGGCGAGAGCGGCTCCGGTAAGACCACGCTGCTGAATATCCTCGCCGCACTGGATAAGCCAACCGGGGGCAGCGTTATCCTGGAAGGAATGGACCTCGCGAAAATACGGGACAGCCGCCTTGCGGACTTCCGCCGGGACAACCTCGGGTTCGTGTTCCAGGAGTTCAACCTGCTGGACACATTCACCGTGAGGGACAATATCCTGCTTCCGCTGGTGCTGAGGGGCGAGAAGTACTCCCAGATGGAGCCGCAGCTGAACCGCACGGCGCAGATGCTCGGGATATCCTCCCTGCTGGATAAGTACCCCTACGAGATATCCGGAGGGCAGAAGCAGCGCACCGCCGCCGCAAGGGCGGTGATAACCACTCCGAAGCTGCTGCTAGCCGACGAGCCAACAGGAGCGTTGGACAGCAGGAGTTCCGACGAGCTGCTCGGGCTGTTCGCGGAAATAAACCGCAGCGGTCAGACGATAATCATGGTGACGCACTCAGCCAAGGCGGCGAGCCGGGCGCAGCGAGTGCTTTTCATCAAGGACGGCACGGTATTCCACCAGCTGTACCGCGGCGGTGCCGGGGACGATGAGTTCTACCGCCGGATAACCGATTCGCTCACCATGCTTTCTTCCGGAGCGGAGCCGCAGAGCCTGCGTGTGCGGAGGGACGGTGAGCAGAAGTGAGGTTGTATCCAAGACTGGCAGCCGGGGGAATTCGCCGCAACGGCAAGCTTTACGCCCCCTACATCATGACCTGCTCGCTGATGGCTATGATGTTCTACATCGTGAATTTCCTGTCGGATAACTCCATGCTGGACGGCATGAAGGGCGGAGGAACGATGAAGGAAATGCTCAACGTAGGTATCGTCATAATGGGAATATTCGCGGCAATATTTCTGTTCTACACAAATTCCTTCCTGGTAAAGCGCCGTAAGCGCGAATTCGGACTGTACAACGTCCTGGGAATGGGGAAGCGCAATATTGCCGCCGTCATGACCTGGGAAACGTTCTTCGTCTACCTCGTTTCCATGGCGTTAGGTATTGCCGCAGGAATACTGTTTTCCAAGCTTGCGGAACTCCTTGCGGTGAAGATAATCCGCGGCGAGGCGCAGTATCAGTTTTCCGTCAGCGTGGGTTCCATCATTGCGACTCTGTTGGTTTTCGCGGTGATATTCCTGCTGATATATCTGAATGTGATGCGTCAGGTGTTTACTGCAAAGCCGGTCGAACTGCTGCACTCCGAGAATTCCGGCGAGAAGCCGCCCAGGGCTAACTGGTTCCTGGCGGTGCTGGGAGTTATCATACTGGGCGCGGCATACTATATGGCGGTCACCATTGAAGAACCGCTCACCGCTGTTCTTGCTTTCATGCTGGCGGTATTACTGGTGATCATCGCCACATACCTGCTGTTCATAGCAGGCTCCGTGGCTGTTTGCCGGGTCTTGCAGAAGAACAGAAAGTACTACTACCGCACAAATCACTTTATCTCCGTTTCCCAGATGTGCTACCGAATGAAGAAGAACGGCGCGGGGCTTGCTTCCATATGCATTCTCAGCACCATGGTGCTGGTCACGCTCTCGAGCACGATATGCCTGTATATGGGCACCGGTCAGATGGGGGAGCAGCGTTATCCCCGGGATATCGTTGCCTCAACCTCTGGATTATCAGAGGTTGATATACCAAATTACCGCGCGGAAATCGGTGAGATCCTGGAAAAGCACGGATGCACGGCGCAGAACGAAATGGCGTATTCCTATATTGAGCTTTCCGGCGCCATTGTCGGGGACCGCCTGGACATAAGCCGCGTTTCCGGCGATGAGGGATTCACCCTCGACCTGAGGACGGTGTATGTAGTGCCGATCGCGGATTACAACGCAATGTACGGCAGGAATATCCGTCTTTCCGACGGCGACGCCGCTATCTACTGTAAGGGAAGCAGTTTTGATCATGACTCAATACAGCTTGACGACTGGGGCGGCTACAGACTCACGGAACGTCTGGACGAATTCGCGATAATCGGCATGGACAGCGCCACGGTAACGGATTCCATCTACCTGTTCGTGGAGAGATTCTCTGACCTTGGCAGTCTGTATGACTACCAGGAGAATTACACGGAGCAGCATGGCGGTAGCTTACCGCAGCAGCAATATTACTACGGCTTCGACCTGGATTGCTCCGATTCCGAGAAAGCGGCGATTTTCAACGATCTCGTAGATATGATGCGCGAGAAAAACCACGGCTTTCAGCTGGAGTGCCGCGTTCTTGAACTGGAGGAATACTATGGCATGTACGGCGGACTGTTTTTCCTGGGTATAGTTTTCGGCGGAGTATTTATTCTCGCGGCGGTGCTTATAATGTACTATAAGCAGATAAGCGAGGGATACGACGACCGGGCGCGGTTCGACATACTCCGCAAGGTGGGAATGAACGACCGGGAAATACGCCGCGCGGTGAATTCCCAGGTGCTGACGGTGTTCTTTGCGCCGCTTGTTGCCGCCGGAATGCACATGGCGTTCGCGTTTCCGCTGCTGACTAAGCTGCTGGGGCTGTTCAGTATGCGCGACACCGGATTCCTGGCTGCGGTCACCCTGGTGTGCTACTGCGTGTTCGCGCTGATATATGTTATAGTGTACGGAGTGACCTCCCGGGGATACTTCCGTATCGTGAGCGGCAGGAAATCATGAAGCGTGTACTGAGATTCGTATGCATGGCGCTGGTCGCCGTTGCGGCTGTTCCGGCGGCGCTGGGTATTGCGCTCATCTGGGCGGTTTACCGCCTGGCGGACCGGGTGATATCGCTGACGGAGCGCCGCTGAATAATTCAAAGGAGGACAACAGATGAAAGGGAAGCGCCTTGTGCTGAGGATAGTACTTCTGACGCTGCTGACTATACTGACGGTCGCGCTGATAGCCGTCGGCGTATTCGCGGTGCTCGGTTGGAATATGCACCAGGAAGCGGTCACGAGCCGCCCCGTGCGGCAGGTGTACGCGGAGCTTTCCCAAGATGAGCATTTCGTGGGATTCGACGAACTCCCGGAGTTCTATGTCAACGCTGTTGTCGCCACCGAGGACAGGGATTTCTGGGGGCATTCCGGAATAGATCCCTCCGCGATAGTTAGGGCGCTGCTGCATGACATTGCCGCCAGGGATTTCGCCGAGGGCGGCAGTACGATAACCATGCAGACGGCGAAGAACCTGTACTACACCCAGGATAAGCGGCTGGAGCGAAAGACCGCTGAGGTATTCACCGCATTTGAGCTGGAGGATAAGCTGGACAAGAAGCAGATATTCGAGCTTTACGTCAATACGATCTATTTCGGCAGCAACTACTACGGGATCTACGCCGCCTCGATGGGATACTACGGAGTTCCGCCGTCAGAGCTTACTGACGAGCAGTGTGCTGTGCTTGCCGGAATCCCCCAGGCACCCAGTGCATATTCCCCGGACGTTTCCCCGGAACTCGCGCATCAGAGGGCGCAGCAGGTGCTGAAGTCCATGAGGGAATGCGGATATATAGAATAAAAAGACCGCACCGGATTCCGGTGCGGTTTTTGCTATTCCAAGCCAGTGGATTTGCTTTTACTGTGCGTCAGCGGTTACTGTGATGGAGTAGCACGGGCTGTCAAAGTCCGTGTAGTCAGCCCACATAACCATGAACTTGTATCCCTTGTAGAAGAACATCGTGGAGGTGGAGCCGTCGATGGCGTTAGGCTCGGGAGCGTACGTGGCAGGGTCGTCAATAAATTCCGACAGCTGGTTGTAGGTCATCTCGCCGGTGATTCCGTCCAGGATAGGGCAGGGGGTGTTGACGAAAATTCCGGTCACGATGGTGTCCTTGTAGTCGGCGGCGATAACCTCTGCGAGAGGTTTGAACGCAAGTTCAGCGCCGATTACATCAAATGTGTGGGAGCCTAAATACCCGACGTCACTGGGAGCAAGTTCGGTGCTGTAGATGGATTCGATGTCGCCGATGGTCATGCCGATAAGCTCGGCGATCTGCGGCTGAGCGGACTGCTCCGGCTCAGAGGTCGGCTCGGCGCTCTCCACCGTGGGAACTGCGGATTCCGCGGTTGGGGCTGCGGTTTCCGGCGCAGAGGTTTCCTCGGGAGCGGAGGTTTCCTCCGGTGCGGAATTGGTTGCGCTCTCGGTGGAAGAGGAGGCGCTCTCCTCGCTTCCGGAATTACCGCCGGTGCAGCCGGTGAGCGCTATCATTCCTGCAAGGATAACTGCGAATGATGCTTTTTTCATTGTATGTGATTCCTTTCTGTTGTCTGAATCTGCTTCGTGATAAGTATATCACAATTGAAACCTGCTGTCAAGTGTCGAGCCGCCCGGTATATTTCCGCCGCCTACTTGACGAATATTGCATAATACGCTATAATAACAAAGGAATATTTTCCGGAAGAGGTGCTTAATATGAAGGACAAAATAATGGCGGTACTTGAGCAGGCAGTGGAGAACGGCGACGCCGCCGGAGCAAACGTGCTTGTCATACACAATGGAAAAGAAGCGGTCTACTGCGGATACGGAATGCGCGATATGGAGAACTCCCTGCCGATGGAGCGTGACACGATATTCCGGCTGTATTCCCAGACGAAACCGGTGACTGCCGCTGCTGCGGTCACTCTGATGGAGCAGGGCAGGCTGAACGCCGGCGCGTGGCTGTCGGATTACCTCCCGGAGTATGCCGAGATGTACGTCAGCCGGGACGGAGTGCGCACTCCGGCGAAGAACCACATAAAGGTATCCGACCTGCTGAATATGACCTCGGGAATTCCATATCCTGCCGAGGACAGCGCCGGCGGAAAGACCAGCGGAAAGGTGTTCTGGGAAACGGAGCAGGCGATGCGCACGGATTCCCCCATAACTACCCGGGAATTCGCGCGGCGAATGTCCGAAGCGGAGCTTTGCTATGAGCCGGGGGAAAGATTCATGTACGGCGCTTCGGCGGATATTCTCGGCGCGGTAATTGAGAAAGTCAGCGGAATGTCCTTCCGGGATTACCTCCGGCAGACCTTCTTTGAGCCGCTGGGAATGCAGGACACGGATTTCTGGGTACCCCGGGAAAAATCCCACCGGCTGGCGAAGGTGTACGACTATTCCGGCAGCGGACTCCATGAGCTGCAAACGAATCACCTCGCGCTGGCTTATGAGCGCGATATTATCCCGGCGTTCCAGTCCGGAGGCGCAGGACTGTGCTCTACCCTGGACGACTACGCGAAATTCGCCGGAATGCTGATGAACGGCGGCAGCTATAACGGCAGGAGGATCATGTCCCATGCCGGGGTCAGATTCCTCACCCACGGTGGGATCCTGCCACAGCAGACTGCACAGCTCTGGGAGGGCTGGGACTGGATGCGCGGTTACACCTATGGGAATCTCATGCGCGTATGCGTTGACGAGAGCCTGACGACGCTGTTCTCTTCCCGGGGAGAATACGGTTGGGACGGCTGGCTCGGCACTTTCTTCTCAAACGAGCCTTCCCACGGTATCACGCTGCTGTTCGGGACACAGCAGGCAGGCGTAGGCAGAACCGGCAGCCTTGTCCGCAGGATAAAGAACATTGTAATGAGCGAACTTACATAACAAAACAAAGGGGCTGTAATTCAGCCCCTTTCAGACTGTCGATAAAGGCACATCTGCGTCTATCACCGCATTATTCGCTTCGCGAAAAACGCTACAGTTTGGCAGGCACAAACACGATGTTTGTGCTGTTGCCCACAGCCCGACACGATGTCGGGCAACTAAGGGCAACATGCAATAAGCCTAGCCGTCATACGGGTTCCTAGCATCTGCACCTTTCTCGGCAGCCTGGGATAGAAACTTTTTCAACAAGCTGAAAGGGGCTGTTATTCAGCCCCTTAATTTTTATATTCTCCGGTCGCGCCCTCAGACCCTGATAGGCTCCGCATTCAGCATGCCGATGTACTTTTCGTGGCAGGTCAGGAATATTACCTGGTGCCTTGTGGCGCACGCTTTCAGCAGTTCGCAGGACTGCGCCGCGCGTTCGGCGTCCATTTCCGTGAACGGGTCGTCCAGCACGATAACTCCGCCACCCTCCGGGAACAGATGATCCAGCACCGCCAGACGGAACGCCAGGGATACGGTTTCCTTAGTGCCCTCGGAAAGCCGCGCGTGATCCATCAGCCGGTTGTCGCTGTATATGTTGACGTTGAGCCGCTCGCTGTCCGGGAATTCCGACGACACCTTGCCGCCGGTGATCACGCTGAGATACCGCGCAAAGCTGTCGGAGATGTCCTTCATCGGTTCGCTGTGGAGCTGCTCCTTCCGGGCGGTGAATACCTCGTATATGTGCTGCCAGTGCGCCAGCAGGGACTTTTGCTCCTCAAAGGCTCTTTCGGCTTCCTCGGCTGCGGCGGCAGGATCCCCGGAGTTGTCCTCTGTAAGGCTCTGTAGACGGCTTACTGCGGCGGTACGGTCGGTGAGAGCTTCCTCGCGCAGCGCCTTTGCTGCTTGTGCCTCTCCTTGAAGCGCTGCCAGGTGTGATTCCGGGTCAGCTATCCCGAGGTATTCCTCCGGAATATCGCTGACGGATTCCGCCGCTTCCTTCGCCTTGTCGAATTCCGTGGCGATGTCGAACGCTTTCGCCTTCAGACCGCTGATACTGCCGTATTCGGCGGCGTATGCGCTGACGGTGGTTTCCCTTGCCGTGATGAACCGCGCTGCGTCGCTGGTTCCGCACACCGTCCGTATCTCGGCTTCGATCTCCTCCAGCGGACGTGGTTCACCGGATATGTCCCCGGCTGCGGATTCCAGTCCGGCATAGTCCGTCTTTCCAAGCAGCGCAGCCAGGCGCATTTCCGCGGATTCCGCAGCCGTTCTTGCGGCGGCGATTTTCTTTGCAAGCTGCTCCAGACCTGCAATGTCGCTGACGGAATACCTTTCGAATATTTCGTGGATCATTTCCTGCTGTGCGGATATTTTGGCGCTTACCTCATCAATGTCAACGTCCGCCGGGGACAGCTGCATTTCCATTACACCGGGGATCCTGATATTCACGGCTTCCGTCAGCGCGAACCGTTCTCCGGTGATGTCAAGCTTTTCGCCGGTTCTGACCGAGGTCACCTCCAGGGAGTTCCCACCCAGCATTTTCACTGCCGCGCTGAGATTCATTCCGCATAGCTTGTTTTCGAGGGATGTTACGGTGCGCTGCGCGGATTTTACCCGGGATATCTCATCGTCGGTTGGGCAGGGGACGCCGGAGTATTCTCCCTGGAGCCTTTCCATTTCGTCGTGCAGCTTCTTTGCCGCTGCGTATTTGTCCAGCGTTTCGCGCCCGTTTTTTTCAGCCAGCAGCGAACGCGCCCGGTCAAGACCGGAGGTGATTTCAGGCCATACCGTGAGTATCTCCCGGAGCTTTTTCAGCTCCTTTTCAAGGCGGTCGGTATTCTTGCGGCGCTCATTCTGGAGCGCGAGCATTCCGGCATAGCGGCTGAATCTCTCGAAGGATCCTTCGGCGGTGCGCAGCGCGGAATCCTTTTCGGAAAAATCGGCGGAGGTGCGGTCAACGTCCGACTGCGCCTGGGCGATACGGTCGAGCGCTTCCCGGGCGTCCTCCAGCGCGTAGTACGCCTTGAGGATATCGCCAAGCCCGGTCGCCCACCGTCCGGATTTCCGCGCAGGCTGGCTGCGTTCGGCGTCCCAGTGCTTTCCGGCGATTCCGGATATTTTCGCTTCTATCGCCTGCCCGATGGCGTCGATGGAGATACCGTCGCTTTCCGCAAATGCCTGGGATACGGCATCGGATATCTCCTGCTTTGCCTCGGTCTTCCGGGAAGCGTCAAGTATCGTTTGCAGGGAGCTGTCGGTATTCCGCTGGGAGGAGAGCAGCATGTCGGAATACACTCCCTCGCCGTAAACGAGGATCCTTTTCAGCTCCGCGCTGATGGACTTCTGATCTCGAAGTGTGCCGTCCGGCGCGGAGAGGGTGCAGCGCGGCTCCTTGCTCCATTCCTTGGAAAGGGTGTAGGTGCCGGTTTCGTCCTCGAACGTGATAATTCCGTCCGCGAAGTCGCCTGTGATGGAACTGCCCCTGCGCTTGCAGGGAAAATACAGCTCCATAAAATCCTTATCGCTTCTGCCGTCAATACGCGCATTCTGGAACAGCGTGCGGGAGATGAGGTCAACCAGGGTGCTCTTTCCGCTCTCGTTCTTGCCAAATACCACGTTTATCCCGTCGTTGAACGTGATATTCCTGTCGCGTACGCCGGCGAACTGCGTGCAGGATATATTTTTTATCTTCATATTATTTTCCCTCCCTGAGAGATTTCAGCATTTCATAGGTCAGCTGCGCTTCCTTCGGGTCGTTCAGCAGCGCGGTGAGAAGTCCGGCGGAGAAAGAGGTTTCCGGGAATTCCGCGCTGATGAGTTCCGGGGAAATAAGCTCGCTGAGTGCGCTGTCGCTGTAAGTACCCTCGACAAATCGGGACAGCCGTTTTTCGATGATATCGTGCCTGTCCCTGTATTCCTCGAAACTTACCGCGCCGGAAAGCACAAGGTCTACCACGCTTTTATCGCCGATCCCGGATAGTTCCCGGTCGAGTATTTCCTCCATTTTCCCGGCGGAGAGCACTACCTCCCGGCGGTAGAACCGCAGGCTGCCGGAGTTGAACTTCCTGGCGCGAATTTTCTTGTCGTCGCTGATTTCGACGATGAAACATAATCCTTCGGTGTTGCAGGAAACGTCCGTCTGGACGTGAGTCCCGGCGTTAAGTATCCTGTCGCAGGGGGCATATTCATCTGTGAGTTCCCTCGGGAATGGGACGTGAGTATGCCCGATAAGCCACGCGTCAACGGGGATACTTTCAAGCTCGGCACGCTTCATCATGAAGTACTGCCCCTCGCTGTCTATGGTTTCGCCCTCGACTGCGCCGTGGGCTATTCCTATGCGGAATCTGCTGTCGGGGACGATGTTCTCTTCCTTTATCCAGCCGAGATTATTCTGACCTGGCGCGGAGTGCAGGGAGGTGCAGAGGGCAGGGTAGAGGGTGACCTCCGCGCTGCCGATCGTTAGGTCATACGGGCGGTACTCTGTCAGCAGCATTATGTTGTCCCGGGCGGAGATGAGGCTCCGGAAATCCTGCCAGAGCTTCGCGTCCTTGTCGTAGTAGTCGTGATTGCCGGGGAGTATCGCCGCGGTTCCGTGGAATCCTGCGAGCAGTTCCACGACCGCCGCGACCGTCTTCTTCGGAATGCTGTATGTATTCTCGAACAGATCGCCGGTGATCACGAACAGGTCGCATTTCTCGGAATTTGCTTCCTCCACCATTCCGGCGAAGGCGTTGATCCTGGACTCCGCCAGAATTCCGGCATTTTCGTGGCTGGCGTATTTCAATCCAATGTGGTTATCTCCGGTCATAAAGATCCTTATCATTTCGGCACCTCTTTCTTGGAATCCTGTTTATCCTGCGTTTCGTCTGTTATGCTCCTATTATATCACTCCATCGCTTTAATTGTCAATAAGCACCACATCGTTCCGGAAATTCAGATTTTTTTCTAAAACCCCTTGACAAAAAGCATCCGCCGTGCTATAATATATTAGTCGATTAAGAATGGTCGATTCCAACTATCGAGATGTGGCTCAGTTTGGTAGAGCGCTGCGTTCGGGACGCAGAGGTCGCAGGTTCGAATCCTGTCATCTCGACCATTGAAACCTACGACCTTGTAGGTAAAGTTAAAGCACTCACGTTTGTGGGTGCTTTTTATATATTATATAATTATAAAAACTAATCAATTTATCTTCGCTATTTATTAATAGCTGCAATTAATCTTTACTTAAAAATAACAAGATTCGATTAACAATTTCATATTTTTCAGAAAAAGCACTTGACAAAATCTCTGCAAAATGGTAAAATGAATTTATAAAATAACCGTTGGAGGTAAATATGAACGAAGATTTATTTTCTGGTATTAAAATGGTACTTGAAAAGATTAGTAAAGCAATCGAAAAGGGCTCTTGCGATGATATGCGGTCATATTTGGCTGATAACCAAACAGCAACAAGAAATGCAATTCCATATGTTCGAATAGACAAAATCAACACAAACCTTTCTGATATTTTTTCAACAGATGAGGGTGACGTGCGTTTATTTAAACGTAACTCTTGGGTAGGAGTATTAATTGTTGACAGGGGCAGCAAATGTATTTTTACATATTGCACAACCCAAACTTTAAAGCGTATCCCCAAGAATAAAAGCAGGAAAAAACCGCATTATGCTCAAACATTGCTAAATACACTTAATCGTGAAGAAGTAGATCCCTCGCAGTTAACATTGGAAGGGTTTAACTTGTCATCGCCAGAACCTGATTTTACCCCTAGCGAATATGAAGCAGATTTCATTTCTATTATGGAAGAATCTTTAACTAAATACAAAGGCTATAGGTACTGGGTGGTCACATATGAAACCCAAGGATTAACTTTAAGACATCTTAATGCAGTTCTTATGGATCCTAATTTCAACATAGTGGAAGAATGGCCACTGATGCAACTTTTAGCACCTAATTTTGGTGATTTAACAGCTGACCTTAAAACAGAAACCAAATCTGAAAATAGCGTTCATTCTCTCGTTTCTATTAAGCCAGGTCTTAAAGGTAAAAAGGCAAGCGAGCCTGAAAAGCAAACCGAAATATTCCCGAAGAGTACAGAGGAGAGCAAAGAAGCATAATCGCTTCGGGAATACAATAATGAAGATTGTGCTTTTTGAAACAGTATGGACAACCAGAAATTTAATGGAAATCGCATAAAAGAAGCGCTACAATTTAGAGGCATGAAAATGACTGAGTTGGCGGATAAAGCAGGAATTAGCAAACAATCCATGTCTCTATATTCAAGTAACAAAAATACACCACCCTATGAATCAGTTATAAAAATAGCTGAGGTATTAAACTTACCATATGACTATTTTATGGTTGATAAGCCGTTTGAGGCAACAATAGGAAACACATATTTCAGGTCACAGTCTTCAGCTACTAAAAAGGCCAGAAATGCACAAGAGTTAAAAGTAGAATACGCTGCAAAGTTGTACGACATTTTACTTTCATATGTTGATTGTCCTGAACTAAAGCTTCCTGAACATTTAGAAATGGACATTGATTGTTCCATTAACAATTACAATCCTGAAGAAGATGCCGCTAAAATTGAAGCATTATCAGCCAATGTAAGAAAGTATTGGAACTTAGGAGATGGCCCTATTGAAAATCTTCAATATGTGCTCGAATCAAATGGAATTGTAGTTACCGGGTTTCGTGATGTCGATTCCAAAATAGATGCGTTTAGCCAGTTGGTTGAAATAAATGGCAGGGATATCTACGTTATTGCGCTTGCAATTGGAAGTAAACCTATTGAGAGACTGCGGTTTGACATGGCTCACGAACTTGGTCACATTCTTATGCATCAATGGGGTGGGGATGAAGAAATAATATCAAACGAAGCATTTAATATACGTGAGAAACAGGCAAATATGTTTGCCAGCTCACTGCTTCTTCCAAAGAATACTTTTGGTCGTACTGTTTCTGCATATCCTACTGAAATTGAATACTATAACACATTAAAGAAAAAATGGAAAGTATCAATCCAAGCAATGATGTATAGGACAAGACAACTTAATATCATATCCGGAAATCAATTCCAATACATGATGCGGCAAATCTCCAAAAATGGTTGGAGAACCAAAGAACCCGGAGATGTTCCTGGTCAGCTGGGTGATACAATTTTTCAGGGTGCTATTGATCTTCTTTTTGATGGGGGATATATTACTAAAAATGATCTCTTATCTAGCTTTTCAAAAGAGGGAATATTCTTAGATAGATCAGATTTAGAAAACTTAATGTGTCTACGAGAAGGAACACTTGAACCCGAACCTAAAGCTATTCGACTGGTTGCTCTAAAAAAATAAGCAAATAGGTTTGGATATGATTGATAATATCTTATGAGCATGTGTTCCTGATGTCAAATACTTGTACAAAAAAGAACACCACTCCCAGTGATGTTCATTAAATTGGTATCATTTCCGTATCCGGTTCAGAATCTGCATTCCCTTGACGTAATTCTGCTCGTCCCCGGTACTGAACGCCGCTCGTTCGGTATCAACAGTCATGCTGTCAGGAGCATCGTCAGACATAACAGAAGGGCATTCCTCATCGGAATGCCCTTCTTGGTCATCAGAACTTGTTGGTTTGTCAGGACGAAGATGTGGAAATAAATTGAACTTCACCACTATCTTGTCCGGGTAAATATCGACTTGCTGTACATACTTGTCAACAAGCTGCTTCATTGTCTTCAGTGTGCCGCTCTTAAGAGATGAACGTATTTCACCGAACGCAACAGCAAGGTCTGCTTCGGATACACGGCTCTGCTGCTCATTCCTTTTGAGATAACCGAGCTCACGCTCAACTGCCTCAAGGCGCTTTTCAAGCAGATTCAGCCTGCCTTCAAATGTATAGTAGTCATCGGTTTCAATCGTCGCTCCGCAGCAGCTGCAAACGGGACGGTTGGTTTCGTTGTTGTCCATGGTGTGTCCTCCTAATCAGTATTCTTCTGCCAAAAGCATAGTGGAATGTGTTTCATCGTCAATGACGAAGATTTTCGCTGTGATTGGTTCATCAGTGGGGAATGTGAATGTGCGCTCGTAAACGGGTTCCTCTTGACTGTGCGTTACCTGCTGATTTGCGCCGTTCGCTACGAGCTTAAAGACCTGCAGGTAGTCTTTCCGCTCGGTTTTCATGCTGTCGATACAGTCCCAGAGGATTATTTGTGTCAGTATGGGGACTGTTTCACTGATTCCTCTGGTGCTGTATCTTGGGTTACTGAACATTTCTGTTACCTCCTGTGTGGCTCTGTTATGCGGTTTGTGAGCAAAACAAAAGCCCCGCTACCGTGAATTTTCATCACGACAACGGGGCTGTGTTCTGTTGTGAAAATCGGGTGCAGGATAAACTGAAATAAACTACTTCTTCAGCCGGAAGTCCGTGCTGTCGAGGCGTTTCATTTCACGTTCTGCGTCGTCGATTTTCTGCTGAAGCTGATTACGCTTCTCGTCCTTGCGACGCTCGGTCGCTAAGCCGATTATGCCTGATATCACCAGGATACTTGCCTCGGCTATTGCTGCGAGCGTCTGTGCGCTTATTCCTTCATCGGATCACCTCCCTTCAGCAGAATAATATATCTCTGTGATTGGAGGATTTTCGGGCGAACATGGGATTAAATAAACCGAATAGGAGCGTGTTATAATGCTTAATAATACAAAAGATATACTGACGTTAAAAGAGTTGCAGGAACTGCTGCATATAGGAAAAAACACCGCTCTGCGGTTGGTGCAGAGCGGTGAAATTGAGGCGTTCAGGGTGGGGAATCAGTGGAGGATTACAAAAGAAAGCATACAGAAATACATCAGGTTGTATTGACAGGTAATTGCTGCAAGGATGCCCTTTTTTTTAATCAACGATAGATTTTTAATACAAGTGAAGGCTCGTCAAAACCGCTAATGGATTTGTTACAGATATAACCTGCAGTGAAGCTCAACGAACAGCATAGCCTGCTTCGCATGGCGGCTCCGCTGCGTGATAGGGTCAACAAAACTGGCAAACGCATTCTCAAAAACAAGCATTCCGCTGTCGTAAAGCGGCGCGATGGCATTGCAGAGTTCCATCGGCATGTTACCGACATTGCTTCCCCTCCCGTTCACCATCGTAAAGTTATTCGAGTTGTAGGGATTTTCCCTGTCGCGCAGTACGGTTATCGTATCTCCGGACTTCATTTTCTCGATGATCTCAGTTCTGCCGTCGTACCGCGTGCCCTTTGCCTCGAACCGCAGCATTATCCCGCCGGTCTGCGGGTCATACGTTCCGTCGCTTTTATCAAGGTATTCCATCATACCGGGCTCGAAATACTCCGGTGTGACGGTCTGCGATAATTCAAGCCTGTGATGCAGCTTTTCAAGTTCGTTTATCAGCAGGTTCAGCCTTTCATCTTCCATAATCAGACGCCTCCGTTTTCGTCTATCTCACGATAGTATTCTTCCTGATCCGAGTAGAATTTCTGGAGTTCGCTGTCGTAGAACACGCCGGAATCCCTTGTTTTCAATATGATATCATATTTATCCACGTTGGTGCAGCCGTACTGCTCGCGCAGAAGCGTGTCAAGTTCGTAAATATCTATCTTATGGCAGCGCCTGATGATGTCGGAAACGAAATCCTTCAGCATAAGATCGGTCTGCCCCTTGTACAATATCATCGTGCCGAGCATTTTCTGCCAGGAAAATCTCTCGTCAGACAGCAGGAGATTCGCAAAGAAATAATCGTCCAGACCTATCTCGTCAAACAGCTCCGACTCAAAACCGGCACGCCTTATCGACTGAATGCTGAAATACGAGCCCTCCTCCACAAAATCATACACCCTGCCGCAGAAATCCCTGAGCATATGCTTGCTTATTCCCGCGTGTTTCAGCTTGCGGAAGTTTATGTAATGATCCGGCTGATATTCGATTATATCCAGGCTTCTTCTTAATTCAAGGCACACCTGATAGAATAATCCCAGGCTGGCATACCGCGCTCTCATCGGCGCATAATCGAATACGTCCCCGCGCCCGAAAAGATCGGCAAAATACGCTTCCGCTGAATTGAAGTGCTGAACGACATATTTTGAATTTACCACCAGGAAGCCCATCTGCTTCAGGTTGAACGAATTTACCTCCTCAATGTCGGCGTCCGGGAAAAGCTTTCCGTACACGCCCTTAACTTCATCGAGGAAATAAAAATCGTCGGTGAGCGCCGTGCTCAGCGCATTCATATTTTCCGCGCTCATCTTCTTGTGGTCTATCTTGAAAACGCCGGAACTGCAGTATTTCATGACAGGGGCAAGATAATTGGGTATCATCTTCATATCATAGCCGTATTCCTTATGTATAACTGAGCACAGGTCGTTCAGGCTTATGGGGGCGTTCTCCGCCATTATGTCGTACATTGCCCTGTCGCGGTCGGGCGTGCCGAAACGGATATTGGGCATTTTTGAAAAAACGATTCCATGATACGCTGATTTTTCGTCCTTGCCTATAACTTTCTTCAGAAGATTATGAAGCTCGTATCCATCGTGGATATCGTATTTTTTCATAAGGTCGGGATAGCTTTCCACAAATTTTACCGCGGATATCTCCACATCATTGAACGACTCAAGATCCAGCACTTCGAGAAGTTCGGCGTGATCCTGTCCGTCAATGTCGTAATAGCGGAATCTCTCGCCCAGCTTCCAGAGGAGAAAACGGCTGTCGGCAAGCTTATTTTTGCGCGTTCCTAGCACTTCCTCCGTGTAGTACAGCTTCTTGTCGAACGGTATGCCCTCCCTCTCGAGAAAGCCGTTGAATATTTCGGCGAACTCCGAAAATGTCACTTCTTCCGTGCAGTATTTCTTTATTATCACCGGCTCCAGTTCGGAGCGCTGCTTTTCCACCCATCTGCCGTCGATGTATATGCGGTTCCTGTTGATGTAGTTCTTTATTCGCAGGCGCATTCCCGCATCAAGGTTCCGGTTGTCCCTGACCGCTTCTTCCAGCGGCTTTTTCCCCTGTTTGATGTCGAAAAGCTCAAAGTAATTCCAGACATACGGCGGAACTCCGAACCACTGGGAGCAGTCCCTGCAGTCGAAGTCGTAGGTCTCAAAAAGGTACCTGTAATAATCCTCGTCAAACAGGGAAAGACCCGTTTCGGACAGACAGTGATCCCTTATCTTTCTTGCCCCCTTTGATACTAACTGCCGCACACGCTCCCTTGTGACATCATACTTATTGCCTATCTCTTCAAGAGTTTTTCCCGCAAGCCTCATAGTCACAGCGTCTTTTTCGCGCTCGTCCGCCGCACTGCAGGCAGGGATATGGTCGATGAACCTGGGGTAGACCCTGTAACAGCGGTAATCGACATATTCAAGGACGCCGCCTGCGACAAACCTGCCGAGTATCCTCCTGACCATATCCTGCGGTATCTCAACGGGCATGGCGAGCCGGACGATAAGTTCGTTCACGCTCAGCCCCTCAAAGCCGATATTATCGAACACTCCTGCAATTGCGTCACGGACTGCGTCTTCGCTCAGCGCGGCGCCGGCGTCGCCGTTGACATACAGCTTTATCCGTTCGCCGTGCGTGGAAATATACCGCGACACCGCGTCGGATATTTCCCTTATTGAGCTGGGACCCAGCTTAGGGATACCCGTTAAGTCGCTCTGAGAAAGGAACACAAGGTCGCTCATCGAGTTGTAGCCGTTCGCCGTCAGCTGATTGACCGAGCGGTTAGACAGCTTCATTGCCTTCACCGGGATATCGTTGATCCTGACGTACGTCCGGATAACTCCGCGGTACATTTCATCGGCGATAAGTTCCCGGGGCGACATGTTTTTTCTCCGCTCGATATCCTTCTGCTGTGCGGCAAATTTCGAAATGGCGCCCTGATTTGCACGGAGATATCTCCTGCAGGACTTAGCGATATTCTCCGCGGATTCCCCGTCCATTCCGCGGATCTGCATAAGCTCGTCCTTGGACAGGAATATTACCTTTTCAAGCAGGTCGTATCCGTTGAGCAGCAGATGATTGTACGCTCTTGCGGGGAGAAGCTCCAGTGCGTCAATGCTTACCCTGTTCGCCGCAAGGAATCCACAGACCGCTTTTCCGGATTCCTCTGCTTCATTTTCGGCATCCATGGACATCTGCTGATTATAATACTCTATCTTCTCAAGTATTTCAGCAATGGATTTTGCGCCAAGATTATTGATCTGCGAAAGAGAATCGCCGGTGTATCCGAGCATATCTCCGACAGTATGCACGCCTGCACGACGGAGTGCGTTTTTTGAACGGACAGACAATCCGGATTCTTCAAGGGGAAGACTTTTTAAATTCATGATATTCACTATCCTAACAGCATTTTTCTGAAGCTGTCCGCTATTCTGGACAATTCCTCAAGTTCGGCGATAAGTGACTGTTTTTCTTCCTCATCCAGCTTGTTGAACAGCCTCGGGTCAATATCGGTAAGCAAGGTCCTGCATTTCAACACATTTTCGCTCGGTCTGTTGACAAGCTGCTGCGTTCTGGTGCGGATAAGCGCACGTTCCATGTTGCACCGGATATCGTCCGCAAGTTCGCTGCAATCCTCCGCAAACTTATCCAGATCAGCCTTTCCGGAAGGGATAACGCCGCTGAATTTCTCCGTCACCTGCTTATTAATATTATCCTGTTCGCTGAAGAATTCATCAGACAGATCATTCTTAGCCAGCTTCTTTATATCACGGATAAAAATACGCTGGTCGGGGACTGCCTTTAACAGGACATTGTTGAACGCTATCTTTTTAAGTAGTTCTTTTTCCGTGCCGCTCATTTTTGAAAGAAGCGGAAGCATTTCAAAGAACAAGCTGTAAACCTGATAATCCCTTGCAACATGATACTGCCCGGGCAGCTTGACATATTCCAGGAACTCGCTGATAAGCCCGGCGGTTTCGATCCTTTTTCTTACATCGGCAACGGATTCATTTGTGCTTGCCGCATATTCCTCTGCGGTCAGCAGCTTGGTGACTACGACATCGCGGTATGTGCCGATTGCATAATCTATCATATCGTAATCGACTTTTTTCTCCTCGCCGTGTTGTATTGAAAGTTCAAGCAGCTTTATCTGCTTTCTGTCCCTGTTCATGTCAGCATTCATGATGACTGTTTCAAAGAACTGCTTTTCGCCGCTTTCGCGCTGGATTCGTCGGAGGCAGGTATAGCGCCTGTTTCCGTCAACTATCCTGCCGTCTGCGAGAATAACACCGGGCTGCTGCTGACCGACAAGTGCGATATTTTTCTGCGTCTTTTTTATTGAATCTGGATTGCTTTCATAGATGAAGTTCTCAATAACATCGTTGTATTCCTGGCTTTTCAGTGAACTTAACGCGCCTGCGCCGTTTTCAGCACGATATCTGGATATCCATGTTGCAATACGGTCGTTCTGGTCGTTGTAGTACATTGCGTCCAGTCTTACACGATATACTGGATAAAGCTCGGTCTTTCCGGCAAAGGTGACCTTTCTGGTCTGCTTGGTCTTGTATATCTTATTGGTGCGGATAAGCATCATAAGGTCCTCTACAGCTCCCTCGCGCATATCTGTATCGTCAACAAGTGTTTCTTCAATAGGGATAGGACCGCTTAGCGAAGAATCAGCCTCTGAGTTATCAGCGTGTCTGATTTCGTTATACAGCTCCCTTATTTGCTGTGCTCCATCACGGTCTATTTTCTCGCACAGCCGTGCCATGGTGTCAAGGTAACGCTCGGTATCAAGCTGAGAAAGATCCTGCTGACCGATATGCGCTATCGTATTTCTGATACCCATAAGCTCATTCAGCAATGTCTGTGCGTCCTTATCCAGTTCGTATTTGAAAATATCCTTCCATTCACGCAGGATCACTCTTATACAGTTAGCTATATCAAGCGAATCGACAAGTTCTGCATAATCTCCGTATGAAGGCAATTCATCAGTATGATCACTGAGTATGTAAAGAACCTCGTCCCACCATTTTGCTTTGTAGGCGTTGTTCATTTCCATGCTGACAAACCCTGCAAGCAGTGGGTGAAGTATTCTGAGACCTTTCTGCGCATATTCGTAGTTTTCCTGCATGATAATTCTCCTTTTATAAAAATGGCATAAAGCAAATGTATCAATGGTATTATATCACAAAATTGCACTTGCTGTCAACAGAAATACTCTCCCACACTGATTGTTGGAAAATGATTTTCTTGTATTCTGCAATGTCAAAGTATTTTTCTGCCTGATATATGCGGGGTTATTCCTTATCAGAGTTCCAACTTTTCAATCTCCATTGCAATTTCCTTATGGCGTTCAAAGAACAGCAGCTCCTTATTGTGTGCAAAATATTCCTTACAGCCGAATTTGCTTATGTATGCGGCACTATGACAGTTTACGGTAAGTTCAGTTACAATAACAAGCATTTCGTTTCCGTCCCCGAAAACCTCTTCGCTGAACGCAAACATATTCGAGAGCCGCTTTCCAGTTACAGCAGAAGCTGCTTTCAAATCCGCTACACGTTTGTTAAAATCATCCTTTACTATCTCGAATGCCTTTGCTGGGTTTGTTTCAGAGCCTACCTGCTTTGCCTGTTCATCGAGTATTTCGGCAAGCTGAAGGCACTTCCTATGAGCGGCTGCGTCAAGGCTTCCCGACTTCTTTCCGGCTGCTGCTTTCTTTCTGTTGTCATCAGCGAGCTTAGCAAGAAGTTCTGCAGGTTCTTTTGATTGGGCCGAGGTAGTTTTAAACTGACGCAGCACGCCCATTAGGTCGGCAATTACGCTGTCATTTGTCATTGTATCAATAATGGAATTGTTCACTCCATCAAGCATTAGACCAATAAGCGAGAGTTTCTCGTCAAACTTAGCCGCCCCAGCACGCTCTTTTATCTCAGGAGAAGCTTTTCCCGAAAGAATATCCTCTACCTGATAATCACTTCTGTACTTATTGAACAGCTCGTAGTATCCGGCAAAATCAGCAGCGATTTTAGGATTCTGGAGATACTGCGAAATAAGCTTCTTATCAATCTTTCCAAGTTAAAAGAGGGGATAAAGAAGAGCGGTGTTCCGGATACGGTCGTTATTGATAACGGATCGACCTTTGATGCACCAAAATGCTCAGAAACCGTTACCACTTCAAAGAAAGAATTTTCTAATCCAAGCTGGACTATTGCTCCCCGATTGGCGATAGACGAACACGGAATCAGTTTAAGCGGAGTTTACTTACCTGGCACTACCCGATTTTCACTCAAAGACAGCGGAGATCTGGACGGAACATTTATACTTGACATTGAAACCGATGTTGTATTGGCGACCGCTCCGGTTGAGAAAACGGTCGCAGAACACGAAAACCCGGTCGCCAAGAAAAAGGCTCCGCAGGAGGAAAATGCGGAGTCGGTGATAGACTATATTTCTGGTTTCGATTTTGAAATGTCCGCTAAAATTCAGTCGTCTGTATCTGACCTGCTTTCTAAAACCCGATCCAAGCATTCGTGACTCTGCATATCCATTTCTCCAATGTCAATTCCGCTTTCAAGCAGTTTTTCATGTAGTTGGTCATGATAGCACTGTATGGCAGAAATAATCATCTGATTTACAATTGAAAGTCCATATTCAGATGCTAAAGGAGAATGCCTCATTATTTTAATGTCATCAATGCTTATTTTGTCTTTAGACTTAGTTTTCTCAGTAGCTAACTGTTCAGCAGCTAACAAAGAACTTACCATTATCCCGGTTCCTTTGATTTGCATTATATCCTCGATTCTTTCCTCCATGGAACATTATACCACAAACAGCCGAAACAAGCAAGCACGGAATGTGCCTGCTTGTCCGCAGGGACTGACCGCCCTGCGCTGATGATGGCAGGTCGGAGCATAAAAAAATAGAGCCTCGGCAGAAACGACTACTCTTTGCACGGAATATCATTTCTGTTGAACGCAAGGCTCCGTCTAAAGTATATCAGAGCATTAAGCTTTTGTCAAGTAAAATTCTTACAGAAAGGAGAGATCACTTTGACTTACCTATCAACGGCAGAGGTCGCAGAGATTAAAGGCTGTACCCCACAGTATGTGCGCCGGCTTGTCCAGAACGGCAAGATAATTGGCGAAACAAAGGACAACGCCGCGAACAATCGCACCGAATACATAATCCCTCTGACAGCACTGCCGCAGGACTTACAGCTGAAATGGGAAAATCAGCAGCGCCGCTCGCTGGGCTTGGAGCCGGTTAAAAAGGCGGTTAAAGCGTCTTTAAAGACAGAACGCCTTACCCTGGACGATCTTACGGATAAGCAGCGCAGCGAGCTGTATCTCTGGACAGGGATAATCAAGGACTGGCTCACTATCCGGGACAGCTACGAGCAGTACAGCAAGGGCGAGATCGACGAGATGTACGTCCAGGCGGCGCGGCTGAAATACCCCGACCTTGAAATAAGCACGGATATTCTTTACCGCAGGCTGAAAGCCTACCGGAACTCGGACATTTCCGGGCTTATCGACAAGAGGGGCGGCAGCAACAAGGGAACGACGGTCGTTCCGGAGTTCATGCTGAACGCGTTCAGCCGGTTCTACCTCGACCAGCAATGCCTGCCTATAACGAGCTGCTACAAATTCACCCGGGACTGGGTGCAGGAGCATTACCCGGAAAGCCTGCCGGATATGCCGTCGGAGCGCACGTTCCGCCGCAGAGCCGAAGATATTCCGTATGCGGTGCGAATGTACTTCCGCAACGGCGACAAGGCATTCTCCGACAAGTGTCTGCCGTATGTCGAGCGACTTTACGATGATCTCCACGCTAACGACGTCTGGATAGCGGATAACCACACTTTCGATTTCTTTACCGCAGGAAAGGACGGCAAGGTTCGCCGCCTGTACCTCACAGCGTTCCTGGACGCCAAGTCCGGCGCTATGATGGGCTGGAACCTGACTTACGCGCCCTCCGGCGACAGCACGCTGCTGGCGCTCCGGCATGGGATATTGAGGTGCGGAGTTCCGAAAGCGGTCTACTTTGATAACGGTTCAGAGTTCCTTGTAAGCGACATCGGCGGTCGAGGACACCGCCGGAAGAAAGACTGGAACAAGGATCCTCTGCCGCCGAACATCTTGCAGTTTCTCGGAATTGAAATGCACAACGCTATTGTCCGGAACGCTAAGGCAAAGCCCATCGAGCGCACGTTCTGCACTTTCAAGAATCAGTTTTCACGCTGTATTCCCACATTCTGCGGCGGCACGATACTGGAACGCCCGGAAAGCCTGAAATACAAGCTGAAGCACGGCATAATCCCGGAGGAAGAGCAGATACGGATAGCGTTGGATTCCTACATCGACGGCTGCTTCAACGCCGCTCCATACGGCGGCAAGGAACGCCGCTATAAGGGCATGAGGCGGTTCGAGGTCTGGAACAGCAGCATACAGGAAACCGTATTCCGCACAGCGGACGAAGCAAACCTCTCAATGCTGCTGAAGCGCGTCAGCAAGCCGCAGGCGGTCAACCGCAACGGCGTGTACATCAATTTCGCCGGAGAAAAGCTGTGGTACCGCGGCGCAGACACCGTGCTGCACATCGGCGAAAAGGTGTATGTGCGCTACGACCCGGCGGATCTCCGCAGCGTGCGCGTGTATGACATGGCTACGGACAAGTACCTCTGGACGTGGGATCTGGACGACGACCTCCTCGTTGACTACCTTACCAACCACCGCGAAGATATCGCCACCGCCGAGAAGCAGATCGCCGAGAGCAAGAAGCTCGTCCGGGAATACGGTCGCGGAATCCTTGACAGTGTGGACGCAGACAAGCGTATCGACATCTTCGCCGCAATGGTCAAAAACTCCGTTGAGGGCAGCAAGGACATGGTATTCAAGAAGCCTGCGAAATTCGTTCCGGTATTTTCCGAAGAAAAGCTGGAGAAATCCCCGGCGCTTGGGGATATCAGCGAGATCTCCGTCAACATTGATATTCTGGATAAGTTAAACGCAGCGGCAGCGAGCCGCAGAAAGGACTGACATCATGGCAGAACAGAAAGTGATAAGGGAGCTCACGCCGAAGCAGCGTGAAGCCCTGGAAAAGATAGCGGCAACCGCCGCAGAACTGGGAATCTCCGAATCAAAACTCTGCGAACGTATAGGAATCACCGGCTCGGCGCTGTCGCAGATACGCAAGGGGTATTACGCCGGCAACTGGGATAACCAGTTTGAGAAGATCTACTCCTACTTCGAAAATAAGGAGGCAGCGTCCGAAACCTACACCGAGGTCGAGTACGCTCCGACTTCCATCTCCACGCTGGTATACAAGACTGTGCGGAACACTCAGCTCAAGGGCGGATTTGCCTTTGTGACCGGCGATGCCGGGGTCGGCAAGACCAAGGCGCTCCACAAGTACATAGAGGATCACCCGCACGACAGCGTGATGATAACTATAAGCTCCTGCACCAAGAGCACAAAGGCAGTACTCAAGCTGCTGGCTCTGAGCCTGGGTGTGCCGGTGACACAGTCCCGGGACGACCTGTGGATGAGCATTGCCGCGAAGCTCCACGACGGAATGGTCGTTGCAGTGGACGAAGCGCAGCTACTCACTTACGGCAGCATTGAAACGCTCCGATCATTCGCGGACTTTTTCGCGGAGCGCCGCCAGACCCTCGGCGTTGTCCTGGTCGGAAACCAGGGAATCCGGGAAAAGATAGAGGGAAAGTCCCGGGAACAGTACCGCCAGGTCGCGAACCGCGCATGGCAGCGTCAGCAGATAAGCACCGGAGATGTACAGCAGGAGGACATCAAAATGCTGTTCCCGGTGCTGGAGGGCAAGGAGCAGGAGCTGACGCTGCTCTACAAGGTAGCCCAGACCGCCGAGGGAATCCGCGGCGCAGTCCGGCTGTTCGGGAACGCCTTTGATTCCGGTAGCTACGACTTCTCCGGAATCGTCCGCATGGCTAAGATGATGCACCTTGACCTCAAGGGCGCGGAAAAGGTGGTGCGGTCATGAAGCACGGAAAGAATCCCACACGCCGTCAGAGGGAGTATATAGCTTCCCTGCTGTGGCTCAATCCCGACAACTGGCTCGTCTGCAAGGACACCCCGGACGAGCTTGTCTTAGAACACAAGTACAGCGGACATATTAAGGTGATAAGAAAGGAGCTTTTCAGATGAAATACGAATACGGGCTTGCATTCTTCTGCGGCGTGGTAGTCATGGCGCTTGCGAATGCGCTTTCGCTGGGGCTTCTGCCCTGCCGGGCGCTGGCTGTGATATTCCTGCTGGTTGCCCTGGCAGCCGTCGCGGTTTCCGGGTACCTGTTCGGGCGGAGGAGCTGCCGGAAGCTGGTGCAGTGCCGCTCATACAATGAGGGCGTTCGCAAGGGACTGGCGATCGGACGGGCTGAACGGCAGTCGGAGATACAGAGGTTCCTGGAGAATGAATGAAGAGGAATTGCTGATTGGATTTTTGAAACTGTACCTTGACGGGCTGGATAAAGTGAGCAAGTACGACGCTGTGAGGGTTGGAATTGAAATACTGCTTTCCGAAAAGGTATTTCGGGACAGTGAAGAATTGTCGCTTGTACTAAGTGTCGAATCAAGAATCAAAATCAGCGCCGAACGATTACAAGGCATGGCTGCTGGCAGGGTCATTTATATGCACCCTGCCATACCAGCTAAATAAACGGGGTTTTGCCCCGCCTTAATGCGGCTCCTTAACGGAACGGTTGCAAGCCCGTGTAAACGCAGAGCAAGGAAAAATATAAGGAGGATTTTTATGAACATTGAAATGGAATGGGGTGACTGCCATGACGGACGAACAGTGGAAAGAGATTGAAAAGAAGCTGGTTCCGCCTTTCGGTAGAGTTGAACTCGAAATTGACGGCTACAAGGTTGCTATCGTTGCACAGTTGGTTGAAAAAATGAAGTTTAGCTTTGTGGTGTATGTCAATGGTTTTATCAGAACCGAATGGTCGATAAAGGATTGTGAAATCCGCCGCCGCTTCTATTATGAATCAAAGAGGTCTATGCTGAAAAAATCCGAGGAAGCCAAAATTAAAAAGATGAGGAAATCAGTCCGGGAAGAAATCATGAAATCAGCACAATACTCGGTGTACCTTCCGTACTGGGGCAGTTTCTCCCGGCTTAAGGCTCATCTTATAAAGAACAATAAGTCCATTGAGTTAGTGAAATATGAATAATCTTTCGGGGGCTAAGTCCCCCTCCTTAATGCGGCTTCCGGTAGCGGAAACGGTTGCAAGCCCGTGCGAACGCAGAGCAGGGATAACGCCAGTCACACTGGCAGAAAGGAGAGTGATTGCATGAAATTCAAGATTTACGACTATGAGAACGACCGTTCGTTGGATATCGAGCTGACCGCTTTTCAGTGGAAGGAGCTTCAGGCTTTTTTGAAAGAACTGAAGAATCCACCTGCCCAGGACTACAAGGCAGTGCTGGACTGCTTCAACCGTATCTGCACCGGGCTTCCTCCGGCGACCCGGCTGACGGATAAGCGCAAACGCGCCATCATCAAAGCCCAGAAAGACGGCTACGATCTGGAACAGGTGTTCCGCACTGCCGCCCAGAGCTCGTTCCTCCGGGGACGGAATGACCGAAAGTGGCGTGCAAGCTTCGACTGGATAATGCAGCCGGGCAACCTCGTCAAAGTAGCCGAGGGGCAGTATTCAGACAGCATTCCGACTCCAGTCCCGGCAGCGCCGATGTCCGGCAATCCGTTTGACAACTATGGACAGGATTAACGGAGCGGAATTTGTGAAATCCCTTGCGGCAATACATATTCAGAACGATCCGCCGGTGGTGGGCGATTTCATGGACGAGGACGGACTGCTCCACTGCGGAAAATGCGGCGGAAAGAAGCGCAGCCGCATTGAAGTCAGCGGCGAAGAGATCATCGTGCCGGTTCCCTGCGAGTGCAGGCTCCGAAAGATCGAGGACGAGAAAAAGCAGACTGCGGCAACTCTGGCTGCTATGCGTTCCACGGAACTGCGGCGGCTGTCGCTGATGGATTCCACCCTGGCAGCGGTAAGATTTTCGGGCGCCGACCAGTCCGGGGATAATGCCCGGAGCATGGAGATGTGCCGCAGATACGCCGGGAAATTCGGGCAAATGCGCCGGGATAACCGTGGACTGCTGCTGTTCGGCGGCGTCGGCACCGGAAAGACTTACACAGCAGCATGCATTGCCAATGAGCTGCTGCCGCAGGGAATCCCGGTCGTCATGACGTCGCTGGTGAAACTCATCGACGGAGGCGCCAACGAATTATGCAGCCGCATGGCGGCAATAGACCTGCTTATCCTGGACGATCTCGGAGCCGAACGCTCCACGGATTACGCCCTGGAGCAGATCTACAATATCGTAGACAGCCGTTACAGAGTGGGGCTTCCGGTGATTTACACCACAAATCTCACGCTTGAGGAGCTGAAGCACCCGTCAGATCTGCGGTACGCCCGTATATACGACCGTATCCTGGAGCGGTGCTTCCCGGTGGAGTTCCGTGGGAATTCTCGCCGCAAAGCCGGAGCATGGCAGGGATTTGAGGACATGCAGGCGTTGTTAGGGGGTGATGACAATGACTAAGACGGACTGCGCCAACTACAACCACGGCAAAGACCGCTGCAACCTGCTCATGGAGCTGGTATGCGAGCAGAAATGCCGGTGCACGTTCTTCTGCACCTACGCCCAGAGGGAGCTTTCCGACCGGAATCATGATGAACTGCTGCGGAGCAAGCCGGAAGAAATCCAGGACAGGGCGGCGCTGCTGTATTACGGCGGAAAGAAGCCCTGGAACAAGTAATTAAACATCGTTAAAGGAGGATTTAAATGAAAAAGTACAAAGTACTTACCAAGTCCCGTGGGCTGACGATACCCAGGGACATGGCGGCGCACCTCGACATTGACGCCGGAACTGCGGTAGACCTTACAGCCTCGGCTGACGGGAAGCTCATCATCACCAGGCACATCGACACCTGTCGGTTCTGCGGCGGCGCGGAAAAGGTGAAGCGGTTCGGCGACATCTACTGCTGTCCCCTGTGCGCTACAAAGCTGTATCAGGAGGTAACGGCAAATGAGTGATATCGTTGAGAAAGTCCGGGAGCTCAGCCAGATCAAGGCAGACATCGCCAGGCTGACAGACCGGAAGAAACAGCTTGAAGCTTACTTCCTGGAACGCGGTGGAGATGATGTCCTGGACACCAAGTTCAAGTCCACGGTGTACGCCGATCCGGATTCCCAGGCGGCAGTTACCTACACCGAGGCGCAGGCGCTGACAATAGTGTATCCGAATTACCTTAAAGAAACACTGGGAGCGATGTTCCCGGATATCTTTGAGGAAGCCGTCAAGACCGAAGTCAAGCCGAAGAGCAAGGACATAGAGCGCATGCTCATCGGCATGTATACCGGGAATTACACCAGGTCAACGCCGGAGGAGATAATCGCGGAGCTTCCCTGCGACGACAAGGCAAAGGCGGCGCTTGCGAAGAAGCTCAAGGGCGCGAAGTTTGAAACCGACCGGGACAATCTCATGAAGATCGGTGGATTTTCGGAGCAGGACGCAGGAGATTACGCCTACCTGTACGCGGAGGCGGTGGTCTGGCAGACGTTCCGGCGCATTGCGGAGATGTCCGGTGCGGACGATGCGCGGCTGCTCCGCTGCATAGATCTCGGCGTTGCGGTGGATAGCTCCACCAAGATCACGGTGACCTGATGGCTACCAAGGAACAGATCCGGCGGATATATGCCCTCGGCGCTGCCGCCGGACTGCTCGATCGAAGCGCCGGGAACGACGACAACCTCCATCTGTGGATAAAGCAATTCTCGCTTAAAGACCATATCTCGGAACTGACTGAGCAGCAGGCGGATTTCATAATCAAGCGCCTGGAGGAATATCGCTCACAGGTCGCACCACTTCCGGAAATCATCACCGAAGAGCAAAAAAGCATGTGCTTCAATCTGATGTACCGTATAGCGGATATTTCCCCATCGGAGATCAAGCCACGGGAGCGGCTCCGGGGCGTTGTAGCCAAAGTGACCGGCAGGGATATCTGCCCGAACGGAGATATCTTCCACCGTGTCACCCGGGCGGAGGGATCGCAGATAATCGAAATGCTTAAGCGGATACTCCGCTCGGAGCAGAACAAGCTGAAAAGGAGCAGTAAAAATGGGACTGGCAATGCTGATAAAGAAGAGCCACCTTAATGCGGATCAGCAGGAGGTGGCGGACATCATCGGGCTGGAGAACTACCAGGCGCTCATAGACATGTATGGCGGTGACAGGCTGTACATACCGAAAGCCCGGAGCATAGTTCCGGCAGCGGAACTGGCTTATGAAATACGCCGCAGGCGACAGAACGGATACAGCAACGAGCAGATAGCACGGGATCTTGAGATCCCTGCTGCGGATATCCGCAAAATCAAATAATCAATCCCCCGGTTTTGCCGGGGGATTTTTCCGTTATTTCGTGGAGTTATATAATGGTGTACAAAATACATTTTTAATAGTATAATAGGACAAGATAAAAACTAACATTGATAAGAGGTGATACTGTGGACTTCGACGCTATCTATAATATGATACTTACCATTGGAATGGGTGCGATAACATTCTTCTTGAAGCGCAGCTTTGACAAACTGGATAGCCGGGCAAGCTTGTCGGATGTCGAGGAACTTAAAAACAAGCTTGGCAGCCGTGCAAGCCGCTCCGATGTCGAGGAGCTCAAGGACAAACTCGAGAGCGCCGACGAGAAGTATGCCAGCAAATCCGAGCTTAACGAACTGAAAAAATCCATCGAGAAAATCGAGAACAACATTGATTTCCTCAAGGAAAACACCGTGCGTAATGCAGATTTTATACGCACTATGAGCCGGCTGGAAAACAAAATCGACGACTTGAAAAAGGGGTGATATAGATGGACATGGAAAGAGTACGCCGTGAAAAATTCTGCGATAACAACGCCCGGGTGCTTCGGGCTATAAACGCCCTGCGGACTAGATACGTCCATATCCGCGATCTGGAATACGGACTGGGAGCCGAAATGACGGAATCCGAGATAGCCGATTGCGTGAATTATCTGAACGAGGGAGGATACATCAAACTCCGTGATCTGGAGTTCCATAACGAGGTTCTTGACCTGGCTGACGCCGAGCTGCACAGCCTGGAAGCCAAGCTGACCGCCAAGGGCATTGCGTTCCTCAATGGCAAGATTTCTGACCCGTGCATAAGGCGGTGAGTTCATGAAGCGTAAGCACAGCAAGATCGACAAGCTGCCGGCTGACATCAAGGAAGCCGTTGAGCAGATGATCCTCGGGGACTACACCTACCGCGACGTCTGCGACTTTGTCAGGGATACCGCGAACGTCACGCTTTCCGAAGCGGCGGTCTGCAGGTACGCCCAGGGGCTGAACGCTAGCGTGCAGGAGATAAGGCTCGCAAGCGAAAATATGCGTGCTCTGACCGAGGAAATGCAGAAGTTTCCTCAGCTCGACACAACCGAGGGAATCGCCCGGCTGATATCCCACAAGGTGCTCCAGGCAGTCCAGCAGATGGACGAGATCGCGCTGAAGGAAGCCGACCCTCTCAAGCTTATCGAGAAGGCAACGGCGCTGATCAGAGCGGTAAGCCTGAAAAACTCCACGGATATCAAGACGGCGAACCTCAAGAATGTGGCGTTCGAAAGCTTCAAGGAAGATATCTTCGACGCCATGGCAAAGGAGAACCCGGAGCTGTACCAGGCAATGGTGCAGTTCATCAACAGCAAATCGCAGGAGGAATAATGTACGTTATATATTGTAACTCCGGCAAGGAGATGTCGGTAGTCCGGCAGCTTGCCGAGAAGAATATCCGGGCGTATGCGCCCCGGCGCCTGGTGATGGAACGTCACTTCGGCAGATGGGTGCGCCGGGAAATATTCCTGTTCAGCGGATATGCGTTCCTGGACGAGGAGCTGACGCCGGACACCTGGCAGGCAGTCAAAGCCTGCTATGGTACGCTGCGGATACTCAGCCGCTCGCAGCTTAGCCCCACCGAGGAAGAATACATACGCTTCCTCTGCAACGACGGACACGCGCTTGGAATGAGCCGCGGATACGTCGCCGGAGGCGCGCTGCACATCACTGACGGCTTCCTGCGGCGCTTTGAACACAAGATAATCAGATACAACAAACGTGGCAAACGTGCCACGGCGGACGTCACGATCTACGGCAGGCACTACGAGATAACCCTCGGCTGCGAGTTCGATGTTCCGCCGGTCATTCCGTCGATCAGCTCCGGAACGGCAAAATATATCCTCTGAGATCTGCGGAACATGATTCCGGACGGACAGGGCGAAGCATACCCCGAAAAATCGACTGTAAGCGCCTTGTGCGTTTCAGAGGGTAATTTCCCTGCCCCGAAGCAATGCGCGGATTTAAACGCAATTTAAGCGCGATTAAACGTATGAAAGAAAGGTGACAGCATGAGCAAGAAGAAAAAGAGCATAGCAGCCCTCGGTGCTGCCATCGCTGAACGTGAAAAAAACAGCACAGATCAGACCTCCGCAGTGCAGCAGCTTGTGGAGGCTTACTTATCCACAAACAACGAAGCCAAACGCGCAAAGAAGATCGCCGAAATAAAATCCCGGTGCGGCGGACTGAATGAGCTCCTGTCACAGAACAGCGAGCTGCTGACCGCCGAAGTGGAGCAGGCGCTCCTGCGCGCGGCGACCGGGTACACCGTCACCGAACACACTATTAAATATGTGAACGGCGTCAAGACCACTGAAACACGGGAGCGACACATTCCTCCGTCACAGGCGGCTATAGAGTTCTACCTTATTAATAAAAAGGGCGAGGATTACAGCCGGAACGGTGGCGGTTCGGGCAATGCCGACGGAGCTCTGGCGGATATTCTGGAGGCGCTGAAGAATGGGTAAAGTTACATTCACGAAAAAACAGAACGATCTCATGCGGCTGTTCAAGCAGCAGCGGCTTCCCCGTCTGACCGTGCTCCAGGGTTCGGTGCGTTCCGGAAAGACCTGGATCTCGCTGATACTGTGGGCGCTGTGGGTGGCTTCGCGCCCACGGGAATATCTGTACATGATGAGCGCAAAGTCGCTCCAGACCCTCAAACGCAACTGCCTGCTCCCTCTTCAGGAGCTTATCGGCGAAAGAAACTTCACATTCTCGCTCTCCGCAAAGGAGGGCATTCTTTTTGGGCGGAAGATAATGCTGGAGGGCGCGAACGACGCACGTTCCGAGAACAAGATCCGAGGCATCACGCTCGGCGGCGCTTACTGCGACGAGCTGACGCTGTTCCCGGAGGACTTCTTTACAATGCTTCTGTCGCGATTATCCGCGCCTGGTGCGAAGCTGTTCGCTACCACAAATCCGGATGTTCCGACGCACTGGCTCAAGAAAAAGTACCTCGATAATGAGAAGCTTGCGGACGACCTGCTGAACATCTTTTTCAGCATTGACGATAATACAACGCTTCCTGCGGAATACGTCGCCAGTCTGAAAAAAGAGTACACCGGCGTATTCTACGACCGTTTTATACTCGGAAAGTGGGTAGTCGCTGCCGGCGCAATTTACCGCGTATTCTCGGATAATATCCCAGCGTTCGCCGCGCCGGAACCGCTCCCCCGGCTGGATATTATCAATGTCGGCGTGGACTGGGGCGGCAACGGCTCGGCTCATGCGATGGTCGCCACAGGTATGACCTCAGATTACGGGAAGCTCATCGCCCTGCGGAGCGAACGAGTGCCTGCAACCGGACTGACTCCGCAGCAGATCTACAAGCGTATATACGAGTTCTGCGAGGGAATCCTCCGGGACTACGGCAAAATCGAGGATATCTACGCCGACAGCGCCGAGCAGACGCTTATCGCCGGGCTGAGGGAATATATAAACACTCTTGACCTGACGGTGAAAAATGCCCGAAAGCGCCCGATAATCGACCGTATCCGTGCGACAACCATGCTCATGGGTGGCGATCGGTTCCTGCTGACCTCGGACTGCGAAACGCTCCGGGAAGCGTTCCAGGGAGCGGTGTACGACGATAAGGTAGTCGGCGAGGACGTCCGCCTGGATAACGGTACCTCGGATATTGATACGCTGGACGCATTTGAGTACAGCTTCGAGCGGTACATTCCGCGGCTTATCAGGAGGGATTAATGAGTATTTTAAACACGCTTAAAGGCTTATTTAAAGGGAAAGGAGGAGCGACTGTGGACAACTTTGATATAACAGATTCGGCGGTAAGTTCGACCATGCGTTCCGCGACTTCCCTCTGGTGGGACGCGTTTCAGGGACAGCTTCCGTTCGCGCTGACCCACAAAAACTTCAAGCCGCTGCCGACGGCTTACATATCAACCGCGTATCTGGCGCAGCTCGTCACTGGGGAAATCAAGTTCGAGGTGGCGGACGAGGAGCTCAACAGGCACGTCCAGAAGAATCTCCTGCCGAACCTTGACAGGATAACGCAGCTGACCCTTGTGGGAGGATTCACTGTGATAAAGCCGTATTTCGTGCAGTCCGGGGAAATGTTCTTCGACTTCGGGACGAGTCGTGACTTCCTGCCGATGGCTCTGGACGAGAACGGACATGTCACCGAGGGCGTATTTTTCGAGCGTATCCGCTACAAAGGCAAGGTGTACGAACGCCGGGAACATCACATATTCCAGGACGGTGTGCATACCGTCCGGAACACCGCCTACATCTACGGCACCAGACGCACCGTGGAGCTTTCCGAGGTGCCGAAGTGGGCTATGCTTCTTCCGGAGGGGCGCATTCCGTCCGATATCCCGATGATAGCGACGTTCCGGACACCCTATGCAAACAACATCGACCTGGACAGCGAACTGCCGATAGGAATTTTCGCGAATTCCCTCGGCACGCTGCATGAGATTGACGCAGCGCACTCCGAGTACCATGCTGAATTCAAGAAGATGTCGGCGAAAGTCTTTGCGGACAACACCGTGCTTCGTGGGAACGAGGGAATCCCGGACGATTATTTTGTGGGTTTCAAGGGTGATGGGGAATCCACGGTGGAACAGCAGATAATGGCTTACGCTCCGCAGATCCGCGAAACAGAGCACGCCGCCCGGATAAACAAGGAACTGCGGTTCTACGAAACGCAGATAGGCGTAAGCTCCGGCACGTTCTCGTTCGATACGCAGAAAGGTCTTGTCACAGCAACGCAGGTGCTTTCCGAGGACAGGACTACATACAACACGGTCTGCCAGATACAGCGGCAGCTCCGCCCGGTGCTCCAGTCGCTCAGTCAGATAATCGTCACGCTGGCAAGGTTTTACGGAGTTGACTGTGAGGACGGCGAATGTGCGATAGAGTTCGGCGACAGTGTATTTGAGGACACCGGCACCGAGTTCAACCGCCGCTTCCAGATGGTTCAGGCAGGACTGCTCAGGGCTGAGGATTTCCTTGCGTGGTACTTCGGCGTTCCGCTGGAAAGAGCACGGGAGATGTTGCCGCCAATGACAGAAGCTTTTGGTCAGATTTAGACAACGAAACGGCAGCAAGCTGCCGAACGTTGTTGCTAAACTGCATCATTTTTGTTTCGGTGACAGTCGTCACCGATTTTCTGACGAAAACCACAAAAATGACGGGTAAGAAAGGAGAGTTAAATGCTGACGCCCGAACAGCTCCAGAACCTGCCGCAGGATCTCACAGATCTGTACGAACAGCTTTCCGAATTTATCCTGCGTGACATAGCCCGGCGCATTGCAAAGGGCGCGGAGATCACCGACACGGCGGAATATCAGCTGTACCGGGCGCGTTCCCTGGGGCTTTCCACGGACGAGATCGCCGCGAAAATTGCCGAGATCAACGGCAGTTCCGCTGCAGAGGTCAACCGAATTATTCGGGAGGCTGCGGCGCAGTCTGACGAGTTCGACCGGAAAATGCTCGGCGCTGATAATGGCACGGCTGTCCCTCTGGAGGAGAATAAGCAGCTGCAGAAGCTGATATCTGCGCAAATCAAGGAAACCGCCGGGAAATGCGAGAACCTCACAAACACGATGGGCTTCGCCGATCATGACTTCCTGGGGCGCGTGTATTACCTGTCCATGACGGATATGTACCGCCGGGAGATGGATTCCGCGCACATGAAGGTCGTGACCGGCGCGACGGACTATATGACCGCGATCCGGCAGGCATGCAATAAGCTTGCTGCAAGCGGCGTGCGCACCATAGACTATGAGAGCGGTCACTCTGACCGTATCGAGGTCGCGGCACGCCGGGCGCTGCTTACCAGCGTGGCGCATGTCACGCACCGTATCTCCGAGGAGAACGGCGAGGAGCTGGGCGCGGACGGCTGGGAGATGTCGGCGCACTCCGGTTCCCGACCGTCCCATGCGGTGTATCAGGGGCGGCAGTACACGCAGGAACAGTATGAGCGGATAATAAAGCCGCTTATCAGTGAGCCGAACTGCCGCCATGATGTATTCCCGATAATCCTCGGCGTGTCCGAGCCGGTTTACACCGAGGAGGAATTACAGAACATAGACCAGCCGCCGTTCACCTACGAAGGGCGGAAGTATACCGCATACGAAGCTTCTCAGCAGATGCGAAAGATGGAGCGTGCCATGCGAAAGCAGAAAGACCGCTGCATCGTCGCCGACGCTGCTGGGGACGAGGACAGCTTCACCGCTGCGAGCATTAAGCTCCGGCGGCAGAAAGATATCTACGAGGATTTCTGCAAGGCTGCGGACAGCTACACGCAGTATGAGCGGACTTACGTTGCCGGGTATAACCGCCGGCTTGCAGGTAAGACAGGGGCGGTCACCAGACGGCAGAGGGAGTTTGAAAAGGCGCAGCTTAAGCTTGACAATTCCATAGAAAGCTCGTATAATTATATGGGAACAGAACACTTGTTCGCTTCTCATTATTCTGACGGCAAGCTAGATTTGAAATCCGCACGGCGAGAATATGATACATTCCTCAACAGCGATGTCCCTAAAAATCACATGAAACTACTGAAGCAATTCAGTTATGGTGCAAAGTATATTGAAACTGATATGGAAGATATTACGATGGGTTATTCGCCAAAGGCTGATGCATTTGTATTTAATCCTGCAAATCCCCAGCTTGCCAATTACGATCTTAATATGAGCCTTACCCATGAGATAGCTCATAGGATAGATAACAAGATGTTCAAATCAGATAGGCGGCAGGCGTTCACGGAAGCAATTTCAAAATACGGAGATACATTGGACAGCAAATCTGTTGCTGAAATAATAAATGGTTCTGATACTCTGTCCCGAAATGCCCCTCTTCAGGATATTATGAGTGCTGTGACTGGCGGACATATTCCGTTGGCGGCTGGACATGAACCTGATTATTGGAACAGGCAGGGTAAAAAGCAGAAAGAGATTTTTGCCAATATATTTACGCTTGAATGCTTCAATGATGCAGAAGCTCTTGATTTTGTAAAGGAAACGCTTCCTGACGTTTATAATTCTTACATAGCAATGACAGCTAAAAAACTTGGGAGGAATACAGATGGTATTACCAGTAACTGATTTAAAGGTTATTTCTAAAGTCGAAACCAGAAAACTCATTATGCAGTATTACTATAAATTTGGCAAAGCTGCTCCTCCCTATAATCCTGAATCTTACGGAACTGCTGAAGCCTATGTTGAAAAGCTGAAGCAGTGGGTACAGGCAGATAAGCCTGTTTCATGAACAACAATCCGCACTCCCAGCAATGGGGGTGCAATTTTATACCCATTTTACGAAAGGAGCACCCATGACCCCACACGACAGATACTGCAAGACCAGGCGTGCAGCGGTGGTCGCAGACGCACGCCGAAAGCGGCAGCGCTGCATGCCCCGTGACGCGCCCAGAATGATCTGCGGCGAAATACCACAGATAACTTGCACCCTCCATGAGGGCGCTTTTTTATACTCAATTTTAAGGAGGATTTTTAAATGGATAAGTTAAAGGCACTCCTGCAGAAGCTTGGAATCGAGCTTACCGCAGACCAGACAAAGCAGATCGAAGAGGTAATGAGCAAGGAGTTCATTTCCGCCGCCGACGCTGCCGCAGACAAGACCAGGCTGGAGGAACTGACGAAGCAGCTTGCCGCCCGGGATAAGGACCTTGAGAAGCTCAAGGCGGACAACAAGTCCGAGGAGCTCCAGAAGCAGCTCGACGAGCTGAACGCCAAGTACAAGCAGGACACCGACGATCTCAACGCCAAGCTGACCGCTCAGCAGGCGGACTTTGCTGCAGAGAAGCTGTTCGGCGGCTATAAGTTCGCAAGCGAGCGTGTCAAGAGTTCCGTCCTGGCAGAGTTCAAGAGCAAGGGCTTCAAGCTGGAGAACGGCGAGTTCGTCGGCGGCAAGGAGTATCTGGAGGGGCTGAAGCAGTCCGAACCGGATTCATTCGCCCACGATCAGAAGCCCGGACTGTTCATGGGCAGTACCCAGAACAACGTCAGCGCCGACGCAAACAACCTCGAAAGCCAGATCTACACTGGCTTCGGCTTAAAGAAGTAAGGAGGATACCACAATGGCAATCAACACAATTGAAGCAGCAAAGATATTCCAGACCGCCCTCGATCAGCAGGTTCTTGAGGAAGCGACCACCGGCTGGATGGAGGACAACGCAGGGCAGGTAAAGTATTCCGGAGGTGCTGTGGCAATGATACCGAAAGTGTCGATGAGCGGTCTGGGAAACTATGACCGTAATTCCGGATATACTCAGGGAGCAATTTCGCTGACATACGAAGCCAAAACTATGACTATGGACAGAGACAGTAAGTTCCTGCTTGATAAGATGGACGTGGACGAAACCAACTTCGTTTTAAGCGCCTCCACCCTCATGAGCGAGTTCCAGCGCACACAGGTGATCCCGGAGGTGGACGCCTACCGCTACAGCAAGATCTATTCTCTTGCAAAGGACAATTACGGCAGGACTTATACTCCGGCGGAAAGCACGATCCTGTCCACGCTTTCCAAGGACATCACTGCAGTACGGGACAAGGCTGGGAACGGTGTGCAGCTTGTGATCATCGTGCCGACACCCGTGTATGATATGCTTTGCAACAACGACAAAATTTCCAAGCATATCAATGCAGGCGACTTCAAGCAGGGTGCGCTTGATCTCCGAATCCAGACGTTCAACGGCATTCCTATTATTTCTGTGCCCTCTGAAAGAATGAAAACCGCTTACATCTTCTATGACGGCAAGTCCAGTGGGCAGGAAGCAGGCGGCTTTGTTCCGGCTGAAGGCGCAACCCAGATAAACTGGATCATCTGTCCGAAGTCCGCACCGATAGCCGTTTCCAAGACCGACAACTTCAAGATCTTCGACCCGGAGGTAAACCAGACTGCAGACGCATGGCTTGTCGAGTTCCGCAAGTTCCACGACCTCTGGATAAAGGACAACGTCCTGCCCTCTATCCGCGTGTGCGCGGTTCCTGAAACATGAGTTACGCAGACTACGCTTACTATACCGACAGCTACGGCGGCAAGGCGATAAAGCAGGAGGACTTCCCACGGCTTGCCGCCAAAGCTTCCGCATACCTGGACAACATAACTTTCGGGCGCGCTGCCGAGAACGCTGACGATGAGCGGCTGAAAAACTGCTGCTGTGATCTTTGCGACAGCCTGCTGCTTACTGATGGCAGCGGCGGCATGGTGAAACAGTCCGAAAGCGTGGGGAGCTGGAGCTACACACTGGCGAGCAGTTCGGAGGGAACTTCCGAAGGTGTCATGGTTCGGGCGGTCTGCCGGGCGTGGCTTCCGGCAGAGTGGCTTTACAGAGGGGTGGCACGAGAATGATCTTTAGCGACACCATAACAGTCTACAACATAATTCCGCAGCAGGGGCGCTCTCCGGAGCAGCTCCGCCGCACGGTAGTCCACGGAGTATTCTGGGACAGTACCTTCGGAGCGGCGTTCGGCAAGTCCGGGAAGGACGACAGTGACAGCATTACGGTCATGATTCCGAATCTGCCTGCGCTTGTGCCGGCTGCAGAGTGGTTCCGGGACGGCTGCCCCGAAGATAGATTCACGCTTTCCCCCGGCGACATCATCGCCCGGGGCGAATGTGGCGATATCTCAAGTGCAGCGGAACTGGAACGGCAGCACACCGAAAAAATGATAATCACAGCGGTTCGCGACTGCCGGTTCGGTTCTGCAAGCTTGAGGCACTGGGAGGTGAGCGGAAAGTAAAAATTACTACCGACCGCGGAACATTATTCACTACCGCCAGCGGCAAATCAATTCTCCGCTGGAACAAGAACGCTCCGCCCACCGAGGAGAATTTCGACCAGCTGCAGAAATTCATCGACAACACAGTAGTCCGGCACATGGACGCATACGTCCCCATGCGCACCGGAATGCTGAAGAAGTCCGTTATCCTCGGTTCACGCATGGGCAGCGGCGAACTTGTATTCATCGCGCCGTATGCTCACAAGCGGTATTACAGCAAGAACGGGAAGCTTGTCGGGAAGCGCGGTTCAAGATGGTTTCACCGTATGTGGGAGGCGCGTAAGGATACCATTATCCGCGAAGTGAAGAATTATTCAAGGAGGCTGATGCCGTGAATTCCATAATGGACAGCGTATGCGAGTACCTTTCCGGGTGTCCGCTGCTTGATCCGAAGCTGCCGATCTACCTCGATTATGTGGACGATACGGACTGCTACTGTGTGGGGACGGTGCCGAATACGCCTTACCGCAAGGACGTCCTCGGCAACCGCATTTACACGGTGACTTTCCAGTTTGCATACCGCACGGCAATTGGCAGTGATGTGGAGCGTGGAAAGAATGTTGAATTTCTGGAGCAGTTCTGCCGCTGGATCGACGAGCAGAATGAGAAGCGCAGCTTCCCTGCTCTGGCGGCGAACCAGACCGGGCAGAGCCTGAAGGTCATTGAAACCAGCAATCTGGACGAGGTAGGCGAGGACGGAACCACGGGCATTTACATCACACAGTTACAATTTATATATAAGGAGAGATCAATATGATAACAGGAACAGGCGCAGTAGAGCGCGAACAGAGCATATTATTCGTGCAGCTTAACGGCGTATGGGAACCCATCGGCGAGGACAACGAGAGCCTGGAGCGCACACGCAACAACACGGTGACGCAGACGAAGAACGTCCTCGGCAGAACCAAGACCAAGATCACCAAGGGCAACCAGGTGACCTCCGTATCCCCGTACCTTATCGCTAAGGATTCCGCTCTTGCCAAGGAGCTGTACGAGATCGACAGGAAGGACAAGCAGCTTGACGAGGTCAAGTACCGCTTCATGGAGGTGTCTATCTTCGACCAGAAGGGCGATGAGAAGTTCGCGGCATGGACGCAGGAAGCCAAGATCGACCTCAAGAGCTGGGGCGGCGCTGCTGCTGATGGTCTGACTGCTCCGTTTGACGTCGTCTGGGAGGGAGACCGCACATACGGCATATATGACCGCGCTGCGAATACTTTCGCGCCCGATGATGGGATCGAAGAGCTGACAGTCGTATCCACCGCCGGATCCTCCGCGACGAGCACGATCCTGCTGGTAGCTCCGCAGCTGAGCACCGGTAATCATTATGTGTACAAGGGCGGCGCGTCTGCTCAGACAGTCACCGCCGGACAGGACGTCACAAGCTGGACTGTGCTTTCCCCTGGCACTGCAATAACGCTGACTGGCTCTCCGGCAACTATTACGGTTGTCGAGGCTGACGCCGCCGGAAAGGCAGTCAAGGCTGGCAGCGTGACGGCTGTGTACGGTAGCTAATAAAATACTAATGCCCTCGATAAAAGTATCGAGGGCATTACATTATTTAATCCAGAAAATATGCAGTTGCGTAGTCAATAGAATATGTAGTAAACTCATCAGGCGCATAAACATCAAACGAAACAGTTGTATTGGCTGGTATTTCTGAACAGTATGCTGAAGTAACATCAACATATCTGTTGTTCTGATAAAAAGAAATGTGAACCGATACTCCATATATCATTTGGTTAGCCGAATTTGTTATTTCACCTACTATATGTTTGCTGTAAGATGATTTTGTGATTTTATCATTTGATACGGAAATATACTTTTCTCCGATTTTAAGTTTGTAATCTCTCATTGCCCTTTCGTTCGAAATAGTGGTTGCAACATAGTCACTATCAGATGAGATGACATGATTGGATTGTGGAATTAAAAGAATGACCAGTATCGCAGCAGTAAACAGTAAGGTAAGTGCTTGAATGACAATTGATATTTTGTTTTTCATTGCATAAGGCTCCTTTCATTGTATTTATATTATAAATTAAACCTGCGGAAATGTCAATAGGAGGATAAGACATGAGTATGAAATTTTGCACCACAGAGGAAAAGCCGGTAGACATCGAAATCGTATCCGGCGGAGAAACACACCACATAAAATTTTACCCCACCGACCTTCTGACAAGAGAGCGCTTCTACCAGACTTACGAAAACCTGAAGAACTACAAGCTGAAGGAGATCGTCCCCACTGTGGACAAGAACGGCGTTTCCAGCGCCGAACTGGAGAACACAAAGGAGTTGCACCGCTTCACGGACTTCCTCGGTGAACAGATTGATGGCATATTCGGTGCCGGAACGGCGAAGCTGATCACTAACGGTCGCTGCAATCCTGTGGAACTTATCCGTTTTATGTGCGAAACGGCACACTACTTCACGCAGACCTCAAGCGACCTCATCAAGCATTACACCAACGCCATCGGGGACGGTGTGATGAAGTGAATTATCTCCTCGATAAGCTTCCGCATGCTGTCCTGATCGACGGCAAAGCGGTACCCATACACACGGATTTCCGGGTGTGCCTGCGCGTCGTTCAGGCGCTGGAGGACGAGCGGCTCATGGAGCACGAAAAGCTGACCGTGCTGCTGACTCTCCTTTACCCGGAACCTCCGGAAAACACAGCCCTTGCAATTGAGCAGGGGCTGAAATTTTTGAATCTGGGCGAGGATATGAATGCTAGCAAGACACACCCGGCAGCTGTCTACAGCCTGAACAAGGATTCAATCTATATTTATACGGCGTTTAAAAGCACTTTCAACATTGATTTAAACTCCGTTGAAAATCTTCACTGGTGGAAATTCCGCAGTCTTTTTGCCGACCTCGGCAAGGACTGCTTTTTTAATACACTGATCAGCCTGCGTTCGCGGCAGCGGACTGGTAAGCTCACGGACAGCGAAAAAGAATTCGTGCGGAGGAATCCGGAATTGCTATCCCTGTCCGAACCGAAGCAAAGCACCGCAGTGCAGGACTTTATCTCGAAAATAGGAAGGAGGAGCTAATATGTCACAGGCAGACGGATACGTCCGCATTGTCACCCAGAACGACACCGCCGAAGCACAGCGCTCCACGGAACAGCTCGGCGACACCATTCAGGAAGCGCTGGATACTTCCCCGGCGGACAAAATGACTGATGTGCTTCTGGATATCCAGAAATCCATTGAGCAGCTCGGCTCGACTATTTCCAGCTCTACCGATCAGATAGTTGACGCTTTTGGCGAGGTGGAAGATGGACTGGACGATACCAGCGACGCCGCTCTCAAGACTGGCGATATCATCAAGGCTAATCTGTTATCCGAAGCTATTACCAAAGGCATTCAGGCGCTTGGCAGTGCGCTTAAAAGTACAGCCAGCAACGCTCTGAACCTTGCATTAAGCAACGAAACCGCTTTTGCAAAGGCAAGCACCCTGCTCAAAGGCGATGATTTCACATCATATTATCAGGGGCTTATCGACATTTCAAATCGCACTGGCGTTGCATTCAGCGACCTTTCAGAATCCATGTATTCGGCATTGTCCGCCGGTGTGGCTCAGGAAAAAGTCCTTGATTTCGTTGAAAGCTCGGTAAAGCTGTCCAAAGGTGGATTCACACAGACTGCAACCGCAATCGACATTGTTACTACTGCCCTTAATGCATATCACATGGAAATGGACGAGGCTACCCATGTCCAGGACGTCCTTATAACTACCCAGAATCTCGGTAAAACCACTGTGGACGAACTTGCTTCCAACATGGGTAAACTGATTCCGACAGCTAACGGCGTCAATATTGCTTTCGACCAGCTGGGCGCTATGTATGCTACTGTAACGGCTAACGGCGTTGCCACGGCGGAAGCCACAACCTACCTCAACTCCATGATAAACGAACTTGGTGCTTCCGGTTCGACAGCTGAAAAAGCGATGCAGGAAGCTACCAAGGGCACAGATATGGCTGGGAAGAAATTCTCCGAGATATCAGCGATGGGATATGACGTTACAGATGTCCTTACGCTGATGAGCGACTATGCTCAAAAAACCGGGAAATCTTTATCAGATATGTTCTCTTCCTCGGAGGGCGCTAAGGCGGCTTCCATACTCCTATCCAATGTGGAAGGCTTTAAGAGCAATATAGACGCCATGGTAGATTCAACTGGTGCTGCCGCAACGGCAGCAGAAACCATGATGGATACCACTGCCGAGAAGATCCAGCTCGCAAAGAACCAGATTGACAATCTGACAAGTTCAATTGCCGAACAGTTGCTTCCGATCACTGGAGAAGCGGCTCAGAATATTGCTGACGCGCTAAACTCCTCGGAACTGAAAGAAACAGCTCAGGCTGTTGGCGATTTTATTGCAGGAGCACTTACATTGCTGCTGAACAATATAAAGCTTATAGCTTCGGCGGTCACCGGAGTTACTGCGGCGTTCATAGCTTTTAAGACTGCTGCCATGATCACTAAGGTTATCCAGAGCTGGCAGACCGCGATCCTTCAGGTCAAAATGCTCGGCACAGCGCAGGAGTTCGCGGCTGTAAAAACCGCTGCGCTTAACGGTCAGCTTACTCTGCAGGAAACGATTTATGCCGTGCTCAGTGGAAAGCTGGATATAGCTACGGCTAAGCAGGTGGCACTCAATACAGCTATGAGCCTAAACCCGGCTGCAATTATAGCCGCAGGAGTAGGATTGTTGGCTACAGCCCTTACGGGATTTGCTTTAAATGCACAGACAGCTTCGGAGGAAACAAGAAATTTTTCTGATGAACTGAAAGACTTGCAGAAAAGCTATGATGATGAAATCGCTTCTGGTGAAGCAGAACTGGTTATTCTTGAAAAGAAGGTCAATAGATATGAAGAACTCCGAACACAGATGAATCTTACGGCAGATGAAACATCGGAACTTCAGGGCTTGGCAGATGATTTACAGAGCACGTTTGGAGATTCAATTGATGTGGTAGATACGCTTACTGGAAGCTATAACTCCCTTACTCAAGCGTATAATGATTACGCAGCTGCTTTACGAGCAAATGTTATGTCTGAGGCTAAAAAAAGGCTTGCGGACGATGCGGCTAGTACTCTCATTGAATTGCAAAAGGAATATGATGAGGTATGCAAGCAAATCGAAAATGAAGAATATGATTTACCTAATGGGTTTATGGGCATTGGTGTTAATGTAGAAAATGTCGCAGAAGATATTTTGCTGGGCAGAAAGAAAGAACTTGAAGATGCAATAGAAGAAGCCAATTCTATAATTGACGAGTATATAAATTATAACGCTTCTTTTTTACATGAAACAAATGCCGATTCAATAACATCAAATTCCGAAACTGCCAAAACCGGTGACTTCATCGACGTCGAAGCCGAGAAGAAAAAGTTCAAGTCCGCACGGGACGAGCTCAAAAAGGAGTACAATCTCGGCGAGATCGACGCTGCTACCTACTACAGCACTCTTGAGGCGCTCCGGGACAAATATCTCAACTCTGCCATTGATTCCGACGAGTGGTATGACGCCACCGTCGAGATCAAGAAATACCGCGATCAGCTGACCGAGGATCAGAAAAAGGCATACGAGAAGCAGCTCGAAGCGCAGAAAAAGGCTGACGAGGAAGCCAAAAAGCAGGAAGAAAATGCGATCAAGGAAGCCGCTGCGGCACGGAAACAGGCATACACCGATGGAAAATCCGAGCTGGAGTTCCAGCTGAAAACCAAACAGATCACCGAGAAAAAATACTACGCCGCCCTGGATAAGCTCCGGGACAAGTACCTCGACAAGAATTCCTCGGAATGGCGCAGCGCCTATCTTGAAACCTACGAATACAACCAGAAGATAATCCAGGCGAACAAGGACGCTCTGAATCAGCTGCTCAGCGATACAAGCGATTCCACCCTGGACGCTCTGGACAAGCTCATCTCCAGCCGCGACAGTCTGACTAACAAGCTCAAGGATTTCAACAAGACCTTCGAGAAAACCACCCAGACCATTCCGGAAACGGTCGCGGTCAAGGGCGAATTCACGATCACCACTGCCGAGCATGACGAGGACGTCTACAAGATGAGCGCTGACAGCATTGAGGACAATATCAAGGTGCTGGAGGATTACGGCGCTATGCTGGACGCCCTTAAAGCCAGGGGCGCCGACGAGAGCACGCTCAGCTCTATCCTGGACATGGATATCGAGGAGGGCATGAAATACGGCGCGGAACTGCTCAAGATGTCGGACTCCGACTGGAACAGCTACTTTGACAGCCTGGAAAAGCTCAACAACAAGGCGGCGGAGATATCCGCAAAGTACTATCAGGATCAGATCAGCGACCTGAAGGAGAATTTCGTGGATAAGCTCCGCAGCGTGTTTGCTGATGAGGTATCATTTGATAATATCGTCCTCAATGGCGTCTGGAATAACGGCGTGATTTCCGCAGATTACACTGACTACATCTACGCGAATTCCTGCCGAAAGCTGGTTTCCGGCATGGCGGAATGGAACGGCGGATACGCTCACATCAACGACAACGGCAAGCTTCAGGTGGATAAGTTCGGAAAAGAAGTAGTCCGTGAATACACCTCCGGCGAACTGATGGAGCTTGATTACAGCGACGAAACCGTGACGTTCACGAAAATCAAGACCTCGCAGAAAAACAAGACCTACGAGCTCGGCACTGACGATGGTTACACTCTCGTGATCAATAATCAGTACATAAGCTACGGGCTTGATGATTCTGCGTTCGAGCTGTATTTCCAGAAGCTTTACGACTACTACAAGGGATTCACGCTGACTCCCATGACGTTCACCCTTTCGGATCCCGACCTGGAACTGCATATCGGCGATCGTGTGCAGGTATATGACGAGGAGGAGCAGGTCACAGTGACCGGCAATGTTTCCAAGATTGAGATTACGGGGAACTGCTCCATGACCGTGACCTGCGGCGGCTTCGATAATATCTCAACCAGCACGAACTATACGCCGACGTCCTTCAGCCAGAACGAGCAGACCAAACAGGGAGCAAAAGTCGCGGAAAAGCTTCAGACCACCGGCTCGGATTTCTGGGCGGTGACAGATAACTCTGGCGTGTGCGTGGGTAAAGGCGATACCAAAATCGCGTATATCACGCAGTCTGGAAGCGGCTTTAATATAAATGCATACGGACCGCATAATTTTACTGTCGCGGACGGAGGAATATCAGCGCAGACAAGTGGTGACATCCACAGTACTTATGTCCGTATCGGCGGCGAAAATCCATTTGCAATGCGTATTCAGGTGGACGGTGGTTCTGCAAGAAGCGTGCTTGAGCTTGAGGGTGGAGCGCAGCTGTTTGTTTACCCGGAGGAAATACTTATCGGAACACTGCATATCCGCCAGACGGATAATGGATTTAAGGTGACAATGGGCAGCTGCACGCTGGAAGCAAAGCCGGACGGGCTGTACTTCAACGACAAAAAAGTAGTATTGGAGGATACGACATGACAGCAAAAACAATAACGCTCACAGGCGCAGAAATCAGGGCAGGTTACTCGGGCGGAGCGAACGCCTGGCTTCGGAACGACGGCACGGAAGTGATCTACGCGGCGGCAGTCCCGGGAATCACGGCAGGCTCCGACGGGGTAGTCAGCATACCTGCCGGGCAGTCCGCTCCGGTTTATGGCGCGTATGGAACGGTGTACCTGCTCGGCACGGGGTCGGTGCAGCTCATCGGCAGCGACTACAGCACGAACCCTTTTAAGACTTCCGCACAGTCCGGCGGCTCGGGTGCGGATTCCGTGGCGAGAGCCGCCATAAATCAGCATGCAGGCAACGCTGATATTCACGTTACTGCGGCGGAGAAGTCCGGGTGGGATGCCAAGGCTGATTCTGCCGACCTGGACAGCCACACGTCAGATACTGATATCCATGTCACCGCCGGGGAAAGGACCAAGTGGAACGCCAAGGCGGACAAGTCGGATATCCCGTCTGCGCTTCCAGCGGACGGTGGCAACGCTGATACAGTAAACGGGCACACGGTCAACGCTGATGTCCCGGCGAACGCTAAATTCACAGATACCAACACGACATACTCCGCCGGAAACGGTATATCAATATCTGGCACGACCATCAGTAACAGTGGTGTGCGTCTTGTTTCGACCGGAAAAACCAACGGAACGGTGGCTGTTAATGTTAATGGTGTGGAATCTGACGCAACAGTCAAGGGGCTGAATTCCGCTGCATACCAGGCGGTACAGACCGCCGCCGGAACTGTAGGATTACACCGAATATCCAGTGGCACCGCCGCAGCTACCACCACAAACTGCCCTGCCGGCTGCTGGTATGGTCAATATGAATGAGGTGCAGTATGAGCATTACAGTAAATGATAATGGAACTCTTCGCAAACTAGCAACCGTTTCGGCTAATGATGGAGGGGCACTTCGCGTTCTTAAATCAATTTCCGCTAATGATGGTGGGGTTCTGCGTAACATATACGCCAAAGCGGCATTTCCCGATACACAATCCGGAAAATTTACTTATATAACTGCATCGGGCACTTCAATTCAAAACCCACAGACATTTGGTAACGCCTTTAACATAACTGGTACAACTACCATAACGGTCAATTTATCCAATATAAAATATGGAGATGGCAATACGAAACAGTGTCAATTTTGGGTTTATAGGAATGATTATTCCACTGGAGATAACAGAACTGAAATGGAGCTGTCGAAAGGACTCAGTGGAGCGACCAAAGAGAACTATGGTAGTGCAACGGCAACAGTATCTAAAGCAGGAAATTATATCATTGAGGCGATACTATTCTCTGTCACAGGAAGCCAATCCGGTGTTTCATTTTATAATGGTTCGTGCGATTATACAATTACTTTTTCATAAGGAGATGTTTTTATGGTAACTTTTGCAAATGGATTAAATTTTGAAACTACAGTAATCTACGCAGTGCCTGCTGATTTTCAGGGCGCAAAACGGGATACCCTTGACATCGCTATCCCGGCGGATAAAATCACGCTTGACGAAGCTAAAGCAATCTGGCAGAATTCAGACGCGACATCGGAAATCACAATCACATACGAGGAGCTCGTAGACGGAAAGACCGTGACCAAGACTGGGGTGCATATCAATTATACTCTGCCGATGGCACTTACGCTTGATGTGCTCAACGGCGAACAGGTCGTGCATATCAAGCTCGCTCAGAAGTCTGCGCTGGAACTCACGCAGGAAAAGCAAGCACAGGACATGGATGATGTTAATGCTGCTCTCTGTGAGCTTGCTGAACTTATCGCAGGAGGTGAGGATAATGG
>ENA-UPSY01000145-UPSY01000145.1-human-gut-metagenome-genome-assembly--contig:-NODE-145-length-81388-cov-4.967913_pt1 | contig 81388 bp, 78 predicted proteins | sample MGYA00250044_ERZ773365 | MGnify/ENA primary metagenome ERZ773365 (study PRJEB29103, sample SAMN06111932) | human gut metagenome | biome: human gut; feature: ankylosing spondylitis patient; material... | reverse complement strand
GTCTACAAGTAGGAAGTTCTCTGAGGTTATTGATAACCGCCCACTGCGGATCCGCACGGTGGGTGGTGTGGAAGGGGGCTGAGGATCAAAAGTCCTCACCCCTATCCGATTTGATCTTGAACCGGATCAGTGCGGGATCAGCGCATCGTCACGAGGACGCGGCCCGTCATTTCGGGCGGGATCGGCAGGCCCATGAGCGTGAGCACGGTCGGGGCGACGTCGGCGAGGACGCCGTTTTCAACACGCTCGACGCGGTCGGAGACGACGAGGATGGGAACCGGGTTGAGCGAGTGGGCCGTGTTGGGCGAGCCGTCGGCGTTGACGGCGTTGTCGGCGTTGCCGTGGTCGGCGATCTGAACGACCTCGTAGCCGTGGTCGCGCGCGGCGTCGATGACGGCGCCTGCGCAGGCGTCGACGGTGACGACGGCCTTTTCAATCGCGTCGTAGACGCCCGTGTGGCCCACCATGTCGCCGTTGGCGAAGTTGAGGCAGATGAAGTCGTACTGCTCGGTGGCCATGGCCTCGACGAGCTTTTCGGTGACCTCGGGGGCGCTCATCTGGGGCTGCAGGTCGTAGGTCGCGACCGAGGGACTCGGCACGAGGATGCGGTCCTCGCCTTCATACGGGGCTTCGCGGCCGCCGTTGAGGAAGAACGTGACGTGGGCGTACTTTTCGGTCTCGGCGATGCGCAGCTGCCTGAGGCCCTGGGCGGAGACCCATTCGCCGATCGTGTTGACGACGTTCTCCTTCGGGAAGAGGACGTGCAGGCCCTTGTAGGTCGGGTCGTAGGGCGTCATCGTGCAGAAGTAGAGCGGCAAGGGCTCCATTTCGAGATCGGGTCTGGCCTCCTGCGTGAGCACGGTCGTGAGCTCCTTGGCGCGGTCGTTGCGGAAGTTCACGAAGACGACGGCGTCGTGCGGGCGGATGCGGCCCACGGCAACGCCGTGAGCGTCCGTGAGGTACTGCGGCTCGAGGAACTCGTCGGTGATGCCCTGGCGGTAGGAGACGCGCACGGCGTCGGGCATGTCGGCGACGGGATTGCCCACGCCCTTGACGAGCAGGTCGTAGGCGCGGCGCACGCGCTCCCAGCGCTTGTCGCGGTCCATGGCCCAGTAGCGGCCCACGAGGCTCACGAGTTCGCCCGCGGTGTCGGGCCTGGCCATTTCGGCGAGCATGTCCTTCACGAAGCCTTCGCCGCTCTTGGGATCGGTGTCGCGGCCGTCAAGGAAGCCGTGCACGTAGACCTTCTCGAGGCCCGCGGCCTTCGCAAGGCGCAGGAACGCGTACATGTGGCTGTTGAGGCTGTGCACGCCGCCGTCGGAGAGAAGGCCCATGACGTGCAGGGCGCAGCCCTTTTCGCGGCAGTAGTCGATGAGGGCCTTCACCTCGGGATTGTCGCCGATCGAGCCGTCGGCGACCGCGCGGTTGATCTTGACGAGATCCTGGTAGAGGACGCGGCCGGCGCCGATGTTGAGGTGGCCCACTTCGGAGTTGCCCATCTGGCCGTCGGGCAGGCCCACGTTTTCGCCGTCGGTGCGCAGTTCGGCGTGCGGATACTTCGCCGCAAACTCGCCGAGGCGCTGCGGCCTGACGCTGCCGATCACGTCGGCCCTGTCGCCGCGGCCGATGCCCCAGCCGTCGAGAATCATGAGCAAAACCTTCTTTCGTGCACAGGCCGTCATCGCCTTGTCTCCTTCTTCCTGAATCCCTGTCGTTGGTGTCTGTTGGGAGAGCCCTGCGGGGCTTACTCCTCGTCCTGCGGGTCGCGGACCTCGACCGGCGTTTCGCTCAGCGCCTGTTCGACCTCGCGGTCGAGCACGGACTCGACGAACTCGCTCACGGACTGGCCGCGGTTGGCGGCGGCATGAATCAAATTGTCATAAAGGGACGAATCGATGGCCACTTCAAGGGTGACGTAGTTGGTGTCTTCTGCCATTTGAATTCTCTCTCGAATAGTTGGACGGGCGGACGTGGGATCGGGGTTCCGTGCTGCGCTTTCCCTTCGGGGGGCGCGGCGGGCGCCGTCTCCGCCTTCCTGATCAATCGGATGATTATCACGGATCGGCTCCCCATCGTCAATACCGCGGAACCTGGAGGTGCCTCGCAGACGCGGTTTGGAGGGGCCGGAGAGGGCTCTTGCGGAACGGAAGCGGGCGCAGCGGGGGAGGCACACGAAAAGGAAAGCCCCCCGCGGAAGGTTCCGCGGAGGGCTTCGGTTCATGTCCGATTCAGCAGTCGGAAGACCGCTTCATCGGCAGCTGACGCGTTTCTGATTAGAAAGCGTGCGTCAGACCCGTGAAGACTTCACCGACCTTTTCTTCGACTTCGCCAGCCGTGGTGGTGGCGTCGAGCGTGGCCTTGTAGTAGCCGGCGGCGAGGTAGACGGACGTGCGCTTGCTCAGGCGGTATTCGTACTTCGTGGCGAGACCCATGTAGTCGAAGTCGCGTTCTTCAACGCCGGTCTTGGACGTTTCAGCCGTGCCGTCGACATAGTAGGCGCCGACCGTCAGGTCGCCGTTGCTGATCGGAACGATCGTGCCGAGGTGAGCGCCGAAGCCCTTGACGCCCTTGTCGAAATCGGTGTCAAAGCTCGTGAGCTCGGCACCCGCACCCTTGACCATGCTGGCGAGAGCGTTGGCGCCGCTGCCCTGGATGCCCTTGAAGTACTGGCCCATCACGAAGGTCTTGGCGAAGCCGCAGTCGTAGTTGCCGCCGAGGTAGACGATCTGGCCGTCATCGTGTTCAGCAGCGCCGAAGGACTTGTAGTTCTCGAATTCGTAGGCGAGGACCGTCTGGAGAGCGCCGAAGTCGCCGGTAAGAGCGGCGGAGCTGTAGCGGTTCACGGCAGAGGAGCCTTCACGACCGTTGTCCTTGTTAGTGGAGTCTTCGTTGAAGGAGTACTGGACCGTAGCCTGGAGACCGGCGAACTTCGGGGTCTGGTACGTGACCATGTTGTCGTAGCGGTCGGACGTGGCGAAGCCGAAGACGTTGTTGTCGCCGCCGTCGAAGGCATCAGCCGTGGCGAGGACGAGGTCATACGTGCCGGCACCCGAGCCAACGCCGCCCATGCGGCCCATGGAGAGCGTACCGAAGTCGGAGTAGAGGGAGACGGAAGCTTCGCGGTCGAAGATGCGCTTTTCGGACTTGAGTGCGCCGGAATCGGACTGGAAGCCGTTTTCAAGCTTGAAGCCGACCTTGAGGCCGTTGCCGAGTTCTTCCGTGCCCTTCAGGCCGAAGCGGGAGGCGGAGGAGACGCCGGAGTCCATGGCGAAGTTGTTGACGTCAGCCTTGGAGTCGTCAGCAAAGGTCTGGTGCGTGTAGATGAGGCCCGTGTCGACGACGCCGAAGAGGGTCACGTCAGCAGCGGAGGCATAGCCGGCGGCAACGCCGAGAACGGCGAGCGCGGCGAGAGACTTCTTGAACATTTGTGTATTTCTCCAATTTCCTCCGTTTCCGGAGGATCGAGGGGTTTGAATTGATCGCAACGCAAATCTAGTGCCGATGCGGGCGGTACGCAAACCCATCTCAACAACGTTCGGGCAAATGAAAGCGAACGTCCACGAGCGACGCAGGGCATTTCGGAAATACCTCGACGGATCCGGACGAAATGAGCGCTCCCCTTGATGCGCAAGGGTTTGCCGCCTTCTTTTAGCGAAGGAAGGGTATTCCCGAGGGGCGGCAAAAGGGGCCTTCAAAAAGGGACGATCCTGACGTCCGGCGCGGTTGTAAAAATATGTATTTCGTGTGCGGAGTGTTGCGAATTAGCAACAACCGGCCCGGGGGCCGGACGTTCAAGAGCGGGGTAGGGTGCCTTGTGAAGCGCTCTCCTGCAGTTGTTTATAATTGACACCCTGCCGTACATCCGCATAGAGGATGAGCCTCAATGAGTGTCGGTCGGCGCAAAGGAAACGGGCGACTCCTCCCTGGGAGCCGCCCGTCCTGTTTTTCAACCCTGAATCCCGGTCCGCGGAACCGATCTTTCCCATGCGGACCGAAAGATCAATGCGTGAGCCTCATCAGAAGCAGTGCGTGAGGCCGAGGTAGGCCTGGTAGCCCTCTTCCTTGTAGACGTCGTCGGCGGAGTAGTCGAGCTTGGCCTTGTACCAGCCCGTGCCGCCATAGATGGAGGTGCGCTTGGAGAGCGGGTATTCGTACTTGAGGGCGACGCCGTAGTACTTGCCGTCGACGTCATCGGCGTCGTACTTGGCCGTGGAGTCGACGTAGTAGAGGCCGCCCGTGAAGTCGCCGCCCGCGACGGGGACGATCGTGCCGACGTGAGCGCCGTAGCCCTTGACGCCTTCACCGTCAACAGGGGCACCTTCGAAGGCGTCGGCGGCGAACGGATTTTCAGCGAGGCCCTTGAAGTACTGGCCCATCACGAAGACCTTGGCGACTTCGAAGTCGTAGTTGCCGCCGAGGTAGACGACCTGACCGTCTTCGGTGTTTTTCTGAGCCTCGCCACCGAAGGAGGCGTAGTTCTGGGTTTCATAGGCGAGCACGCCCTGGAAAGCGCCGAGTTCAGCGGTCAGCGCGAGGCCGAGATAGCGGTTGACCTGGGAGGAGTTTTCGCGATTCGTGTTGTCGACGCTGCTTTCGTTGAGCGAGTACTGGACCGTGGCCTGAAAGCCGGAGAAGCTCGGTGTCTGGTAGGTGACCATGTTGTCGTAGCGGTCGGACGTGGCGAAGCCGAAGACGTCGCCGTCACCGCCGTCGAAGGCGTCGCCGATGGCGAAGGCGGCGTCAAAGTCGCCGGCGGCGGAACCGATCGCACCCATGCGGCCGAAGGAGAGCTTGCCGAAGTCGCCGGAGAGCGTCAGGGAGGACTCGCGGTTGAAGAGGCGGTCGTCGCCGAAGCTGCCGTCGTCGGCGTTGAAGCCGTTTTCAAGCTTGAAGCTCACGGTCATGCCGTTGCCAAGATCTTCGGAACCCTTGATGCCGAAGCGGGACGTGGAGGAGATGCCGCTCTCAAGAGCGAAGGAGTCGGTCTTCTTCGAAACGCCGTCGGCTTCGACCTTGGAGTGCTTGTAGAGCAGGCCGTTATCGACGATGCCGTAAAGCGTGACTTCGGAGGCGGAGGCAAGGCCCGCGGAAAGGCTGAGAACCGCAAGGGCGGCCATGGACTTCTTGAACATGAGAAATGCTCCTGATGGTTTGCGCGCTCCCGAAGGCGGGAGCAGCTGGAAATGTCGGATGAAACTCTAATGCGAGTCATTCTCATTACGCAAGCGTCATCACGAACCGCGGAGAAGTGCTTCCAATGACTTTCCGATCGAATCGAACTGTCGTTCGCAAACGACAATGCGACTCACTCTCATTGCAGGAGAAGGCTTGCCGACAATCGTTCTCATTGAAAACGGCAATGATGTGGACGCGTGACAGGGGGATCGGGACGCGTTCCGAATACCGCAAACATGGTATTTGCGAGAGCCTTTTTCGTTGCAAACGCGCCACACGCTGGCGCTTCAGGAGGGCTGCCAATGGCGGCGCTTGAGCTCAAAGCGCCTCTCGGGACGGGGGTTATGCGCCCTGCGCCCCGAGGGAAATTTCTTCTGACGGGAAATGGCGAATTTTCAGGTTCCCTTTGACAAGACGGGGTGGGGCGGTGCATCATGAAGGGGCTTAACAGCTGCATCGTGCATGCTGCAGACTCCGGTCAAGCAAGCACAATCTCCGCCGCCTCTTCATCCGAAGAAGGCGCGCGTCACATCTTCAACCCCACGAGGGCGTTTGCCCTCGGGGCCCTGCACATGCGGGGTACGTGGGGTCGGGCGTCCTCGTTTTCTTTTTCAAAGGAAACAAAATGACTCCCGACAACAATCTCTCCCATCTCACTCCCGCAACCCGCACGGTCCCGGCCTCCGTCTTCGGCGAACATCTCGCCGGCGAACGCGACTGCCTGGGCTACCAAGTCGAAACGCTTCCTGCTTTCGCCCGCACCCGCATCCCCGTCCTGAACCCGTGCCACTTCTTCAACGAGGCGCACTACCGCACGCTCGCCGCGTGGTGGACCCTCGCTCGTCGTGAACCGATCTACGTGTCGGGTCCGTCGGGCTCCGGCAAGACCAGCACGGCCATGCAGTTCTGCGCCCGCCTCGGCATTCCCGTGGTGAGCGTCACTGCACGCGCCCGCATGGACCGCCGAGAGCTTCTCGGTCACTGGGCCCTTCAGGGCGGTGAGACCCGCTGGATCGACGGTCCTGCGCTTCTCGCCTGGAAGCACGGCTGGACGCTTCTCATCAATGAATTCAGCGCAGCACCCGCAGACATGTGGGTGAGCTGCAACGACATTCTTGAGGGGCTTCCGCTCGACAACGGCGCAACCGGCGAACTCATCGTTCCGCATCCCATGACCCGCGTGATCGTCACCGACAACACGCGCGGCCATTCGAGCGAGATTGACGAAGGGTTCTTCGGTCGTCAGATCCAGGACAGGTCGGTCATCGACCGCTTCTGGCACATGCGCATGGAAGGTCTCGGTGAAGCCGAGGAAGCCTCCCTGCTTGCAGCGACGGCCGATCAGGACTGGCTCGCCGAGTTCGAGCCCGAGGTCCTCGACAGGCTCTTCAAGGCGCTCGCGCGTCTTGGAGCCGACAGCAGGGCCGCGGCTCAGGCTCAGGCCATCGGCTTCGAGTCCAGAGCCGTCCCGCTCAGCTTCCGCGTCCTCTCGAGAATGCGGAACATGATGCTCGATGCCGCAAGGATGCCCGCAGCTTCCGACGATGATCCTCTTCGCAGGATCATCAGGACCAGTCTGACCGAAGCCCTCGACTCCACCGCTCGCGAAGCGGCGGAGACGCTGGCGGTCACGGCGATCGGCAACCTCATTCACGAGATGAGGGTGTCACGGGCCAGAATGGTCCTCAAGAACGCCACGGGCTCTGCGCTCAAGGCAGCGTCCGTCTGACAATCGTCGGAAGGACCTTTTCATCAACCCCGAGGGGATGCTTCATCCCTCTCGGGGACGGACGTCTCCTCATTCATTTGAGAGACGACCGTCATGAAAAGCAGTCTTGACATGCGCGGGAATCAGGCCCCCGCTGCGGTTGCAGTGCAACATCCGTTCAACATCCTTTCCGAAGGAGGCGAACGATGCGCACCGTAATCGTGGAAGACGTCGAAACCGCCGAAGCGAAAAAGCAGAGGCTCGCCACCACCGCCGTGGATGCAGCGCTCGAGATCCTCCGCACGGAGGCCTCGGGCCTCGTCATCGAGGCTGCAGCGCCCCTGGTCTTCCAGGGACTCTGCCGCCGCGACAACATCCGCGTCGAGTTTACGCAGACCCCGATGACGAACGGGCGCGTGATCTGGCTCGGTCCCATCGACCTCGGCCACAAGCTCGCGTCCATCTACGTCTACGGACACGGATGCCACGAACGTCATCACGTGATGTACACCAACTTCGCGGCGATGAAGGGGATCGGCGATCCCGGCGTTCGCGACCTCGCGAACGTCTTCGAGGACATCCGCGTGGACCAGCTCGGTGCTGCGGACTACGAAGGCTACCTGCTCTGGCGACTCGTGCTCTTCAAGGCGCACGAGGCGACGGGGACGGCCAGCTGGAGCAATCCGAACGACCTTGAACCTGCACACCTCTTCGCAATGATGCTGCTCACGACCCTCGAATTCGAGGTGCTCGGGATCGACATGTTCGAGGAGATCTCCGCGAACCTTCGCGGGGAGTGCGACCGGCTCTTCGGACCAAGGCCCATGGCCCGCGTCCTGAAGATCGTGCGCGCAGCCTTTCCGCTCGACTCCACGGAGGCGGCGGTGGAGCTCGCGCACAAGGTCATGCGGTGCATCCGCGCCGAGAAGAACAAGGCGCTCAAGGCTGTCGAGGAAGCGGCAGGCAAAGGCTCTACGGACAACTTCGAGTTCCGTCAGGGCGAAGGCCAGTCGCTTCTCTTCGACGACGACGGCGCGGTGACCCCCGAGGGTGATCCGCGTCTGATGCACCCCGAGCTTGAGGCGATCAACCGAAGCGCCCGATGCCTCTCGGTCATTTCCGACAAACGGCAGTGGCCCGATCGCGAGCCCGAGGAGGAAAGCTTCCGCAAGCTCATCGGCAACGGTGAATCCAGCAACGGCGATCCGACCTTCGCTTCGCCCGAGCGTCACTTCGCCGATGACCGCGAGTATCCGACGCTGCAGCCCGAGAAGGCGGCGCTGAACCGCCGTCTCTTCTACAGGGCGCTCGCCAACAGCGCATCGCTCAGAAGGCTCCTTCAGAGCGCGCTCATCCACCCGCAGTCGAACCCCGACAGGCTCGACGAACGTGGAGAGGAGCTCGACGGAGATGCGCTTGCGCTCGCCTCCACGGGTGAAACGGCGGTCTTCCGCCGCGAGCTCGTGCGTCCGGGTCGCGAAGCGGTCGTCGAGATCATTCTCGACGCTTCGGGTTCCATGGAAGGCGAGGCGATCACGCTTGCCAAGGTCGCCTGCATCCGCCTCCTTGAGGCGCTCCGTGCGGTGACCGGCGTGAAGGCATCCCTGACGATCTTTCCCGGCCCGAACCGTCGCAGCGTCACCTGCGCGGCGGACTTCAACACGCCGGTGAGCCGTGCGCTCAAGCACGTCGACTTCCTTCCGGGGTTCGGTGCGACGCCGATCCTTCAGGCGCTCTTTCACTCTGCGATCGTTCTCGATCAAAGACCGGAGCCCGCGAAGATCGTCTTCGTCATCACCGACGGCTGGTTCCCCAAGGGGCCGGTCGACAACCTCGTCAAGGCACTGGAAGACCGCGGCATCGCCGTCGCAATGGTCGGCATCGGCAGGCACAGCACCCCAAAGGGGAGCATCATCGCCAAGGCCGAAAAGATCGCCGACCTTCCGCGGGCCGTTGCAAAGGTCCTTTCGGGCCTTGCGGGCAAGCTCCGCGGGATCGCCGCATAGGCGAAACCCAAGGGGCATCTGAAGGCACGCGTCTTCGACTTTTCGACACGACCGGGATCGACGGAGGACTTCTCCTCCGTCGTCCGGCCGCCGTCGATTCTTCAATCATCTCCCTTCGCTTCAGGCTCCCTGCCTGAGGCCGCAGTGCGGCGTCCTCTTCGCGCCCGTTCCGTCTCCCGCCCATCATTCTCCGCATCATCCTCACACGAAGAGGCCGGCGCACTGCGAACCTGTTTCACCCATTTCACCCCGCACCCAGCCTTGCGTCCTTCCTCTCTCCAATCTCCCATGCAGCCCACAGAAACACGATTCCTCACGCGCGCCTCCGCAGGCCCCGAGCAGTGGCAGAGCGCCGTCTCGGGGTACGCGTCCGACCCGATCCGAAGGCCTGTGCCGCTCTCGGACACGAATCCTGACGACTGTCTTGTCGCGCATCCCGCCGACGGGCGTCTGCGCACGATCCTCGCGCCTGAGGATCCCGTCCGCATGCTCCTTCGTCACAGGGCCGCCGTCGAGCAGCTGAGGATGGCCGTGGGATCACGCAAGCTTTTCGAAGCGCACCTCATGCCCGCCATGGCGGGCTGGGCCGCGATGGTCCAGGGACTTCCTCGAGACGAAAGGGGTCTCTGGTCGGGGTCGGACGGCCTCTTCGAAGCAGGCCTCATGTTTGCAAGAGGCGCGATCAATGCGGTCGACGCACGCGTGATCGGTCCCGAACTCGCGCCGGGCATTCGTGACGACTGGACGCTTCGGCTTCGAATCGCCTCCGCACTCGCCGGTCTCATGAGCGACAGCCGCAAGCTCGCCGCACTGAAGCTCGAGGCGGGAAGCGAGGATCCTGCCACGGGCACCTTCACCGTCACGAGCCGCTTCAATCCTTCGGAAGAAACGGCACTGTCGTTTTGCGTGCACGAGATCGGGCGCGTAATGAGGCTCGAGCGCCACACGGCGCGTGAATCTGCGGGAAGACTCCCAACGCTCAACGCCGACGTCCTTCGTCTCGTCGTCCCTCGTGAAACCCTGATGTGGCTCGGCGTCATCGAGCGCCCCGACGGCGAGACCGTTCTCACGGCCCTCAAGGCCGCCGTCACCTATGCGGCCGGTCAGACGGAGGCCGAACGCCTGATTGCTGAAGCCGCAGCCCGCGGTCGCGAATGGGCGATCAACCGTCGCGCGGCCGAGGCCGCAAGACGAGAGGGCAAAAGTCCGCTTCTTCGCGGCTTTGCATCCGTCTATCGTGCCGAATTCAGCCAGAGGCTCTACGACGGACACTGGCGTCTCAACCGCGGAGACTCGCCCGTCGTGTGGGCCGACGACGGCCTCGCACTTCGCTGGCCCGAGGGCTTCACCGCCATTGCAGCCACCGCCGACGACAAGTGGCTCTTTCGAGACGTCCCCGACGAACCCGACGTTGCGGCCGAAATCCTCGTTGCCGACGGATTCGCGATGGCCGATGAAGCGGGCAATCCGCTCTGGCTCACGGACTCGGACTGCATGGCGGGCGAGGGCGCGTGGCTGCGCCTCACCGACTGCGACATGCTGGTTGCGAACGCCCGCCGAGCGGCGGACGCCGCAGGCGAATCCCTTCCCATGCGCTTTCCCGCACTCTTTGAAAAGCGTCCGTCGTCAAGCGCCAGGTCGGGCGGCACGGTGGCAAGACAGTGCTGGGCATTGTCCGTCCCCTCTGAGCTCGAAGCTTCCGACAAGGCAGCGGCGCTTGCAAGGGCGCTCGAGGCCGTGAACACCCAGGACGACGCCGTCATGCTCGTGCATCCCGAAGGCGTCTTCGTCCCCGAGAGCCTTCTCCCCGACGGATGGATCGAGGATCCGGCCGAAGCGGGGATCCTCCTGAGAGTCAAGGCCATGCCTTTTGCCGAAGGCGTACGACACATGAGGGCCTCGCCCATTCGCCGCGTGCGGATGACGGGATCCTCCGCCTCTCGGGCCGCCCGATACGACCCCGGCCACAGGGGCGCAAAGGACGGTTCGATCGAACTCACGGGCGTCGTCATCAACCGGCATTCCGTGCGCCCCGTCGTCCGATTCGTCAATGGCGAAGGGCGCACCGTTGAAGAAACCGAAGGCCACTGGCCGCGCGTCCTCGACATGGAGGCGATCGACCGCGATCCCCCGAAGGGGACCGAAGCCTTCAGGGCGTTGCAGCGCGCCGTCGGCTGGAAGCCGAGGGAACGCGCCTCCGAGAAGGCCTGACCATAAAGGAGAACAACAGAATGAAGACAACAGAAGCCGTCACGAGCGGCGTATCCTCCTCGCGACTCACGGGCTGGCGGCCCGCATGGGAGGGCTGGAGCGCGGCTGCGGGATTTGCAGCCGCAGGCACCACCGCTGCCATGGTCCCCGGTTGGTGGGGCGCGGGTCTGGCCTCCGTCCTCGCTCTCATGGGCGTCGTGCGCACCGCCGAAGCCCTCAGGACCGCTTCCCGCCGCATTCCGCTCGCAGGCTTTGCGCCCGCCTTCATTCACGCGCGCGACCTCATCCGCATTCTTCGTGAAAAGGGCATGGACGAGAAGAAGGCTGTCGACCCCGTTAGGAAAACCGCCCGCGAGCGTCTGGTCGCGCGCTACGAAGCGGGCCGCATTGCGCTTCTCGACTCAATGCGTTTCAACGCAGGCCGTGAGGGCAGGCTCGTCAAGAACCTCTGGATCGGCCGAGGATTCGAGTGGACTCCCGCACACGCTCAGGCGCTCTATGAACTCGCCGCCACGCCCGTCAAGCCCGTAATCGTCCCGAAGCGCATCCGCAAGGCGCTCTCACTTCCGGACCCGCTCGGGGCCGGAGACATCGGAAGTCCCATCATTCACGGGATCGGTGCGACCGAAGAGGACGACATCGTGCGTCCTCTCTCGAGTCTCGGCGGCGGCACGCTCATCGTCGGCACGACTCAGGCAGGGAAGGGCGTGATGCTCACGAGCCTCGTCACCCAGGCGATCCTCCGGGGCGAGCCCGTCATCGTCATCGACCCCAAGAGCAGCAAGCGTCTTCGCAACGCCGTCTGGAAGGCGTAACTTCGTTAGCTTTATGCTAGGCTAAGAAGAGTCAAAATGCCTCAAACTCATACGGCTTGTGAGTTTGCAGTGCTTCAAAGTGTGCTAAAGCACTGCATCCAACGTCAACCCAACTGTATGAGAAGTGTATGTTCAACGTGAAGTCCATCCCAACCCTGCCGATCGGCATCCACTGCTATGAGAGGGGCGTCTATCTGCGCGTGACGACGCACAGCCGCTCCTGGCTGTACAAGTACCAGCTCAACGGTAAGCGCCGTGAGCTGGGGCTCGGGTCCGCAGACCAACCGCTCTCCGCCGTCCTTGCCAAGGTGGCGCCGCTCAAGGCGCTGGTGGCACAGGGCATCGACCCCAAGGATCAGATCGCCAGAGAGAAGGCGGAGAAGAAAGCCGCGGAAGTGAAGTCGTCCATGCCGACCTTCAGCGAGTATGTCGACCACGCCTTCGAGAAGATCCTGTACCTGCGCGGTTTCACCGGGGCGAAGACCGAGGTCGCGTGGCGGTGCGACATCGGCGTGCTCAAGGGGGCGTTCGGCAAGCAGCGCTTGGACGCGATCCATCGCGACGACGTGGCGTCTTTTCTCCGCCAGTGGTGGACGACGAAACCGCGCAGAGGAAAAGACCTCCGCATGCGCCTCTATGGCATCCTCAACGTCGCGAAGGGTGAAGGGCTCATCCAGTCGAACCCCGCGGAGTGGAAGGGGTGCCTTGACGCTTCGCTCCCGCCCATGGGGCTCGTGCGTCGCTCAATGCCGGAAAAGCACCACACCGCGATAGCTCCCGAAGAGCTCCGAGAGTTGATCGGGAAACTGTGGATGGAAGACAAGGTGAGCTCGCTCGCTGTGGTCTTCGGCGCTCTCACCGCGGGCCGTGCAAACGAATACATCAAAGGGAAGTGGGACGAGATCGACCTTGAGGAGAAGACTTTCTCCGTGCCGCAAGAACGCCGCAAGGACAAGAAGCCGTACCCCCACGTGGTGCCGCTCACGCGCCAGCTACTTCGCCTGGTCGACCGGCTCGATACCAGTGGGGACTACCTTTTCCAGGGGCGTGGGCGATCGGCCATTGACCAAGGGACCGCGCTCTATGCGATTAAGCACGCGAGCGGTCGTGCTGACATGACGCTCCACGGTATGCGCTCCACCTTCTCCGACTGGTGCGCGAAGAACGAGAAGAACTTCCTCGTTTCTGAGAAGCAGCTGATGCACGCGGTGGGGAGCAACGTCTTCCGCGCGTATCAGCGTGATGATCTGCTGGAGCAGAGACGCAAGCTGATGCAAGAGTGGGCAGACTATCTCCTTCCGAACGTGTAAAAGAAAACCCCCAAGGAGTGTGCATCCCTGGGGGTAATCGTTCAACTGAAGTCCCACTTTTTTCGGAGTTGCTGATCGTGAAGTCAGCAACCGCAATTTAGCATAGAGCAGTCTACTTCGTCATGCGGACGACTGCATCTTTGTCTATCGCAATGCGCTGAGAAAGCCCTGCACCTCGCTCAAGAAGGACGCCACTTCGCTCGAGTAGGCTTGCGCATCGGGCAAGCTGCTCTCGCTCAGACTGGCAGGCACCGGCGCGGGCTGCGGACATTCGACGGCGGGCGGCGTCGGCTTCACGGCGCACCCGCTCAAGCTCGCCAGACAAATCATCGATGTGGTCAAGAGCGGCATCACGCAGCGCCCATGCTTCCGAGAGCTTCTGGATGGTTGACTGCTCCTTTGCACGATACTTCTCCTCCAGCGCTTGTGAGCGCGTGGCGTAATCTTCCTTCAGCGTGGCGAGGTCTTCGCCGTAGAGCGCGGCCGCGAACTGGTAGCCGCCAATGAAGGCGGCGACCAACGCAACGCCCATGATGATCTCGGTCCTCATTCTTCACCCAGATAGAGCTTCGCTTCTGCCTGACGGCGGCGCGTGAGCCCTGGCAGGACTTTGCCGTTGGCCTTGTTCACGTCCAAGAACTGGCGGGCGGCTTCTTCTTCGTCGCCGGCATTCACGGCGCGCATGAGCTTCGGGCACTTGTGGACGACACCGTCCACGCCAATGTTGTACGCAAGGCTCATAAGCGCCACGTACTGGCCTTCGGTTAGGTAGACGTTGACCCAGAAGGCAAGGCCCGAGGCGTAGCGCTTGAGGTCTTCAAGGAGCATGTCGTAGGCCTCCTTGTACGTCACGACCTGCCCTTCCTTCACGTCGGATCCAGTGTGGCCGAAGCCGATGGTGAGCACGCCCGCGGGGCATAGGTACGCCGTCTCGCGGAAGCCTTCCCATTGTTCAATGAAGTCTGCGGCCAACTCGACCGGCCAAGCCGTAAGGGCTCTCGTTTCACTCATGGTCTTTCTCCTTTTCCACGGTTAATCCGCGCTTCGCCAGCTCTTCTTCGGCGTGCGCTTCAATGCGTTCGTTGAGGGTTTTGACAAGCCGACGGAGCACGGGCGGAACCGCACCGCCCAAGCCTCCGCGCTCCAAGGTCTCGATGATGGAGCCGAACTCACCCGCCGCGTAGGCGCAGATGGTGATGCTTTGGAAAATCTGAAAGTGGATGACGGGCGCGAAGACTTCGTCGAGCCCATGGGCGAGTGCTACGATGGCGAACATCAGTGCCTTCTTCAGGATGCCCAGAAAATTCTTATGGCTCGACCACTGCCCTTGAAGCACGGCTATGCCTGTGCCAAGGAAGAAGTCTGTCACCGTGAAGATGACAAGCCACCAGAGCAACGGCCCTACGTCGCCGAAGGCGAATGACAAGGCACCGCCCAGCACACCGCCTGCGGTCAGCATGACTCTCTCCGCTCCTTGAGGAATGAGGTTCTGCAGGGTTGTCAGCATGATTGAAAAGAAAGGGGACGACTGGATCGCCCCCTGCGTGGTTAACGATCCATTGCTAGAACCGTGCGGATGTGCTTGATGCACTCCCACGCTTCACAAAGATCTTCCAGGTTCTGGGATGTCAGGTTGTAGTGACCGTCCCGAGCGTCGTCGAGGATCTTGTCGATCTTCTCCAGAAGCTCTTCTTCGGTGCGCTCACCCTGCATCTTTCGCATGTCCTTCAAGTCCATGACTTTCTCCTTAGTCGACCGCGTGTTTCTTCGCGATCTCAAGGAGCGCGTCAATGTCCGCCTTGTCGACCATGTAGCCGCTAAGCGCCACCTTTCCGCCGGCCTCTTCGAGCGCGGCGTAGGCGGCCGCGGATGCACGGTCAAGATCAACCTTCCCTTCGGCCACGATGCCGAGCATCTTGAGCGTCGGCAGGGACTGCTCGACGCGCATCGCTACGGCGTCGCGGATGTAGGGGGAGACGAAGCCGATGCCAAACTTCAGGAGCCCGGTGGGTGCCTTCGGCATGACCACGGTTGTGACAAACTCCGAAACTATCGTCGGAATATGACTGACTTCAACGACCATCACGCGCTCCTACTGGTTACTGACCCGTGGTCGTCGTGGTCGTGTCGACCGGACTCTTCCACTCGTTGTAACGCGGCATCGGCTGCGGGCAGATTGCACCGAGCGGCACAACTTCCTGCGTGATTGCGTTGACGCGAGCCTTGATGGAGCCGACCTCAGCCGAAAGGTTGCGGAGACCGCAGGCGCAATCGGACGCCACACGGTCAATCTTCTGCGTGATGATCTGCTCGCGCAGCTGAGCCTTCTCAGCTTCACACTTCTGCTGTGCTTCCAGAACCGCCACACGTTCGCGATTGGCCGCGGACTCCTGCGCAATCGGCGTGATGTAGGCGTACATCTCGTCTCGAAGCGTCTTGTTGTCGGCAAGCGTCTGCTTGTAGACCGCCGCATCTTGGTTGTCGCTGTAGCGCATGGCCGTCAGTTCCGCGATCTTCGCGTCCTTTTCAGCCAGAGCATTGAGCGCCATGCCAGCCTGAGCGTTCTGACAATTGCCGCCGCCAAACAGCCCGCCAAGAAGGCCGCCACCGTTTCCATTAGCGTTGAGAAGCCCCAACGCGGTGCCGGCAATGCCGAGACCCAGGCCGCTACCCGCGACCCCTTTACTAGCGAATTCACCCATAGTGAACCCCCTTACTAAAATGCGCGAGGTGTCGGCTCGAAATGCCTCTATTCCTCGCGCATTCTTAGTCTGGACTACGGATTCCCTCTCATGCACCCACTCGCCTTGCTTGTGCGACCTTGAACGCTCGCTCAAGGTACTCGTCCACGTCCGCTTTTCGCCATCGTTGGCGGCCGAGGATGAGGGCAGGAGCGGGAAAGCGTCCTTCACGCACAGCCTTCGTAAGGGTGTTGGGGGCGCACCCTACATAGGTACGCACCTGCTTTGCGGTCATTAGCTCTTGCGGTTTCATGGCATTCTCCTTTCCATGAGCAGGTCAAGGACACTGCGTTTGGTGGTGATTCTTTCCTGAACGGCTTCGTCCAGTGTGTCTTTTGCGATGATGTTGTAGACGAAGACGGGGCGCGGATGCCCCGCCTGCGCCTGTCGTGTCGGTCCGATGCGCTCGATGGTTTGCTCGTGCTCCTCGAGGTTCCACCCGGTGGAGTAGAAGACGAGGATGTTCCCGCCGTCCTGCATGCTGAGGCCGTGGCCGCACGAGGCGGGGTGCGCAAGGAGCATCGGGATCTTGCCGGCATTCCAGTCGCGGATCGTCTGCGGGTTCTTGTCGAGCACGCGGGATCCCTTGAAGTAGGAGAGGATCCTGTCGCGCTCGTGCTTGAACTGGTACGCCACGAGGATCGGCATGCCGTTGGCTTCCTCCACGATGGATGCGAGCGCACGGAGCTTGCTGTCGTGGACGTGGAAGTAAGGCTTCGTCGTCCCACCATCGACGCGTTCTACCGACTGTGCGGCCTTCGCCTCGGCAAGCCGCTCGAAGTCAGGCGTTACTTCCTCGCCTTCGTAGAGGTTGCCGGAGGCAAGCTGCAGACAGGCAGACGTCTTCGTGGCCGCGTTGGCCGTGTCGACGGCGTACTCGCCCAGCTCGACGTAGAGGTTCCGCTCGAGGCTTCGGTACGCCTTCATCACCTTCTCGTCGAGCGTTACCTCCACGTCCATGACGATGGGCTTTTCGATGTCGAACCAGTCCTCGGCGTTGAGCTTCAGCGCGATGTCCTGCGTCTTCTCAAGGATCGCTTTCTCGGCGAACCCGCGGGGCTCGTACTTCACCGCGAAGGCGTTGGCGCCCACGCGGATAGGCGTGAAGTAGACCTCTTGGTATCGGCGCATCGTCTTGCCAAGGCGCTCGCCTTTGTCCAAGAACCAGAACTGCCCCCAGAGATCGAGGAGCCCGTTCGAGGCGGGTGTCCCTGTGAGCTCGATGAAGAACTCGGAACGCCACGCGACGGAGCCGAGCGCCTTCGCACGGGACCCACCCGAGCGGGTGCGGAAGCTCTTCAGGCGCGTGGCCTCATCGGCGACGATGATGTCGAACGGCCAGTTGCCGTCGAGCTCCTCGACCAGCCAGGGGAGGGACTCGTAGTTGACGCAGTAGATGTCGGCCTTCTCATTGAGCGCCTTCTTCCTCTGCGCCTTCGAGCCGTAGAGGACGGAGACGCGCATGTGGGAGAAGTCCTCCCACTTGGCGACCTCATCCGGCCACGTCGATACGGCCACACGGAGCGGGGCGAGGATCAGCGCGGGGCCTACGCCTTCTACCGACTGGAGCAGGTTGATGGCGTAGAGCGTCGAGCTAGTCTTGCCCATACCCATGCCTGCCCACACGGCAGTCCGCTCGCGGGAGAGGATGTGGTTGACGATCAGCCTCTGATAGGGACGAGGGGTGAACTTCATGATTTCCCCTTGGCGTCGCACCAGGACAGAATCCACGCGACAAGCCCGGCGGCGAGGAGCGGGAGCAGCGTAACGAACATCCCGAAAAGGGCATCACACATACGGGTCTTCCTCCAGCGCGTGCCAGGAGCGAAGCGAGAGCTCCGTGAGCACGCTGTCAATGTCCTCCTTGGACGCCACCCAGCAGGCGTGAAGCCCGCTGTCATTGAAGATGGCAAGCTCGCGCGTCTGCTCAGGGCGGGGCCGCTGCCCCGGCGCCTTCACTTCCACGAAGACGGCTGCGCCCGGCGCAAGGATCAGTCGGTCCGGCGCTCCGTGGCGCCCTTCGTAGGAGAGCTTGCGCACACGGAAGCCTTCTGCCTTCGCCCGCTTGCACAGGTAGGCTACGAGGTTTCCTTCGGGCGTCATTCCTCTTTCTCCTTCATCATCTGGATGCGGATCGAGCGATAGTCCTTCAGCGCTCCGACGAAATAGGACAGGTCGCGGATAACCGAGTCGACTTCCTCCATGGTCGGAGGAGTTTGACCTTTCCAGCCCTCTTTTCCTGCAGTCGCGTACTTCTGGATGAAGTCCAAAGCGACGATTGCCATGCGTCTGTATTCTCTTTCAGGCCTCATTCTTCGTCCTCCTTCTGCTCGACGAGTTGGTAAATGGCCATGCGCACTGCCGCTAAGCAGGAGACAACATCCGTCCTCAGGACGACAAAGCCGTTGGCAACGGCACCGCAGATCCCGTTCTCGAACAGCCAACGGAGCGGACCGTTGTGCTTCTCCGCGATGAAGCGTGCGGCACAGGCCCCTCTGGCCGACAGAACAGCGGCCATGGAGCCGTTGTCGAGGAGGGCAAGCTGTCGATTGAGGTACCACTGGGCCTTCTTCAGGTCCTCGAGCTCGGGGCACCCCTCCTTATTGCCGGCGCGGCAGAGGTACTTGACGGCGTTGCCCAGGCAGAAGGGCAATTCTTGGCACACGTCGATGGGCTGAACGAGGTAGCCCGCATCTTCGTAGTGCTTGGGATGGTTGATGTTGTCGTTCACTTGATCTCTCCTTTGTTGAACGCGAGACGGCGCCAGTCGTAGACGCTCGTCAGAAAGGTTTCGAGCTTGTGGACCTCAGTCAGCGGGATGCCCTTGACGCCATCCATGTCGATGACGACCTTGGGCATGCCCACCTTGGAGACGCCGACCACGCGGGCGGTAACACGCACAGAGCTGTCTTCGCCGTGGATGGCGCAGGTCGGCAAAGGGTATCGATGGGTAATGCAATTCATGGTTTGATAGGTGTGTAAAGTAAAAGGACAAATGGTTTGGTTATCGGCACCACGACATCTTCGTCATGACAGTGCCACTCCCAGCGGTTCATGGCTTCGTTTCGTTCAATCCAACCCCGTCGAGTCTTCTTGTTGATGACCGCAAAGCCTCCTCGGCCCTGCACCTTGTCGAAGTCGTCATCGTTGACGGGGTCGACAAGGAAGCCGGAGCCTGTCGGGATGTCGAAGATGTGGCCGGACGCCTCAAGCGCCCACATGGACTTCAGGAGCTCGGAGCGGTTGCACGAGTCCTTCATCTGCTTCAGGTACTCAAGCGCCATGTCGACGGGCTCGAAGAGCGCATCCGGCAGCTCAGGTTCTTCCCGCTTCTTGAGCTGCGCCATGCAGTTGAGCGAGGCGAACGCGAGAAGGAAAGTGAGCCTCATCGTCGTCTTCTCCTCGAACCCCTGGCTCAGAACCCACGCGTGGCGAAGCGCGGACTGGACGTGCCATGCGTCCTCTTCGTTCCCCTCGCCACGTCGCAGAACATCGAGGTGGACGTACGGATGGATGTCCGACCTCGCGCGGTCCCCCTCCGTCAACTCCCCCAGCGTCAGGGAGTAAATGAAAGAAGGGGCGTGCGTGCGCTTCGGACGGTACTTCTTGTTTCGCTTTTTCATTTTTGAACCTTTAAAAGCCCCATTTGGAAGGCTTCGTAAACCGCCTCGGCGGCGTTGTGGACACCCAGCTTCTTAAAGAGCTTCTTCCTGTGCGCGACGACAGTCGCGAACGAAATGCCCAGGATTTCCGCAATCTGCTTTTGCTCGAGGCCCTTCGCTGTGAGCTGTAGGATTTCCAACTCGCGAGGCGTCAGGCACCGGTCTTTCTCTTTTTCCATGGTCTAATCCTTCCTGTATCTGTAGGCTTCGTAGCCCGCCGCTACGAGAGGAAGCCCGGGCGCCCAGTCGGGCAGCGTCGACATCAGGTGCTCCATCTTCTTGAAGGTGAACTCGTCGGTGTCGGGCGCTTCCGTAATCGCTTCGTCGTGGATTGTCAGCACGGTCTTGTAGCCCGCAGCGTCCATGCGGAGAAGCCCTTCGGAGAGGAGATCGCAAGCGACTGCCTGGGTAATGTTTTCCACGTTTTTCGCCCCGTATGACTCGATCTTCTCCCACTTGCGCGAGAACTGATTAACGCCCATATAGGTGAACGAGTCCTTGCCGACCCCCGGATTCGTCTTCGGCGACGGGTAGCAGAGCAGACGACCGCTCGGCAGTCGGATGACGAGGAAGCTCTCGGTCCTGGCGAAGGCGACGTAGCCGACGCGAACACTCTCTCGAGAGACGATGGTCTTCTGCACCGCGTTGCCAGCGTTCGCCCAGAACTGGACGATCTTCGGGTTCGACTTTCTCCACAGGCGCTTCAGGACATCACAGGCGATGAAGGGCTCACGCTCAAGACCGCCCGTTCTGTTCTTCTCTACAAAGTACGGATACCCGTCAACCGCTTCGAGCCAAACAGCACGTGGCGCGGTCGACTTGACGTACTCGGCCATGTCGGAGAGGTCTATTCCGTACGCCTTGGCGAAGCGAGCGAAGGCCGGAGCGCCGCCGCCATACCCGAGCGCGAGCTCGAGCACCTTGCCGATCTGGCGCTGAGGCTTCGTCACGTCCTCAGGCTTCACGCCGAACGCCTTGGCGTAGGCAAGCTTGTAGAGGTCGTGGCCGTGCCCCGCGTCAAAGTCTCGGAAGGCTTGAAGCTTCCACTCCTCACCGGCAAGCCAAGCGAGCACACGGCCTTCCACGTTGGAGTAGTCGGCGACGATCAGTTTCTTGCCGGCAGGTGCGATGATCTCGCCGCGGAGAAGGTTGGGAAGGATGACCGATGGGTCGTCGTAGAAGCACTCGAACGTACCGTCGCGCTGCTTGAGCACTTCGGTAGCGAAGTCGATCTCCTTCTGTGAAACGGTTGGGCGAGCTAGGTTCTGGCCTTGAAAGCCTCTACCCGACCACCTCCCGGTTCTCGAAGCCCCACGGAACTGGAGCCCGCCGCGCATGCGCCCGTCCTTGTTGACGCGCCGCAGAAGCGCCTTGAACTTCTGAATGGAAGTCTTCGTGGACATGAGACGAAGCTTCAGGAGCTCACGAACAGGCTCGGGCACGGACGGATCGTCCACGCGCTTCTCAAGCTCGGCCTTCGTCATCGTGTCGATCTTCCAGCCGTACTCGCGAGCCATGTAGTCGATGAGCGCATCACGCTGCGTGGCGGCGCCGACTTCACCGTTCGTCTGCCGCTGAGTCTCCTCGGCCAGGAGCTTCTTGTTCCGCTCGGATAGTTCAACCGCGGCCTCGGCAAGGTCGACGTCGATCTGCATGCCGCGGCGGTTGATCTCGGCATCGAGCACCTGCAGGCGGTGCTCCCACTCTGTGCAGTTCCACTTGGGCAGCGCCTTGAAAAGCTCACGCTCCGCTTCCACGTCGAGCCTGCAGTAGTTGACGAACTTGATCCAGTCCTCGGGCTTCGTGTAGCGGTCATGGCGACGCACCTTGTAGCACTCAGGCTGGGGCTTGCAGAAGAGCTGGACGAGACGCTTGCCGTCCTTGTCCTTCGCTTTGTCGGTCGACATGCGAAGCACGTCGCAGAGGTCGCCAAGAGCGCCGGGGAGCCCGTGCTGATAGGCGATGACCATGGTGTCCACGATCATCTCGAGTGGGATGTGGTAGCCGTGGGCGGCAAGCACAACCGTGTCGAACATCATGCCGTTGTGCCAGACGATCTTGCGCTCGCCCGCCTGCACTTCCTTGAGCGCCTTGGCAAGCGCTTCGGGCATCTCTTTGGTCTGCGGGTTCGTGCAGTCCCAGACGCGGGCGGGTTCGTTGTCGACGGCGTAGCCCCACAGCAGAATCTCGCAGTCTTCCGCATAACGGAAGCTGCCGACTTGGGGGAGATTGAGCGGAGAGAAGGTCTCAAGGTCCGCGAAAAGGTATTTCATGGAAGACTCCATTTGCAAGTCAAAGGACTCATCAGTTTGGTCGGGTCAAGGCGTACGAGCACCTTTTCACGGGAGTAGCCGTTGCGGATCGCCCAGCCGTAGAACTTCTCGAAGTCCTGCCAGGCGGGGCAGCAGGCGGCGCGGTCCAGCGTCATCCAGTACACGAGGACTCGATCCTTCGTGAACCGGTCCATCGCATCCCGCCCATACCACTTTTTGAGAGACGGGTTCTCGGGCACGTATAGCGGGCCTTGTTCAGCCTTGTCATGCCGGCGGACTGCCGCGGCTTTGATTGCCTCTTCGCGTCGGCGCTCCCCCTCCGCAACCGAGCAGCGCTCGCCACTGATCGTGAGGTTCCCGCTCTCGCGCAACGCGACGCCGTTCGCACGGGGGCGGCATCCGCAGTTGACGGCTTTGCTGTAGAGGCTGAGTTCTTTCACCTTGAAGGGCTTCCCACAGAAGGGGCAATGGGCGACGACAAGCCAGCGCTTCGCGGCCGAAGGCGTCGCGTACCAGCCGACGACATCTACGATCTCTTTGCCGGCGACAAGACGGCCTATGCGGCGTTGCCGCTCATCTTCTGTCGGCTTGTGAAGTTGATACATGGAGACTCCTTTGAAAAACTGGGGAGCCCTTGGGGGAGGATGAGGGCTTGCCGTGCGGCAAGAGCTGCAGATGCTCATCCTTGTGTGATCGTGGTACTAGAACTCCGGCATTACTGCCTGATGAATCACCCGACCCGCTACGGCTCTGCGTTCCGAGCGGTTTCCCCCCGCGGCTCTGGATCAAGCCTCCTCCTCTGGGGAGAAGAGGGGGCTTTGTTCAAAGTCGCGTAAGCGCTTTACGGGATGTCGGTGAAGTCGGGATCGTCGTCCGCCTTCAGATCATCGAAGTCATCGTCCTTGGCGACGGAAGCGCCGCCGATCGGATCGCCGTCTTCAACAAACTGGATGCCACAGAGCGTGAAGGAGAAGCCGGCAGGGATCTTGGCGCCGTTCTTGGCGGTACCGCTGTAGCACCAAAGGTCAACGACTACGTTGCAGACGGCGCCTGAGTAGATCTTCCCGTCCTCGGGGCGCAGTTCAACCGTACGGTCACGACCGACCACGCGGGGGGCCTGCTGAGAGGCGTTGCGTTTGGCGTTGAAGTAGTAGTAGCCACCGTCTGCGTCATAGCGAAGCCCGCGCGTGTTCTTAGCGTCTTCAGCTTCGGCAAGGAAACGCTTCGCGTCCCTGCCCCAGAAGACCTGAGCGGCGAAGCCCTTCGCGGACTTGATGGTCTCCACGATCTTCATGTGCTCGGGGTTGTTCTCGTAGAGGCGAACCTGCACGGAGTACTCGTCCTTGCCAGAGAGATCGTTGTGCTTCGGTTCGAAGACTTCCGGGTAGGCGATGCGCACCTTGCGCAGAACGAGGTGGAGCTTCTTGCGCTCTTCAGCAGTAAGTTTTGCCATTTGTATTTCCTTCAAAAATGACAGGGTTTAATTGGCTTGTTCAGCCTTGGGGTCGAGATCGTCGAAGTCGTTCTCGAGTTGCGGCGTCAACGCGGGGCGCTCGTCCGTGCTGGGCACGATCAGAGGTTTGCCGTCGCTTCGGCCAATGAGGTTTGAGAGTCGAGCCCAGTACTTGGGCCCGATCTCGCCCGCCTTGTGGAGCTTCTCGGCTGTAGTCGGCGAGATGACCTTGCGGTCGTACGCCTGATCGACCTTGAGCGCCTTTCGCAGTTCAGCCTCGGCGGCTTCGGCATCCGTCCACTTGCGCGGACCAGGGCGACCCGCGACGAGCTTGTAGCCTTCGGTCTCGCCATGGCTGTTGAGACGGTCGTACATGGCGCCCTCCACGGCGTCGCACCACATGCGAATCACCTTGAGCCAGCTGTATGCGGCCGCCAGGCGCTCGGGCGTGGTCGGCACGGGGATCGAGCTCGGGAGCGCGACGGCGACGGGCGCGGCTTGTTCAGCCTCGGCGCCGTCAGCGAGATCCTCGAAGTCCGCTTCGAGCGCCTCCACCGTGGACCGATGCAGGATCGGACAGATCGCCTTCGCCTTGCAGAAGCGGCAGATGTGATCGTTCGGGATCGCGAAGTCGCCTTCTGGCGTCATGCCGGAGCCCTCGAGCGGCAGGAAGGGGTAGTCCTCCTTCAGGTCTTCGGGATGCGCCACCAGGTGGAGCGCACGATCGGCCGCGCGGCGGATATTCGTGAAGAACTTCCCCTCAAGTGCTGCACGGTCGACCGCCCACTCGCTGATGTTGTCCATGCGCGGCTGGACGATGTGGAGCACGACCTTTTCGATGCCGAACATCATGCCTTCGGGGTCTAGTTCAGCCATGGCGGCAAGCGCGTAGACGCCGAGCTGCGCGTTGTGCTTCGCCTCGACCTTGACGCCGGCGCCGTACTTGAAGTCGATGATGTGGAGCACACCGTCGCCGTCGATAATCACGCAGTCGGCAGTGCCGAAGGCGTCGGGCTCGCCCGTGATCGGCGTGACCGGCAGGCGGACCTCGACGGCGCGATAGAGAGCGCCCCCGGCCAGTTCAGCCACGTGGGACACATACTCGCGCACGTGGGGTTCCATGCCGTCGTGAGACAGCTTGATGGCCGCGCGCTCTGCGGCTTCGGCGCGGTTTAGGTCGCGGCCCGCAAACTTCGCCCGCAACTCGAGCTCACACCAGCGGTGTGCCGCGGTGCCTTCTTCTGCGTAAGGGCTGGAGTCCTCCGGCGCGTCCTTGGAAAGAAGGACGGACGCCGGGCAGTAGCCAATACGCTCGCAGCTCGACGGGCTAATGAGAGCATGCTTAGCCATGGTCACGCCTCCGCCTTCGCTAGTTCAGCCTTGACGGCTGCAAGCGCCTCCGCGTAGCGAGCGCTGTCCAGCGTGCGGAAAGAGCTTGCGCCGATGGCCTCAAGTGCGGCGCGCATGACATCCTTGGCGTCGGAGCGGCCGGCGGTGAGATCGTGCAGCGCGGCCATGAAACTAGCGGGGTCCTTCGGCGCGTTTTCGACCTCCGCCGCGGGCGTGGCGGCTTCGGGCGCCAGTTCAGCCTTAGGGGCTTCGGCGGGCTTCTCCACGGGTTCCGGAGCGGCCGGGGCGGCAGCTTCGGCGCGGGTGGGTGCGGGCGTGGCCGGCGCGGGCGTCTCTTCGGGCGTGGGGACGGTAACCGGCGCGCCGGTGGTCGGGGCCTCCTGCGCTGCCGTGTCGGCGTTGAGAGAGCGACCGGCGACGATGGCGCGGGCGATGGTGGCCAGGGTCTTGACCTCATCGGTCAGAGCTCGAATCTCAGTTTCAAGACTCACGATAGAGCCTCCCAAAAAAATGAAAGTGAAGGGCGGGGCTGCATACGCCGCCCCGGGTTACTGCGCAGAGAAAAGCCCGCGGCGCGGGGCTGTAGGCTTTCCTCTGCGGGCCGGCATGACACCGGCCGCGTGGGCGCTACCATCGATAGATGTCCGGTAGCTTTTCGGCTGTCGGTCTGCGCACTACGCGGAAGACCAGCAGCGGAAAACGCAGGCGGGAGCGGCGGGCGTCGGCCAGGGCCTCACATACGGAGTAGTAAGCACGGGGCAGCACCTGCCAGCGGTCACCAGTACGCGCGGCTTGACGTAGGACGATTGCGTAGATCATTCGCTGCGCTCCTTGCGCGTGCGGGCGATGGCACACGCCTCGAGGTACGAAAAGCAAATTTCTGCGAAGTCCTCGCGGCCGGCCATGTCGTTGCGAATCGCATCCATTGCGGCGGCCACCGTGGCCGCGCCGGTTAGCTCTTTCAAAATCGAACCGGAAAGTTTTTCGATTCGGCCGGCGGCGTCGACGCGGTAGAAATTCCTTGCTGTCATGACTCAATGCTCCAAATTTGGCCGCCTCGAAAGGCGGCCGGTGTTGACTAGTGCGAGCGGGGCGGCTTAAAAAATCGTTGCGTACACGTCCGCATACTCCGCAGAATCCGCGCGCATCGGCATGACCGCCGCGATGGCGTCAGACGAAATCGCAGCGCACTGCGGCCCGTGCTCGTCCGCTGCGAAAAAGCGGACATGGACATGCGACGCGACTTTGGGACGATCATCCAGTAGCTCCGCGGCCTTGCAAATCGTCCCGAGTAGCTTCGGATTAACCGCCGCCGGGGGCGTGGCCTGCTGGATCGCGCCGGGGATCGGAAGCGCGCGGCGGTAGTCGACGTACTGTGCATCGGCCATCGTTGCGAGCGCTGAGACAATCTCGTTTTCGCGGTCGCGCAGCACATCCTCAATCGCGACACTGGCGTCAGCCAGGACCAGCGATAGACGTGCGTACCGGCGGCCGGGATCGACGGTCAGAGCGCCGGCGCGGCGGATGTCTGCAGCACGGAAAGCGGCAATCGCCGGCTTAAGCGAAGCGCCAGAGAGCAGCACGGGGGTGGGCTTTCCGTAGAGCTGCGCCGGCGCCGTGGCTACAAACATCATGTTTTTGTCAGTAGCCACGATACGCACGCGGCCGGCGGCGGGGTCGGGGTCGATACATACAGCGGTAAGCTGTTCGCGGGCATCGTCCTTTGCAGCGAAAAGAATGGCCGCGCGGAGCAGTGCGACGGCGCGGGGCTTGAGAGCGATAAGAGAAGACATGACGAAATTCCTTTTTAGTGAGACTGAGGGGCCGGCGCAGCGGCCGGCCGTTGGCTTACTGTTACTGGACCTGCGCCCAGGCGATTTTGTTTTCGAGATAGAAACGCTCGAAATCGTCTAGCGTTTCTTCGGGCACACGGCCCTCAAGCTGATCGCGCGCATCGGCCCAATCGGCCGCGCCATGGGCTTCGCAGCGCGGATAGTCGTCGCTGTAGCGTCGATAGGCGTATACGTCAGTAAGTTCGGAATTCTCCTCAGACGGATAGGCGAAAAGGCACCATCCGGACGCGGCGCGGATGTGCTCAGTGCTGCCGGCGCCGTCACGGACGCCAGGCAGATAGAAATCGATGAACGAAGTCGTGAGTACGGCCGGCGCTCCGGCAACGTTGAAACCGGGCGTACGGAGCGCATCAAGCAATGCGGCCTCGGCAGTCTCTTCGGCCAGAGCGAGACCGGCGGCCTCGAGGTCATCGGAATCGAAATCGATCCAGGTGGGCGCCTCATCGTCACGCAGATCGGCGCGGGACAGCACCAGCGTGAATCGCACGACGTCCTGCGGTGCGGTGCGGAAAAAGGCCGCGCCATAGATGCGGACCGTGCGGCCGTCCGGATCGATGTCATACGACGACGTGTCGAGGTCGTACATGTTCACGATCGGGGCGGCGGTGCCGGCAGCGCTTGCGAGCGTGGCGATCACGCCGCGGGCGGTGGGGGAAAGGTGGGCGGCGTCAAGGGCCGCGCGGGAGGTGTTTGCGTACATAGTGAGTCCTAGCTGATGAGTTGAAAAAAGCCCCTGCGGTTTTGCAGGTGAAAGCGTCCGGACGCCCGGGCGCTCTCATATGCACCCCACCGGTGTGGCGGGGCGCGGGGCTTAGCAGTAGCTATCGGCACAAGTTTCGATCCAGTCGACGAAGGCGCAGTTTCGGGCGCTCATCACCACGCGGTCGGCGCCCCAGGCGGCGGTGATCGTGAGCTCGCCCCATTGGGATTCATAGCGAGCGCGGATAGTCGGACCGCCTACGGCAAGATCAAGGTCGGCGATGTATTCGCCGGTTCGACTGTTGAGGTAGACCTCAAACGAGAGCGGGTCGCGGTACTCGTCTGCGTGCTCCTCATCGTCATCGGCCTGGCCGAAGTACTCAGCGTCGAGCCATGCGACAGCAGAGACGCACAGCTCGCGGAAGCAGTCGACATCGTGAAGCTCAGCGGCGCGCAGTTCGATGTGCGTTTCGGTGGTGGCGATGATTTCGGCCGCGATGGCGGCAGCGGTGTTGTTGGCGTTGGTCATGATGAGTCCTAGCAAGTTAAGTAAGTGATTAGCCTTCGGCAGCGTCGAAAAGCGCGCCGGAGAGAGAAGCGAAAAGAGCAGAGAGAGCGCAGCCTGCAGCCAGCTTGACCACTGCGACGGTGTAGGCGCCGGCGGTCAGGTCGACCGATGAGGCCGCCGCGCCGGCGGCAAGCGCCGCCACTGCGAGGGCAGCGGCGCACATGGCCAGGCGGTTCGACAGAGCGCGGCGGGCCGTCATGCCTTGACCTCGCAGCCGTAGCGAGCAGCGAAAGCGGCGCGGCGCTCAATGCGTTCGGCAATCTCGCGAAGGGCGTCGATGCGGCTGGCTTTCTGGAAGTCGACCAGGCGGTCCCAGTCCGCCGGGAGCTCCACGGCGGCGCCGGCGCGGCGGGCGAAGTCGAGATAGAGGGCATCAGTGCGACGGCGGGCGGCGGCGCGATCGGCGGCGCGCATGCGATCAAATTCTTCGTCACGGCGACGATCGGCGGCTTCACGAAGGAGGGCCTCACGGATGAGCGCGATGGTGAGAAAAACGGCGATAACGGCGATTGCGACGAGGTAGTGGGCGATGATGGCGGGTGTCATGGTGTGGAGTCCTAGTTGCATATATTTGCTCAAAGCGGCGCTATACCGCCTTTCGTTGCTTGTATTGTGCATTAGTAGGCAATTAAGCGCAATACTATGCAGTGTAAGAATCTTCGCAACTGTTGATGTAGATCAACATTCTTCGCGTATAGGCAAGGAAAAGCCCGGGCGCGGGCGCACCTGGGAGGCTTTCTATATAGGCGGGCATAGTTTCCCCGGACCCCTCAAGGCCACGGCGGGGCCTCTGCCTCTACTCGCTTTTTTTGCGAGTTGGTGGGCAACTCGTTTTTTTTGTTAGTTGGCTTGCGGCGATAGGACTTACTGAACTGCTGTTTTTTGTGAGTTGGGGCGCAACTCCGATTTTTCGTGAGTTAGCCGAAGAAAAAGGCAGTGCTTACGTGCTTATCTACCCCCTCCCGTAACTTCTCTCATACGTGAAAATCAAGGGGGTACCCCCTTTAGTTACGCCTATAGGAGGTTTATGTTTTTGACCGAAATAAGCACGTAAGCACTGCTGCGGTTTTTTAGGCCGCTCATCGCCCTGGCCGAAGGGTGGCGCCGGGCGCTATGCGCTAGCCCGTGGGATCGGCGTACCGTGCGGCCTTGCGGCGTGCGGTGGGGTGGCGCCGTGGGGTTGGTGGTGCTCTGGCCTACCCGACGCGCCGCGCCGCGTTGCGGGTTTTTGGTGCGGGCGCGCGGGCCGTCCGCCGCCTGGGATGTCGACCGGCGGCAGCGGTGCCCCGTGGCGGTGTGGGCATTTCTGTATGAACTCACAGCCTCACCGCCCGCCGCGCCTTGATGCGCGGGGATTCCTGCCCGTCCGCTTGACGGTTGCGGCTTTGGCCGGGCGATTGCGGCTAGACTCCGGCCGCAGGAGGAAAGCACATGACAAGGACTATTGCCGTAAGCGCCGCCGGGCGACCGGTCGGCGAGGACTCTGCGCGGTGCCGGTGGCCCGACGCTGTGGTTGAGGAGATTCGCCAGCGTGTGGCCGCCGGAGAGACCGTCACCGCGGCCGCCGCCCGCTTCGGCGTGCCTTTCAACACTGCGAAGGACTTCGTGCGATGTCACCGCCGCGCCGTGCTGCCCGCCGCGTGGGTGACCGTCCGTGCGGGGCGTCGGGTGTCGGTCGGTTGAGGCGCTCGTCGGGGACGGGTGGGGGCCCAATTTCGCCGCTCGTCCGCGGGGGACCTCACCCGACCGGCAAGCTCAAAAATTTTTCATTTTCGAACTTCCCTTTTTCCCGAGTTCCCACTGCCCGCCTTTCCAAAAATTTTTAGGAAATTTTCACAATGGCTCAAACCGTCGCAAACAAGATCAAATCGATTCAGATCCTCGAGAAGCCCTCTAGCAGGGCCGCTACGGCGTCGACACCCTCGGACGAGCAACCACAAGGGGGCGGTCTCTTCGGCGCCTCAGCGTGCTCAAAAACGTCCATTCCTGCCTCGTCTGAAGCCGTGGTAAGGATCGTGCATGAAGGGGCGCCCAAGACAGTGTCCGACATGGACCCGTCGAAGCGACGTGCGCACTACAAGCCCGTGACGCCGGACGAGGACTGGCGCCCGGAGTGGGGGCCGAGGAAGCGTCGTCCTGGGCTGACGAAGGAGGACAGGGCGCTGATGCGTCGGGTGGCGACGGAGGCGATGGTGGGGCTGCCCGAGGTGCCGGAGTATCTGCCGACGGATGCGGAGACGGGCCGGGTGGTGAAGTCGCCGGAGCTCTTGGACGCGCTCTGTGCCTACTTGGCGCAGGGCGGGATGATGCTGACTTTTGCGAAGCGTGTGGGTCTTGGCCGCAGCATGCTGTCGCAATGGTGCTCGAAGGATCCGAAGTGGAAGGCGGCTGTTGCGAAGGCTCGGGAGCAGGGCGTTGACGCGCTAGCCGAGGAGGCGTTGGCGATGGCGACGGACCCGCTGATGGTGGAGGACGTGTACGAGCGCTATGACAACGACGGGAACCTGCTGAGCATGGACGTGAAGAAGGGGGATGCGGTGTACGCGAGGAAGCTGGCGGTGTCGACGCGGCTTGATCTCCTGAAGAAGTGGGCGCCGGAGAAGTACGGCGACAAGGTGGAGGCGAAGACCGACAGCTCTCTTGCCTCCCGCATCCTTGCCGCCCGACAGCGCGTGGCGGGGAAGTAGCTCATAACGCTCGGCAAAGCCCTACAACGACGCCAAGAGGGACGAGAAGTGAAACCGTCTTTCCTGTGAAGCAGGGGTTTTCTGCGACCAATGTTGTTTCACCAAAATCGTTAATTAAAACTTTTCGCACGCCTACGACGCAACGGCCGTCAATACTCATTTTTGCAAAAACGTATTCCCCAGAAAAAGGGCTCCTCGGCTTGTTTTTGAAAATGGCATTTTCAAAATGTGAAATAAAGACTATATCTTTATTCAAAATTTTTGGAGCCATGGAGTCCCCGATTATTTCAAACGCGATTATGTCCGCGCCTTCAACACCGCAAGGGCGGTGGATCCACTTCTCAACTGCGAAGCCAGACAGACCTGCGGGCGCGTCGTAATCGTTTGTGAAAAGACACATGACAGAGGGATCGATGGCGTCCGCGTCCGTAATTTTCACGAGAGGAATTAGTTCTGATTTTTCTAATGGAGCGCTTTTACGTGCGGGTATGACTTCGCCAAACAAACCCTCCTGATTGGGTTTTGTAAAAGACGGGTTTCGCAAATCCTTTTCAAGCAGGTCAAAAGGCTCGACATGGAAGTAGTCTGCCAAGCTTCGCAGGGTTCTAGCTCTCGGTTGGCGGCTATTGGCCGGGTCGGCCAGACGATAAACGGTGGAAGGGTCTATGCCGGTGTTTTCCGCGAGCGCTATGAGGGAGAGGCCCCTCTGAGTGGAAAGGAAGGAGAGGTTATCTGCAAGGAAAGTTTGTTTATTCGTCATGATGGGTCTCCTATAAGGCCATAGAATTGTATATTTTTCCTTTGTCGTGTATAGTGTTGCATACTATTGTAAAGCAACTCTATGCAAGAGGACTACATGAACAACCGAACTATTCCAACCTGTCAAGAGATGATTGGGTACTTAACGTCCACAGGGGTGTCGTATACAGATATGGCGCGCGCTGTAGGGTGCCATTGCTCTACGATTGTTCGCCTTCGTGACCGATCCGATACGACGCCGCGGCAATACGTGATTGACGGGTTGTACAAGCTCTATGTCAAGCGAATGTCCGAGATCGCCCCTCTGGCCAAGAAAGTAGAGGAGCTTGGGTTATGACCTCGTTCATCCGTGAGAAAGGGCCGAGGCTCATCGAGAACGGCTACCCCGTGGTTCCGCTGTCGAAAGGCAAGAAGCATCCGACCACGCCCAACTGGCAGAACTCTCCGCTCACCGCCCAGGCTTGCCGACAGCGGCCGGAGGGTGAGGGCGTCGGCGTGCTGTGCGGGTACGGCGACACTCCGATCTGCGCCATCGACGTTGACTTTCGCGGAACCGACGCGGAGGCGAAGGCGCTTTTTGACGCCCTCTGCAAGGCTTACCCTGCGTGCGCGATGGCCGTTTACCGTGTCGGTCGCGCCCCGAAGTTTGCGCTCCTCTTCAGGGCTGAAGGCCGTTGGCTGAAGCAGACGACGCTTGAGTACGTCAAGAACGGGGACGAGTCCACGAAGTCTCAGTTGGAGGTTCTGGGCAAGGGGCAGCAGATTGTTCTGTATCACACCCATCCGGAAACGGGGCTTCCCTACAGCTATCCGTATGCGCTTCTCTCAGGGGAGCCGACTGACGTCCCCGCGGCCGAGCTCCCCTTGGTGACGTATGAGGGCGTTCAGACGCTCTGCGACACATTCGAAAAGTTCGTTGAGAGCAACGGGTGGGCGTCGGTCAAGGGTAGTGAGCGCACGATTGCCGTCGATGCTGACGAAGCCCTGGCGGAAGAGCTCGTGCCGAAGCGCCCGATCGGGCTCACGATCGACCAAATTCGCAAGCTGATGGCGCCGAGAGTGGAGTCGTGGGGCTCCTACACCCCGTGGTACCAGGACGGCATGCGCATCCACCACGAGACGTCCGGCTCGTCTGAGGGGCTTGCCCTCTGGGATGAGCTTAGTCAGCAGGCCGCCAAGTATGACGGCTTCGAGGAAGTGGAGAAGAAGTGGGCTACGTTCAATAACCGTGGCCTGCGTTCGCTCACGATGTGGCCGATCGCTCGGGAAGCGCGAATGGTCATCGCAAGAGCGGAGGCTTTCACGGAAGACGGGCTTCTGTGCCGTGTGCTTCGCGACTGGGGCGATCACCTCCGCTATGCGCCACAGGCAAAACGCTGGTACTACTTTGAGCCCGCTACGAGGCAATGGGACCGCCTCGGGCCGGAGGCTTCGATCTGCACAAGGATTCGTGACGAGATCTTCAATTCGCTTTTGACGGAGGAGATCAAGGCAGCGAGGGATGCTGGGGATGAAGCCCGAGAAAAGGCGGCGGCCAAGTTCCAGCTGCGCTGTCTCGACGGCGAGAGCGCCATGTTGGACAAGCTCCTGAAGAACCTGACCCGCACGCGTGAGCTCTATGTTGATGAGAACGACATGGACGCGATGGAGGAGTTCATCGCGGTCGAGAACGGACTCGTGAACCTGAAGACGAGGGATCTGGTGCCGAATGCACCAGATGCCCTGATGGTGAAGTACTGCAATGTGCGGTACGACCCGAGTGCGGACTGCCCCACCTGGCGCAAGTGCGTTTCCACATGGTTCGGAAGCGAAGAAGTGGCGTGGTACATGCAGAAGGTGCTTGGCAAGATGCTGGCAGGCCGACCGGATGAGGAAGCATTTTACCTGCTCATTGGTGACGGAGCCAACGGGAAGTCGAGTTTTCTTGAGACGATTAGTGAGGTGATGGGCGGCTACTCGAAGGCGTTGAGCGATGAGACCGTCATCGGCCGCAAAGGCACGCCGGCAAGTGGGCATCGTGCGGACATTGTGCGTCTGCAGGGTGCCAGGTTCGTGTACTGCTCCGAGACCGGGAGCGGGGAGTCTTTCCGCGCAGCGGACTTGAAGCGTATTTCCGGTGGGGACAAGATCTCCGCACGAGGCGCGTATGCCGCCGAGGTGAAGGAGTTTCCCGCCAGATTCACGCTTTTCATTGCCACCAATTTTGCGCCGAACATGCAGGGAGCGGACAACGCCATGCGCCGCCGCATTCGTCTGATCGACTTCCCGCACGACTTCGAGAACGATCCCAAGTACCGCGCCATGCGCATCAAGGGGCTGTCGCAGGTGCTTAAGGCGGAGCGCTCGGGCATTTTCAATTGGCTTCTAGAGGGGCGAGAGGGCGAGCTGAAGGAGGGCCTGGCCGTGCCGAAGTCGGTGCAGGACGCGTCGAACGCCTATGTCGACTCGCACGATCTTGTCACCCAGTGGTTCGATGAGCGGTGCGAGATCGGGCGCCCGGAAAAGGAGAACGATCCGTCGACGAAAGATTTGTTCGAGAGCTATTGCCAATGGCTTGAGAGCATGAACGAGTCGACGTTCGATGCGCGGCCTAGGATGTTGACCGAGCGGCTGAAGAAACTGCTTGCGAGGAGGGGCGTGCCGTTTCGACTTCGCAAGAGCGACGGCAAAGCTCTGGCAGTTGGCATTCGGCTGAAGAGCGCTGTCGACCTGGACCAGCCCGCTCAAGACGACTTCGAAGATATTCCCTAACCAACCGGCCCTCGGCTTCCTTTCCGAAGTCGGGGGTCTTTTTCCATGAGGACAATTTTCTATGAATGAACTGTCAGACGACATTGCCGAAGAACTGGCGCGGGGGTATGACGATCCGCTGCGCTTCGTGCTGTGGGCGTTCCCGTGGGGCGAGTCGCCCGAGCTCTCGATCGTACCGCTGCCTGAACCTTGGGCATCGAAGTATCCGGGGAGCAAGTTTGGGCCGGACAAGTGGGCCTGCGAGGTCTTGGACGAGATCGGGCAGCAGGTGCGCGCAAACGGTTTCGACGGGATCCATGCTGTCAAGCCCATCCGCCTTGCGGTTGCGTCAGGGCACGGCGTTGGTAAGGCGCTTTCTGTAGACACTGCCGTGCCGACGCCTGTGGGCGTGCGCAAGTGGGGAGATATTCGTGAAGGCGATCTTTTGTGGGGGCCTGACGGCAAGCCGACAAGAGTCATAGCGGTTCCGTATCGCGGCGTGCGCCCGTGCTACCGCGTGGAGTTCGACGACGGAACGAGTGCTATCGCGTCGGGCGAACATCTGTGGACGGTTCAGTCGATTAGGCAACGCGCGAAGCGGGGTACGAATACGCAGACGCTCTCGACGGAAGAATTGCTCCGGCGAGGGCTGTACGAGGGGAAGACGTCGTTGAGGGCTAGATGGTCCTTGCCGGAGATCAAGCCCGTCGAGTACCCAGAAAGGGAGCTCCCCATCCATCCCTATGTCATGGGCTCCTGGCTTGGAGACGGGACGGTCGGGCAATGCTGGATAACTACCGACGAACCAGAAGCTGTGGAGCGGTGGAAAGCTCTGGGTTATGAGATCCATGACATTGTTGCGGCGGGTAAGGCCACGGTGTATCAGTTGTTGAAGTGCCGAAAGGAGTTTATCGCGACAGGGGTGTTTTTTAAGAAGAGTACTGAGCGATTTATCCCGACGGAATATCTGGAGGCGAGTGTTGAGCAGAGGCTTGAGCTGCTACGCGGCCTGCTTGATACTGACGGGTCCGCGAGCGGAGGCTCTATCACGTACAGCACGACATCCGAGCGGCTGATCGATGACCTGTGCCAGTTGGTGCGCTCCCTGGGTGGTCGGACACGAAAGCGCAAGTATGACGCGGTTGTTGAGCCGCCTTGCGGAGGAGGGGAGCATGCGGTGACGTACTGGCGATGTCATCTCATGCTCCCGCCGGGTACGTTCTACATGTACGCGAAGAGAAAAGCGGACAAGGTCGTACAGGATCCACATTGGTATCGGATTCGACGCTTTATCAAGAGCATTGAGCCCGTTGGCGAGCGGGAGTGCATGTGCGTGACGGTTGATCGTGAGGACGGGTTGTTCCTTGCGAATGACTTCATCGTGACGCACAACTCCGCGCTCACCGCCTGGTTGGTTTGCTGGATTCTGGCTACCCGCCCGCACAGCAAGGGAGTGGTTACCGCAAATACCGCGGGGCAGCTTGAAACGAAAACGTTCTCGGAGATCTGCAAGTGGTTGAAGCGTTCACTCGTCGCGGACATGTTTGAGGTTAGCGCAGCTTCGGTGAAGTCCAAGGAGTCCCCAGAATCGTGGCGTGTTGATGCTCAGACTTGCCGAGAAGAAAATTCTGAATCGTTTGCGGGGCAGCACTCTGCGTCCTCCACCTCCTTCTATTTGATGGATGAGGCGAGCGCAGTGCCCGATGTAATCTGGGAGGTGTGCGAGGGCGGCTTAACAGACGGAGAGCCGATGATGTTCGTGTTCGGCAACCCAACACGAAACACGGGGCGATTCCGCGAATGCTTCGGGCGCAGGAAGGGAAGCTGGACGACGGTGAAGCTCGATAGCCGAGACGCTTTTATCACGAACAAAGCACAGATCGAAGAGTGGCGTAAAGAGTACGGAGAAGATTCCGACTTTTTCCGCGTTCGTGTTCGCGGAGAATTTCCAAGTCAGTCCGACAAGCAGTTCATCCCGTCGGGCCTTGTGATGGAGGCGGCGAGGCGAGACATGCCGCACAACGGGGCGACGTGCGCGATCATCGGCGTGGACGTGGCGCGCTTCGGTGATGACGACAGCGTGATCTACACGCGCATCGGCAGGGGTTGGCTCCCGATCAAGCGCTTCAAGGGGCTCTCCACAACGCAACTCGTGGCCAAGGTGAAGCAGCACTTCGACGAAGTGAGGGCGCTCGGGTTCCCGAGAGACCGCATCTACATCAACGTCGACGAAGGGGGCGTGGGCGGCGGTCCGAAGGACCAGCTTCGCGACGACGGGTACCCCGTGCGCGGCATCCAGTTCGGTGCGGGTGCGGACGATCCGAAGACGTACGCCCGTCTCCGTGAGGAGATGTGGGGGAGGATGAAGCTCTGGCTGATGGACGGCGGGACGATCCCGAACGATCAGGGTCTGATCGACGACTTGACGGCGCCCGAGTACGACATCCTGCCGGGCGGGCAGATCAAGCTCGAGTCGAAGAAGGACATGAAGAAGCGCGGCATGCCGTCGCCAGACAGTGCAGACGCGCTTGCGCTTACCTTCGCGTACAAGATCGAGGAGTACATCCCGCTCGCGGAGCTCGAGTACCGCAACCGCAGATCGGGGAGGCGGGACTACGACCCCTTCGCCTGTCTGAAGTAATGGGTGCATGAGACGAAGCCCGCGTGGTTTGATTGAGACCGACGAATGAAAAGAAAGCCGCAGGTGTTCCAGCACCCGCGGCTTCAGGACTCAACAACTACATGGGGTAGCGATGAGCTATTTCGAGATTACGTTAGGCATTTTAACAGGTATCCGCGTCATGGTTTCAGAAACTCATAGGAAATATCCGCTTCTTTTCGGTGCGGTGTTGACCATCGTATTTCTAATCGCGCAAGCGGTTGTTATCGGCTTTGTAGACGACCCGTTGGCGAACAAGATGCTCGAGTGGCTTTTCTACGTCAGTGCGGCGATGTGCACAGTGAGGCTCATGTGGGCGGCGCTGCGGATAGCGATAGGCCGTTCCGGAGCCGAGGGAAGCGATGGTTGAGTTTTCGGAATTACCCACCTACACGCAGATTTTGCTAGGGCTTATCGACCTTTGGCTTGCTACAGGTGCGCTGAAGCAGGGCATAGAGGTCTACGTCTACGTCAAGTATCGGAAGAGTCTGCAAGCAACATGGGAGGAGAAGGGAAGTGATTGAGTATCAGGAGCTGTCGTTCGGTGAACTTTACGATCTGGACGGTTGGACGGACTGGGTGACGGAGTACATCAACGAGACGGCCAACCCTGCCATTGGCGCGGCCGAGGCGCAGGTGTCCCGCTATGCCGCGCTCGACAAGGACGGTCAGCTTCGCTGTGTGGCCGTGCTTGACGACGGGCGCCTTGTTGGCGCGGCCGCGCTTCTCGTCACGCAGTCCCAGCACTACCCGTTTCCTCTCGTCGGCGTTGATGCCTTCTACCTCCGTAAGGCATGGCGCCGTGGGCGTACGGGGCTTGATCTTCTCGGGTGCGCCAAGGCGGTTGCCGCGAAGGAAGGCGCTCCAGGCTTCACCTTCATGGCGCCGCCGGGCACGAAGTTCGACAAGCTGTGCGATCGCCTCGGCATGACACACACGCACAACTGCTACTGGTGCAAGTGCGATGAATGATCTTGCGACACGAGCCGCGGCTGTGGAAGCCCTCGGGCAGGCGCTTGAGGCGGAGTTCCCGCCGATCCACATCGAGACGGAGCACCACCTTCATGCGGGTATGTATTCCCGCACGGTCTACGTTCCGAAAGGCGCGGCGGTCGTGGGGCTCACAGTCAAGGTACCGACGCAGTTGATCTGCTGCGGGCACTTCAGAATCACGGATGGGGGCGTCACGAAGGAGCTTCGCGGCGTCCATATCCTCGACGGCATGGCGGGGCGAAGAGCCGCTGTCTATGCCCTCGAAAACTCGTCCTTCACCATGTGCTTCGCGACGGATGCGAAGACTGTGGAGGAGGCAGAAAACGAATTTACTGATGAGCCCGATCGGCTCTTAACTCGAAAGGAGAATCTCTTATGTCAGGAGGATGGGTAGCAGTTGGCGTAGCCGCGGCTTCCGCCGCATCGTCGATGTATTCGGCCAACAAGCAGGACAAGGCGCAACGTCACGCCGCGGATCAGCAGGCCAAGGCGGCCGCCGAGGCGAAGAAGCAGCAGGAGATGGAGTTCAACAAGGCCAACCAGAACGAGGTCGATATTAGCGGCATCATGGGCCAGAATCAAGGCGGCGGAAGCGCCACGATGATTACGGGTCCGGGCGGCGTCGGCAAGAACGATCTTTTGCTTGGCGGCGGCTCCTCTCTTCTGGGAGGCTAATCATGGCGGACAGTCTTCGCAAACAGTGCGGCAAGCGCTGGGAGGCGCTGAAGTCTGAGCGCTCCTCTTGGATGCCGCACTGGCAGGAAATCTCGGAAGTGCTTCTGCCTCGCGCGGGGCGCTTCCTCGTCTCCGACAACAACAAGGGGGACAAGCGCCACCGCGCCATCCTGGACAACTCAGGCACGCGAGCGCTTCGCACCTTGTCGGGCGGCATGATGGCGGGCATGACGAGCCCGGCTCGCCCGTGGTTCCGTCTCACGACGAAGAACCCGCAGTTGGACGAGAACTACGAAGTCAAGAAGTGGATGACGCAGGTGACGACCCTCATGCAGATGGTCTTCAACCAGTCGAATGTCTACCGCGCCTTGCAGATGGCGTACGAGGAGCTCGGAGCTTTCGGCACGACGTCTGTGATCGTGCTCGACGACTACGACTCCATCATCCATTGCATGCCGCTCACCATCGGCGAGTTCGCTCTGGCGACCGATGCTCGAGGCGACGTGAACACGTGCTATCGAGAATTTCGCATGACGGTCTCCGCGCTCGTCGGGGAGTTCGGCTACGACAAGGTGTCGCCCAACGTCAGGCGGCTCTATGACCGCGGGAACTACGATGAATGGATTGAAGTGGTTAACGCCATCGAGCCGAGAAGTTTTCGCGATCCGCAGAAGCGTGACGCGAAGAACATGCCCTATCGTTCCGTTTACTTTGAGAAGAACGGGAAAGGCGATTCGATCCTTCGCGAGTCGGGCTTCCGACAATTTCCTGTTCTCGCAGCTCGTTGGAATGTGACGGGCGGCGACATCTACGGGACGGGGCCGGGCATGGAAGCGCTCGGCGACCTTCGCCAGCTTCAACAGCAGCAGCTTCACAAGTCCAAGGCCATTGCTCAGCAGGCCGATCCCGCGGTCATTATGTCGGCCGACATGCGCAATCAGGAAGCGAACCTGGTTCCGGGCGGGATCGTTTGGGCGGACAACGTAGCGCAGGTGCAGGGGGTGCGGTCTGCCTACGAAGTCAACCTGCGTCTCGACGCGCTTCTGATGGACATTCAGGACGTGCGACGGCGCATTGATGAAGCGTTCTACAAGGACATCTTCCTGATGATTACGGGCATGCCCACGACCGCCCGCGCGACGGCGACTGAGATTGCCGAGCGCCACGAAGAGAAGATGTTGATGCTCGGACCCGTCCTCGAGCGCCTCAACGCGGAGATGAACGACCGACTGATCGCCATGACGTTCGACCGCATGGTGCAGGTCGGCATGCTCCCGCCGGTCCCGCAGGAGCTTCAAGGCATCGACTTGAACGTCGAGTTTGTCTCGATCCTTGCGCAGGCCCAGAGGGCCGTGGCAACCAACGCGGTCGACCGCTTCACGCAGAACCTCGGCATGCTCGTGGCAATCAAGCCTGACCTTGCCGACAAGTTCGATGCGGACTACTGGGCGGATTACTACTCCGACGTGCTGGGGCTTGACCCCCAGTTGATCGTGCCTGGCAAGCAGGTGGCGCTCATCCGCCAGCAGAGAGCCGAGCAGCAGGCGAAGATGATGCAGATGGAGCAGGCCAAGGAGATGGCCTCTGTCGCGAAGGATCTTGGAGCGGCTCAAGCCGCGGTCCCCGCGTCACCGATGTCCCCGCTTCAGGGAGACCTTCAGTCGGCCTCCCCCGAGCAGATCATGGGGCAGTTCGCGGGCTATTGATCCAATGGGTGCATGAGAGCAAAACAGCGTGTCAAAGTAGCTTCAACACATAAAGCGAAAGCCGCTCAGGGTGGAATCTGAACGGCTTTCTAAGACTCTCAACGTCTAGCGATGAGGACCTATGAAGATCCATGGACAAGTATACCTCGTTTGAGAAGCGGTTAGAAGAGATAAGAACAATGGTTGAAGAACACGACAGGCAGATGATTCGGGAAGACGAACGTCGCCGAATAGAGAAGGAACGCAAAACTTGGTGGTGGGACGCCTTCAAGAGCGTTGCGGTTCCGATTCTTGTCGGCGTTATCTCTTCACTGGTTTCGCTAAAAGTGGCGGGCGTTTTATGACTGAACAGAAACTGCCCTACGAAGCCTCGGACGATTTTGAGTCCGACTTCAAGTGGCTCATGCGGGATGTGCGGGGCCGCAGGCTGATGCACTGGCTTCTCACGAAGTCGGGCGTCTTCCGAACGACTTTCGAGGAGGCGCCGATGCGGGCGTCCTACATGCCGATCGCGATGGCGCATGCCGAAGGCCGAAAGGACATCGGCTATCGCCTGATGGCGCAGATTGATCGGGTTTGCCCCGACCAGTATTCCAAGATGATGAAGGAGAACAAGAATGGCTGAAGACGGAACTATCGTCGATCCTGCTGAACCGACGAAGCCGACCGCCCCCGTTCCGCTCGAAGGCGGCGAGGGAAACCCTACCGAACCGGCGCAGGAGTCTACCGCTCAGGCGACGGGCGCTACCGAACCGACGGCGGACATGCCGTCTCTGCTGGGCGAAGCGGATCAGAACGACGGCGATCAGGGGCCCGCGCAGGCGGCGCCCGAGGCGTATGAACCGTTCGACGTCGAGGGGCAGCAGTTCACAGAAGCTCAGCTCGAAGGCTTTGCCGCTACGGCGAAGGAGCTCGGGCTTTCGCAGGAGAATGCCCAGAAGATGCTTGCCGCCATGGTCCCCACGGCGCGTCAGTATCTGGTGGACGACCTGAAGGCGAAGTCGCACGAGTGGGCTTCGCTTTCTGAGAAGGACCCTGAAATCGGCGGCGCCAATTTCAAGGCTAATGTCGGTGTCGCGAACCAAGCCCTCAAGCAGTTTGCGACTCCCGAATTTACGGCGCTTTTGAGAGGATCCGGCCTTGGGGCGCACCCCGAGGTGGTCCGTGTGTTTTATCGCATCGGCAAGGCCATGCAGCAGGATCACGGTGTGACGGGAAGCGCTTCCGCTCCGGCGGGCGCTCGACGCCGCTACCCGAAGTCCAACATGGTTGTTGATGATGAATAAGGAGATAAGGAATGGCTACGACTACTAAGCCGAATCGCAATCCGACGCTCGCCGACATGATGGATCGTCTGGATCCGAATGGCGAGCTCGCTGACATCGTTGAAGTACTCAACGAAACCAATGAAATGATGGACGACATCACGTGGGTGGAGGCGAACAACAAGTTCTCCCACCGCACGACCGTCCGTACGGGTCTTCCGACCGTCACGTGGCGCAAGCTCAACTACGGTGTGAAGCAGTCCAAGTCCACGGTTGCCCAGATCACGGACACCTGCGGCATGCTTGAAGCCTTTGCCACGGTTGACAAGAAGCTCGCCGAAATCAACGGCATGAAGGAATCCTGGCGCGCTTCCGAAGAACGTCCGTTCATCGAAGCCATGTCTCAGACGCTTCAGCGTGCTCTGATCTACGGCGACTCCTCCAAGGATCCCGAGCAGATCATGGGCCTTGCCCCGCGCTTCAACACGAAGGATCCGAAGAAGGCTCCTTGCGCCGTCAACGTCATCGACGCCGGCGGCACGGGCACTGACCTGACCTCCATCTGGCTCGTCGGTTGGGGCCCGAACACGGTCCACGGCCTTTACCCCGAAAACTCCAAGGCAGGTCTCTCCAAGGAAGACATCGGTGAAGAAGCCGCGCTCGATCCGGATGGCGGCGAGTACCGCGTCCTCAAGACGCACTTCGGTTGGGACGTGGGTCTCTCCGTCCGCGACTGGCGCTATGTCGTACGTATTGCGAACATCAAGGAAAGCCTTCTCAATTCCGTTCCGCCGGATGAGAACAGCGCCACCGGCCACAACCTCTACGAGCTCCTCGTCAAGGCGGTCGCCAAGGTTCCGAGCCTCTCGGGCGCCCGCTTTGCCTTCTATACGAACCGTACGATCGAAACGTATCTGCGCCTGCAGCAGGCCAATTCCCGCAACGTCCAGCTCAACCTCTCTGAAGTTGGCGGCCGCCGCGTGCTGAGCTTCGACGGCATCCCGTTCCGTCGCGTCGACGTGCTTGAGTTCAAGGAAGCTCAGGTCAAGTAAGGAGAAGACAATGATTGTTGACTATCTGATGATGTTCACGAAGGACGAGGGCCAGAAGCTCTCGGCCGCGGCCGAGTCCGACTTCCGACTTGACTTCGGTCAGCCCAAGCCCACCACGGGCTACGCCTACGGCGACCTCGTGGCGGTCTTCACGGTGAAGGCCGACGTGACGGGCAACCTCACGATCTCACTGCAGGACTCCGACACGGAGACGAGCGGCTTTGCCGATGTCGCCACGGCTGTAGCGCTTACCGCTCCGAAGGCGGGTACGCAGGTCGTAATTCCGATTCCGTACCACCACAAGCGCTACATGGTCGCCAAGTTCTCGGGTACGGTTTCCGGCGGCACCGTTCACGGCTTCATCACGTCCGGCTTCCAGGACAACGCGGGCTTTGAACAGGCTCCGTCCATCAAGACGGCTTGATCCTCTCGATTGAGGTGATGACAAAGGGGCGCTTCGGCGCCTCTTTTTGTAGGAGGTTCTCATGGCAAGTGCTGTAGAGATTTGTAATTTGGCGTTGTCTTTCCTCGGCGACTCGGGGGGTGTTGCGACGATCAACCCGCCCGACGGCACGACGGTGTCCAAGATGTGCGCGATCTACTATCCGATCGCGAAGTCGGCCATGCTGGAGATGCACGACTGGTCTTTCGCCACGAAGCGTCAGCTTCTCGCCAAGCTGAGCACGAACGAGACGGCCGGATGGCGTGGTGTTTACGAGGTCCCGTCCGACTGCATGCGTGTCATCCGTGTTCGACCGCATGCGCGGCAGGAGATGCCGAGTTGGTGGACGGACAACCCGATGTGGTTCGTGGAGCCCAACGACGCGAACTTTGAAGTGATGGGCGGCAAGCTCTACACGAACGCGGAGAACCCTGTGGCGACATACCTCACGTCGGAAGTGTCGGAAGACTACTTCTCCCCGACGTTCGCAACCGCATTCGCGTACTACCTCGCGATGGAGATCGCGGGTTCTCGTGTCAAGGGCGAGGAGGGGCAGAAACTTGCGAGCCTGCTCTCGAAGCAGTTCCAAGTGGCCCTCTCCACGGCGAAGACTCGCGACGCGAACCAGCAGCGCAAGCAGGTCTGCTTCACGCCCTCGTGGATCGTAAGGAGGTAGGCATGGGTATTCGTAAAGTACAAATGTCTTTCGCGGCGGGGGAGCTGTCGCCCTCGATGTACGGGCGATTCGATGATCAGAAGTACCAGCAGGGCCTGGCAAAGTGTCGCAACTTCATCGTGCTCCCACAGGGCCCGGCGACGGTTCGCCCGGGTACGGCGTATGTGAATGCAACGAAGTTTCCGACGAAGAAGTGCCGACTGATTCCGTTCACTTTCTCGTCGGATCAGACGCTCGCGATCGAGCTGGGCGACAAGTACGCGCGCTTTCACACGTCGGGCAAAACCCTCCTGGGCGAAGACGGGCAGCCCTATGAGATCGAGACGCCGTACAGCTCGGACGACGTGTTTGACATCCACTATGTCCAGTCGATGGACATCATGACGCTCGTGCATCCGAACTACCCGCCGAAGGAATTGCGCCGCTACGGCGCGACCGACTGGCGTCTTGTCGACGTTCAGTTCGGCGCACCGCTCCCCGCTCCGTCGGCGCCAACGGTTGAGTACAAAGTGGTGGCCGGAAACGGGCAGACGCTTACTGACGCGGAGAAGACGCGCTACACCCTGAAGTACAAGGTGACGGCAGTAAAGGAGACTGAGACGGGAAGCGAGCAGGAGAGCCCTGCAAGTCCCGTTGGTGAGACGAAGGGAAACCTGTACCTCAACAACGCCACCTGTACGATCACGTGGGGCTCTGTGGCAGACGCGGAGCGATACCGCGTCTATAAGAATTTCAAGGGCTTGTACTGCTTTATCGGCGAGACGACCGAAACGTCATTCATCGACGACAACTACTCGCCTGATGAGGGCATCACGCCGCCTATCTACGACGACCCTTTCTTTATGAGCAAGGGCATTACGTCTGTCACGGTCAACAACGGCGGGAGCGGGTACGTCTACGACCGCAGAGGCATCACTGCGGACAATTGGCGCATTCTCTCATCGCCGAGCAAAGGGGAGATCGCCGGCACCCGCCGTGTGGCGGACTCCGGTAGCGAAAAGAGTCCTTTTTCCGTACGAGTATACGACGAGAACGGCGAGGGCACTGGGGCAACTGTGGAGCTGGTCACCTCTCGCCGTGTTTGGAGAGAGGAAATTGCAGGCAACAGTGACGCCGGCCCTTCCTACGACGACATGGTCACGACCACCGTCACCGGCATCAAGGTCACAAACGTAGGTCAAGGTTACTCTCTTCCGCGTGTTGAAATTACGTGGACGGACCATACATGGGTTGGCTCGTGGACTGAGAGTTTCGGCCGACGTGCTACGGTTGCTCTCGATGTTGAGCAGTCGTCCCTTCGTATCGACGTCAAGGACTCGACAGGTTGGGGCGCGGAGCTTGTGCCAGTTGTGAAGGACGGGCGCATCGAGAAGGTAGCCGTGCGGTCCGGCGGGCAAAGCTACACGTCTCCGAAGTTGACGGTTGTTTCTACGGTGGGGAGCGGCGCTTCGCTCACCGCCAACGTAGGTAAGGCGGGCGACTACCCCGGCGCGGTCTGCTACTACGAACAGCGCCGATGCTTCGCGGGAACGCCGACGCGACCTCAGATGGTGTGGATGACGCGCTCCGGCACCGAGTCAGACATGAGTCACACGCTCCCCTCGCAGGACGACAACCGTCTGCGTTTCGCCATCGCGGCGCAGGAGGCGTCGCGCATCCTGCATCTGACGCCGCTCCAGCAGATGCTTGCGATGACGAATACGACGGAGTATCGAGTCTACTCGGGCGGCTCCGCCCCGATGGCGCCTGATGCGATTCGATCGGAAGTACAGGCGCAGATAGGCGCTTCGAACGTCATGCCGGTGGTGGTCAACTCAACAGTCGTTTACGCTGCCGCCCGTGGCGGGCACGTGCGCGAGCTCGGGTACAACTGGCAGTCGTCGGGTTTCACTACGGGCGATTTGTCGATCCGATCCGCGCACTTCTTCGAAGACTCGCAGATCGTCGACATGGCGCTGGCGAAGTCGCCGGATCCGATCGTGTGGGCGGCGATGGCTGACGGCAGTCTTCTGGGGTTTACCTACTTGCCTGAGCAGGCGATTGGCGGCTGGCACAAGCACACGACGGTGAACGGCGCGGTCGAGTCTGTGACGGTCGTGCCTGAGGGGGATGAGGACATCGTTTATCTCATCATCCGTCGAACAGTCAAGGGAGAGGTTGTCCGCTACGTCGAGCGCATGCACGAGCGTAAGTTCTCGGCGTTGGAAGACGCATGGTGCGTGGACTGCGGCGGGGAGTACATCGGAGACCGGACGACTGAGGTGAAGGGGCTCACCTGGCTCGAAGGCGAGACGGTCAACATCCTTGCCGACGGTTGTGTGCTCCCTCAGCGCGTAGTAGAGGACGGGAAAGTCACGCTCACCCAATCGGCGCGTCACGTCATCGTGGGCCTGCCGATCACGGCCGACCTGCAGACGCTCCCGGTGGCGGTACAGCTGGCGGACGGCTCGGTCGGTATGGGGCACATGAAGAACGTGAACGATGTGTTCATGCGTGTGCACAAGTCTTCCGGTGTCTTTGTTGGCCCTGACTTTGACAATCTTGTCGAGTACAAGCAGAGAACCGATGAGCCGTACGGGTCCCCGCCGGCATTGATGGACAAGGAAATCTCCGTCGCCACAATCTCGCAGTGGAACGACTCTGGGCAGATCTGCGTTCGTCAGAAAGATCCTCTGCCGCTCACGATCGTTAGTCTCTGTTGGGATCTCGCGAAGTAATGGGTGCATGAGGTCCCTTCAACCCGATAACCTAGCCCTCAACTATGAGGGCTTTTTTCTTATGGCACTGACACTTCAGGGGATTACCTACGACCTCGACAATTTACTGGGCGGCGTGAACTACGGCACGGATCCACTCACGATCCAAGGGCTCGCTGGCACGCAGAACGTATTGACCGCTCCAGATACAGCTTCGTCGGCGGGCGGTTTTAATCAGGCGATGGGCGGTGCATCTATCGGTCTTGCCATCGGGCAGGCGATCGGCGGCATGTACTCCGCGTGGAAGGGCGGCAAGACGCTCGACTACGTGATGAACAAGCAGGCCGAGATCTCCGAGCAGAACCGCCAGATGGCACAGCTTTCCGCCGAGTCCGCAATGCGTCAAGGCGAAGCTGCCGTCGCGCAACTCACCTACCGCGCGGGGCAGATCAAAGCCAAGCAGCGCACGGCGTTCGCATCGAGCGGCGTGGTGTTGGGCGAAGGCTCGACTGCAGAGGTCACTGCGTCCACCGACATCATGAAGGAGATGGACAAGAAGACCGCCGAGATGAACGCGCTCTCCGCCGCCTGGGGCTTCAAACAGCAGGCCCTTCAGGCGAGCGCGCAGGGCGGCATCTACTCTGGCATGGCCGGCTACGCCAAGGCGGCAAAGCAGTCCGAGGGTTTTTCCAGCGTCATTGACGGAGGCTTTACGGCGGCCGACCGTTGGTATCGATACTTTGGAGCATCCTAATGGCACAAGTTCCCAACTACGGCGGGCCACAGGTCATGCCGAGCATCCTCGGCTATCGACCGATGTCAACCGAGATTCCGAAAGTTCCCGAGATGGACGTGCAGAAGCCGTTGGCGAAGGCGTCCGCCAAGCTCGACGACTGGTACTCGAAGTTCCTCGCGGAACAGGACGACGCCCGTGTGACGGAGGCGCTCACAGAACTTCGTCGCAAAGCGATCGACATGGAGTCGGGCGAAGGCGGCTGGGCGAGCCAACTGGGCGCCAACGCGCTTGAGCCGGACCTCGACGGAAAAGGCCTTGTCGAGCGAATGGACTCGGGGCTTCAGGACTACGGCCAAGAGCTCGCCTCCGGGCTCACCGCGCGTCAGCAGAAGATGTTCGGCGAGAAGGCACAGGCGATCTACACCGCGTCCTACTCCGGCGTCTCTCAGCACGTCTATCAGCAGGCGGTTGCCCAGAAGAAGGCGGCGCACGAAGGCGCGATTGCGCAGGCCGTGGAGTCGGGCGCAGCGTATGCCGGCAAGCCTGACATGCTTGCGCAGAGCGCTCATGCGATCCATGAGTCCGCGGATAAGCTCGCCGAGTTCATGGGTTGGACGGACGAGAACAAGGCGCTCTACATCAAGAAGAACATGTCGTCCATGTACATGAACGGCATTGACTCGCTCCTGGCTGGCTCCGATCGAAACCCTGCCGTGGCATATCAGGCGCTCGGGCTTCTTCACGCGCACTCGAAGGAGATGCTTGGCTCCGACGTCGCGCGCGCTCGTCAGCGCATCAACCCGATCGTGCAGGCGCACGAGGATCGCTTGAAAATCGAGCGATATGCCGCGGGCTTGGGTGGCGCTGGAGAAGTACTCCGAGGAGGTCTTAGCGAAGCTGTGCAGCGAGGTGTCGTGACGCAGGATTTTGTGAAGACCGCCCGAGGCTACGAGGCGCTTATTTCCACTATGCCCGGCAAAGGCAGCCAGTCTTTCACCACGAAGGAAGGCGCTCCTGCCGAGTGGAAGCACGGTGCGTCTCAGCTCACCGTTGAGCAGGGCATGGAGGCGGCCAAGGCGGCCAATCAGCCCTGGGATCCTGAAGCGTTCAAGACCGATCGCAACTACAACGACATGCTAGGTGTAGCCCGCTACAACGATATGCTCACCGAGTTCGCCGACGAGCACATGGCGATGGCGGGGTACATCACCTCCAAGGAGACCGTGCGCGAGGCTGAGAAGCAGGCGCAGGAGAAGGGCGGCGTGTGGACGGACTATCTGCCCGAGAAGGCGCAGTCGACGCTCAAGAGCGCTGTGGCGAACATGCGACGTGAGAAGGAGATTATCGACAAGGCGACGGGCTCCCGCGTCTCCGCGTTCTCGCCGCAGTATGCGGCCGCGGCGAAGACTTGGCCGACGCCTGACCAGATCCGAGAAGACCTTCGTCGGACGGACCCGCGTGCCGCCGCGGATCCGCGCTACTGTGACGAGCTCGTGACGAAGGCGTGGGCGCTTGTCAACCAGAAGAAGCAGTCGTACGTGCAGGAGCAGAACAACGTCAAGGCGCAGATCTCGAACATCCTTTTTAAGGCGCATGGCGATCTGTCGCAGGTCCCGCAGGAGCTGGTGGCGCGGCTTGACGTGAACGAGGCCGCCGAGGTGCAGAAGCTGGCTGCACATTACCAGAGCGATACGTTCGCTTCTGATCCGCGCGCGCTTGGCAAGCTGAGCGATGACCGTTTCCTCGTGTCCATGTCTGAGGACGAGCTGACGCTCTACCTGAACCAGCTCAACGGAAAGGATCGTCAGCGCATCCTGACGAGGTATTTCAGCCTCAAGCAGGGCTCGACTTACGCGGCCGACGATGAGGCGGCACGCAAGCGCCTTGCCGCGATGGGCGTGGTACAGGACCCGTTCGTCATTAGCAGTGAGACGATTGAACGTGCGCTTAAGCGAAACCCCGAGTACGTGAAGCTGAGGGAAGAGTCGCCGGACGTTGCCAATGCCTACTTGGCGCAGATGCAGGAAGTCCTGAGCCTGCAAGGGCAAGAGATGGGCAAGAAGCTCAACGAGATCGAAGTGGGGCAGCGGATCAATCTCGCAATGCGCGAGATCACGCCCGTCTCCGAACTGCTCGGCTCGACGGACAAGGTGGCGAGCATGCTCACAATGGACGATTTGCCGAACCACGGTATGACGGATGCCTATAAGGTCGTCGAGCAGACGGCTGAGCATTGGCTCAAACAGATCGGCCAGGAGCGTAAGCCGACGAAGCAGGAGATGCAGTACGTCCTCACCAAGATCATGCTCGGGGATCAGCGGCTTCGCGTGATGATCCCGCCGAACGTGAGTTTCGACGAGCCTTTGATGAAGAAGATCGACACCGCATGGAAGGCGAAGCACGGTAACAGCCCGATGCCGCAGGTCGCCCGTCTGCGCTACTACCTCATGGCGCGCGCCGGCGGTCAGGTCGGTGAAGGCAGTACGGGCCCATCTTGGCTCGGGCACCAGACGACGTATATGTACGGTTTTGACGACGGAGATAACTGATGGATTTCATTGAGCGCATGATTGCGCAGGATGGCGCGGCGCTGGCTCAGACCGACTACGAGCAGGCGCTCATGGACCCTGAGACGCCTGAGCAGGCGGCTGTGCGGCTTCGCAAGGCGCGTGTCTTCGACATGACACCTGAAGAGACGCCGACGCTTACGCCGGCAGAAGAGGCGGCCGAGAAGGCGCGGGCGGTCAATTGGGCGACGATGTACACCGAGGCCCCGACCCTCATGGAGAAGCTCTCCGAACCCGCCTTTGCCAATCTCGTCAAGAACGATCTCTCCTCCATGGGCGTTCGTGAGAAGCTGATCTGGGCAATGGCGCCCGATGCGGGCGAGAAGGATTCGATCTGGGGGACGGTTCGCAACGCCTTCACCCGCAACAGCTTCTCTGGCGATGCAACCTCGTTCTTCGGTTCGGCTTCCGATGCGGAGGCGTACTCCAAGGAGCTCCGCCGCATCCAAGAGATCGAAGACGAGATCGCGCAGGGCAAGGACGTGGCGTACCGTTTTGCCACTGCAGAAGACGAGACGGGTCAAGTGGGGCTCGCCGCTTTCATGGCGGGGAAAGAGGGCATGAAGGCCCGCATCGCGGAGCAGATCGAGAAGGCGTCCGAGCGCACGGCGCGTCTCACACGCTACGCTTCTTTCTTCCCCAGCGCCCAGGCGACGCAGGAGATGATGGCGCAGGACTCCTTCTCGGGGGTGATGAGCGCGCTGGCGAAAGATCCGCTTACGATCCTTGCCGACTTGGGCGTGGGTTCGCTGACCCAGAACGCGCCCTCGCTACTAGCGTTGCCGATCCTCGGGGCGGGTGGCATTCCCGCGCAGATGGCGGGCACGTTCGGACTCTCCTACTCCATGGACAAAAACGCGAGCGTACTCGAGAACTTGGCGGATGCAGGCATCGACCTCACCGATCCGAAGTCGATTGCCTCGGCCTATCTTGATCCCGCGAAGCGAGACATGCTGACGGATGCCGTCAAGCGCGCAGAGAAGCACGCTGCGGCGACGGCGCTCTTCGACGCGGCGTCGATCGGATTGGCAGGCGTCTCCATGGTGCCGAAGTCTGCCACGCGTCAGATGCTCGACTCGGCGTACAAGCGCGAGTTCGCCAACATGGCCCTGCAGATGCCCGTGCAGGGCGCGATGGGCGGCATGGGCGAAGCCGCGGGCCAGCTCCTTTCCGACGGCGAGATCTCGTCGTGGGCGGATGTCGTGGCGGAAGTGGTGGGCGAACAGTTCACCGCGCCGGTCGAAGTCTTCACCACGGGTATGAAGGCGCGCGCCGCGATTGCCCGCGAGGAAGAGCGTGCTCGCCGAAACGCCGAGGCCATGAAGGAGCTGAGCGAAACGCAGTCGGCTGTCGACGAGCTCGATCCCGAGACTGCCGCCGCTTACGAGCAGGAAGTGGCGCGACGAGCGGGCGTTGAGGCGATCGAGTTCGATGCGAACTCCTTCCACCAGCGGGGGCTCGACAAGAAGTTCTCCAGTGTTCCTGAGGTGGCGCAGCAGATGCCGGAGGCGCTCGCCACGGGCGGGACGATCAAGGTGCCGATCGGCAAGGTGAAGGCGATGGTGCAGGAGGACGAGTCCGTCCTCGAGCTCATGTCGGTCGGCGGCTCCCTCTCCATGGAGGAGGTGAAGGACGTTAAGGGCGCCGTCGAGCTGCAGGCGACGCAGGCGGCGGGCAAAGCGTTCCGAGACGAGCTCTCCGAGGTGGGGCGTATCGTCGGCAACGGCATCCGTGCGCTCAAGGTGCCGAAGGAGGAGGCGCGCAACCTGCAGGCGCTCATCCAGACGCAGGTGGCGAACATCGCACGTCAGGTGAATATGTCTCCTAAGGCGCTGTGGGAAAAGTACGGCGGCAAGTTCGTCATGGGCAACGGAGAGAACGGTGTCAACGGCGAATACTTTCCGTCGCTTCGCACCGTCGCCCGTTGGAATGGCGCCGATCGCTCCACGCTTCTCCACGAGACGGGGCATCTTTTCCTCGACATGCGCACGCAGATCGCGGCGGACGTCATGCAGAACAAGGACATGCCCGACGACATGAAGGCGTATGTGCAGTCCGTGAACGACACCCTCGCCTGGCTTGGCGTCAAGGACGTGCAGACGTGGGCGGCCATGAAGCCTGAGGATCAGCGCGCGGCGCATGAGAAGTTCGCCCGCACGTTCGAGGCGTACATGCTCGAAGGTGAAGCGCCGTCCCAGAAGCTCACGCTCGCCTTCCGCGAGTATGGCCGTTGGTTGCAGGACATCTACACCGTGGCGGAGAACGTCCCCGGGTCCGCGCTCAATGACGACGTGAAGGCGATGTTCGACGCCATGTTCGTCGCCAAGGAGGACGTGATGGAGTCGATGGCGCGACAGGCGGCGCAGCCCCTCTTTACGGCGCAGGACGAGTCCGGTCTTTCGACGGAGGAGTGGATCGCCTATCAGGAGGCGCAGCAGGCAGTCGGCGCGCAGGCCGAGGCCGAGCTCACCGCGCGCAACATCCGCCTGCAGAAGGTTGTCAAGAACATGCGCAACAAGCTCGTGCGCGAACTGAAGAAGGAGCGCAAGGGGCGCATCGCAGAGATTCGTGCGCAGGTCTCGGAGGAGTTCAAGAAGACGCGCGTCTACCACGCGTGGAACTCTCTGGTGAACGGCAACGAGAAAGACGGGGAGAAGATCCGATGGAAGCTCGCCTTCGAAGACCTGAGACAGGTCGGCTATACGCCGCGTCAGATCAAGAAGCTCCATGAAGCCCGCATCGCTTCTCCCCAGTCTTTCCGTCAGCCCGAGAAACTCGAGGACATCGCGCAGGCGTTCGGTTACCCCAACTCGAACGAAATGGTAGATGACCTTCTTGCCCATCTCGACCCTGAAGCGGCCATCGACGCCTTGACGGTCGAGCGCCTGGTGGAGGAATCCCCTGAGCTCGCCGACGAGTCGACCATGCGTGACATGGCCGACGCCGCGACGTTCAACGATGCGAAGATCAAGGTGGTTTCCACGGAGCTCGCCGCGATGGAGAAAGCGCTCAACGGGCAGGCGCGTACTGAAGCCAAGGCCATCGATGCGTTCGCCTATTCGGTTGTGCAGGATATGAAGATCGCCGGCCTCAAGCCCGCTTCGTTCGCCCGTGCGGCCAACCGTGCCGCCCGAAACGCGCGCAAGGCGTGGGCGAAGGGCGCCGTGGCGGAGGCCATCCAGTTCAAGCGTCAGGAGCTCTACCAGGCGGCGCTGGCCAAGCACGCACGGCAGTCTCTCATGCGCATCGCGAAGTCGGTTCGCGGCTTCAAGAAGTTCAAGGTTGCGACGCATCGCGCCATGGATACGCGCGTTCTCGAAGTGCTCCAGCGCGCGCTCGTGAACATGGGATTCGTGGACGCGAAGGACGTGCACGTCAACGATCCGGACGCCTCCTTCTATGATAAGGTGAAGGAGCTCGAGAACGAGCTTGAACATGGGCTCGAAATCACGAGCAACATGACGCGGGCTATCGCGGACCGCGACACCTCTGCGCTTGAGACTGTTGGTGGCATGAACAGCTTCATCGATGCGATCCAGTTGCTGGAGGCTCAAGCTCGTCGAGAGAAGCATATCTCCACCGTCATGGGCAACGAGCTTCTCGAGGACACGCTAGAGCGCGCTGCCAAGGTGGTGCAGGAGACCGCTGTCGCGCACGGCCGCGACGCGAAGAAGTGGCACGAACAGCTCGGCATGTCGAAGCGCTTCGCAGAGATGGTCGAACGCTTCGGCCTCGTGCATGCAAGAGCGGCCAGGCTTGTGGCGACGCTCGAAGGCGGATGGGAAGGACTCCTCGCCAAGCTCTTCATCTACCCCTCCGACAAGTGCGTTACGAAGGAGGAAGAGCTCAAGGCCAAGTACGCCATGAAGCTCGACAAGATCCTCAGGCCTTTGAAGGAGTCTCTGACCGACCTGAAGGCCAAGACGAGCAAAACCTTCAACCACGCGTTCACCACGCAGGAGGTGTTCGTTCTTCTACTCAACTACGGCAATGAAGGCAATCGTCAGCGAGCGCTTGCCACGATGACGTACCACACCGATTACAAGTTCTTTGAGGGTTTGGACAAGAGTGATCCGTCCTACGAAGCGAAGCTCGCCGAAGCTCAGGCGAGAGCCGATCAGCTCATGGCGGCGTTCTTCGCGGAGTACCTGACGGAAGAGCACTACAAGGCGGCGGAGGCCGTCTGGGCGCTTTTCGACGACATCAAGGAGTCGTCCGGCAAGACGTACAGGCGCATCGTCGGGCGCGAGCCCGATTGGGTCGAGGCGTCGGCGGTACGAGTGCTCACGCCTGACGGGCCCCGAGTTCTGACGGGCGGCTACTATCCGATCTCGTATGACCGTGAGGCCAGCCTCCATGGGAAGGAGGTGGGCGAGATCCAGAGCGTGGAAGACCTGAAGCCCCTGATGGGCGCAGGCGGTGTCGCCGACGGATGGTCGAAGTCGCGTGCCAAGCACTTCGACAAGCCGCTCGTCATGACAAGTCGCGCGATGTTCGAAGGGTTGGATGAGCAGATTCATTACATCGCGTGGGCTGAGTTCGTCAACAGCGCTCGCAAGCTCCTGAAGAAGGAAGGTGCGTTCGCGCAGGCCGTCCATCAGCACTACGGCGCCCGATACTTCAAGGCGCTCGAGGACTGGGTGAAGGACTGCCGCAACGGGAACCACGGTCAGACTTCGCCTTCGGACATGATCCCTAACGAACTGCGCCGCGGTGTCTCTCTTGCCGGTGTCGGCTTGAATTTCGGTACGGCAGCGCTTCAGCTCGTGGGCTTCACGCAGTCCGTTGCCTACCTCGGGCCTAAGTGGGCCGGAAGAGGCGTGAGTGAATTCATCCGCCTCGGCATTACTGGCGGCGCGTACAAGGCTGTGGCAGGGAAATCCACCATGATGCGCAACCGCATGCGCACCCAGTTCCGAGAACTCACCGAAGTGCAGGCGAAGCTCAACGGCGGGCAGGGGGAGCTGAAGGACAGGATGATGCGTCTTGCGTACATGCCGCTCTCCGTCATGCAGATGGCGGTCGACCTCCCCACTTGGCTTGGCGCGTATGAGAAGGCCTTGGCGGAGCGGAACGGCGAGGAGATGGCGGTCCTGATCGCGGACCGTGCGGTTAAGAACTCCCAGGGGTCCGGTAGCTTGGCGGACTTGTCGGCCATCGAACGCGGGGGCGCTTGGTCGAAGCTCTTCACGGTCTTCTACACGTTCTTCAACACGGCGCTCAACCTTGCCGCCGTGAGCTTCAAGACGGAGAAGGGGTTCAAGCGTGCGGGCACTCTCCTGATGGTGCTCGTCATGCAGCCTGTCATCGAAGGGTTCCTGCGAAGCGCCATCGGTAGCGCACTCGGGGAGGATGATGACGATTGGCTTGAGAAGGCCGTCAAGGCGTCCGGCTCGAACGTGGTCTCCTTCAATCTCGGTCTTCTCGTGGGCGTTCGCGAACTGGCCTATCTCACCACTGACTATGGCTACCGCGGCCCGTCGGGTCTTCGCAAGATTACCGACTTCGGTCGAGCCTACAACGCGACGGTGCACGCCATCGAGAACGGCGAGGTCTCCGAGGCAGACGTGAAGGCGTGGGTGAGCTTCGGCGGAACCATGGCGCCGTATCCGGTCACGCCGATCAACCGCGCGATCTCCGGCGCCAACGCGCTCTACAACGACGAGACCGATAATCCGCTTGCGCTTCTCACCGGGCACTCCAAGTAGTGGGTGCATGAGAGAAAAGGCGTGTGACAAAGTACAGGCATTGCGAGGATTTTTGCCATGTCAGTACAAAACATCACACGCCGAGCAGGGCCGTACGTGGGCACCGGGCTCGTCTCCGCGTACACCTTCGCGTTCAAGGTCTTCCGACCAGAAGACGTGAAGGTGGTTCGGTCCGAGTCCGCTGATGCCAGCGCGCAGGATGAGGCACTTAAGTTCGGCACCGACTACACTGTCAAGCTCAATGCCAACCAGGACGAGAAGGCGGGCGGCACCGTCACGCTTGTCTCCCCGTTGGAGGAGGGCTTGCGTCTGTCCATCTTGTCGGCGATTACGCCCGATCAGCAGATGGTGCTCACCAACCACGACGGCTTCCTTCCAACGACGCTCAACGACTCTGCGGACAAAGCGATCGCGCTCATCCAGGAGTTGAAGGAGGAGGTCGGTCGTTCTTTGCGTGTGCCTGCTTCTGCGGACAAGACGCCCGAGGACCTGACCGAAGAGCTCCTCTCCGCTCAGGCCGACGCCCGTAAGTTCGCCGACGCGGCCGAGAAGTCTGCCGAAGAGGCGAAGAAGTCCGAGGAGCAGACGAAGGCCTACGCCGAAGCCGCGACCGTCATCGTGCCGTTCAAGGACGAGATCAAGACCGTGGCGGACAACATCGAGACGGTCAAGACCGTTGGGCAGAACGTCGAGTCCGTCAAGTCGGTGGCGTCCATCAAGGACGAGACCGTTGCAGTGGCAGGAGCACTTGACGACATCGGTACGGCGGCTGCGCCCGAGAATCTGGCGGCCTATAAGACCGTCGCCACGATCAAGGATCAGGTCGTCACCGACGCGGAGATCTCCACCGAGATCGTAACGGTTGCCAACATGAAGGATCACGTCGTCACCGTCTCGACGAACATCGATGACGTGAAGGATGTGTCCGCCAACATGGACAAGATCGGCGCTGTCGCGGGCGATTTGACAGGCGGCAAGTGTACGCCTGCAAAATTCTCTGCCGGTCGTCTGACGGATGAGCCTGCGCAGGACTGCACTGCCGAGGGCGGCAACATCAAGACTGTGGCGGACCACATCGTTGCGGTTGACAAGGTGGCGGGCGCTGTCGATGACGGCACGCTGGAGAAGGCTGCAAACTCTGCGGAGGCGAGCGCAGAGAATGCTCGTCGTGCGGAGGCCGCGCAGGCAGGAGCAGAGTCTGCCAACGCGTCCGCGCAGTCCGCGAAGACCAGTGCGGCGGGCTCTGCGACATCCGCGGGTTCGTGCGCCACGCTAGCAAAGAAGTGGGCTACGCAGATGGGCACGCCCGTCGAAGGCGACCTCTACAGCTCCAAGCACTACGCTGAGATCGCGTCTGGTGCGGCGGGATCGTCGTCTGAAACGCTTGAGGCGGTAAAGCTAGCGGGGCAGGCTGCTCTTGCATCCATTACGCAGGAGGGCGGCACGCAGGTCGCCGCCGTCACGGCTGAAGGCCAGAAGCAGGTCAAGGCTGTGGAGACTGCTGGCTCTACGCAAGTCGGTGCCGTCAACGCAGCAGGTGCGGCTCAGGTCAAGGCGGTCGAGACGGCAGGCTCCGCCCAGACGGCCAACGCAAAGGCGCAGGCTGATGCCGCAGCCAAGTCGGCTACCGCCGCATCGAGTGCACAGAAAGCGGCAGAGACTGCGAAGGCGGGAGCCGATACGGCCAAGAGCGGTGCGGAGTCAGCAAAGACTGCGGCCGTGACGGCGCAGGGCAAGGCCGAGACTGCGGCCAACACGGCGACGTCCAAGGCGACGGAGGCAGGCACCAAGGCGAGCGAAGCGGCGAAGTCCGCGCAGGCGGCAGCAGAGTCTGCAAAGACGGCGGCCTACGCCATGCGCCTGACGTCCGTCAACATGAGCGCGAGCGGCACAGCGGCGATCACTTCTCTCACACCCCAGACGAACATCAAGGTGGGCGACACGGTCATCGACCCCGACGGCGAGGTCTTCTCGATCACGGCAATCGCGGGTAGCACCTTCACCGTGGGCGCGAAGCTCGCCAGCATCAAGGGAGCGAAGGGCGATCAAGGTGATGTCGGCCCCAAGGGTGAGACGGGCGCGCCGCTTTCTATCAAGGGGAGCTTCCCGACGCTCGACGAGCTTCAGGAGCAACACCCCGCTGGTCAGCTCGGCGACGCCTACATGGTCGGCACGCACCTCTACTCGTGGAATGGCTCGGCATGGCAGGACGTCGGCGACATCAAGGGGCCGAAGGGGGACCCGGGCACCCCAGGTACGCCTGGGGCTCCAGGCGCCGACGGCAAGGACGGTGCGGCTGGCGCATCGGCGAGCATCACGGGAGCTACCGCCACGGTTGACGCCAATGTCGGTACGCCTTCCGTACTAGTCACCTCTGGCGGCACGGCGCTTGCAAGAACGTTTGCTTTTGAGTTCAAGAACTTGAAGGGGCAAAAGGGGGACACGGGCGATCCAGGAGCCAACGGAGCTGATGGCGCCAACGCCACTATCACTGGTGCAACGGCTACGGTTGACGCCACAACGGGCACGCCTAAGGTGACAGTGACGGTGGGCGGGACCGCTCAGGCAAGGACATTCGCCTTCGCTTTCACGGGTCTAAAGGGCGCGACGGGCCCCGCAGGCACGACGACGTGGGCGGGCCTCACTGGCAAGCCTGCCTACTTCACTGGCAAGGGCATTTCTATGGGGAGGTTGCCGTAATGGCTTACTCAGCATTTGGGATCAACTACGACACGGCGGCGAAGATCTCTGCCTATGGCGGCGACGCGGAAACGCCGGCCCAACCGATTTGGGCGGAGGACACGCATCAGCTGTGGATTGTCCACGGCACGGGTGGAAAGTATCGTGTCGCCATGGCGTCTGAGCTCGCAAGCTACCTGACGACGGCCAATGCCGCGGGCACGTACTTGGCCAAGGCGGATGCGGCGAAGACCTACCTTGGCATCAACGCCAAGGCAACGAGTGCGGCAAAGGCCGACTCTGCTACTACGGCGAATTCGGCGAGTGCAGTGCCTTGGACCGGAGTCAGCGGGAAACCTCAGCTCATCCCCGGCACTGGTGACGCGGGAACGATCACGACGACTGAGACCGTCGTCGCGGCAACCACCGTGTCAGACACATCGGCGCGATCTATGAGCCTTGCCAGTGGCGGCACGCTCACGGTCAATAACGGCTCCAACACTAAAGCGTGGATCACCGTCGTGGCGTTGGCGGGGTCCGCAACGATCACTCTTGGCAGCTCTTGGTCGTGGAGCGGTTCTGCTCCGACGCTTGCCAAGGGGCTTGTGACGCTTGCATGGTACGGGACTTTTGGCGTCGCCACTTTCACCAAATTCGGGAGCTAACCGATGATCAAGACATGGACGTACAACGGCGTTACTTACCAGTCTGAATGGCAGGTGCGTCAGGACATTTTCAACAGGGACCATGTGTCCTTTGGCGAAGCGCCAGACGAAGGCAAGATCGCGTTTTGGGCGCAGTATGGCGTGACCTACTCTGAAAGAGAGCTGACGCCTGAAGAACAGGAAGCGCAGGAGCTTGCCATCGCCAAGCGTGAACGTGCAGCCAAGGTGGCAGCGATCAAGGTGGAAGTCGACGGCATGACCTTCGACGGCGATGAGCAGGCACAGTCCCGTATGGCGCGAGCGATCACAGCAGCGGAGACGGCAGGACTTGAGTCGACTGTCTGGGTGCTCGCTGACAACACGGTTGCAACTGTCACGAAGGCGCAGCTCCAGCAGGCACTCTCCAAGGCGATGCTCGCCATGGCGGAACTTTGGACTGCTCCATATTCGGAGGCTAAGGTATGAGACATCCTGACGGAGTCCAGATTGCCGTGGCGCTCGACCAGTTGGTCAACACGCTTCTCGGTGGTTGGGCTGACGAGACGCTGAGCGCAAGGGCTTGGCGTCACAAGCTCGATGGGTCGAGGTCATGGCCTGCGTGGATCATCGACCACTTGTTCTTTTGGCAAAAGGATCACTGCAAGACTGCATGGGAGAGCGAGCTGAGCCGCGCTCACCTGCCGCCGTCTTTGAGAGGAGGGAAGGGATGCTGAATAAAGAATTGCTTATGGGGGCTAAGCAAGGTCAGAGAAAGGTGCAACTTACTATTGGGGTCTTTACCTTGCCTACCGGGAAGGTTTACGGTTACAACCGCGCGGATAATGTGGGTTCACTAGACGCACTACCATGGTGGAGCTCGGAGCTAGAGGCTATGAATTTCCTAGCGTATTATAATATGTTCAAAAAAACATCTTTCAAAGCGCCTGATGGGGTTACAGTCTTTGTTGAAGGCTATCCGCAATCCATTTCCAGTGATAGCTGGCTGAATGGTGATCTCTATTCTATGGATGGCGAGATCGGCGGCATCCGTTATCTAACCTTCGCCCCCCCCCCCTACCGGATATCTATAAGAAAGTCAAGCAGGTATTTACCCGCTCTCGAAAGGAGGGCGTGGTAAATGCTTGGGAAGGAAATGCTTATCGTGTCGGATACACAAGAAAAGGTAAATATCACCAACGACACGAAGTACACTGTACGGGTGACCCACGCTGGAAATCTTCTCTCGACTTTAATAGCCGACGAGGGAAAGGAGGTCAGTGTACCTATAGGGGTTGTGGTATCTCTATCTTTCCCCGATTGGGATGGAGGCTCACCAGAGCCTGTCATCTCGGGCACATCGAAAAATATATTACTCATTGGCTCTACAGATTTCCAAGTAAAGCACCCAATGGCGGGCTCATACGTAGAGATCACCTCAATTTGGGGGTAACTTCGCAACTGGAGGTGCCCTATGCTGCATAAGGCCCTCCTTTCTTCTCCGAAAGAATTCCGCGTCTCCATCGGAACTCAGACGCACTGCACTGTCAGTGTGAACAAGTCAAGCGCAATGCCTGGTGATCTAGTCACGGTTACCGTGCGATCAAACACTGGCTACGGCAACGTAAAGGTAGGCGTTTCTCCGAGCGTTGAAGTGACGAAGGTCAGTGAGACCACGTTCACGTTTGTCATGCCTTTCACTGATGTGGCCGTGAGTGCTTCTGCCAGTGCGCTGGACTTCCGCATCAACGTGTCGAAGACCGGCCAAGGCACTGTTACGGTCACGTCACTGGCGAAGTATGGGGAAGTTGTCACGGTAACTGCATCCCCATCAAAGGGATATGAGCTTAGCTCGGTTACAGCCAGTGGGGTTACTTTGTCGGGGAGCGGAAACACGCGAACGTTCACCATGCCTGCGAAAGATGTGTCACTATCAGTAGTATTCACCTTTGTTGCACACTGCGTAATTACGGTACAAGATTATGGGCGTGGTGAGTTTGGTTGGCACGAAAAGCCAACAATGATCAATCGTATTCCGATTTTCAATACAAGAAACGGTTCCGCTGAGCTGACGAATGTAACTTGGGGTAACGTCTCACCGTACGGTAACGGAGCGATACGTGTATGGTGTGGTGGTTCGATGCAACTTGCGATTGCAAACCCTGCTACATTTACTTTTGACAACGGAGTGGTTATCACTTTAGAGGATGACACGTTTGGGAATGGCGGAAATTCCAGTGAAGTAAGCAAGCTACCGAAGCAAGCTGGCGTAAAGATCGGAATCAACTTTGACCCAGCCCCTACTAGGTATTCCGACCCCGGCCAAAAGTCTTAAACAAATCTGCTTGCCCCATCTCTCAGAGATGGGGTTTTTGAAGAGCTTCCCTAACTTGTGAACTACGCTAATAACATTAACTCTTGTGACATGTTTTTCTCGGGCGATTGAATCAACGTCGATAATTTCCACCAGTCGCCCGTTGGCTGCCATGGATGCAATATGCAAGTCAACCGCAGACGCGGCGGTGGCCGCGACTCCACACATCAATCCGACCAAAATCTTTTTCATTTTCGTCCTACTTTAACTTTGCGTAGCGCCTACAGGCAATTTCTGTGAACGCATGGAAATCCTGATGGGGCATCGGCTTCTCCCATCCACGCTCCGGATCAAACTCGAGAACCACATCGCCCTCGCCGAAGTAGCCGCTAAACGCGGTCACCTTCATCGACCTCATCATGAAGTCGGAACAGCGAACCTGGTTATATGTCAACAACGTTCGAACGTTTGGGGTTAGCTCTTTGCCTTTTGCCGAGATCATCATTGTGTAGAAGTGGGGCGATTGCTTGAACGTAACTTCGTCAAAGGCATAGAGCGTCACCGACTCTTTGTTGGAGAATTTGTAGTAGCCCTTCCACAACATTCCCCACATTACCTTTTCGACGATGCACCCCGCACCTTCAATGCAGGAAGTGGCCCGCATCTTAAAGCCGTTCACGTCCACGGCCCCCGTTGCCAACGCGGGCATGGCCGCCAACGCGCCGCACAACAACCCGACCAATATCTTTTTCATCCCTACCTCCCGTAACAAAACATTTCCTGAGATCATACCCTTGACCTCCCTCTCCGTGCAAGCTACACTATGTATGAACAAGCGTATGAGAGGTGCGTGATTTCTTATGAAATCCCTGACTCTTAGAGAAGTCTGACCGCCTGGAAGGCGGCCGAGATTGCCGGTCGTCCCGCCCCTCTTGAATTCCATCCCGCCTTTCCCGAAACGGGCGTCAGACTCGATCCGCTCGGCGCATGGACGCGTCCCACGGAACTTGCCACCCGCATTGCGGCCGTCATGCCGCCTGACAGCGGGGCCTTCGGCAACTTCGCCTGGATGGCCGTCAACGTGGCCGTCGAAGGACTCTTCTACGTGACCGAAAGGCCGAGTCTTCTGGGGCTGCGCCGTCTTCTCGAAGGCGGCATCGATCCGCTTCTCAAGAAGGCTCTGGCCCGATCCTTCCGGGACGCAGGCATCGACGACTGGGAGGAACAGGTCGAGCGCATGGACAAGCGCAACATCTGTCCGCCCGCCGCCAATGCGAGCATCGAGCTCACAGCAGCCGTTGCCCTCTGGGAGGAGACCGTCGGGAAGAAGGACGAAGGGGACGCCAACGCCGTCGTGGGCGGCCTCATCGCCGTCTTTCGTCACAACCGTGAGCACTACGCGAAGATCACGGCCTCGCTCCAGCCCGTTCTCTCGATGCTCACGGGCGGCACGCTCGCCAAGAGCTTCTCGCCCGATCCGTTCGATCCCGACGACGAGCGTCCGATCGTGACGGTGGAGAGGGTTGTTGAAGGCGGCGACATTCTCTATCTCGGTCTTGACGCGCTTCCCGATTCGACCGTCGCAGGCGCGCTCGGCTCCATCATCCTCGCCGACCTCACGGCCTATGCCGGCAAGCGATACAACCGAGGCGAATCGGGTACCGACGTGAAGTCCGTCTCGCTCTTTGTGGACGAGACCGCCAACGTCATCAACGGTCCCATGATCGAGCTCCTCAACAAGGGTCTGGAAGCCGGCATTCGCGTCACCGCAGCCATGCAGACCGTAAGTGACCTTGCCGCAAGACTCGGGAGCGACAGCCGCGCCCGCATGGCGCTCGGCAACTTCAACAACCTGATTGCGTTGAGAAGCAAGGACCGCCTCACGCAGGAATTCATCTGCGAAACGTTCGGGAAGACCACCGTCTGGTCGACATCTGCCTCGCTCTCCTCATCGGCCGACGGCTCTCCCGTCCCGGACTTCCGTGCCTCCGTCACGCGCAGCATTCAGGGGCGGCGTGACGAAGTCGTCCCGCCCGACGTCCTTGGCCGACTGCCCAACACCGAGTTCTTCGCAAGCGTCTCGGGCGGCAGGCTCTACAAGGGGAGGATTCCGATCCTTCTCTCCGACGACTGACCGCGCCCATTCAAATCAGATTGGAACAAAAATATGAAGTACATGCTGACCGCGACAGCGCTCGTTCTCATCCTCATGGTGATGTGGCTGCCCGCCAGAACCCCGCCCGAGATCTTCGAGGAGACGGCCTTGAGAGAGGCGCTGATGCTGAGGACAGGCGAGGGGATTCCCATGCCCGAGACGGCCGCGAACCTGGCGGTTGAATATCTTGACGGGCTCGTCTGGATATCCGGCGTCCCCGACCGCTACACGCTTCGACCCTACGGCGGTGCCCCGATGACGAAGGACGAGTTTGCCGAGATCGGCAGGGCTGCCGAGCGCACCGCCCAGACCGAGTGGCTGCGTGCCATGAAGAGCCTTTTCGTGATGGCGACCCAGCGCCTTGCCGTCATGACCGCAGGTACCATCGCACTCATGCCCTTCATCCTCGCGCTTCTCGTCGACGGTTTCGTTCGTCGCCGCATCCGCGAAGCCGAGTACCACGCACCGAGCCCAACCTGGTGGACCGCCTCCCTCTCCCTGCAGCTCCTTGCGGTCTGCCTCGGGATGGTGGTCATCATGCATCCCAACTATCCGCCTCAGTGGCTTTCCGTCTTTCCCGTTGCGTTCGCCCTGGCCGCTCGCATGACGGCAGCGACCTGGCACAGGTTCATTTGAGATTTCCCTTGGAATTCCCCGTCCAATGAGATGTCTCAACATTGGGCGGGATTTCCTTTTCTGAAAACTCGGCCTCAGGCCTCCTGCTTATTCACGCCTCCATCGGCGAAGGCCTGCAGCGTGCTCGTCACGGCCGTCTTTTCTTCATTCGTCAGCACGTCCGTTCCAAAGAGATGGTGGAAGAAGAGGGCGTCGTAGGCGAGGGTGTATACCAGAGCCCTCTCGGAGCCGCAGGCCTCCTGCTTGACGCGGTCGAAGTAGCGCCTGTACCAGTCGCGCACAGGCTCCATGAACTTCCTGTTCTCTCTTGACGCCATGGCGAGCGCAACGAGCGGCGAAGAGCCGCTGTCGATTTCTCCCGACGTGAAGCCCTTGTACCACTCGGCATAACCGTACGCCACGTGGTGTGGGAGGACGCCCGTGGAAATAATCCACGGGCTTCTACCCGATTATGGAAAATTCTCGAAACAAAATACCCGGGAGGCCACGACATCAATAGTGGAAAGCACTGTGGCGCAGGCTGACCGGTCGGGCAGAATGAACATAAGGACAGGGAAAAGCCGGACACCTCGATTCGCGACGGCGTGAACAAATCATGCATCACGACACGCGCGAGGCGCACCGCCCGTCCGTTTTCCTTCCAACCATCGTCGGCGCAGCCCTTTGGCAACTGCGCTGGCCCTTGACTCGAGGTTGCAACATGCTCTTGACGGACAATGACCGAAACGCTCTCGAAGCCTGCGATGAGAACGGCGTCACGAATGTAGGACGCATCTTCGCCTTGCTCGACAACTTCGTGGAAGAGGGTGTCCAGCAGGGCCGATTCTCACGCGAAGACGCCGATGCCGATCTGGAAATCGCGCTCTGGCGCTCGTTCGCGCTTCTGCAGTGCGACGACTACGTTTCATATGCACAGGCGGTCGAAGTGCTCCAAAAGGCCGAAGCTGCGGCCGCCGGGAGCGGTGTCTGGCATTATCGCCTCGCCGCCGCGCTGACGCACGTCGGTCGACTTCAGGAAGCCTTCGACATTGCCCGTCGGGGCGTCGAAGCCGAACCCGGCTATCCCTGGGGATGGCTCCATTATGCAAAGCTTCTGGCACACTTCGGGGAGACCGAAGCAGCACTGGGCGCCGTTCAGAGAGGCCTTGAGCTCGTGCCGGGTGACGCGGAATTCCTGACGCTCGAAAAGGAGATCCGGGACGGTGCGACGCTTCCGGAAATGCTCTTTCACTACATTCGCCCGGAACATGACGAAGACCTTCAGAGCAACCGCATGGATCTCAAAGAGGTGATGGAAAAGCACCAGGCGCTCCTGTGCGTGCTCAAGGATCCGGAAGGCTTCGAGGCGGCCTGCGCGGCGTTCGAATTTGACGAAATGAAGCCCGACGAGGAGTTGCCCTATCTTTTGTCGGCCCGCATGCCGGTCGAAGGCGTCCGCGTCCCTGTGACTCTGCGCATGAACGAGGCCGGACTCTCGCACATGTCGCCGGTCTGGATCCGACATGCCCGCAGCGCCATTGCCGACACGATGAACAAGCAGGATTTGAAGGCGGGCGACATCGTCAACGTCGCTTTCGACCTTGATCGCAGCATTCATCTCATCTTCATGCCCGATCCTGCGACCGGAGAGTCACGCGAGCACCACTTCAAGCTCAATCCGGCCGTTAGCGGCCTCGGGGATCGGGAGGCGCCCGAACGCTCCGAGGATCTCCCTCCCGACGTGGTCAAAATGCTCGAGATCGTCGCCGACCTCGACGAGAAAGAGGACTATCGCGGCATCATTCGACTGCTCGAAGCCGAGCCCGACGGCGAACGCCATCCGGCGCTCACCTTTGAGCTGGCACGCGCCTGCAACAATGAAGCCGAATTCGGCGGACCCGAACTTCTTCGTGCGATCCGGCTCCTTGAGTCCGTCCGTGACAGCTACGAAGACACGCACAAGTGGCAGTTCCGCATGGGCTATGCACTCTTTTACCTCGAACGCGAGGAGGAGGCGCTGCCCTGTTTCGAGCGTGCAGAAGCGCTGCAGAAAGGCGATCAGGATTCACTAGAATTCATGCGTCTGTGCCGTTTTCAGATGGCCTTTCCTCGTTTCGCGAAACCGCTGCGGGAGCGTATCAACGAATTCTGGGACGGCATGGCGCAGAAGACGCCCGGGCTGCTGAAGCGTCTGGCCGATCCTGACGAATGCCAGGATGCGCAGCTCGAGATCACCGAGGACCTTCAGAAGGTCGTCCCGGGAGCTCTGGCTTACGTCGGAGCCATTGCCGGCCCGGTGGATCTCAACCTCTCGGCCGACGGCGACTGGCTGAGGACCTATCTTCTGCGGGCACTCATCCGACGGATGCCCGAAGAGCTGAGGTCCGACTGGCGCTTGACGCTCGGACGCCGCAGAGGGTCGATCCCGCTGCGGTTCGACATCAACGGCAGGGAGCTCCATGCCGGCAACGTCTATCTCTGGGAAGAAAAGCCGGAGGACGGGGGTGCAGACCGGTTGATCGCCTACCACGAAGCCTTCGAAACTCTCGAGGAGCCCGACTATGCCGAAGCCTTTTCGTGCGTGCAGGCGCTCCTTGACAATGCCGTGGGCGAAGCGGTGCGGATGAAGTATTACTACGATCTTCGACTCACGCGCAAGCCTGAATCAGGCGTCGGCTTCTCGGTGCAGGAATTCCAGAGCTACCTGCGCGAAACCGATCCGATGAAGCTCGTCACGACGATGGATGACTATCTCGACGAGTCGAATGAATTCGACTGGGACGGATCCGAAGAAAAGGACTGCGATTACCTGCTCGATGCCGTGCATGCCGAGCTGTCCTGTCCGGCACTTGTCCTCGCCTACTTCAACAACGCCCCCGATCTCATGCGCATGCTCGCGCAGTCGGGCGCAACGGCGGGCACCCTTTACCTAAACACCCGCGATCGGTCGCCCGAAGGTCGAAGGGTGGTTCGAGATTCGCTCAGAACCGAGCTGCAGGCAAAGGTGCCAGAAGCTTATGAGAGTGTCGGCATCGTCGACGGCAGGCGGTATGCCTATGACGTGTTACTTGCCTGGGATCTCCCCGCAGTGCTCGAGGCTGCGCGGGAATTTGCAGAAGGACGCGACGACGTGCTCGAGATCGGGTTCCACTCCCTCTGGCGCGAAGCAGGCGGCCTTTCGATCCGGAAGCCCGACGAGGACTGACAGCGCAGGCCGTGCCGAAATGCGGCCTGGCAGGTCGCACCTGCGGTATTGCGGTATGGGCATCTGGCTCCCCTCAGCAGGATGGTTCAGAGGTGCCTGCCGCGTGAATGGACGGCGGCGTCAGCCGAGCAAGTGCCCAAGCACCGCCGCTGTAGCCACGCAGGCTGCGACCGTCCAAGCGAGGCCGTACTTTCTCGAGACGAGAATGGCGACCGCCAGTGCGCAGAGGTGCGCAGGGTTGGTAGTGAAGAAGAAAGGTGCTGCGATGGAGACCATCACGCATCCGGGCGCTGCCTCAAGGAGCGCCTGAGTTCTGACGGAGAACCTGCGGTTCTTGAGGAAAAGCCAGCCGAGAAGCCTCGTCGAGTACGTCATGACGAGCATGGCGAGAATCGTGAGGAACTCCGCGAGGTTCATGCCGAAGGCAAGTTCCCGCGTCATAAATTCAGGATTGAAGAGGGACTCGATCATTTGACGCCCTCCTTTTCCTCACCCGCCTTGTGACCTTCGACACGATCTCTACCGGTCGTGAACCAGACGGCTGCAAGACCGAGAAGGGAGCCTGCAGCGACGGCCACGGGGGTCGAGAACATCAGACTCATGAGGCCCGCAGCGACGAAGCTCACGATCCACGGCAGGCACTTCTTCGCGCCCGGCCACATCCCGGAAAGGATCGCGATGAAGATCGCGGGGAAGGCCATGGCAAAGCCCCAGACCTCGAGGTCGCCGAGATCGTTGCCGATCCATGCACCGGCGGCGGCCGAGCCCCACCAGGAGGTCCAGAGGGCAATGGCGCAGCCGACATAGAAGGGAAGCGAGAAGGCATCGTCGTTCGACTTCCCGAGCCTCTTCATGCGCGTGACGTCCTGCATGGCCAGCGCCCAGGCCTCGTCACACATGAAGAAAAGCACGAAGAGCGATTCGCGCGTCGTGAGCTTGCCCATGTAAAGCGTGAGCGAAGCGGAGAGCATGATGTGACGCGAGTTGATGAGCCAGGTCGTGACCATGATCATCAGCACGGGCGGAATCGTGCTCCACAGCGCCACGGCTGCGAATTCGGAGCCGCCCGCATAGTTCGCGGCGCACATCAAGCCCGAGGTGAAGGGCGAGAGCCCGGCATGTGCCCCCGTAGCGCCGAGAATGAGGCCGACCGGAACGAAGCCCGTCATGACGGGCACGGCGGCACGAAGGCCCCTGAGGACCTCCTGAGCCGTGTCGGGTTGTGAAACGAGAGCTTGGTCTGACATCTTCAGATCAGAAGAGAGCCTGTCGTTACAGCGTGCCGAACCACGTGATGACGACGGCGTTGATCAGGTCGATGAGGAATGCGCCCACGACCGAGACGATGAGCCAGGCGCGCGGGGACGAGCCGTACTTTTCGCTGATGGCCTGCATGTTGGCAAGACCGTTGGCCGTAGCACCCATGGAGAAGCCGATGCCGCCCACGGAGAGCATGACGGCGTCGTAGGAGCGGCCGAAGGCCGTGAAGAGCACCGTCCAGGCGTAGATGAGCATCAGGATCGTCTGGCAGGCGAGGATCACGACGAGCGGAAGCGCGAGGTGCACGAGTTCGTGGAGCTTCAGGTTGTTGATGGCCATCGTGACGAAGAGGACGAGCGTGATGTCGGCCACTGCGTTGAGGCCCTTGCCTTCGACCTTGTACATCCCCGAGAAGTCGCCGACGTTGCGGATGACGGTGGCGACGATCATGGCACCGATGTAGGCGGGAAGCGTGATGTAGTGGCCGAGGTAGTTCGAGACGATAGTGCCGAGGCCCATGGCGAGCGCCGTGACGGAGACCGCCCGCATGATCTCATTCGTGAAGCTTGGCTTCTCGGATGCGTGCTGTTCCGTAATGTCGGTGTCCATGTCGTCGGGGAGGTGCAGCTCGGGTTCAGGCTGCTGGACTTCGTCGGGCGTCTTCACCTTGTAGCGGCGGATGCACCATTCGCCGAACGGGCCGCCGATGAGAAGGGCGGCGACCATGCCGAAGGTGGCGGCGGTGACGGCAACGGCGGTGCCGCCCGTGATGCCGTAGGTTTCCTCAAAATAGGGACCGAAGGCAGCGGCGGTGCCGAGGCCGCCCATCATGGAGACGGAGCCCGCGAGAATGCCGTAGTGCTTGTCAAAGCCCATGGCTTCCGCTATGGCCATGCCCATGCCGTTCTGGAGAAACACAAGTACCGTCACCGCGAGGAGGAAGCCGAGAAGGAGCCTGCCGCCGTCCTTGACGACGCGAAGGCTGGCCATCAGGCCGATGGTCGTGAAGAAGCCGAGCATGAGCACGGTCTGCAGCGTCGAGTCGATCTGAACCTTGACAATGTTGAAGTACTCGAGGAAGGAGACGACGATGGCAAAGGACATGCCGCCCACCACGGGACTCGGGATGGAATAGCGTGAAAGCACGCCGACCTTTCCCTTGAGCCAGACGCCAAAATAATAGGTGCATACTGCGAGCGCGACGGCCTGCACCTTGTCCACTGCGATGACCGGCACCGTTCCTGCTATATCTGTCATGTTTCCTTCTCTTTTTGTTGGTTGTTGTGAACGCCTGATTTTCAGGCAGACTGATGAAAAGTCTAGCAGTGCGGGAAAGCGGCTCAAGGTGCCTTCCCTAAGGCATTCGCCCAAGGGGAGTCGACATTTCTCAATCAAAGGCCAAACCCTGCAGGGTTTATCCTGACTCGGGCTCAAGGTCCGCACCAGGTCCCTTAAAATCGAACAACTGCCGTGGAAGTCGTCCGCGGAATCACAAACGTTCAACCGCTGCCGGAGTCTAAGAAATGGCACAAACCTCACGAAAGCACGCCCTGATCATCGTCGACCTGCAGAAGGATTTTCTGCCCGGGGGCGCGCTGGCGGTACCCGGCGGCGACAAGATCGTGCCCGTCATCCGTGAAGTGCTCGAAAAGAATTCCTGGGACTGCATCGTCATGACCCAGGACTGGCATCCTGCGGGTCACGTCTCCTTTGCCCGGAACCATGAAGGCAGGCACGTGCTCGACGTCATTGAACTTCCATACGGCATGCAGATGCTCTGGCCCGTTCACTGCGTTGAAGGCACCGACGGTGCTGCCATCGAGGGCGTCGACACGATGAAGGCCGACCTCGTCCTTAGAAAGGGCAGGGAACTCAACATCGACAGCTACTCCGCCTTCTGTGCGGCCGACAACGAGACGAAGACGGGGCTGGCGGGGTGTCTGCGCGAGCGCGGCATCACTGACGTCTGGGTGTGCGGCCTTGCACTTGACTACTGCGTCTCGTTCACCGCAATCGATGCAGCTCGCGAAGGGTTCGACACCCATGTCATCACCGACGCCTCCGCCGCGATCGACGCCAACGGCAGCCTTGAGAAGGCCGAAGCCGCCTGGCGACTTGCCTGCATCGACGTGTGCAGGGCCGAGGATGTGCTCGAGCCCGAGTACTGACGCAAATACAACCCATCAATCTTTAAAGGCCGCCCCTGTCTCACGACTCGGACGGCCTTTTTCTTTGCTGGCGACGGGCGGTGTCGGGTTTGGCCCCGCGAGTACGCATCCAATTCGGAGAACGGAGGGCGGGAAAGGGGGCGTCAGAGGGGGCCAGCTGAACGAAATCCTCGTTTCGGAAAGGCCCTCGCTTGCGCATGAGGCTCCGACTCGGAGTCTCAGCACAGGGTCAAAAGACATATCTCACGCCTCAGCGGTTGGGAAGGTGTTGCGTGCCGTCCGAAGCAGGAACCTACCGCGGTCTGCGATGCGCATTCGTTGCCGCCCACTGCATCGCCCATTTTTTGCTACCCGATCCTCAACCCCATCCGATCATCTTGATCACACGAGTCGACACGAGAGCGACTGACATCATGGTCATGACTGGGAAGCGTTCCGGGTTGGACTCCGCCGTTCGTGCGGGCTGTCCGAACGGCGGCATCTCCGACAAGCCCCGTTCGCTAGTCCGCTATCTGGTTGCCAATGGCGGAGACACAATGCACAACATGGACGCTTCAAACTACGACCACGACCTGCAGTACCAATTCGGCATGTCTTAAGAAGTCGGTTATGGCTCTGATCTGCAAGCCGCAAACGAACATAGGACGTATCTAACGCATACGCAGATCGATCGAAATATTCACTTTAAGTGGAAACACTAGTGTCGTAATAAAACGACTGCGTGTTTACCCTTGAAATGGATATTCTCTAAATGGTTGATGTCTGGCTTTCAGGCAATTGATTTGTGTTGATCCTTGTCATCGTCTTTGCCAGGTTCCATTGAAAACGGCTGGGGGACTAGCGCAAAGAAGTGGACACTTGAATGGTGTCAATAGATGCGCTTCAGAGCAAGGGTAAGCCATGATGTGCTCGAGATGCTTATATTTCGTGAAATTCGTGCAAAAGCCGATTCTGTTGTCTGCATGTGGATAAGCTTCAGGGGTCTCCGTTCGCAGTAGCGGAGATACAGGACCAACCATAGACCCCATACATTTGGAGTTACGCAAAATGAATCGCGTTTTCAAGACCAAGTGGAGTGCTGCCCATCAGCAGTACGTCGTTACGGACGAACATCACGCCACGAAGGGCAAGGCCTCCAAGAGCGCCGTTGCACTTGCCGTCGCCGCCTTTATGATGGCCGCCGGCGCCCAGGCTGCTTATGTTGACCCCGGTTTCAAGGCCACGAGCAGTGCCGCCATCGCCGAAGCTCAGCGTTCCTTCGAAACGGCTGAATACCAGAAGGACTGGGGCCTTGCCGCCATGCACGCGTCGAAGGCCTACGCTCTTGGTTTTAACGGCAAGGGCGTGACCGTCGGCGTCATGGACTCTGGCGCACTCCTGAACATTCATCCTGATCTTATGGGTGATCGTTTCAGCGTGTCCAAGGCTGAAGGCGTTTACGGTTCTATCGGCAACCGTTATCCTCAGGCTGTTGATAAGGATAAAGGAGCAATTGGCAATCCCTTCGACACGAAGACTGAGTTTAACATCGACGGCAACTGGAAGGAAGGCGTCAATGACTCTCACGGCACGCACGTGACGGGTACCGTCGGCGGCAATCGTGACGGCAGCGAATTCCACGGCGTGGCCTGGGGTTCCCACATCATCGTCGGCAACACCGGTGCTACCGACGACAACAACTACGGCCCCTTCCAGGATTCCAAGTATTTCTATACTGCTTGGAACAATCTTGCTGACGCTATCACTGAAGCCAACAAGAAGGCCGGCAATCCGGATCGTGGTGGTGTGATCAACAACTCCTGGGGCACCAACACCCGCGTTGAAGACCAGAAGGACACGGGCCACGACGGCTACAACACCGGCGTTCACCTTAATGTGAACAGCGCTGCTGAAACCGACTACGAGTTCATGCTTTTTGCTAAGCGTTACGGCTTTGACAGCACGGCTGGTTCTGATGTTTCTCCCAACGGCCACGCTGAAACTGGCAGCATCATGGACGACAAGTCCTTTGTTTATTCGGCTTATGCTGCTGTGAAGGGCAAGAACATTGTTCAGATCATGACGACGGGCAACCGCGACATGAAGAACCCGTACTACCGCGCTCTCTACCCGCTCTACAATCCCGATGCTGAAAAGCATTGGATTGCCGTTGCAGGTTTGAAGCAGGGTTCTCAGGCAGGTTCTTACGAACTCGTCAAGAACTTCAACGAAGCCGGTCAGGGCAAGTGGTGGACGGTTGCCGCTCCTGGCAACGCCATTTACTCGAGCACGACGGACGATCACGGCAATCCGGGCTACGCTGCCTGGGGTGGTACTTCCATGGCTGCGCCGCACGTTGCCGGTGCCATGGGCGTCCTGATGTCTCGCTATGACCAGATGAATGCGCTTCAGGTCCGTGACGTCATGTTCACGACGGCCAACCATAAGAATGCCGACGGTACCAACATGGAAGGCTGGACTGACGTTGACGGTACTGTCCGTGGAGATGGTGAAGTTTCCGACCGCATGGGTTGGGGCGTGCCTGACCTCGACAAGGGCATGTACGGTCCTGGCCAGTTCCTCGGCACCTTCGAATACAACATGGCCTCGGCCGATTCTCTTGATGTTTGGTCCAACGACATCTCCAACAAGGCTCTCGATCAGCGCAAGGAGGAAGATGACAAGTGGATGACGGCAACGAATGACGGTAAAGATTTGGCGTATGGCGACATCATCACGGGTAAAGATTTCGTCGTTAAGGACGGCGACGACAACGTGACCGAGGAAGAGCGTACATCTCATGTTGTCGGTGAGACCGAGAAGCAGGTTCTTCTTGCTGCGTATGCTGAACGCGCGAATGCCATCAAGGAAAAGCGTGATAATAATTATGCTGGCTACAAGGGCACGCTTGTCAAGAAGGGGGAAGGCACTCTCATCATGACGGGTAACAACTCCTACGCCGGTACGACGACGGTCGAAGGTGGCACGCTGCTCGCTTTTGCCGAATCCATCGGCACCGACAACACGGTTTCTGTGGGCGCGCAGGGTACCTTTGGCGTTCTCTCGAGCTACAACGACCAGTTCACGAAGAAGGGCCACCTTTACAGCACGGATGCCCAGAAGGGTGAACTCAAGATTGAAATCGCTGAAGGCGGCACGCTTGCCATCGATGCGACTTCCAATGTTGTCGTCGATTCTGTCAATTTCAAGGGCAACAACAAGAGGTTCGCGATCACGCTTGAAGGTGCCGACGCTGGCAAGCTGGTCGAGGCTTGGAACGGTGAAAAGGGCACTCTGACGGGTTCTTTCAAGGCCGAGAATACGAACAATCTTTTTGGCAGCAACGGTCAGGACCTGACCCAGGATGTCGAATCTCAGTACGTCTTCTTCGAACTCGACAAGGCTGAAGGCAAGGGCAACCAGGCTACCGTCTCCATGAAGAAGAAGGATGGCGTCACGTTCGAACAGTTCGCGAGCACCGCCAACGAACAGAAGATCGCTGCAGCCATCGAAGCTTCCGGCAACAAGCTCACGGGTGAAATCCTGTCCGCCAAGACGGAAAATGAAATCCGTGACACGTACCGCGCACTTGACGATGACTTCTACGCCACGGCCCGCAATGCTCTCGTCGTGAACGCCACCGCCGTGTCCCGCACGGTCATGGATCAGGCCCGCGGCATGGGTGAAGGCCGCGCCGCCGAAGTTGACAACGGTCGCGCCCGCATCTGGGCTGCCGGCATCGGTCACTGGGGCGAAGCTGAAGGCACGAAGAGTACGATGGACGTTGACTTCCGCACCGGCTTCCTCGGTGCTGAAGCTCTTGTCCTCGACAACACCAAGGTTGGTGCCTTCTTCGGCTACGGTACGACGGACTACAAGTCCGGCCTCAACAAGATCGACGGTGAAGACAAGCACTTCGGCGTCTACGGTCTGACGGACATCGGCAACGTGACGATGACCTACGGCGTGGCTTACACCGACGAAGATCGTGACACGGTTCGCGTCATGAACACCAATGTCAACCAGCACAGCGAAAACGCCTCTGTCCTTCAGGGCTTCGTTGAAGGTGCGTACAACTTCGACCTGAGCGTTGCGAAGGTCTCCCCGTACGTCGGCTTCACCTGGGCCCGTGTCGAAACGGATGCCGTGGTTGACAACGCCATCGGCCACAGCTTCAAGACCGACGAAATCAAGGACGACATCCAGATCGCCACGCTCGGTGTTCGTACCGCTGTTCCGTTCGCCATGGGCAACATGCCGGTCGCTCTGACGGCTGATCTCGGGTGGTCTCATTACTTCGGTGACACCGAAGGTCTCGTGAACGTCCAGATGGGCGAGGGCGGCAAGTTCGCCGCGATCGAAGGTTCTGAACTCAAGGATCAGGCCAACCTCGGTCTCGGGATCGTCGGTCAGGTCGCGAAGCACGCCACGGTTGGTGTCTCCTACTCCGGTTCCTGGGGCAGCGACATCAACACGCACGGCATCTTCGCCAACGTCCGCTTCAACTTCTAAGCCTTCGGGTTTTGAAGCAGGTGACATCACCTGCGGATGACTGAAAACGGCCTGCAGTTCTTCGGAGCTGCAGGCCGTTGTTTTATTCTGATCAGTCGCTGCGAGGCTCGGCCCTATTGCTTGACGTAGGGGCCTTCACCGTGTCCTGACCTCAATGCCCATCTCAACACAGAGAGTCCAACCGTTCCGCTGAGCGAGAACGACGTTCTAAAAAGGGGAGCAACAGTCAGGTCGACACGATCAGCCACGGAGAGATGTCTGCTCGAGACGCCGTTTGTCCTGCGAAGCCGCCACCAGACTTCAAACTCCCGTCTTGTTGTCGGGGATATGGAGGGCACCCGAGACGACGGCGAAAGAAGGCGGCCTGCGGGATTTTCCGTGCGACAGATGTTGACGCACGAGGTCCTCATAATGAACTCATCAGGAATCGGGAAGAAAGAGAGGGAGTGTCTCGGAAGATAATGTCTGACGAGGATGGAATCAATCGGCGGCAGCTTTCCTCAAGTCAGCCACTGTCCACTGCTTCAGGGAGTAGAGTTTCATCAAGGAGTTCGTGAATGCAGGATTTCAACAAGGAATGTGCGGCCTCGTCCGACAAGGGCAGTGAACCTGTCGTCCTTTGCTCGAAGATGGTGAGGATTGCCGCTGCGTTCCTCAAGGAGACGGATCCGGAAGGCTATGAGATGCTCTGCGAAGGCCTTGCAAAGGCCAATCCCGACTCGATCGCCTTCATCAACGAGCACCTCCTCAAGGGGAGAACTGATGACGCAGAGCAGGCTGATTGGGACCTTCCGTCCCTCATCATCGGGCATAGGCTGGCGGTCGCAGCCGGACGCTGTGCGATCATCGAGCCCGGGGCCGAGGAGAGTCCGCGGGGATGGCGCATCAGAGTGAAGAAGGGGGACAGAGAAAAAGTCACGAAAGTCTGGGACCGGTTCTCTGCCAGCGACATGAAGCATGACATCAAGGTACCGAGCGTTGCGCGTCTGAGCGAAAAGGAGCGGGCGCTGCTCGGATCTTCAGCCGAGCCCGCAACGGTGCGCCTGGAACTCGAGCCGAAGCCCCATCTGGTCCTGAACGTGGTGGGTGCTTTGGCGGAAGATTTGGGTTTGACCCATTGGTCTCCGTCTTTCGGAATCATCAGCATCGTGAACGGGACCGTAAAGACCGTGTGGGTCGATACGGAAATTGAAGAGATTGACGGCGAACTTCATTACGAGCTCAGCATTGAGGCACTCATGAAGATCATGGTGATCGACGATGCCTGGCTCACGACGTCCGTAGTGCCGGGAGCGTGGTATTCCCGGGTCCCGTCTGTCGACGGCACCAGAGTTCCCGTGGCCTGGAGCATGATGGCGCACAACACCGTTGAGGTGCCGATGCCGGCCACGGTCTACTCGGCCCTCAACAGAAGAATTCCGTGGTTCGGCGTTGACGACGCGGTGAGGTGGATCATCCGGATGTTGCGCGAGGGCCAAAGTGTGCCATGCTGACGGCAGGGGCGGTGGAAGTAGGGCGACAACATCCAACCCTGCCGGGCGATTACGGCCGGCGCCATCCATCAGCTGCTGCGCGCCAGGGCAGACGAATCTCCGGTTTCGTCCTTCACGCCGCATGATCTTCGCCGAACCTTTGCGACGCGGCTCCTTGAGTCCGGCGCCGACATCAACACCGTGCGGCAGGCGATGGGACATTCCTCCGTCGTGACGACCCGGCGCTACGACAAGCGTGATGAGCATCTGGTGGAGGAAGCAACGAGGAAGGTGGCGCTTTGAGCGAAGCGGGCGCTCCAAGCTTGACTCTGGCAAAATATCGGCAGCAGGGATCGCTTGCAAACGCCATTCTGAAATCCACCCCACTCTCCGGCAAGGCTCACGAAATTTTCGATGACGAGCCTTCGGCATCGGAAGGGGTCCCCGCAAGGGGTTCAAAAACGACAAAGCCCAGTGCTGGTAACACCGGGCCAAGTCATTGAAAGGAAATTGGGATGGTCACAACATTCATTTCCTTGTTAGGAAGTTTAGCACAGGCAAACTTCGTTTGGAACGGCGACATTGTTCTCAATGTTGCGATGGCCGGCGGAGGCATCGATTGGCTGGGGCTTTTGGGCCTCGCCATCATTATCGGCGTTGCTCAGGCGATTGCTTCCCGCAAGCATTATTAATGCGGCCGATATTTAGTTTACATCAAGCGCACAAATTTTCTTGCGCATACTGGACGTCTTCCGGGAGAAAACATGCTTGCACACGCCATGTTTCCCGTTGGCATCGTTCCATAAATGCGCGAGCGCGCTCAAGATTGTCGTCATGCGTGCCGGCAGCCTGAAGGCGGAGTTCGGTTTTGAGGTTTCGATTCAGGTGCTCATCCGGGTTGAGCGTTGGCGAATAAGCAGGAAGGTAAAAAAGGCTCTATTTCCTTCCCGCGGGCCTCAATCCAACGCTGAACGATACGCGCGTGGTGGATCCGCGCGTTGTCGCAAATAACGAAAAGTTTACGTCCGTTGCCCCCGAGATCAAGGATAAGACGGCGCAAGAATCGAATGAAGCGATAGGCATTGACGGCTTTGCGCTGCGATAGAAAGAAGCTCTTTCCCTGGATGTTGATGGCCGAGATCATGACGGGGGCGCCGTAGTTCGTTCGGGCGTTTTCAATCAATACGGGGGTTTGTCCTCTCGGGGCGTAGCTCCGTACCCAATTCGAGTCCTGCTTTACGGCCGTTTCGTCCTGCCACAAGATCAAAGCGTTTTCAGCCTTTGCTCGCTGCTCAATCTGAGGATATGTCTCCTCAAGCCATTTGCCAACAGCGACAGGATCTTGTTGCAATGCCTAGCGTCATATTCCAACGCTTCATGTAGGCGCTGATCGTACGAATGGCGATTTCCTTGCCGAACTCGCGGCGAATGAGGTCGCGCACGGCCTTGCGCGTCCAGACCGCCCAAGGGAACTTCAGCTGAGACGGGTTGGAATCAATAATCCACGCCATCAACTTCGCTTCCTCTTGTCGGGAGAGGCGTCGCATCTTGTCGCTGGTTTCGGGCTTGGGGCCACGGCTATGTCCTGCGATTGCCGCCTCTTCTCCGTGTTTTTCGAAGGCACGCAACACTTTCCAGACCCACTGGCGAGACATACCAAAGGTTTTGGCAATCTGGGTGCGCTTTATACCTTTCTTATCGGCCTCGATAACGCGTTGGCGGAGGGCTTTCTGGGCTGAAAGTGAAAGCTTTCGGCCATCCAGGGAGTTAGCATCAGTCATCATTGTGGAATGATACCACAATATGTAAACTAAATCAAAGCCGTGTTAATAATAACTCTGAAAAGAAGCTTTTCCAAAGCAAATTACGGGTTCGCACCGATCGGGAAATCGCGGATGGCGAAAAACGGTTCCGTCAAGATATATTCTTCGAACTTGTCCACCGACGTCGTCCGACCGACGCCGGGCCCCATGCGGTCGGCGTGCGACGACGTCTCCACTCATAAGGAGTACAACCATGAAGCGTTCTCTCTTGGCACTCGGTCTGGGTTTGGCCCTGGCCGCTACGGCGCAGGCCGCCGACATTCGTCTCGTCATTCACGGCGGCGCCGGCACGATGGCGCGTGAAGACTTCACGCCCGAACGTGCCGCGAAGTACCACGAAGGCCTCCAACAGGCTCTGCAGGCGGGCTATGCCGTGCTCGAACAGGGCGGTACGGCCGTCGACGCCGTCAAGGCCGCCATCAATCAGATGGAACTCAATCCCAACTTCAACGCCGGCCGCGGCGCGGTCTTCACGAGCGAAGGCAAGAACGAACTCGACTCGTCCATCATGGACGGCAAGACGCTCTCCGCCGGCGCCGTTGCGGGCGTAACCAACGTGAAGCACCCCATCAACTGCGCGGACCTCGTCCGCACCAAGTCGCCGCACGTCATGATGGCGACGAAGGGCGCCGAAGAGTTCTGCGCGAAGAACGGCGCCGAAACCGTCGATCCGAAGTGGTTCTTCACGGACTTCCGCTATCAGCAGCTTCAGAAGGCCAAGGAAAAGGAACAGATCATTCTCGACCACGACGGTGATCATCCCAAGACCGCCAATGCCGAACTCTTCATCGACCCGATGATGTACGACTACAAGTACGGCACGGTCGGCGCCGTGGCGCTCGACAAGGACGGCAACATTGCCGCGGGCACGTCGACGGGCGGCATGACCAACAAGCGCTTCGGCCGCGTGGGCGACTCGCCCATCATCGGGGCCGGCACCTACGCCAACAACGAAACGGTGGCCGTTTCCTGCACGGGTTCGGGCGAAATGTTCATCCGTACGTCCGCTGCCTACAACGTGCATGCCCACTACAAGCTCCTCGGCCAGGACGTTCAGAAGGCCGGTGACGCCGCCATCGCCGAGGTCGGCGCCATCAAGGGCTCGGGCGGCATGATCATTCTCGACGCCAAGGGCAACTTCGCCTTCCCGATGAACTCCGCCGGCATGTACCGCGGCACCATCAGCAAGGACGGCGTTCCGATGACCGCCATCTTCGCCGATGAAGAACTCAAGAACGTCGACGTCAAGAAGCTCCGCGAGTCGAAATAATTCCAACCGTTGAGAAGAGGACGACGCGATGTTCTTTGCGCCGTCCTTCTCCCGCTTTCCTCGGCTTGAGCCGTTGCCGAGGGAATCGTTCGAAAGCCTGCTTTCCCGGCCGCAAGGAACGGAAAGGCAGGCTTTCTTGTCTGACGCCCCGCCAATCAGACCGTCTGCATCGAACAGTTTGAACCGTTCCGGGACGATGCGCGAGGGTCTTTGCAGTCCGGTTTCGTGGAAAGATCCGGAGTCCGGGCGCTGACGGGGAGCGACGCGTCGGCACGGCCTGCCAAAATGCGGTCGACTTCCGCGACCACGACGTCCGGCGGCATCGTCTGGAGCCTAAACTCCCGGGTCGCTAGCTCACGAAAATCGATCTAAGCGCATCGGGAGTTTTTCTATACCCAGCAGAGTGAACAATGGGGTGGGGCGCGAAATCCGGACTTGTTATTAACACGTCTTTGATTTAGTTTACATATTGCGGTACCATTCCACAACGATGACTGATACTAACTCACTTGATAGCCGAAAGCTTTCACTTTCAGCCCAGAAAACCCTCCGACAACGCGTTATCGAGGCCTATAAGAAATACATGGTCAGCTCCCCGTTTGCAAGTGTTCGGGGGATTTTTTGGGTACAACTCCCCCTGGAGGGCGCGTCCATGCGCGTCCTCCATTCAATACGTGGCGAAGCCACACCACTAAATTTGGCCTTTCGCGGATTCGTGTGGGTAATTCCTGCGCGGAATCGAATCGTCAAACTGTCGTGGAATAGCGCAGGCCGTTAGGCCAAGCATATGCCGCGAAAGCAGATTGACGAGGCGATTCCGCGCAAATAGCCTGTGGTTCGGGGAAAGTAAGGGCGTTAACGCCCGCCTTTCCCCCGAGCCACGTGGCGGCGAACGCCAGGGTGTCGGGGGCGGAGCCCCTGACGGCATGATTCCACTTAGCCATGCACTTACCCACTCAAAGCCGCGAAGAGCCCTAAATTTGTAAAGTCAGATTACGGAATCGAGAAGGCTTTCATATGACAGGCAGCTGCCTACCAGGGTTGGGTTCCCCATTCTCTTCGTCAGCGGAGCGCTCAGTAAGTCGCTCGAAAGACCTCGTCGACTTGCGCACAACAAGCTTTCATCAAGCTCTATTTCCTTCCTTTTTGAGCGCGCACTGCGCGCCTGTAACTCATTCAGACTTCTACCAGAAGAAATCTGCTGCAACTCATTCGAAGTTGAAGAAAGGGCTTCACTGAAATACATCCGCGGTCAGGAGGTATTCATTCCTAAACCTCCGCCGACATAGTGAGATTCGGGGCAATAGGGGTGCTTTATTAAGAGGGCGTGATTAACGCTAACTACGCGATATCGCATTACCGTTCACAGCATCACTCTATTGCGTTGAGCACGATTCGTCACTAGTAGTTGCCTTCGTAGTCCTTGGCGGGAATTGGCCGATGATCGCTCTGTGCGATATGCACCTTTAACAGCTTAGTACAGGTGTGTAATCGACCTTGTCTTTCATCAGACGATAAATGATTCGAGCTAACTTGGCTGCGATGGCGCAGACAATGACGCCATGTTTCTTTCCGCTGTCTCGCATTTTTCGCACCCAGTCACCGAAATTCCCCTTCCACTTTTCCGCGTACATGAGGACGAGTTGTGCGCACTGCACGAGATTGGAGCGAAGCCTCTTGGGCCCACATTTGGTGATGTGGTTGAGCGTGTTGTTGCCGCCGGTGCTGTTCTGCTTTGGTACAAGCCCGAGGGAGGCCGCAAACTGCCTGCTGTTCTTGAAGCGCCCGAAGTCGACGCCAACATGAACCAGCAGTCCTACCCTGCAAGTCGTCAAAAGATCACTCAAAGCCCAGGAACGAAGCAGACACTTCTCTTAAAAGCCCTGTTAATCGGGGCTTTTTTTCTTGCCACGCAATGGGTGTATATGATATAATCATATACACCCATCAAAGGAGATCAAATGGCAGCTCAGAAGGAGTTCCCGGTCAAAGTTCGCCGTGTGGCAGTAACGAACAAAAAGACCGGCGTCAAATACATCGAGCAACGTCGCTATCAATACGATCCGGCAAAGGGCTACAACGTCCTTCTGTCGAGCCGTCGGACGGGTGAAAAAATCCTG
>ENA-UPSY01000133-UPSY01000133.1-human-gut-metagenome-genome-assembly--contig:-NODE-133-length-85023-cov-6.891213_pt1 | contig 85023 bp, 95 predicted proteins | sample MGYA00250044_ERZ773365 | MGnify/ENA primary metagenome ERZ773365 (study PRJEB29103, sample SAMN06111932) | human gut metagenome | biome: human gut; feature: ankylosing spondylitis patient; material... | reverse complement strand
ATAATCAACGCAAGCCGCTTCTTATTAGGGTGCAAAATCGGAAGGACATACTTGATTCCTTCAAAAAGCCGAATGCATGCCATATTAAATTTCATAACACCATATTTTATGCTCACTGCAGGTTTATTCAGCATGGAAAACTGGGTGCGCGGCGGAAGTTCATAGCCATCGAACTTTTCGTACTCCAGTTGCTTACCTTGAAAGTGGCACTAAGACTCCCAGTTTGCCAACCTTGATTGATCTCGCCAATGTTCTACATATTTCTGTTGATGATTTACTCGTTGACAGTCTTGATTATTCTTTTTCCACTTCTGGTTCTGACTTACACCGACTTCTATTGGATTGTAATCAAACCGAGCAAGAAATCATTATCCGCATGGTGAAAGAATTAAAGGCCACACTTGCCAGTCTCGGAATTTAACATTTTTTCGTAATAAAAGCGAAAATTGAAACGGCCCGCATAAGCTACAGACGCACCCTCGAATTCTCCTGGGTGCTGTTTGTGGTTTATACGACCCTATGTTTTTGATTGTCGGAACTCAGTATGTACCTTAGACCACTTTTCCGCATAGCCACTCAGTGTCTGGTTAGGACACCACCTACCTATAACTATCACATTCCTGCGGAATGAAACACCCTCATAGTCGAGAAGATACTAATCCTCTCAAGAAGTGGGCATTGTAAATGCTTTGATCGCAGAGGCAGAAGATGCTATTGAACCTGATGAATGTGCAGGTTTTCAATGTGGTCAGTACTTACTGCTTGAAATAGGTGTAGCTTTCGTATTGTGCGGTTTGAGCAGAAAGCAACTTTTCCTTTTCTGCTCGTAAATTTTTCATCGTGGGAATTGTGCCATCCGTGGAATTGCGTTTCAAGAATTGAACGGCTTCTTCGTATCTGGCAATTTCATCCTGATGTGCAGAACGGTACATCTTCTTGTTGCCCGCCTGCAAAAATTCTTTGTATGTAGCCTTTGTGGAAAGATACTGCCCCAGATAGTGAATCTTCTCATTCAGCAGCTTTAAGTCGGCATCGGTAGATTTGGCGGTGTTGCGGGCATCTGACATTTTGGCAGATAATTCATCGCGCGCTTTTTTCAAATCATCGTAGCTGTCGTAGCCGTGCTGCTGTACATAGACGATGGTATTTGCCATCTGCTGCAAATTGGAAATTTTGACTTTCTGAGCATAGGCGCGACTTTGCTGGGCTTTTACGCAGTCCTGCAAATTCACTACCAGACGAAGATTGGACTTGATATAGAGAACGGCAATGGTATCGGCCTTTATTGAAAATGTCTTTGTGCATGATGGAGGGCGTATTGTGGTACGGTTCAAATACGAGCAGAGCATACAGGATACTGTAAAGGCACTGCAGACAGGCTGAATTTGAGATAGGACTGGGTTGCCCATGTTGGAACATCAAAGAATGTGTTATAACATGGGCAACGGACCAGTCGGAAAGAGGACACTATGAAAGCGATTCGATGGCTGTTAAAATTGATGTTGGTGATGATAACCCTGCCGCTGCTCCTTGCGGTGTGGCTGGCGAAGTGGTTTGTGGTATTTTTGCATCACTGTTCTGCGTGGTTTTTCTATCTGCTGGGCAGTGTGCTATTGGCAACGGCGATTCTTTCGTACCTCATGCATCAGTCGCAAGGAATGGAAGCACTTCAAATGCTGATCGGTGGATTTGTGATTTTTATGATACCGCAGGTGGTCGGCGGCGTGGTAGTACTTCTGGAACTGGCGGCAGTAATGCTTCGGCAGGTATGGTACATATAAGACGCCAGACCCGGATAGCCCGCCTTTGGAACTGCTTGAATAAAAGCAACGCCCTCATAGTTCTAATAACCGCAGTGAAGGAACATCGAATCCATATTTCTTATTTATTTCTTCGCCAATACTTCCCATTTCGTAAAAAATGTACCGTCCGTCAATTACTATATCCGCAATTTCCGAAAACAGCCGCGCTTCATCGGGACTCATATTGTACAGTGTTTCAATTGCTCTCAGCGAAAAGCATCCTTTACAAATTGTTTCTCCTGCCAACAATTTGGCCCAAATTTTCTGCAAGTCCTCATTACTTACATTGCTAGCAGCATCAAAGAAACGAATAAACCAGTCTATGTCATACTGTGTATTGGGTTCTACTTTGTCGTAGCCGCACTCCTTATGAAATTCATCTGCCTTTTCTGCTACTTCTAAATAGTTTTTTATCTGATTAAATTCTCTGTAAGAAAGTCTTCCATTATCCAACAAAGTTCTTATTTCTTCTTCAAAAATGGTCGTCTTTGTTCCTGCAAGTCCTTTTTGTTCAGTCTTTCTTCCAACGAACATTGCTGTAAACAAAGCTGTCGTCACAGCGGTAATTGTTGGTGACACCAGTGATTCCATCGCCATTTGAATCATGCTTCCCATACTCATTGCTTGATTAACAATATCCGCTCCCATAACTTTCAACCTCCATAAGTATTATCAAACATTGCTCCACCAGCAATTTGCTTCAATGCAGCTATTACCGTATCATACGGCACGTTTTCTTCCAATAGCTGCATTGTCAGGCTATCATAGTCCTGCTTATATGCTTTTTCCTTTATGATTTTTTCAAGTAATTCTGGAACATTGGCTTCCGGCAATGCAGATGGGCAAATGACCGATTGTTCGCGAACTGCTCGTACCTCTTTTACCAATTCTTTAAAATTCTCATCCTGTGGAACAAGCGGCAGTAACTTATAAATATCATAGAGGTGGCGAGAATGCTTTGCAACTTTTCCCTGCAAGTAATAATCGCAAACTGCAAAAACCTTGTCCGCCAGTGTTCGATCAATTCCCTGCACTTTCATTTCAAACGGATTTAGATTATATTCTTCAATCGCATCTGGGGCTTCCTGCTCCATCATGTCACCAATGTAACTATGGACAGGCAATAAAACAGTCGGAAAGGATACTGCCGTATAAGACGTTTCCAACAAAACCGCAGCTTTCAGCGCATCACTAGCCATCGGAATGACTGAATCGTATGCGATCACATAGCGATTATAATCACGGCGGCTTCTGGTTTCGTCCAGATTCTCAATCGTCATTCCAAGCTCTTCTGCCGACTCCACGATTGCCTGCTTTATCTTTTTCTTTTGCCCTTGTGATAGCAACGTATCAATCGTAATATCAATATCTTCAGAAAAACGGCGAATCACTTTATGACACTTGCTCAGTGATGTGCCGCCCTTAAAAACGATATACGGCATCCTCTGCGCCAAAAGCCGCAGCAACATCGTAACATAATAATCTTTTTCGATTGCCTGTACCATAACACCAGTCTGCTCATAAGCCAAGTCAATCGCATCCCGGAATTGTTCTCTATCACTGTGCAAGTATGCCATTATAAATCACCCTCGTTTCTACCAGATTTTTGTATAGCTTATCCGGGTAATAAGAAAAATACGGTTCCATTTCCGAAAGGCTCAAACTTGCATCGCTCATATATTGGTACAAACGTTCCTGCAAAGGCTTTCCCGTAACTTCGGAATACACATCTACATCTTTCAGCAAATCAAGAAATTGCAGCACCTTATAATTGGATTCTGTCACTGGCACTTTCGGCTTACGAACGATCACCCGCGACTTTGCCAGAGATGTTTCCCTGTATTCATTCGTAGCCTTATTTGATACAACTTCATATAACATCGGAACCTGCGTAGTCAGCCCCATCTGGTTAAAGAACATCAAACCACTCACATAGCCGCATCGCTTATCCTTATCTCTTAGATATTTACATTCCAACACTTTTTCTGGTGGAAGCTGTGACCCTGATTTGAAAATCGTTTTTTTCGGCAAGAAGTAAACTCCATTATCAAACCGCTTTACCTTTCCAGCATCCGTGAGTTTTTTTATCTGTTGTCGAAGGTTGGCGCGACTCATACCTTCAATTTGAAGCTCAGCAAGGAAAATCGGCTCATTCGGTTTGTAGTTTTCTAAAAGATACTCATATAATGTTTCCATACTGCCCTCCATTCACATTTTAGTGTTTTATATTTTCTGTTCTGTTATTATTATACTCGTGATTTTCAAAAATATCAAGACATCTTCGTTTTCCACACAAAAAAAAGAGTGGCGGCTCCTTGTTATAGGAAACCACCACTCTGCGTCATAACGGATTTTTAGTTTTTACGGCTTCTCTCCTGCTGCTGTTGTTGGGTCTGGTCTTTCTGTTTCCGCTGTGCCTGCTTGATATGCAACCGATCCAGCACCGACCATCTGCCACCAATGCGCCGTGGCTTTTTCGGCACGTTGTTCACGCAACCATCTATCATGTCGTAATTCTGCTCTGTGCCGGATTCCCGCGCACGTTCATACGTTCCGTTCGTCAAGCATTTTTCATGCTCGGTCATATCCTGCTGTTTTTTTTCAGCACGCTGAACATACTCTGTAAGTGTGGAGCGAACATTTTCAAAGCCGTTCGGAGCATCCGTCACAAATACGCCTTTACTGTCTACCACGACTGGAGAAACAGCATCTTTGCGCTGCTCATTGCGCATCATAAAAAAGCAAACACCCTCGACAACTTCGCTGTCATACGGAAGCCACGTTCCAGTCTTTCCATCAATCTGATAATTGGGAACCATGTAGATGACAGTGTTTCCGGCTGCATCAGCATCCATAAAGCCACCGAACTCTATTGCGAAATATCCCAGAAGGCCGGCTCCCAAGGAGGAAACGTCAATGATCCTGCCTTCAGTGATTATACCTCTATATTTTGTCTGGTGCATTAAGGAAACCTCAGACACGGTAAATATGTCCTATAACTTCTGATGGAGCAGATGTGTCGAAGTGCTGGGTGTGGCTATCGTAGTTTCTGTACTCAAATTTGTTCGGAGAAGTTGCTCGACGGTGGCGTATAAAGCTCACTTATTGCCATATGTCGCTACATACCCACTTTTCCGGGCATAAAAAAGAAGCCGCCGATTATTGACTAATCGACGACCTCAAAGTACATCAGAGCGTAAAATATTCACTTTTTTCCTTATAAGTGATTAAGCTCACTTATTTCAGTTTGTAATGATTTTCAGTGATTATAATCACTTATTTTTACCAAATGATAGCATCACCCAAAACTCCGGGTGGCGTAAAAAGCTCACTTTTTCTAAGTGAACAAAATCACTTATTTCCAATAGCCATAAGTGAGCTTAATCACTTATTTTTATCGTTCATAGGTACAAAAGTAATTTTATTCACTTGTTGAGTAGACTTGTCAGGAGTGATTATAATCACTGTTTTGTTGAGTAGACTTGTCCGCACTGTCTCCTGCCCACCCGGTCACCTTCCACCTTGCTGCCTTGCAAGCATCCTGGATTCTGACCCGGTTGGCTGCCTTTTGCCGACTTCGCCACACGCCCCTCACATCGCCCCACTGTTGCGTTTAATTGGCGAGACCGAGGAACTTTCTGCAGCGGACACTTCTTCGCCGCACAGGGGCTTTGTGGGGCTTGGATTTTCGTCAAGAGTTTTCCCGTTTTCGACCAAAAACGGAGTGCCTAAATCGAAACTCACAAGTTGCTGTCTGGGGATGCTTTTTCCCTCCAGACGATATGTATTGTTCCGGTTCCACCGCATGTCCCGGTAGATCATCCGCACCAATGCCACGCACTTGATCTCGCAGCTGTTGCTCACAGTCAGCTTCGGTGTCTTATGAGCTCCTGCATCTTCAGCCGTACAGTTCTGCACAGCTACCTGTTTTGCCTCTCGGTTGTACAGAAAACGATAGTGGGTTGGCCAGCCTAATGCTTCCAATGTGCTGCGGAAGATTGTGATCCTTCCATCTTCGACATTAAAAGTCAGACCCAGCATCCGCTGGTTCCATATTCTTTCGTTCACTACTCTCCCCTCCTTAAAAATGGGCGCACTTCCCCCTTGGAATCCTGGTTGCCGTTTTAATCAAGCCCGGTATCGGGGATGGTCTTACCCGTCAGCATCCCCACCGATACATAGCCATCCATTTGCTGAACTTCGGATTCTTTCAGATGTTCTTCTACAGGTACGCCAAAAGTACCCGCAATATCATCTGGGTAAAATCCCTTTCTGGTATTTGCAGGCTTTGTTTCTTGCGCATTTTTCTGGTCTGTTCCATTTTTCCGCTTCTGGCCTTCATGGAAGATCTCCGGCACAAGCAGGTCAAAAACATACAGAGTTTCCCCTTCAAACGAAATTCTGTACCCAAGCATCTTATACCGGCATTCGGTATCCCAGCCCATTTCCTTATACACCAGTTCTGAAAAAGGCTTGCAGGTCATCTTCCGGCTTTTACGTTTATCTGGCTTGGCGATGCACCAGCGCAGAGCGTCCTTGTCGTTTTCATCACAGCCGCGTACAACAATACGCTTCAAATCATTGTTGAACATGACGTGTACATAAACCACATCTTCCAGCCCAGTGATGCAGGCTGTGTTAAATGTAATGCTGTCCTTGCGGATCACAATTGCAGGGTCACGAAGATGTGCAAACAGCTCCTTCCGCACGACCTGATATCCATCATAGGAAAATGTACTTTCTAATTCTTCCGCTCTTGCGTCTCTATCATTTTCTGCCTGTTCTTCCGGTGGCATGGTGTTCGTATTTTCATTCATCTGTGTCAGTCCATCCTTCCATTATTTTTTCCGCTTCATGGAGCAGAGCATTCAGGCCATCTGCGGTAAAAGTGTTCATTTCTTCTATCTCTGCTGCCGACCGAAGTACATCCCAGTTTCCAGAGTAATGCTCCTGCTGTAAAATCCCGACCTGTGCAATACTTGTGATCGGCTTTCCAAAAGTACCTGCCCATTCTGGTGGGAAAATATAGATCGTCTGCTTGACGGTTTTTCCCTCTTCATCCTGTTCCTTGGATGGCAGGACAATTTCTTCCACTTTAACCATTTCCGGCTCATCCAGTTCAAACAGCATCAGCTTGTCATCATTCTGTTCCACAAGCTGCCCACGGAAACGGTATTTCAAACCTTCTTCCCATTCCATCATGTCAAAAAGGGCTTTTGCCAGACCGCGGCATCCGAGTGTACTGGCGCACCAGCGTCCCTCTTTCAGTCTGCCCCAGCGGATCGCGTTCGGATTATCCTTTTCGCATGGGCGAATGGCAATGCAGCGGTCAACCGAATTCAGGAGCAGTTCCACATACTCCACATCTTCAAACTTTTTCAGGCAGGCGGTATTAAAACGCAGTTTGCCATTGGAGATCGTCATAGCCGGATTCTGTAAAGTAGCAAAATACTGTGCCCGCACAACTTCATATCCACTCAGGTCCAAACGGTTCATGACCTCTACCGTATCCTGCTGTTTTTCCTGCATGACGCTCTCAGATGCTTCCCGGTATTCTTCTGCCGAAAAACCAGTCCAGTCCTTATCAAAAGGCACATACCCGCGTAAGATTCCATCATCCACCACACTCAGGACTGGCAGTGGACGATTTTTCTTTGTATAACTCCGGGATGCTCGCAGATGATTTGCCGCATTATAGACTTCCCTGGACACGATTGCTTCATGATGATCTCTCTGCCGGTACTGCGTCCGGTCGTTATTGTTTTTCTTTGATTTGTGCGTCAGGAAATTCGGTGTGAAGGTCTTCCTTGCCAATACATCCCCACAATGGCGTTCATTCGCAATGACTCCTGCAAGAGTGCCGGGATTCCACTCCGTGTTCCCCAGTTTTGTCTTCCGGCCATAATCTGTCAGGAGTTCTGCAATCTCGGTGAATGAAAATCCATTCAGGTACAGATAGTAAATCACCTTTACCGTCTGTGCTTCGTCCTGATTCACCACAAGGCTGCCATCCTCGTCCTGGTCATATCCGAGCAGGGCCGGCGTAAGGAACAGTCCACGGCTGAACCTGCGGTCAATGGACCAGTTCATAATGATAGACTTGGAATGAGATTCTTCCTCTGCCACGGATGCCAAAATCGTCAGGATCATGCGCCCGTTACTGTCCAGTGTGTAGATGTTGTCCGCTTCAAATTTTACACCCACGGGCGGGTCAAGATTTTTCAGTGTTTCAATGACGGAAAGGCAGTCCACAATGTTTCTGGCGAAACGGGCGATGGACTTTGTGAGGATCAGGTCAATCTTTCCGGCCTTACAGTCCTCGATCAGCTGCTGCATTCCCTTGCGATGCTCCAATGATGTACCGCTGATGCCTTCATCATCATAGATTCCAACGAATTCCCATCCCGGCTGTGCCTTGATATAATCCGTGTAATAATTTTTCTGAAGTTCATACGAAGAAGTCTGTTCATCATTATCAGTGGAAACACGGACATAAGCGGCAACACGACGGATAGAGGTGCTTTCTCCAAGCCCCTCCACAGTTTTTGCCGGGATAACTTCCAACTCAGAAGTATCCACACCTTTATATCTGTCTCTGATTCTCTGCTTGCGGTCTGCCGCTTCTGCTCCACTGCTTATCATTTGCTTCCTCTCATTCCTCCGGCTTCATGCTCCAGTACCACTGTCGCATCTTCCGGTAACTCCGGATGCCGAGTTCTTTCTTTGTATTTTCTGCTGTCCGGCGGCTGATACCTTCATCACTCATCCGCATATAGATTTCTCTGGATCTCATGTCACCCCCGGAAAGCAGCTTCTTGATCAGATACGCCGCCTTCTCAGATTTTGACTCAAAAACTGGTGTTTCCGGCTCCGCTGATGGATCTGGCTTAATTTCACACTCCAGCCATTTGAAGCCCTGCTCCGCTGTTATCGAGAATTTGATTTCACCATCTGACGGAGCCAGACTGTTTTTTATCTGCCGCACAATGCGGATATCTGACTTCTCCGCATCCCGTTCCACTTGCAAAACGCTCCGGGCAGCCGCAACAACATCGATGCTGCCAAGGCTCCGGTAAAGGCCCTTCGTTCCTTCTTTTTTATTGAGGTGTCCGATCAGCACAATGGCGCAGTCATACATAGATGCCCACATGCCAAGGCGCTGCATCAGCCTTCTGGCTCTTCCTGCAATCTGGAGGTCGGAATCACTTCCAAGATATGCCTGGATCGGATCAATAACTACCAGCCGTGGCCGGAATTCTATAATAGCCTGCCGGATGCGCTCATCATCCAGTGTCAGGCCGCTGTATGTTTCTTCATTTATAAAGGCCACATTCCTGCAATCTGCCCCACATTTTTCAAGCCGGGGCTTAATGGTATCTGAAATGCCATCTTCTGAGCACTGGTAAATAGCCCTTTGCGGCATTCCGATGGTTTTACCATCTGGCAGGGTTCCTCCCTTAGACAGCTCGGCTATCAGGTGCATCATCATTGTGGATTTGCCATCACCGGGGTCACCTTGCAGCAATGTGATCTTTCCAACTGCTATGAATGGATACCACAGCCAACGAACAGAAGTCGCCTGTACATCACTGTATAATGTAAGAATCCCTTTTTCTCCTTTGTTCGTCATCATCGTCCCTTTCTGTACGCAGTCTTTTCTACATTTATATTATAAGGTTTGATTGATGATTTGACTGCTACCTATCATGTAGCACGTTTCGCATTTTGCTACATACCAAGTAGCAAAACAGCCTTAGACCACATAACAGATAGAGGTGTAGCCCTTTGCGGCCTTAGAATTTCTGTAATTAAGTTGCTATGTATTTTTCTCTGCGGGATAATCGTAACTGCCTTATGCGGGTGCACATAAGGAGGAACATACATGGCTATTGATTATGAATCTTTAGGTAAACGTATCGCAAACGCACGTAAACAGACCGGAATCACACAGGAGGCACTCGGTGAACAGCTTAATATGACCCGAAAACACATCAGTGTTATCGAAACCGCCATTAACCGTCCCAGTCTTGATACACTGGTTGATATTGCCAACGCACTAAATGTCTCAGCAGATGATCTTCTTGTAGACAGTTTGACGCACTCCGCGTCCACTGCCAATTCCGAGATCCACCGTCTGCTTTTAGACTGTAATGCAATTGAACAGGAGATTCTCACCCGGATGGTAAAGGAGATGAAAGCAATTTTATACGGCTTAGGAGTTTGATTTTATAACTTGTTGATCATATAACAAAAAGGCCCGCATAAGCCACAACTGCACTTTGGAACACGCCGAAGTGCTGTCTGTGGTTTATGCGGATAAGGACAAAAAAAGAAGCCCACCAGCGGACCATGTAGGAATCTACACAATACGCCAGTGGGCCGATAAGTTTCAATTATGCACTTCTTTTCTCATCCAGTTCTTTTATCTCATCAACTGCAGACTTCTTAAATTCCTGTATTATCTCTCTCCCCGCCTTAGACACCGATAAGCATCTTCGATAAAACTTATGAACTCCTCGCTGGCACACTCGATCAGGCATTTTCCATCCACGGCTTTCAACTTTTCCATAACCATTTCTGCCAGTGCACCCCGACGCTCTCTCATCTTCTGATTAGCAAATGTCACTGACTCATCGATGAATGCAGCGTACTTTGCACCATCAATATTGCTTTGTACTGGCACGCCTTCGCCACTGTCAAGCCGGATCACTTTTGGCTCATACACAGCCCTCACCTTTCTCAGTGCCTCTGCCGGCTCCATGCTCTGGAGATATAATTTCATAGCACCGGCCGCCACAATCTCATCAGCTGTTGCGCCATATTTCTCTGCCAGCATCCCAGCTACCTCATTCATTTCAAACACTCCTCGCTATGTGTATTTTCTGTCGTATGTGTATTTCTCGCCACCCACAACATATAACAGGATTCTGCACATAGCAATCCTTACGGGTAAAAAAGCCAAGACAAAAAAGCAGGCAAAATAGCAGCACAATAAAACCTTAAAAACAAAAAAAGCCCTGCCAGATGCAGCCTCAAAAAGCCACACCCGGCAGGGTCCTGTCTCCTTCCATCACACCGCTTCTTCCCTCTCGCGCTTCGCTGCAGTTGTCAGGTATCTGCGGTACTGAATGCTGAATCCGTACACCTTATAAGGAGCATCCACATAGACCACATTGCCGTCCATATCACTCCGCTTATAGCCCATGAAGCTGTCAAGCGTTCTGCGGTTGCCCTTTGAGGTCAGTGTCACACCGAAGTTTGTCTTATAGGTTGCCACATCCCCCTGCAGTACTCCGCTCTCAACAAAAGCACAGTAGATACCTTTTTCAAAGTGGAGCATATCTGGTGCTTCTGCGATCCGCTCAGGAGTCAGCTTGAGCCTGCCCCTGGTCACGGCAGACACCCGGCCCTCGATGGGCTTGCCGTCTACATCTCTCAGAAGACTTCCCTGTACATCCAGGCCGTTGACTCTTAACGGCATTCCGCCTGCATTGGTATCCGGCAGTTCTTTCAGGCAGGCAAGGAAATATTCAAAGTTCTTTTTCATGATCGCCAGCACGCCCTGTTCTTCCTCTATCGTCTGCCTTTCCTGTTGGAGTGTTTTCAGCCGTTCCTGCAGGTCGTTCACAAGCTCTGTATAAATCTGGGCTTCCGAGCCTTCCTCCGTTTCTGTCCCATAGAAGCTCACTCCGATGCTTCCTGGTGTCAGTCCGCTTCGGATGTCCAGGTCGATGTCGTCAATAGTCACCTCCCCGTTGGAAAGGGCTTCATTCAGTTCCACATTCTGTTCCAGTGCAGCTTCCCGAAGCGCCGCCACCTGATGGCTGATGGCATCCTGCAGGCGTTCTTCCATCTCCTTGATCTGATTTTCCACCGTTGCCATCCTCTGCACCGAGATGCTGTTGTTATTCGCCAACCGGACAGCCTGCTCATAGGCATTGTCAAACATCGTCACGATCATGGAGGCATCTCCGTGTTGTTCAAAATCACGCTTCATGCTGTAGAGCAGTTCCATGAAACTCTGCTCCAGCGCACACTCATGGTAGCGTTCTGAGGGGCAGCGCTTGTTTGCAGCTTCCTTTTCCTCATCTGACATGCAGCCTTTCTTGCTCCGGCAATACGCTTTCTGGTCGGGAGAACCGTTCTTCGGCGGCTCACCGTCCCGCTCCCCGACCTTACGCTTGCACCGCCAAACGGGATACGAATAAGTGTATTTTTCCAGATACTCTCCGGTATCCTCACCAGTCGCCTTAAGACTCCGCTCATCGCTGTAACCATTTGCCACACCCGTGTAGGTTGTACGGAAGAATCCTTCCCCGCAGGGCTTTCCGGCATCAGGCCCATTCTCCAGGATCGCACCGCAGCGCAGGTTTCCAAACGGAGAACCCTTAATGCTCTTTACCTTTTTCTTGCCGGGGCCTTTCGTCATGTCTGCCCTCGGCTTCTCGAACAGCATGGTCTGCACTTTGTCCCAAGTCACACGGTCGATGATACCCACATGATGGTTCTTCACATAGTAGCGGGGTGCTTCACCCTTGTTGATGCTGGATCGATGGGTAAGGAAGTCTTTGGTAATGGTCTTCTGCATCTCGATGTCGCCCACATACTTCTCATTCCGCAGGACGATCAGGATCGAGCTGGCACTCCATTTCTTTCCATTGACCGTGAACTTTTCCATCTGGTTCAGCTCCAGTGCGATCTTATTCGCCGTCTGGCCTTTCACGAAACGGTCAAAAATGTAGCGGATGATCTCTGCCTGCTCCGGCATGATAACCCACTGCTTATTTTCCCCAAGCTCATATCCCAGCATCCGTTTCAGATTGATATGCGGGACACCAGACTGGAACTTCTTCTGGATGCTCCATCGGATGTTATCGGAAATGGAACGGCTCTCATCCTGTGCCAGTGCAGAAAGGATCGTCAGGATCAGCTCACCTTTGGCGTCCAGCGTGTCGATGTTTTCTTTCTCAAAATAGATACCCACTGGCGGCTTCAGCTGCCGAAGCTCACGGGTACAGGTCAGGGAGTCAACGGTGTTTCGTGCGAATCGGGAAATGGACTTTGTAACGATGTAGTCCAGCTTTCCATCCATCGCATCTTTTATCATGCGGTTGAATTCTTCTCGATGTTCCCGGTTCGTACCAGATTTTGCTTCATCCGCGTAGATGCCGGCAAAGATCCAGCCGGGCTTCCGGGTGATGAGGTCTTTGTAGAATGCTTTCTGTGTCGTATAGGAAGTCTGCTGGCTCTCATCGCCAGTGGAAACACGGCAGTAAGCCGCCACACGGATGTTGGTCTGGCTTTTCAGCTGCCCGCCGTTCTGTACCGAGCGCACACTGGCGGGGATCACATCTACTTTTTGTCTTGTCATAATCTGCTCCTTTCTTCCAGCCTTGCAACTGGTCTTATCTTACATACCTCTTCCGCTGGCTGCCGTCGCGCATCGTATGCCCGTCATAATAGCTTGCGGTATTGCGGTAATCTTCGATATTGGAATCCATCTCTACCTCGGTCTTGGTGTCATCGAACCAGTGGACCGTAAACTTCAGCGGTGAATGGATCGTGATGGAGAGGAGGAATGCCTTGCAGTGTTCTTCGGTCACTTCATTCAGAAAGGCCACCGTACCATCCCGCCCCGCCGGGAGGTTCTTCATCCACTCGATTGCCTTTTCCCTTCGTTCATAGTCGCCCTCCAGTTCTTCCCAGTAGTCTTCCATATAGTCGAGCTGTTCGGTCAGTTTCTGCTCAGTGTCCGTGTCCTTCTGAATATCACACTCCAGTTTCTCAATGAGCTTTTTCTTCTCCTCAATAGAAGCAGGGTCGATCATCTCGTCACCGAGAAGTTCCAGACGGGTCTGCATCACATCCACCTGACTTTTCAGGAGCCGGATCTTCTTACTGGTGCTTTCCACACTGGTGTGTGCGGCCGCTATCTGCTTTTTATAAAAAGCACGGTCGCGTTCCATAAAATCCAGCTTCTGAATGCTCTCCAGCCGTGCAAGCATCTGGCTTACAAAAGAATCTGCTTCCGGGGTGAAATTGTCATACTGCTCTTTGAACCGGCCGCTCATGATGTCTGCCACAGCCACGTTGTCATGGATGGGCTTAAGCGTCAGCCGGAACCGCTCCAGAACTGCTTTACGGAAGGCTCGGACAACCTGTTCCTCGTATACTTTTTCTGCATGGCAGATACGTTTTCCTGTCGTCCGGCTGCTCGTCGGGCACCGCCAGATGGGATAGTTCCCATTTCCGTTTGTCACATGGAAAAAGCGGCCGCACTCCCCGCAGATTAGTCTTTGGGAAAACGCTCTCGGCTTCTTGCCGGATCTTGTCCTGTTATATAAATCGCTGTTTACTTTTACGACTTCCTGTGCCTTTTCAAACAGGTCCTCGTCAACGATTGCCGGATGATGGTTCCGGACAAAATACTGAGGAACTTCGCCTTTGTTGTCCCGGACTTCATGTGTCAGGTAATCCGATGTGAACTTCTTCTGGATAAGGACTGCACCCATGTACCGCTCGGCACGGACGATCCGCGTGATATTCCCGCCTGTCCATCCATCCAGCAGATCACTGTTTAACTGCCCTTTCTTGGATTTTTTCTTTCTTACTCTCACTGCGTCGGTGACAGGAGCCGGAATCTTGTCCATGTTCAGTCCCCTTGCAATCTCCGTATAGGCTTTCCCTTCCACGACTTCATGGAAAATGCGCCGGACGACCCTGGCTTCTTCCTCAACGATCTCAATATCTTTATACTCATATCCGCTCTCGGAGGTAACCATCTTCCCATTGTAGCGGTATCCGTACATGATCTTGTTTGGAACATCCCCCTTCGGAAAGCGCATCTTCTGCCCCAGTCGGATGTTACCGGAAATGCTGCGGCTTTCTTCCTGTGCAATGGCTGCCAGTGTCGTAAGGATGAAGTCGCTGGTCGGGTCTGCCGTATCCAGATTTTCTTTCTCGAACAGAATCGTTACCCCGCAGTCATGCAGGACATCCAGTGCACTCATAAAGTCAGCCGTGTTTCGGGCAAATCGTGATATGGACTTGCACACAATGCGGTCAATCTTCCCGTCCTTACAATGACGCATCAGTCGGCGGAATCCGGTTCTCTTTTCCTTGGAAGTGCCGGAGATGCCGTAATCGGAGTACACACCGACTGCATTCCATGCCGGATTATTTTCAATCAGCTGGTTAAAGTATTTTTCCTGCGTTTCATACGAATTCTCCTGGTCGCTCATGTCCGTAGAAACGCGGATGTAAGCTGCCACATTAAGGGTTCCAGCTTTCTTTTTGGTAGCCCGGAAGGTCGCCGTCGAAACGAACTTGTTATCCTGCGGTTCTTCCGGTGTGAAGAGCTTCGTAAACTCACTCTCCATACTGCTCTGCAGCCGTTCTGCAATGTCCGGCTCTGCCATGACCTTTTTGGCATCCAGAGCTTTCTGGATAAGAGCTGTGATACCGGCGTCCACGATGTCTTTTGATTTTTGGGGTGTCTGTTTTTTATCTGATGCGTTTTTGGGTTTTTGTTGAGTAGACCTGCCCTGGTGCGTATCAGCCAGTGGTAAAAAAGAAGCTGTGGCAGCATCCGTACTTTGACGAACATCTGCCACAGCTTCCACAGGTTTCTTTTTCCCAAGAGCGGCTTCCAGTAAAGCCGAGACATCCACAGCAGATGCATTTACTCTCTTCTGCTGTTTCTGCTGTACTGTATTCTTCACAGTCTTTTTCTGCAGATTTGCAAGGAAATCCGTACCAGTACTCATAGTTTTCGCTCCTTTCCTGCCCGTTTTCTTCTCTTTGGGCAGTCACATATTCCCTCTGTTTCGTGATATTATCAAGTAAATCCGATGCAGAAAGACGGAGAATAATCTGGGGGATTATTGTCTTATCTGCACGATTTTTATTTTGTTTCTTTTTCCAGTTGCGATTTTTCCGATTCTGCATATACTATTACTGAGCGTGATAGTTCACACGCCACAAATTTTTCCAGAGTACTTGTGTTCTGGTTATTTTGTGTTATAATGAACTTAGAGGATAGCGGCATTGACCAGCTATCGTGGCGTTGAAGCAGTGGACTGGTTCGGTTTCAGCCGATTGTGGAGCCCGCCCGTGGGTTATGCGACAACCACAAGCCGAATAGATTCTTTGAATCGAACAAAAACGCTTAGTGAGAGCCTTGCTACGGCAGGGCTCTTATTTTTTGGCAAAGGAGATGATGGCATGAATACCGATATACTATATGAAGCGGCATTAGCGTGGAAAGAACTAATGCAGTTCAATTACGTTTTTACATATGGCTACAAAAAGCAGCTTCATACCATCACTCTCGCTTTCCCACCTGAGCGATTTCCGCATCTTGCAGGTTTTCAATATTTGACTGATGTCAGTCTTCCACGATTCAACCGGTCAAAAACGCTTGACATGATCCTGCGTAAAAAAATCATGCTTTCTCAGATTGAAAAAGGCTCTCAATATCAGAAAAGTGTAAAGCCCCGCCTGGAAGCATTGGTTCGCTTAAAGCAAACAATTGAGCAGGACTTTATCCTCCATTCCTACATGCCGCGTTTTTATTCCTTCAGCACCCAAATACAAGCTGATTACCTGATTTCTAAAGCTACACCGCCAATTGATTTTATCTTTATCATCCGTTCAACTTCATCAGGTGCCATTTCCGTTTGTGATTTTGTTTGCCGCTCTGCTTTTACACAAACAGACCGAGATTACCGTGAGAACCAGCGCCCGCGAACAATCCTGAAAAAAGAACGGATTTGCGTTTCAACATCTGAAACTGTTATCTTATATGATCGGCTAACCGGACAGGAATAGCCCATTTTGAAAGGCACAGTCACACCTGATTCTGTGTCTTTTTTCATATTCTTTAACACTCAGCTAATCCACCTCGCAATAATGTTTATGTATGCCCCGCCCGGTAAGGACGGGGACTGTTTTTAGATACGGGATGCAAAGTCAAGTGCGATCCAGCCTGCACCGGATTTCAGCTTGCCCCAGCCTTTCGCAGAGCCAGCACCGGCAGATTCTGCCACGATAGTGAACACGCCCTTTCCGGTATAATAACCGGTCTTACCGTAATTTGTTCCTGGACCCTTGCGGATGTTGAGGTCGTTAATGGATACACGAACTGCATATGGCACAGATGCCGCCGGGGTGACAGGATAGACTGCCTTGCCGTCCGGGTCAAAAACATAATAGCCCGGATTCTTATCCGCGCACTGCTTTGCATAGGTGAGGTCATGGAATGCGCCTTTCTGGGAAGCCGCGTTCTGCCAGCTCTTACGCACACGGTACCAGCCGGAAATCGCGGTGCTGTCAGAGACCGCATTGTACTGCGTAAGGTTCCAACGCTCGATGATACTGCAAAGGTTCTGCACATAAGTATGGCTGGTTGCATAGCCGCCGTCCTTGATCAGCTGTACGGCTTTCTTGTAATCGGTGCAGCCTGCCAGACCCTCATAGCGTTTCTTGATGCCGTTCATCGCACCCAGCAGATATGCCGCATGGTCAGCAATGGAATCTTCCACGCAGGCATACTTACGGAAATCGGCTGTGATCGTGACCATCGAACCGTCATCGTTCTGCTCCTGCGTTTTCTTCGTGTAGACAGACGTTCCATCCCATGCAGAATTCGGCCAGGTATTACCGGAGAGGTCAGCTTTCATGCCAAAGCAGTTATTGGCATTCTGCGCCAATTCGCTCGTGCCATAGCCGGACTCCAGAATGAACTGTGCCATCGACACACAGGCGAGGATGCCGGACTGTTTCTGGTTTTCCGTGAACAGCGGCCCGATTTTTGTGACTGCTTCTGCCTCAGACAGATTCTTCAGCGAAGATGCCTGCAAGCCAGAAGAACCGCCCAATGCCGCCGTCACCTTTTCCGCTAGATCCCCCAGACGGGCATACAACCAGTCGCCGGGGCAGCTTTTGTTGGCAAACCAACGATGCACGGTCAGCACCATCTCGTCTGCTGCCAGAGCATAGTTGAGCGTCTTATTCTTATCCCCCAGCCACAACAGCTTTTTCTTGCCGTTGCGTTGACAAATATCGGTGCAGAGCTTGATCAGGGAATCGTACACCGAACTGTTCATGGCATACGGCTCATTCATGTCGCTGGCGCATTCGATGGTGACAGCCCTCTGGTCATTGGCATTGCTGGACGAACACCAGCTGCGGTTCTTTTCCTCGACACAGAGCGATACCCGCCCATCCGTACCGATTCCGTAGTTGCAGCTTGCCTGACGGCTTGTGCTGGTGAAGCAGCCGCAGATGCTCTCCGCAGAAAGCTGACCGACCACACAATGCGGTGTGATACGGTCGATGCTGTGTGTCCTCTGCCCGGAATGGTTTGGGGAGAGTTTGGTATAAACAACGAGTGGACTATTGGTATATCCCATAATGATTTCCTCCTGCTAAAACATATTGAGGCCCAGATCACTCTGAACCTCGCGCTGTGGTTATTCTGTTGTTACGGGATCAGCAGTTTCATGCCGACCCGGATGGCATTGGAAGTCAGACCATTCAGCACACGGATATCTGCACAGCGGCCGCCGCTTCCCAGTTCCTTTTCCGCAATCTTCCAGAGATTATCACCGGGAACAACGGTATAGATCCTGCCAGCTGTGAACGCATAGGTGTCCGCACTGTTCAGGACATATGCGACACCAGCCTCTGCTTCGGCACACTTGATCTTCAGCCAGCCATCACAGAACTGCACGACTTCCACAAGGGCATTCTTCTTGTAGACCGCTACGACCTCCGCTTCCAGACTCGGCTTTTTACGGATGTTCATGAGGGTCTTGAGCTTGCCGTAGGCAATGGTCGCCGGAAGCTCCTCCGCAGTCGGGAACTCATTCTCATCCACTTCGTCTTCGGCTTCTTTCTCTGCCGGGGTATCCTCCACAGGGGTTGTGGTTTCCGGCTTATCTTCCGGGATATCGTCCACGACTGCTTTCTCCTCACTCTCATCTGCGCCGGTATCCGGGACAGCCTCTTCCGGATAGATCACGTTGCCGTCATTGTCGAACACGCGGCTGCCGGGGTTCTCATCACACTTGGCTTTCGCATTCGCCAGCAGACGGTACGCGCCAAACTGGGATGCCTCATCTTCCCAGACTTCACGCACACGGTAATAACCGGTCGTCAGTTTTGCGGGATACTCTTTCTTACTCATGGTTCATTCCTCCTAAAATTTGAGGGAGAGGCTGTTACACCTCTCCCCATTGATTACTCGTCCTTATTCGCTCTTTCTTCCTTCAGCTGTGCCAGCATCTCCTTGAGCTTCTCCGGTACCGGAAGACCAATGACCGCTGCGTTTTCAAGGCAGCTCAGGCCCTCATTCGCCAGATAGAAAAACACCACGGCTGTACGGATGGCCGCTCCATTCTGGAGGATTTGTGTGTCAATGATGTTGGCAATGCCGACCAGTACGAAGATGCACACCTTCTTGGCGATGCCCTTAAAGCCAACTTCAGAAGAAAGCTCATGCTTGATCGCTGCTGCCAGCACCCCGGTGAAGTAGTCACAGACCACGAACACTACAAGTGCATACAGGAAGCCGTCAAACCCGCCGAAGAACCAGCCCAGGAAACCACCCAGACCTGCAAACATCCATTCAATCTTGTCGATCACATTCTGCATAATCTTGTCCTTTCCTGCCCAATCCGGGCATAAAAATAGACGGTCAATGCCGCCTTGTGTATACTCCTTCTATAATGAACACCGTTTGACAGACATTTTGGAGGTATGTCTGTCATGGACGGTGGAAATTTATTTGCTGTCTTCCGTCAGCCACGCACGGATCTGGCAGTAATAGCCATCCGCCCATGCCTGATAGCCTCTTCCGGACGGGTGGATGCTGTTGGTCAGCGTCCGGCTGGTTTCCGTGAATCGGTTCGTCACCGGCTTATCCGAATACGGAAATGCCAGACGGCGGTCCGTGCGAAGACCGTGGGCAAAACAGGTCACGTTTTTGCGATACTTGCCAGCATCAAATGCCTTGATCAGTGCAAGGTTCAGCGTGTTGATGCTCATATGGAAGATACCCATGCTGGAACCGCACTGATAAGAATAATCCGAGCCGGGACCACAAAGACCGATACCGATCTTGCAGTTCGGGAAGCCCGTTTCCTTATCCAGCAGCGCATCGATGAACTGCTTCGCCTGATCCACGAACTTCTGCACCTCTGCTTCCGTGCGGTACAGTGTAGTGCCCTGTGACACATCATTGGTGCCAAGTGCGATCAGGAAGTAATCGATGCCCTCATAGCCGTTGGTCTCGCAGTATTTCTGGAAATCCAGACGGCCTTTGATCTTGTCCCAGAACGCATTCGTTTTGCCGGCGTAATCCGTGTCTGCCAGATACCGGGCAAAGGTCCAGCTGCCGCGTCCTTCGTGCTTGCCGCCAGACGGTCCTCTCGTTCCCAGCTGGTGGATCACGCAGTCATTATCCTCTGCCAGCAGACGGTACACTTCCGTTGCCACCGAGCCATTATCCACGAGAGAGTCTCCGCAGATGCAGATATTCTTTGTCAGCTTGTCCTTCAGCTTATGGTGGACCCTGACCTGGACAGGTTTGGATGATACCGTATGGCAGTCATCTTCATCCAGACGGCGGACGGTCAGTGCAAAATCCGTACTGTCCTTCGTCGGCGTGTAGTTCATGCAGTACTCGTTCCGGGTCAGGCTCGGTGCATTCGTGCCTCTGGCGAGCACATACAGATTTTCCTTGCCATCGTGGCGGGAAAGACAGTCAAAGAAGATGGAAAGCTGGCGTCCCTCCATGCAGTCCCAGTGGGACGGGGTCACGATGTCATCCTCTACAGCCGGAGTAATGGCTTTCTGCACATAATCCGTGATACGCTTCGGGATGAAAGATGCCGCGTTATCTGCGAAGAGATCACCCGCTTTGTATTCCTTACCGCCCACAATGAACTTCACATCCGGGTGAATGTGCGGATTATACAGCTTGCTCTGATACCAGGATGCAATATAGAAACCATTCGTACCCAGCTTTCGGAACAGGCTGGTGTCGTACAGATTGATGGTTTTCGTACCGGCATCATAAGCGAGGATGCGCATCGGCATACCAAATGTCGAGCTGGGTGTGTTAAATGCCATCTCTACCGGATCGCCTGCCATGATCCACTCATAGTGGAACGTATCCGGAACACCCAGACACTTGGTACTGACCTGGATCGTACCGCCATCCTGGTCAATGGTAATACCGCCGCTTGCCAGATACATATGGCGGGAATCCTTACCGGCAAGATCCGTGCGGAGCTGCTGGAAGCGGTCCTCATACTTCTTTTCGATATAGGAATCACGCCGTTCTTCATCGAAAAGCTCACCAGCCTTATAAGTCGTGCCATCCAGCACAATGCTGAAAGAGGAACCCATGTGCGGATACCAGAAATGGTTTTCATACCATGCAGCGATATAGTAGCCGTTTACTCCCAATGCCCGGAACTGTGCAGCGTTGTAAAGATTGATCTGATCTATGGACGAGTCATAGGCAAGGATCAGCATGTGATGCTTTTCTGCTTCCGTACTATCCAACATCGGCACCGGCTCCTCACTAGCACTGATCCAGTAGTAAGCACCGTTATCGACAACCGCCAGGATACGTTTCGTGACCTGAATGGTGCGGTTGACCGTATCGATCGCAAACTGGCCTGTAGCGAGGAACATCTTTGCTGAACGGTACTTGTGCCAGGTCATCGCAGTATTCGCAATCTTGGCTGGATTGCCATAATCGATCCCGTTGATGACTGTACCGCTACTCGAAGGAGCTGCGTACACCACATTCCAGTCAAAAAAGACCGCAAACACAAAGCGGCCCTTTGTGAATAGATCGCCCCAGCTATCGCCGCTTGTATTTTCCACCTTAATGACAGGGACTTCTGTCTTTTCTCCCGTCTCGTTTGCGGATGCTTCCGCACCATCATAGTAGATCGCCCACCATTTTCCCACTACTGCAAAGTCAAACGAGGTACTGTTTTCCGCCACCAGTTTCGTCTGCTCGTACTGTGTACCATTTGTACGGCGGCAGACATATACACTCTTTCCCTCCGGGAATGTGACTGTCACCTTGCTGCCCGTGAACCTGATATCCACGCTGCCGTTCATCCACTGCCAGCCTGTTGCGTAATTTGACAGCAATCTCATCGGGAGCATGTTGTCATAGAGGTACACCGAGAGCTTCGAGAACAGCTTTTCATTGGTGGTGACAGAGATGAAACGGGTATTCGGAAGCAGCGTGATCACATAGTTGTCATAGACCTTGCCGCTCTCTGCCCGGAAACAGCCACCGAGGAACTTACGGTCCATGTCATAGCAGACCACGTTGTTATAGTCATCCCGGCCGCTCATATAGCCGAACTGACCGTCCACCAGAATCGCATCACCGCTGACCGGGACCATGTGCGCCACGCGCCAGCTTTCCGAAGCTACAAGGTTGCCGTTCTGGTTTGCGTAACCATTTTTGATCACCCAGTTCTTCATGATATTCTGCATGGAACGCACCCTGCCGACTGCACGGATATTATCACCGGCTGTGGGATAAGTCTTCCCCTCATCATCCACACGGGCATCTACCAGCTCCTGTGCATAGTTGGCATTTTTGTCCGTAGATGCCTTGACATTGGCATTGATCTGGGCTTTCAGTGTTTCTGTAGTCTTATCCATCTCGGACTTACTGGCTGCAACTGCACTGTTCGCTGCATCGACCTTCTGGGTGATATCCGCTACATCCTGTGCGGTCATCTTGCGCAGGGCTGCCACATCTGATGCAGTATCTGTACGAATCTGCTCTACATCTGCCGCAGTATCCTTGCGGAACTGCTCCACTTCTTCTGCCGTATTCTGACGGTACAGAGCCATCTGCTCCGAGAACCGGGAACACATCGCCCAGTATTCCTCCTGGGACAAAAGCGTTCCGGCCGGCACAGGTTTCCGGCTCATATAGCTGTCGCCTGTGGATTCCTCATACACAATCGTAAGAGGCTCATACTCTTTTGCTTTGTCCCAGACACCATCATGGCGAGGGACGATTCGGTTTCCGATATATTCCGACATATTTTCCCCTTTCCCAGCTGCATCAGCCGTTTGCAAATTCTACGATCAGCCGCCCAACACCATCCATTGAAAAGATGAGCTTCAGACCGTCTTCGGTGGTGAAAGCAAGATAGCCGTCATCCGTGACCGTACAGTTCAAAAGATTTTCGATGAATTTCTGGATGGTGCTGGATTCCGACTTGTCACTGAAGCCGAGTCCATCCTCCGACACAACGGCAAAATAGCCATCATCCGTGATATACACTTCCAGCAGTCCCTTGCGGATAGCTTCCACCACACCAGCGTAGGTATAGGTGGCGATCTTGCCGTTGTTGATGGCCGCCCGCTCCACCTTCAGCGTGAGGGAGAACGACCCAAGGACATCCCCCGCTGTGCTGATCATAACAACATCCAGCGGAAACCGTCCTGCCTGTGCAGTCATGAAGGTCGTGATCGTAAAGACGACCGCCCCATTTTCAACAAACACAAGGTCGGCTGCCGTCTCGCTGGTGTAATGGAAGATCGTGCCGTCCGGTCTGGTGCCGGAACAGGCAACGATGCAGTCCTGCGGTACAGAATACTGTACCGAGTTGTTATACAGGACACATCTGACTTTCCGTGCCCTGTTATCATATTGTTTGACCGGGACTGTCACCGGGATCAGATTCTCCGTCAGCGACAGCTCCACTTCCTGATAAATGCTTGTGATCATTATGCGCTCCCTCCTTCCTGATCGGTCTTCTTATCATCTGTTTCTTCTTTGTTCCCATTATCTTTTCCTTCGGTGTCCGGGTTCTCCGGCTCCGGCTTTTCCGGTTCCGTCGGTGTGGTCGGTTCCGTTGGCTGTTCCGGCTCATAGCCGATGGTCTGCCACTGTTCTCCATCCCAGAGCTTTAACTGCAGGTTCTTCTTATCGACCCAGAGCGTATCTGCTACCGGGGCTTCCGGTGCGGTTTCCGATACCGGGACACTCGGCTGGTACTTTTCATCCAGTTCTTTTTCGACCTCTTCCGACAGCTTCTTCGCCACACTATATTTCTCGTCCAACTCCTTTTGCAGATCTTCCGAGATTTCCGTAAGAGTGCCATACCGCTTATCCAGTTCCTCATATAAATCCTTGGACAGCTTTTTTGCTGTTTCGTACCGCTGATCGAGCGTTTTCTGAAGCTCGGCAGAAATGGCGGTCGCTGTTTTGTACCGCTCATCCAGTTCCTTCAGCAGCTCCTCGGAAAGCTCCATGGCTTTCTTATAGCGGTCATCCAGTTCTTTGAGGGTCTGTTCCAGCAGGATCGCTGTCCTGACTGCAGTGTCATCCTCCTCCCAGCCATAGCCCCACGTCTTACCGCCATCCGTGGATACAAACAACCCGGCAGAGCTGTTCTTCCATGCGACCGTGGACTGTTTCAAAGTCGCCGCATTGAATGCATACCGGGTCGTATTTCCCTTATTGTCAGTTTCATTTTTATAATGAAGGCCAAACAGCGCAGCAAAAAGCGCACCGTCATAAATGATAGATGCTGTGATCCCACCGACCTGCTCTCCCACTGCCGTTTCCGCACGGACTGCCGTATCATAGGCAATCGTCGCTGTATTCCGGATGCTGTTGAGCGAACCTGTCAGAGAAGAATTTCGGCTGCTGACCGTGGAGTTTGACAGCGTGATGCTGTTATAGCGTTCCAGCAGCGCATCATACTCGGTCTCGGTGACTTTGGAACTGACCTCAATGCCCAGCTTTGAGATATACACATGGATCGTATCGCAAAGGGAGACACGCTCTGCTTCCACGATGTCCTCATACCCCGGTGTATTCCAGAGCTGTAAAAAGTCGATCTTGATGTCGATCTCCGGCTCCGTTAAGTCCGTGGTGTCGATATAGTTCTGTGCGTATTCCCGGAGTGCCGCTTCGCTCGGCTTTTCCTGAAAATTGCTGGTACAGTCCAGCACGGTGACCTTCTGGTAAGGAATTGACCGCTTGCTTTGCAGCACCACCTTCTCCGGCAGCTCCATGACCGCCTGGGTTTCATTATCCACCCAGTACGGATGCACACCAGTGATCGTGTTCTCGATGGATCTTTCCATCTTGAAATCCGTCAGGTTCTTACCGTAGATAATGTGGACGTTATGGTCGGCACCTCTTGCCTTATGGAACTTGACTGTATACCGGTCCCACTCGAATTCACCGCCAAAAACATCCAGAACTGACCCGGCCATACCTCCAAGGCAGTTTCGGAAGGAGGATGGAACTCCCAGCGTAAAGGTTGCACTGGATTCCACATCCGTCCAGACATTAAATGGACAGTCGGAAGCCGCATGGCTTTCCAGCCCCTGCATTGCCCCGCCACATCCGGTCACTGAAAATGGTGATACCGTGATAAAGTTGAGCTGGTAGGAAATATGCCGTGCCTGCACTTCCAGCTTGCCATCAATAGGGGTCGTGATCTTGTAGATGCGGAACGGCTGAGACTGCATGGTATCGGATGGCTTGGCAAGGATGATATTCCCCTCCTCCAGCATCTCTGCATGGATGCCATCTGCCGGACAGACCAGCTTCAGTTCATAGCTTCCGTTTCTCTTTTCCGTTACGGTACAAGACTGTGCATCTGCCAGCTTTCCGATGCCGTTATGGTCAAATTTCATTTCTCTGGAATCATATAAACATGGGATCACTGGCTGCACCTCCCTCTTACAGCGTCCACCAGCGTGGAGTCACCTCCACCGCTGTGATACCGCCTGTCCATGTGATCTGTGTCTTTCCCTCCGGCAATTCCGGGAAGTCATCCGAAAGGATGGTCTCATTGCAGAAGCCGGAAGCGTTGTAGGCGTTGTGCGTCTCACAGTTGAGCAGCACGTAGTCCTTAATACTGTGGATGGTGATCTTCTCCTCACCCACATACAGCTCACCGCCAGAATCTCCGTAGACCTTGAAGATAGGCTGCGCCGGAAATGCAAATGGGTTCTTCAAAGTTGATCTGCCATCCAGCCGGATCGTCCTCTGCCCATCCACGCTCCACCTCTGGGGCTTACAATTGAAGGTCAGTTCCATCTCAGCGGCTTTCTGGGCGGTGATATCAAATTCCAGAGCATCCTTGCAGACTGCCATCCTGAAGAAATCCGGGTCGTAGGTGTCCTGCAACTTCTGGTAGCCGATCGGAGATAACAGCCACGCCTTGACCGCTGCGGTCTTGGCTGGCAGACCGTTGAAGAAAAATGCTTTATACTTGATATCCACGTTCTGATATCTGCGCCTTCCTGTCCTTGCATTCTCGGTGATGATGTCCCCGTTCCTGCCGGGTACGGAGGTACTCTCCACATCTGCAGCCGGGGAATCATATACACCGGGTCCAGACAAATATAAAAGGAAGTCTTTGCTGGACTTCCCGGCAAAGGCCAGATACTGTCTGGCGTATCTGCCTTTGAGCTGAAACTGTGATACTGTCTGCTTTGGGGTGTTGTAGCCCATACGCATCTCCTCCTTTACTTGAAGACTGAATCATCCTCGTGGATCATGCCGTTGATCTTATCGGCAACGGTCTGTGCCAGTTCATCATCGTTCCGGGCGTTATAGCCATTGACCGTGATATACACACCGCCAAGGTTGGTCGTCCGGGTGGTACCGCCTCCGGCCAGAGCTGCCCGCGGGAAGTTCCAGCCAGAGCCATCGAAGTGCGGCAGGGTCAGTTCCGGCAGACTGAAAGAGCTGATGCCCTCCATGCCCTGCTGTACCTTTGCTGCCATCGACTTGATCTGGCTGATCAGACTGCCTTCTCCTTTCTTGATGCCGCCGGAAAGCAGCTTCATGAAGTCCGGCATATAGGTGTCCGCATCTGCCAGAGGTCCTTCATCCGGTACCGAGAAGTGCAGGAACGAGCGGATACCGCTTGCCACACTCTTGACCGCATTGCCGACCCAGCTGACGCCCTTTTTGATACCTCCGGCGATACCGCCAACGATGTCTTTGCCCCAGCTGACCGCCGAGGAAGCCACATTCTTGATACTGCCCCAGATGGACGATGCCACATTGCCGATGGCAGATGCCGCATTGGAGATTCCGTTCTTGATGGCATTGACACCGTTCGTGAATACAGAAGTGACCTTGTTCCAAATATTCGTCACACCCTCCCAGAAGCCATCGCAGTTTTTCCAGAGAGCGGTCAGTCCCAGACCGATGCCGCCGACTGCTGCCACTGCGATACCCGCAGGACCGGCCAGACCGGCCAGTGCTGTGCCTGCCGAAGCAAGCACGCCTCCAGCCGAGGAAGCGATACCAGCCAAAGCCGATCCCGCACCAGCAGCCAGACTGGATACAGTCGTGCCAACCGAACCGAACAGTCCTGCGATTGCGGAGCCGGCAGAACCAGCAATTCCGCCCAATGTGGAACCCACACCAGACAGAAGCCCGGAAAGACTGCCGCCTAAACCACCGATCTTCGATACCACACCGGAAAGCAGTCCGCCCAGATTCGACAGGATTCCCCCACCGCTGGAGCTAAGGCTTCCCAGATTCGAGATAATGCCAGTGATGCCTTCTCCGAGACCGCCCATCTTGGAAGTCAACCCAGAGATCAGGTTGCCAAAGTTCGACACAATCTGACCGCCATCTGCACTGCCGATTTTCGACAGGAAACTGCCGATGTTGGACAGCAGACCGCCGCCGTTCTCTGTGCCGAGAACATTGCCGAGATTCTGCATCGTACTTCCAAGGTTTCCAATGGTGTTCTTCATGGAACCGAGCTTGTCCACAAGCCCCGTGACCGTATTGACCGTGTCACCGACCTTGCTGATGCCGTTGCCCAGGCTCTTTAGGAAATCCGAGTTGAAGGTATCGCCAAGGCTACGGATCGCATTCCCAAGGGAACTGGTCTGAGAGTTCAGCTCACCAATGGAATCCTTCATATCCGCAAAACCCTGCTTCACTTCATCGCTCATGCCACCGACTGCGGTTTTGGTGATACCCTGCAGGTCAGTCCAGAGCTGCTGGAACTGTGTTTTCAGACCGGAAAGCCCGGACATCAACTGGGACTGGATACCGCTGCCCACATCCCTTGCAGCACTACCGATACCGCTCTGACTTTTCTTGATCGTGGTGGCAAAACTGCCGACCACGGAATCCATCCAGTCGCCCAGAGAATCTACCGGGGTCGTGAGGTTGCTGCTCATAGACCCAGCAAGTCCCTGCACGGCTTTCACCACCGACTTGACATTTTTCTTAATGCCGGTTGCCAGCAGCTTCATGAAGTCGGGCATATAGGTATCTGCATCGGACAGAGGACCTTCGTCTGGTACAGAGAAATGCAACAGACTTCTAACCCTGCTTGCGACATTTTCTGCCGCTGCGATCACGGAACTAGCCGCTGCCCGGACACCTGCCGCCATCTGGGAACAGATATCTGCACCCCAGCGGTATGCCGAAGAAGCAATCGAACCGAGCGAGTTAAAGCTGCTCCTGATACTTGCGACACCAGAAGAAACCGTGCTGCGCAGGCTGGACATTGCCGAAGACACCGTGGACTTGATGCCGTTGAAAGCAGAGGTCGTGGTGGATTTCAGGGAATTCCAGCTGCTCGTGACCGTACTGCGGACAGCTGTGACAGAAGAAGTCGTAAGAGACTTGATGCTGTTCCATGCTGTCGTAATGACTGTTTTGATACCATTCCAGCTGGTGTTTGTCAGAGTTTTCACTGCGTTCCATGCGCTTGTCATGGAAGATTTTACAGAAGCAGTCGCAGAAGTAGTCAGAGACTTGATTCCGTTCCATGCTGTAGTGATAACGCTCTTGATTCCGTTCCAGCTGGTCGTTGTCAGCGACTTCACTGCATTCCATGCACTGGTCATGGAAGATTTAACTACCGCTGTCGCAGAGGTCACATTGGATCTCACCGCCGCAAAGCTGGTCTGGATGGTGGTCTTGATGCTGTTCCATGTGCTCGTGGTACTGGTCGTAATGGAGCTCCATGCGGATCTCATCGCGGCACTTACACCTGCCGTTCCGGTCTTCACCGTCTGGCTGATGGCTGCCCAGCTCTTACTGTATGCCTGCTCCACTCCCCTCATGGAGTTGGTGATGGAGGTAGACAGCGTTGTGGACAGGTTCTCTGCCGCCGCAGTCACAAGGCTGGTGTTGGTCGTGATGCCGTTTGCCAGACCCTGCATAAAGTCTGGCATCCAGCTTTCCATATCTGCCAGAGGTCCTTCATCCGGCACAGAGAAGTGCAGGAAGGAACGGATACGATCCGCCACTCCCGATACGGCACTTGCCACATCCTGAATCCTCGACTGGATACCGGACACAATGTTGCCGATCATGTCAGAGCCCCACGAAAATGCCTGTCCAGCCAGACCCTTGATAAAGGAGACCGCACTGTTAAAGCCATTCGTGATGGTGGTCTTAATGCCGGAAATCGTAGAAGAAATCCCGGATTTCATCGAGTTAAAGGCTGTGGTAGCCGCGCTCTTGATGCTGTTACTGAGGGACGATACCGTGGATTTCATGGCATTCCAGCCGGAAGAAACCACCGATTTGATGCCATTTACCACACCGGAGATCTTGCTGCTGATGGCAGTCCAGATGGAAGAAACCTTGGACTGGATCGCAGAAAGGACCGTCGAGATGACCGTCTGGATCGCATTCCATGCCGTACTCATCCGGGTCTGGATGCCAGTCAGCAGCGGAGACAGGAACGATACAATGGCATTCCACACCGTTGTCACTGCGGTCTGAATTGCTGTCAGTACCGTGGAGATGGCTGTCTGGATTGCCGACCAAACCGTAGAGAAAGTCGTCTGCAATCTGGTCAGCAGCGGAGTCACAAAGGCAACGATAGCGTTCCAGATAGAAGTGATCTTCGTCTGGATCGCGGTCAGTGCTGCGCCGATCAGGATCTGTATTGCCTGCCAGATGGTCTCAAACAGATATTTGAACGCATCCAGCAGAGGTTTCATGGTGTTGTAGATTCCGTTCCACACTGTAGTGATCGTGGTGCTGATGGTGTTCATGACCGTAGAGATTGCGGTCGAAATCGCCGTCCACACAGTTGTCACCGTGGTATGGATCGTATTCAGCACAGAAGAAACTGCTGTGGAAATGGCAGTCCAGATGGTGCTGAAGGTCGTCTGAATACTCGTAAGGACGGTAGTAAAAAATCCAGACACTGCTGTAAATACAGTCGTTGCCACACTCTGGATAGCAGAAACTGTGTTTGAAAAGAAGCTGCTGATTCCACTCCACACGGTCTCGAAGAAGCTCTTGATACTGCCCCAGACCGTCTGCCAGTCCGTACCAAACAGACCAAGGAACACATCCAGTGCGCTCTTTAGTGCGGTAAGAGTCGTGGAGAATACGGACTTCACACCTTCCCAGATGCTGGAGAAGATGCCTTTCACTGCTTCCCATGCACCGCTCCAGTTGCCGGAGAACACATTGGAAAAGACGTCGAATAGACCGAGCAGTGTATCCAGAACGACACCTAGGATGGTGGCAATATTCTGGAACGCTCCCTCAAACAGCGGTGCAAGCACCTGACAGAAACCATCCCATACTGCCTTCAGTACCTCAGTGACATCCTTAAAATTAAAGCCCAGCCCATTGATCCGCTGTGTCAGCTGGTCGCAGAAGCCTTTCACCTTGGAAACGATGTCGTTCCAGATGCCGGTAATGGCAGTACGGAACTCCTCGTTGGTGTTCCAGAGATTCATGAACGCCGCCACCAGTGTACCGACGACCGCCACCACTGCTACGACCGGGCCGGACAGACCACCCAGAACCACACCCAGCTTGCTGAACACACCGCTGGCACTGCCCACATGGGTGATAAGAAGCCGGACACCCTTTGCAAGAGAACTGACCCCCCGCATTGCTGTGCCAACCGTTGATATGGTCTTGCCAAGCACAATGAGCAGCGGACCAATGGATGCTGCCAGTAGTCCGATCTTGATGATCGTTTCCCTGGTACTTTCATCCATGCTGTTGAGCTTGTCCACGAACTGTTGCACGGCAGATACGATCTTGCGGATGGTGGGCATCAGGATATCGCCAAAAGAAATAGCCAGCTCCTCCAGCTGAGATTTCAGGATGGTGAGCTGACCATTTAAGTTGTCCTGCATGGTCTCTGCCATGCTTTCGGATGCACCATCGCAGTTTTCAATGGCACCACGCAGTTTGTTGATATCCGTCTCGCTGGAATTCATCAGGGCAAGGAAACCGGACATCGCATTCTTACCGACCAGTGCCTCTGCATTGGATGCTTTTTCCGATTCGGTCAAACCGGAGAAAGCCACACGGCAGTCTGCGAGGATATCGTTCAGGCTTCTCATACTGCCATCCGCATTACTGGTAGCAATTGTGACCTCGCCAATATTCTCACCGACAAAGGTCACTTCACCGGCAAGGTTGTTCATGATGGATCGCAACGAAGTACCGGCCTGAGAAGCCTTGATACCACTGTTTGCCATGAGACCGATAGCCTCTGCGGTATCCTCTGCCGAGAACCCCAGCGCACCGGCGATAGGCGCACAGTACTTGAACGTCTCGCCCATCATGCTGACATTGGTGTTCGCATTGGAAGAAGCAGCTGCAAGGATATCTGCAAAATGCCCGGAATCTGCCGCAGACAAACCAAAAGCTGTGAGGGCATCCGTGACAATATCCGAAGTTGTAGCGAGGTCTTCACCGGACGCCGCTGCGAGGTTCATGATACCCTCGATGCCGTTCAGCATATCCCCCGTTTTCCATCCGGCCATGGCCATGTATTCCATCGCCGAAGCTGCCTCGGATGCAGAGAACTTGGTCTTTGCACCCATTTCACGGGCTTTCGCACGGAGCTGGTCAAAGTCATCCCCTGTTGCACCGGAAATGGCAGAGACCTTGCTCATCTCGGAATCGAAATCTGCTGCCGTCTTCACTGCGGCAGTGCCAAGCCCCGTTACAGCGGCAGTCACCGGCAGGAACTTCTTGCCGACATTTTCCACAGAAGATCCTATGTTCTGGAGCTTTTCTCCGGCTTCATCGATTTTGGCAAGAGTCGCATTGGTAGTAGCCGCCTGATCCTGTAAGGATCGCAGATTCTGTTCGGTCCCCACGATCTCACGCTGAAGAGCATCATACTGCTGCTGGGTGATCTCACCATTGGCAAGCTGCTCATTGGCCTGCTGTGCGGCAGTCTTCAGAGTTGCCAGCTTTTCCTTGGTAGCTTCAATGGCATCCTTAAGCATCTTCTGCTTCTGGACAACCAGTTCTGTATTGGAGGGGTCCAGTTTCAGGAGTTTGTTGACATCCTTCAGTCCGGACTGCGTCCCCTTAATTGATTTGTTTACACTTTCCAGTGCTTTGGAGAGCTTTGTGGTATCGCCGCCGATCTCAACGGTGATGCCCTGGATTCTGGATGCCATTTGTGTAACCACCTCCTCGCAGGCATAAGAAAAGCCCATCTGCACAGGGCAGACAGGCTAAAAAATGGGTATAAAAATACCCCGTCAGATTTCTCCAACGGGGTTGCTACCGATTATTGAATTTTACTCCATAAGAGCATTGTGCTCTCCATAATATCCTCATAGCTGATATCAGCCGCATACGGATATTTCTTCTGGTAGGACTTCCAAAGTGTATGTAACTGTGCGTCATCACTGACGGCAGCCATAATTTTAGGTGCTTCCTCTTTCAGATTTTCGGTGCTTCTTTTCTTACAGGTTGCCTCAAATGCCTTTTTCAGCACATCAGCATCGATGTCCTGCTCGTAAATAGAAAGCAGGGTCTTGATGTCATAGAAGTCTCTCATTCGGGTATTCAAAAGACCTCTTGCAAGGACCGTCTGAAGTTTTTCTGCCAGAATTGTTTCCAAATTATACGACCAAAGGCTGATGGAACGGTCATCCAAGAGCAATTTATAGTTGTACTCGATTGCTCTTGGCGTGATAACATCTCCTGTAGATATATCAATCTTCATCGGTGTAACGAGTTTTCCCATCACAGCATTCATGGTAAATCGAATACCCGGATACTCCATCTCATCCATGATATTGGAAACTTCCTTAACCTCAAAGGTCACTCCATCCCCAAGATTGATATCCTTGACTTCATCCACAATCCGTTTTGCATCTTCTGCCGACAGATTCTGATTTTTAATGCTCGTATCGATATCCATCGTGGACCGCAATGCTACGCCAACCATCGCTGTCACCAGCATTCCGCCTTTAATGATAAAATTATCTTTGTACTGCGAACTGGCAACTCTCTCAAGGAAACGCTCCATCATATAGATCCGCATGAGCGTTCTGGCATCTGCCTTGTTTTCCTTTGCCACATTCTTAATTCTTCCCTTAACCTGTTCTGGTGTCAGCTGCATTTTACAATAATACCCCCATATATCTGCGGATCACATTATCAACCCGAAACAGCTTTGCATATTCCATGAGTCGATTTAGGTCCTTGTTTCTTCTGGAAACATATGTCTTCAGAACGGAATTGAAATCCTGTGCTTCAATACTGCTCCGGCTTCTCATCAGATCACAAATCGTTCGTTCCAAGTCATACATTGGAATCATGTTCCCATCGTTGTCTTTCACAATGATCTTTCCGACATCCAGTAATTCCCGTTTTACCGTATATACTTTACAACTTCCATCCGCTATAAGTCGATGCGCATTGTAACCGCTGTATATGGTAAGTGTGTGGACAAACGGTTCTCTGTCTGTCAGACCATGATAATAAAAGGCCTCATCATGTGAAAAAACAGCATTCGGGCATCTCTTATGAAGCACATATAACTCATCGACCCAATCCGATCCCGTAGAATACACACCACGGCTGACCGGCTCCAATTCGTTTTCTCGAACATATTTGTAAAATTTAAATTTTGAAATTCCAGATTTTCCCGCGATTCTCGGCGTAAGGTAATCATGATTTTGAACTAATCTTGTCATCTCATTCATAGAATCACCATCCTTCCGTGCTTATATTGTAATCGAAATAAGCACGGTAGTCAAGTAAAATCAAACGAGCGTGCTTATTTCACATTTAATATATGCACGCTCGTCGAGTTTTATTCTGTCAAAATTTGTCAAAATCAGCTTGCGAGGCCAGCTCTTTGTACGGATAGTCGTCGTTCTGTCGTTCCGTGAACATATCATTGACCAACCCGATGGTCAGCAGGTCGAGGTCGGCGATGCTGATACCGAGCTGTACACAGCGCAGCAGAAAGAGCGGGGTGGTCATTTCCCGCTCACTTTTGCGAGGTTTTTTCTGGATTCCACCTCGGTCTGCACATTCAGACCCCACAGTTCGATCAGCTGGGGCAGGATCTGATAAATGGAGAAGGTGTTGAACTGGTCCAGGAACTCCTCCGGGCTGTCCGGCACCTTTGCCGGGTCTGCATGACGGGCCATCAGCCATGCCAGGTCCTCGAACATTTCCAGACTGAACAGGTCGAGGTTGGAATTGTCCTCATCGTTCTCTCCCACGCTCTTTTCCAGCTGGCGCAGGTCTTTGTAAATGTCACGGCCGAACTTGATGCGGTACAGACGCGGCACGGCGGCACTTGCCTTAAAGGTGACTTCCTTGCCATCGATCTCAATTTTCTTTGTAACTGCCATAATCGTAATCCTCCAAAATTTCATGTAAAATTGGCAGAGCCGAAGCCCTGCCGTATATCGTGTTTCTTACTCTGCCGGGTCAATGCTGACCAGTGCATTACCGCCGCTCACAGTGGGCAGCTTTCCATCCCACTTCTGAACCTTCTGGTAATCGATCAGCGTATCGGACAGGCTTTCTGCCAGTTTGCGGTTTGCCTCTGCCTGTGCATCTGCGGCAATGGAAGTTTTCTGGGCTTCCGCCTCTGCATTGGTGATCGCCACCTGCTTATCCGCTTCTGCCTTGGCAATGGCGGCTTCATTCTCGATCTTCTGCTTATCTGCATTCTGCTGTGCAATGGACTTCTGCTGGATGGCTTCGTTATAGGCATCCTCGAAATTCATGTCGTTGACGACGACCTTGTTTACGAACACAACGTCCTCACCATATTTCTGCACAAGGGACTCTGCCAGCTTCTGCTGTGCCAGAGGCTCGATCTTGGTACGGTTGGTTACCTCATTGGGACCAAGTTCTGCCATCGCAGACTTGATTGCCGATGCCACCAACTCATCACCGACCAGATTCTTGATGTCGGACACATTCGCATACAGCCATGCGCTCTTTTCAGGAAGCACCTGATAGGTCACGATGACATCAGCGGCATACACAGGAGTCTTGTCGGAGGCTTCGCCCCAGACCTGCGCCTCGATATGCTTATCCTGCTGCTTGTTGTTGACCTTATGGATGCTCTGCACAAAAGGAATGCAGAAGTTGAGCTTGCCGCTCTGGATGGTGGTCTCCTGGATCTGACCAAAGCTGGTCTTCACGCCGGTGTAGCCGGTGGGAATGATGTGGAACGAACAGATAGCCAGCACCAGAACGATGATCACTGCGAACAAAGGAAAAATCTTCTTCATAATCGTATACCTCTTTATAATAATGTAAGCAGAGCCAAAGCCCTGCGGTGTGTGCCGGTCACTTAGCCCTGCGGCTCCTCGGTGTGACTGGTATCTTCGGTGTCCACAGCTTCTGCCTGCGGCTCATAGACCGCATCGTACCACTTGTTATAGACATCATCGGTGGTGTTGGTACCGGTCTTGGCCTTGACATAACCGTTTGCCAGAGGGGTTGCCTGCAGGTTCAGGGTGTCCGTCTTGACTTCCTTGCTGTCCTCGTTGGTCTCACCCTCGATGGACGGACGGCTTGCCACACAGTTGTACAGCACATGACGGATGTGGCGCTGGTCGCCATCGAACTCAAACAGGAATGCGAAATGCTCCAGTTCCACGTTGGCGTTCTCAGCAAGCACGCCGTTGCCATCCAGCTCCTCGTGCATGATGTCCGTGAGGAAGCTCTCCGGAATCAGCGCGATCTCCAGATCGCCCTCATAGCCGGAGTTGTTATTCACGACATAGTAGGCGATATTGTCCGCATAGAACGGCTCGATCTCGCCGTTGGCATCCATCGACAGGCTGACTGCACCGGGGATGCGGACCGGCTTTGTATAGGTGACACTGCCATCTTCGTCAAAGGTTGCCTTTGCATAATGGCAGTTTTTCAGGCCAAATTTGACCTTATTGCTTTTCTTCGACATAGTGTTCCTCCCATAAAAATATCCCGCATGAGCATCACACGGTCAGCTCATACAGGACTTCATACATTTTTTCGGTTTCGATCCAGACCTCGCTTTTCTCATAGTAGAGTTCGTGTGCGGTCAGGACTTCTTCAATAGTTGCTTCCATATCCGGGTCTTTGTAATCGGTGTACACCTCGATGTCCAGCCGGTTGAAATGGTGGTACACAAGGTTATCTGCGCCGAAATTCTCGGCTTTCGGATACAGGAAGCAGATAAACGGTGGATCAGGACTCTCCCCTTCTGCGAAATGGTCATACGCATAAGGAAGCCCCATTTCCTCCACCAGAGCTTTTACTTCTTCGTGGGTCATTGGTTTCTCCTCACTTCAGTGCCTTTCCGATAAGGGACTGGAGCTGCTCGATACCGGCCTGTTCTGCCGGAGCAATATGGGGTCTTCCTGCCACACGACCGCCGCCGCGCTTGGCATGACCCTTTTCCAGCAGATGTGCCAGCTGGTAGCGGTTCTTGGAATGCACCACCATCTGAAGGCTCTGGCTGGATTCCGACTGTTTGGTCGCTACCCAGCTTTCCTTGTACCGCCCGGTTCTGGACGGTGCGCCGGACTGAATCTGCTCCTTGACGGTCTTGGCAGATTTGCGGACAGCTTTCTTGACCTCGGTGGAGGCAAGGGTCGCATACTCTTTCAAGCCCTCATTGATGGCATCTGCCATTTCATCGATGCTGACGGTTCTGTTCATCCGGTTGCCTCCTTTCCAAACGGCAATGAATCTTCAGCGTTTTCTTCTGGAAATTCATCGGGTCAATGGATTCGATATTGTAGAGCTGCTCCCGGAAACGGATGCGGTAGCCAGTGGAAGTCAGGCCTCTCGTCTCACTGCACCAGCGGACCGTGAACACCACACTCTTCTGCTGGGCTATGACCTCACCCTCTTCTTCCTGCGCCTGATAGGTCGAAGCGTAGGCAAAGCAGGTGAAATATTCCTCCCATGTGTTCCGATGATTTCCGACCTTATCGGTCACAACCGTACTTTTCTCGATCGTGATCCGCTCATTCAGCTTCTCGATCATCAGAACACCCCCTCCCTCACAGCAAACAGAATGGAACGAAGCGTCAGCATCAGCTGGTGATGGTCAGCTTCGTCCCGGTGCTCATAGAGATACCCCAGTGCATACAGAATCGCCACACGACAGGTGCTGCGCAGGGCTTCCAGTTCCCTTGTGGGCTGTACTCCGTTCTCGGCATCCCGGTCAGCGGCATTGACTGCCTCCCACTGGTCTTCCGAAAGACGGCCAACGTCCTTGCACATCTGCTCCGCAGAAGATAAAAGGATGCCGATCAGGGCATCCTCATCGCTGCTGTCCACGCGGAGATAGGTCTTCGCTTCGTAAAGCGGAATCAGTGCCATAACCGGCTCCTCCTTTCCAGACTTTCTTAGCCCTGCGGTGCCATCTGCAGAAGCTGTACGGCTTCCGGCAGGATCAGCTTGCCATCCACACGCTGGGTGGTCAGGAAACCGACCTGATCAGTACGGGCATACAGCTCGTTCAGACGGCGGAAGGTGCGGTTCTGGCGGTCAGCCACCCAGTAGTAGCTGTAATCGCCAAAGGCCATGACCTTGCTGCCACCCTTGATCTCCGGCATGAAGGCGGAAGTCTTCAGCGGACGGTTCAGCAGGGTATCCGGCTTGCCGATCTCCAGACCCGGCTTCCAGATATAGTTGCCGTTGTTGTCCTTGATGGTCATCAGCTGCAGCACCAGGGCTTCGTTGCAGAGGAACTGTGCCTTCTTGCGGTACGGAGCCTTCAGTGCATAGTAGAGCTTGAAGATCTCATCGAAGGTAACGGCATCCTTCTTACCAGCGGTCACACCGACCTTGGCACCGCCGGTCTCAGCCAGCAGACCCAGAGGCTTGCCCACACCGTCACCGGTGATAAAGGCGCGCTCCTCTGCGTTGCCCATACGCACACCGAAACGGCGGGCAATATAGGTGGCGAGGTCAAAAGCGGAGTCATTCAGCAGCTCGTTGGAGATCTTGATCATAGTGCCCAGCTTGTACGCTGACAGCATGGTCTGACCGAAAGTGGTATCGCTCTCCGGGATCTCCTCGCCCTCATCGATCCAGCTTGCCTCACCGGTATCCTCTGCGATAGGGATCTTGCGGGTGCCGGAGCTGGTGCGGATGACCGTTGCCATGCCACGGAAGATGTTGTTCTCCTCCAGTGCCTCCACCAGCTTCTTCTCGAACTCATCGGGAACGGTAAAGCCGCCCTCGGTGTCCTCACCCACAGACAGGGCATTGCGGACCTCGCCGTAATGACCACGGTTGCGGATCATGTTCCAAAAGTTCTCGGCATATTCGGCAGTGGCGGTCGGCTTGACATCCTTCTTGCTGCCGTTCTTCGGGTCAGCATGGACAGGACTGGAAGTCGGTGCGGACAGCTGTGCCTCGATCTGTGCCTGCTGCTCCAGGCGCTCGATCTCTGCACCCAGGTCCTTGACCTCCTGTGCCATCTTGTTGTACTGCTCCACGGCCTCAGCCTTTACCAGACCGTTCTCGCCGCGGTTCTTCTCCAGAAAGTCCTTGGTCTGCTCCCAGAGAGTGTTGCGCTTGGTGCGCAGTTCCAGAATCTTACTCATAGTGTTTGTCCTCCATAGATTGATTTGTGGTGATATGAAAAACAGCCCGAATGCACATCACTTCATGCACTCAAGCTGTTTCATCAGGATATTGTAGGGGATGCTGCCATCCTCGGTCTTGCCGTCCAGATCAAGGACAGGGCCGGAATTGGCAGGTGGTTCGGCCGGAGGTGTCGGCTCTGCGGACGGTTTCGGGTCAGCAGGCGGCTCCTTCGGCTCAGTGTGCTTCTGACCTACGTCTTCCGGCTTCACCCCCAGACGGTTCAGGACGATTAGATCCATCTGACGGCTGGAGAAAAGGTGCCCTGCCGTATCCTTCTGGAACGGCTTCTTTTCTTCGCCCTCGCCCGGTTCACTGTCAGGGTCTTCTTCCGGATTCTCCGGATCTGCCGGGTCACTGTCCGGCTCTTCCTCTTTCTTTGCAAAGAGGATCTCGTCTGCAAAGCCCAGCTCCACCGCCTTCTTCGCATTCATCCAGGTCTCATTGCTCATGAGGTTGGCAATACGGGCATGACTCAGGCCGCTCTTTGCAGCGTAAGCATTGATGATGCTCTCCTTGACTTCGTTCAGCACCTCGATGGCCTTCTCCATGTCCTTGGTGTTGCCCATCGCAACGGTGCTGGGGTCATGGATCATCAGCATGGCGACAGGACTCATCTGGACAGTATCACCGGCCATTGCGACAACAGATGCCGCCGAAGCTGCAATCGCATCGATCTTGACCGTGATGCTGCCCTTGTAATCCTTAAGCATGGTATAGATCTCGGCGGCGGCGAACACATTTCCGCCCGGACTGTTGATCCAGACGGTCACATCCCCCTCGCCGGATTCCAGCTCATCCCGGAACATCTGCGGCGTGATCTCATCGCCCCAGAAAGATTCCTCATCGATGGGTCCTTCCAGCCGGAGGATTCTGGTGTCATCACTGTTTTTGATCCAGTTCCAGAATTTCTTCATCGGGTTCTCCTTCCATTTTTCCGTGGCTTACTCTCACTCAGCCGGTTATCGCTGTCAGGTTCTTCTTCCGGATCGGGCTGTGTCTGTTTCGGCTGATTCTGCTGGACTGCGGCAGCTTTATTCTGCTGTGCCACACCTGCATCTTTCAGTTTCACATAGCCGCCGTTCAGATAGTAATCGTCACCGCCCTCCTCTGCCGGGATGAGATCCATGTTCTCCAGACGATGCACATCATTCGGAGAAAGGAAGCCGTTACTGATGCCGGTCGCATAACCGTTCATCCGGCTCTGGTAATCACCACGGAGCAGACCATCCACATTGAATTTTGGAAAGTAGGTATCCTGCTCCTCCTCCAGCAGCAGATCCTTGATGATGCCCTGCTCGATGCGGACAAGCCAGGGAGTCAGGGAGTGCATCACGAAGTTCAGCGACTGGTATTCAATGTTGGAGAATGTGGCTCTGGACAGATCGGCTACCAGATGCGGAGGCACACGGAAGATGCGGCAGATCTCCGTCACGGAAAACTGCTTCGTTTCCAAAAACTGGCTGTCCTCCGGTGGCAGGGAGATCGGTTTGTAGGCCATGCCCTCTTCCAGCACTGCCACACGATGGGCATTGGCTGCACCGCCATAAGCCGCCTCCCAGCTATCCCGGATACGGTTCGGGTCTTTCACAACGCCGGGATGTTCCAGCACGCCACTGGGCTGTGCGCCGTTCTTGAAGAAAGAGGAGCCGTATTTATCCACGGCAATGGAAGTGCCGAGGCTGTTCTTCATCATGGCGATTGGTGAGAAACCGATCAGACCATTAAACCCAAGCCCCGGCACATGGAAGATCTCGTCCCGGCGGAAGTAGAGGTCTTTATTCTGCTCTCCCGGAACTTCATCCGTGTAGGCGTGGTAGATATAGTAGAGCTCACTGCTCTCATCCCGGTCCACTTCGACATTTTCCGGCAAAAGCGGATACAGACCCAGCACCGTGTTCTTACCATCCCGGACGATCTGTGCGTAAGCGTTGCCCCAGAGGAGCAGATGGGTCATCAGAGTTTCCCAGAAGACAAAGGATGTCATTTCCGGGTTAGGCTGGCGATACAGAATCTTATACAGCGGATGATCCCGTGCCTTTTCCTTATTGCCGTTATCGTCTGTTACCCGGTAGAGATGCAGCGGCAGTGCCGCAATGGACTCTGCCAGCAGACGAACACAGGCATACACAGTCGGGATCTGCATGGCGGCTTTCTCATCCACCTGCTCCCCGGCATTGGAACGCCCAAACACAAAGGTCTGCCCGGAATCGCGGACGTTATCCGTGACCTTCGGCAGACCTTCTTTTGGCTGTTCTGTTTTGGGAGAATCCCTTGGATTCTCAAACCCCATCCATTCCCAGAATCCCATTAAGCCTTATCTCCTTTCTCCAGTTCCGGCAGGCCGGCAAGGCTGGTACCAAGGGACGCAACACCTGCCACAATAGCCGCGCTGCCAACTGCAACCCAGTCCACAGTGCCGCCGGGCATCTGTGTCACGACCAGAGCCGCACCAGTCTGGAACATCGTCTTTGCAGCACGGATGCCGGCTGCCTTCCACCATTCTGCACTCATCAGATACTTCATTGTGTTTTCCTCCAAATCTTCATATCAAAAAACGATCATGTCACGTTCGTCGTAGACGCTTCCCTGCTGCTGACCTTCATTTCGGATGCAGCGGTCCAGTGCCATGATCGCAGCGACGATACCATCGATCTTCTCCGGCGACTTCGCCTTGGTCGGCTTGATGTTGCCAGCCGGGTCGGTATCCACGACCACATTCCCCGCCATCCATGCCATAACCGGATTGCCGCCGTGGATGATCCTGCCTTCCATCAGGAGCTTGTAGAACTCCTTGGTAGGCGGGCTCATATCTTTAAAGCCCTGACCGAAAGGAACGACTGTGAATCCCATCCCCTCAAGATTCTGGGTCATCTGCACGGCTCCCCATCGGTCAAAGGCAATCTCTAAAATATGGTAGGTCTTGCCTAGTTCCTCGATGACCTTTTCAATAAATCCGTAGTGGATGACATTGCCTTCTGTCGCCATCAGGTAGCCCTGCTGATACCAGACATCATACGGAACGGATGCCCTGCGCACCCGCTGGGGGATCGTATCCTCCGGTATCCAGAAAAACGGAAGCATGATGTACTTCTCCTCTGGAACTCTGGGCGGGAACATCAGCACAAAAGCCGTGATATCTCCGGTGCTGGACAAGTCCAGTCCTCCATAACAGTCACGGCCTTTGAGGGCTTCCATATCGATTGGCTGATTGCCGAGGTTGTAGATGTGTTCCGGTATAAACCGGGTCAACGAGGACACCCACATATTCAGACGGAGCTGCTTGAACACGTTCTCCTCTGCCGGGTTATCCAGTGCTTCCTGGTATGCATCCCGGACACGCTGGATCTGGATGGTCTGGCCGAGAGAGGGATTGGCTTTATACCAGTTGGCTTCATCGTGCCAATCATCCTCATCGGTCAAACCGTAGACCACGGGGTAGAAGGTGTGGTCGATCTTGCGTCCGGCCAACAGGTCAAGTGCTTTCATGTGGAGCTCGTAGCAGATGCTCTCCTTGTCCGTGCCGGCCGTGGTGATCAGGAAGAACAACGGCTGCTCACGGGCATCACCGGAACCTTTGGTAAGGACATCGTAGAGTTTTCGGTTTGGCTGGGCATGAACCTCATCCAGCACCAGACCTGACACGTTCAGACCGTGCTTCGTACCAACTTCGGCAGACAGAACCTGATAAAATCCTGCGTTCCCGTAGTTCACGATGCGCTTGGTGGCTGCCATGATCTTGCACCGTTTCAAAAGTGCCGGGGTCATCTGCACCATCTGGTGGGCAACATCAAAAACAATGGATGCCTGCTGGCGGTCAGCCGCCGCACCATAGACTTCGGCAGATGGCTCATTATCGGCAAAAAGCAGATACAAGGCCACCGCAGCGGCAAGCTCGGATTTTCCATTTTTCTTGCCGATTTCGACATAAGCCGTGCGAAACTGACGGTTCCCTTTTTCGTCCACGATGCCGAACACATCCCGGATGATCTGCTCCTGCCAAGGAAGCAGCCAGAACCGCTTGCCCGCCCACTTGCCTTTGGTATGACGCAGGTTTTCGATAAAAGTCACTGCCCGGTCTGCTTTTGCGGCATCGTAATGGCAGGTCGGAAGCATGAACCGGCTGGGTTTGTAGTCCTTCAGTTTCGGATAGTTTTGGGGTCTGCACTCTGCCATCAGCTTCCACCTCCTCCCAGCAGATTCTCCATCTCATCAGCTGCATCCGCAGGACCGCCGTCCGAAGCAATGATCCGGCTTCGGGAGGACGGGGTCAGACCGAACTGCTCTGCAAACTTGTTCATGATCTTCAGATAGGTCTGGGCGATGGACACCTGCGGCACCTGCTGCCAGTACCCGGACGGGGTCTTGACGATAGTGCCGTGCTGGGTGATGAACTCCTCTGCCTCCTTCCATCGGGCATACGCCTGACAGTAACCGGCAAAGGCCGCCATGTCCACTTCGGTCAGGATGCCGATGGCTTCCATCTGTTTGGCAAGTCTGCGCCATTCTTTCTTTGCTTCCGGCTCCAGCCACTTCGGACAGGCCGGCGCTTTCTTGTTGGGCTTCGGTTCGCTGGTATTCAGCGGATGCTTGCCCGGATTGCCTTCCAGTTCCTTCATGGCGGTCGGCTTTGGTTTTCTGCCTCTGGTAGCCATTGGCATCTCCTCCTCTCCTCGAAAATGGGTAAAGAAAAAGGACCTCCGAAGAAGTCCTTGAAATCTATATCAAACACATCGGATACGAGGCACAGCCCCTTTTCGGGGCGTGTACCTTTTGGGTGCTGTTAGGCGTTGGGGTTGGCTTCCTTCCAAGCCTCGTATTCATCGACCAGTTCTGCTTCCTCGATGACCTGCCAGACGCTGCAGAAGCGGCTTCTCTGCTGCTCGATCTCCGCTTCCGTCCAGTCTTCCGGCTTGCGGCTCATGTCGTGGTAGGCATCCATCTCCGCTTTCGTCCGGAAGAAAAGGATCTGCTTCAGCTTCAGCGTCTCCTCATTGTTACGCAGGCTGTACCGCCTGTCCTCTGCCGCCCTGCAAAGGCTTCCGAGGTCGTTGCAGCTAAGGGTCATGTCCTGCTTGAAGGCGATCTCGATGCCAATCAGCTTCTTCTCGGTATCGGCTTCCTGAATGTTCCTAAGGTAGGTTTTTGCTTTGTTCGTCATGGTCTGTATCCTCCGTGTGTTTTGTTTTCCGTAGGGCTTTCCCCTTCGTTGTGACTGTATATTACCGTCTATCCGACACACATGCAAGCGGCTATGCTGCACGATCATCTGCGCATGATTTTGTCGGATTTATGTGTATTTCCACACTGGGGAAATCTCACCACTACGAGCAAAAGCTCCCGAAGGAGCTCTTCTCTTTTTTCAGTGTGCGTTCCTGATGCACCACTCGATCGCGTGACCGGCATCCGTGTAGATCTCATCGGAAATCTTCAGAAGCTCCAGTCGGCACTCAATCGGTGACCAGCCTTCCTCTGGGTCTTCCACAAATCCGTATACCGCTCCCTCCAGCATGCCGTTCCAGTTCATCTGGGCAACCAAAACCCGGTCACCGAACTGCATGATGCTGTCGTAGCAAGGTCTGAGTCGGTCGTAGAAACTCTCAATGCTGATGTTGTTTTCTGGAAAGTCGATCAAATGCTTTTTCATGGTAAAATCCTCCGTGTTTTCGTTTTTCCCTTGGGGCTTTTCCCTTTCGGTATGTGCATATTACCGTCAGGTGCAAAGGATAGCAAGCGGCTAAATCGCACGATCTTCCGCCCGGAATACCGGGCAGAATGTACATCACTCTGCGTCCTGCTCCATGAGTTCCACAATGGTATCGTAGAAGAACTGCGGGTCATATGCCATCGGTTCCCGTCCGGCTTCCTTGTCCATCCTGATCTGGTCTTCCACCATATTCTCGGCATCCTCCAGTGTGAAGGCATCCTTATCGCTGTCATCCATATGGTTGTAGATTTCCACGATGGTATCCATCATCCGTTCTTCCATGTGCTTCTCCTCCCTGGCGCATCCACGCCGCCACATCTGCCCCTGTCTTGGGCGCTGTCGGTTCATTCGGATCGTTTTGCCACCCGTGGCACAAGCCCCTGTGTGGGGGCTGTGTCGGGGGCTGCCGGTTTATCTGGTCATCCGTCCCAGCAGGTAGGCTTCCTCCATTGCTTTCTGGATGCCCCAGACCGGAACCTCAATGAAGTCCTCGCTGTCATTGTCGCGGGCTTCGAGGTCGCCCCGGCTGTCCACCGCTGCCATCAGGCGCTTGGCGATCTCCAGCAGGGCTTTTTCCTCTTCCTTGGTGATGTTCTTCTTCATGGTGGTTTCCTCCGTTTTTCTTGGTTTTCCGTTTCGGTATGTGCATATTACCGTCTATTTCACACACTATCAAGCGGCTATACTACACAAAGATAGCCGCCCGGAACTGTGCGTATTACAGCAGAAGAAAAGGGCTGCCGTTACCGGCAAGCCCCATGTGTTTCTCTAGCTTAGTAGTCTTCTTCGTCCTCGTAATCTTCCTCTTCGCCCCAGTCATCTTCCTCTTCATCCCAGCTGTCATCCTGGTCTTCTTCCTCATCCTTGAAGTCCCACATATCTTCGGTCGGCTGGTTTCTAAGGTCTGGGTTCTGCTCAACATAGTCGGCAACCGCTCCGCAAAGGATGTCCAGAACCTTTTCGTAGGCTTCCTCACTGTAGACTGCCCAGGCATCTGCAGTCAGCTTTGCGATTTTGTCGTTGCCCTTGGCTCCAAGGAACCGCCCTGCAGGGTTGCAGGTTTCCTTGCCGTAGCCGATGCCCAGCTGGTCGCCGTCGTTGTAAAAGCGGTAGCCGATGCGGCTCATTGCCCTTACCAGCTCCCCTGCGAGGCTGTCTGCCTTGCCCGTATCCGGTACCAGTTCCTTGAAAAGTTTATTGATGCGGTCTTCATTCTTCGTCATTGTCGTATCCTCCGTTTTTGTTGTTTTCCCCTTTCGGTGACTGTATATTACCGTCACCTCGAAACACTATCAAGCGGCTAAACTACACGATCATTCAATCCTGTAATTGTCATATTTATGTGCTTTTCATGCCAGCTTTCGGAAGACAGACACGAGCAAAAGGCTGGTCATTTCCAGCCCCTTGCGCCTGTCGGTCTTGCCTTTAGCGGATGATTTCGAGGTAGCTTACGTTGCCCCAGCAGTCCGTTCCCTTGAAGCGGATGCGCTTGTCGTTCTCCCTGTCGAGGGTGAATTTCCGAAGGAGCTTCATCTTCTGGATGCGGTTCAGAAGGTCCTTGCCGTTCTTCGCATCCTCAACGGCATCCCTGATCTCGACCACCGCACTGTCGCTTCCGTACCAGAGGTTGCTGAGTGCCTCTGGAATTCCGTTTGCAAGGTAAAGGTTGATTTTTGTGTAGGTCATGTTTTTGTTCTCCTCTCAGAATGTCATCGTTTCCAGAATCTCATCCATGCCTGTCTCCCAGTCATGGCGGCTAAATTCAATTTTGCTGTACATCTCTGCGCTGTCCGGCTCATCGAAAAGCCGGAAGCATTCTCTTGCCAGCTCCTCACTGGTGTGCTGCTGGATTTCATCCGGCTGTCCATCCAGCCGTGTAAAGGTAATCTCGTAAGTGTAGCGTTCCATGTTCTTTGCCCCTTTCGTTTTGGTAGCTGTATATTACCGTCACTGCCGAACACTATCAAGCGGCTAAAGTACACGATCATCTGCACCCTGATCTGGTGGATTTATGTGTTTATCCGGGGAGGTTTCCCTCCCCGTTTTCTTAGCTGAACATCTCTGCCGTGTCATCGTCGATCCAGAGGTGCATGCCGTCTGCTTCCATAATCGCATGGTCTTCATGAACCTCGGTGATGATTCCTTCCCGGCTTCCGCTACCATCGAATTCGTTCCAGTGCCATGTTGTCTTTCTTCCTTTTTTCCATGTTCTCCAATCAGCCATTTTTCTGTCCCCCTTTGCCTTTTGTAGCTGTATATTACCGTCACCGCCCTGTGATAGCAAGGCCATAAAACGTCATATTATCAACGATCTTCGTCCCTCATGTTTGGTACATATATGACCCCTGATTGACTTGCTATATATGTGTTTCTGCGGCATTATACACACAACGAAAGCAAAGAAAACCAAACCAAAAACGGAGGACAAAAAACATGAAAAAGACCATTACAGAAGTTGAAACCGCAATCGAAAACCGCATCGCAGAGCTTGAAGAAGAATACGAGCTGGACATTTACGACCGCAATGACATCCGGGAAGAAGAATACCAGAAAGCCGGATGGCGGCACGACCCTTTCCCAGAGGAGCTTGAGGAAGAAGACGAAGAAGAGGATTGGCACTACCACAGCATGGAGGAACGACTGAACGAGGTCGGCATGAGCATGAGGGATTTCTTCTAAGGAATCCCCCAGAGGCTCCCCAGCAGAGGCTGGGGCTCTGCCTCGTATCTCCGGTTTTGGTTTGGTATGATACACAAAACCGCTACCAGATGTTTGTGTACATTATGGCGGCGGTTCTTCTTGCTATCGTTGCTTTATAGAGGTAACATACAGTAAACTGGAAGGGGGTTCTCATTCTTTTGAGGCCTCCATTTTCCGTCTAATCGGCTTCGCCCTGCATTGCCTGATGCATCACCCTGCGGTTATGCGCCCTGGCTTTCTTTTTCAGGTCTCTTTTCCATCTGCGGATGGTCACCGCCTTGCAGTGATTTCTCGACCATTCGTATTCATCCAGAATGTATCTGCCGCCGTGTTCCCTCTCGCCATAAGCAGGCATCTTTCTGTGTCCCATAGGCTCCTCCTGTTAAACCAAGCCCTCCCGGTCTTTTCTGGCCGAGAGGGTATTTTTCTGATTGCGGTATCTTATTCCGGCTTCGTTCCGTCATCCATCTGGATGACTGCCATCTGCCCGAACATGCTGACGAATGCCTCCGGCACCCAGAAGCGTTCCCTGAATCTCTGAATCAGATCTTAGGGCAGCTCTGCGAAATCTTCCTCGCCCAATCCGCAAATGAAGAAGTTTCCCTTGATGGGCTGCTCCAGCTCCGGGATGTATCTGCTGAATGGCTTCTCGGTGAACAGCCCGTTGTCATCAGTAACCAGGGCAGCGCATTCTTCCCACGGGTATGTGGCTGTGATGCAGTCGCAGTCGAGGATGCGGTAGAACTCTTGCAGGGAGTTTTCGATGTCCACCACCTGCGGATGCTCCATCGGTTTGATCAGAAGGACCTTCATTCGACCCAGCCCCCTTTCACGATTGCCCAGTCTGCCAAAGGCAGGTTTTGGTGTCCGCCCCATGCAATGTCCTCTAACGCTTCCTCCGTTCCGCATCGGTTACAGATCTGGATGTCCGCCCTTCGGCTGAGTGCCTGCTGCTGATGGTCGTAGCAGTCTGGCTTTGCTCCGCACCTGGGGCAACGTGGACCGGTCTGTCGCGTTTTACCAAGGCGGTCGAGCGACATCTTGACCTCGGCATCCGTTGCCACACGGTGGCAACTGTCCGCGCCGTAGGCAACGTTCAGATGGCTTCCGGTGTCCCAGCTCACTAAGATGTTTCCGGCATCATCGACCCCGTTGCAGGTTCCCTGCGTTCCGATGGTCGGTGCCTGCCTGTCATCCATCTCATCGAGGACGATCCGGCATCCGACCGGAAACTCTTTTCTCAGCTTCTCGACCGTTTTCTTATCTGCGAAATTCATGCCTGCACCTCCTCGATCATCCGCTGGGCGGCATCCTTATCCATGCATTCCTTCAGCGCACCTTCGAGGATGTGCATCGGGAAGTGGAATGCCTTATAGCCGTCATGCAGAACTTTGTAGTAATACCGGCTCGGTGCGCGGTGCCCGAAGTCGTTCTCCATGATGTAGACCATTGCGGTCACCATCTCCGGCTCTGCCCCTTCCCGAAGCAGTTCGATGTTCAGATCTTCCTTGCGGTAGTAGTTCGGGTAGCCCTCATAGAGGTCGAGGTTTCCTTCGTCCCTTTCCGAGATCTCCCACACCAGAACCGGCGTGTTCTTCTTCGGGTTCGGTGCGATGGTGGCGCAGCCGCGGAACAAAAGCTCCCAGCCGGCCAGCACCGCCTGCCCTGCAATTTTTGCATCCGGGCATCGGTCTGCCATCTGCTCCACCGACAGGTTGCTGCCGTAGGCTATGTAATATTTCTTGTTCTTCATTTGAATCTCTCCCTTCGGTTTTCTCCGCTCTTGTCTGGCGGTATGGTATATATCACTCTTTTGCCCTGATTTATCAAGGCCGATGAGCATCATATACTGCACAATGTTTTTTCCCTGTGATCGTGTACTCTTACATCATCTGCTGCTTCTTCAGATACCGGATGGCTTCCGCCCTTCCGATGCTGGCTGCCAGTCCACGCTTCAGTGTGTCCAGCGGAAATTCCCAGTCGCTGTATCCGCCACGCAGCAGTTCAAAATACTCGGCATCCGGGCAGCCAAGCCTCCGATCCTCGTGCATCACATAAGCGATGCATGGCTTTGCCTTTTTCATGCGGTTCCCGTTCAGGTTCCAGACCGGAAGCTGGAACTGCTTCTTGTAGTAATATCTTGGGCAGCCTTCGTATCGGTCCAGCAGGAGCTCATCGTATTCCGAGAGCTTCCAGACCACCGCCGGTACGCTTTCATTGGCATCCTGCTCGATGGTGGCATAGCAGCCGGTCTTACTCTTTTTGAACAGGAGCCGGTAGCCCATGATCTCGGTCGTGCCGACCACCACAGCGTAAGGGCATCTCTTTCCCATCCGTTCCATGTCGAGGTTGCTTCCGTAGGCAAGGTAATATCTGGATGGGTTTCGGCTGATCAGTTCAAACATCTGCCTCACCGTCCTCCCTGCCAGTGAACTCCACGCCCTGGAAATCCTCTTTCCCAAGCTCGATCTGGCTGTCCCGCCACCAGTCCTCTGCCACACGCTGGGCTTCCTCCACGGTCGGCTCTTTCATCTCGGATTCATAAATGGTCACCGTCCTCTGGTAGGTCTCGGTGATGGTCACTTTAAAGGCTCTGCCGCCCGGTGTGTTTTCATTTTTTAATGTGCTTTTCATAAACCTGCACCTCCTTCTACCACCTCAAGGGCGGTTGCCCGCCCAAAAGGTGCCCGTGCATCCCGGCTTATTTGTTCCGCCAGGATGCGTTGCCCTCCATGTTCCGCAGAAGGATCTCCCTTGCCGTTGCAAATTCATCCCCGATGAATCCCAGCCTCAGCATCCAGCACCGCATCGCGTACTTTTCGTTGTCGGTTTGCTGGGGCTTCGGGCTTGCCGTCCTGACCATCTTGGCAAGCTGGCTCATTGCGAGGCAAAGCTGGATGTAGGCTTTCATCTCTCCGGCGTGCAGTCCGTTGCGCTTTCCGTCCGCTGGGTCTGCAAATTGGAAAAGGCGGAATTCAATGGTTCCTTTTGTAAAGGTGGCATGAAGGTTCAGCATATGGTATCGGCTTGAATTGTAATGCTGGCTTCTGCCGTAGTCTGCACCGTTACCTTCGTACCAGATGTCTTCCAGCCTGTGCATGGTGGTCGGCTTCTCGCGGTTCAGCCGGTCGAGGAAGCGGTGGTTGACCACCTGGCAATAATGTCCGGTGCGCCCCGCGTCGATCCGGATGGCTCTGCCGATCTGCTGTTCGTGCGCCGCCATGATGTTCACAAGGTTGCGGATGGTCTTTGCGGTGTGGTCGCCTTTGCCAATGTGAATGTGGACTCCGCATCCACGGCTTGGGCTGCTCTTTGCGCCTGCCTTGCGGAGCAGTCGGATGATTTCCTGCAGGGTTTCGATGTCGTCGTAGGTGAGGATCGGGGTGACCAGTTCGCATTTTTCTGCGTCCGGTCCGTAGATGCTCACATCCCTCTGGAATTTCCAAACCCGGCCCTGCTGGTCTTTGCAAGCCCAGCTGTAATATCCGTACTCGCTGGCGGCGTTCCATGCTCTGGTTCCGAAGTACTCGGCGACCTTTCTTGCCGCTTTTTCTCTGGTGATGTTGTTCATCTCGATTTCAACTCCGATGGTCTGGTTCTTCATGGCTTCAATCTGCTCTCTTGTTTTATCATTCATGGTATGTTCTCCTTTGTTATTTCCTTGTTTTCCCTTTCGGTATGTGCATATTACCGTCAGGTGCGGATAATAGCAAGGATATAAAAGAACATATATTCGACAAATATAAGGCAGAATGATCGTGTACATTTCTGCAGTTTATCCGCTTGATAATGTACATTTTCAGAGTTAATATCGTTACAATGAAAGAGGGTCTCGCATATTTTCCGTCCCCCATTGGGAGCTTGGGAGCTTACGCTCCCGCCTCCAGCATCTGCGCCGTGTCTGCCCCACAGTCGGGCTGTGTCGGCTCGGCATCTGCTGATGCGATCGTTTCCCCTGCGGAGGCACTGCCCTCCTGTGCCGCCTGTTTCGCGGCTTTCAGGGCATCCCGTTTTGCCTTTTCCCTTGCGAGGAACTTCTGTGCTTCCTCATCCGTGCGGAAAGCCGCATGGCCGGAAAGATTCTCCATGAGGATCTTGCGTGTTTCTTTGAAGTCCGGACCGTTCATCCCCAGCCGCAGGAGCCATGTGCGGAGTGCGTATTTCTCATTCTCATCGTTGACATCCTTTGCCTGGATACGCTTCTGGATGATCGCCTGCTGGTTCATCAGCACCGCCAGCTGTGCAAAAGCCGTCAGGTGTTCGTGGTCCGGTGCGGTCGGGAAGCCGGTGAAGGTGACCTTCTCGGTGGTAATCTTCAGGCCTTCCAGTGCAGCACCATGCTCAGCCTCATAGTCGCTTACCGCGTTGATGAAGTTCATGATGGCAAAGGTGCAGCTATCGTCTTTCAGCTTCTCCACCAGTCCCTCTTCCACATGGAAGTTTCCGCCAGTCGCCTTGCCGATGAGCTTGCCGCGGCTGTAAAGAAGGTTGACCAGGTTGCGGAGAGTCACACCGTTGTGCTGGCTGACCGGGAATGCAAGTTCCAAGTCCAGCGGCACCTCTTCCGGCTGATCTTCTGTCTCCTGCGATTCTGCATCCGGCTCATCCTCTATGGTATCATCCTCAGCCGTATTGTCCGGCTCCAATGCATCCTCGGCTCCTGCTTCCGCAGGTTCATCTTCTGCGGTATCTGCATCTTCGGATTCCTGCTCGTCCAGAACCTCCAGCTCTGCTTCGGGCATCTGCTCAGTTTCCGCTTCGGTCACAGGCTCCTCATCCATATCCGCTGTCAGCTCTGTGTCCTCCGGCTGGTCATCCGTGCTCTCAATACTCTCGCCGCCGCGGATCAGTCCCTCATTCAGCAGGGTCGTCAGCAGCTCGGCATCTGCATTCTCCGGCTCGACCAGAAGGTTGCCATTCCGGTCGATGGTGTAGCTCCCGATGTCGTAAGAATACAGAGGTGCTTTGGTATAGTAAGGGTGGATGCCGGTCAGCTCCTCCATGCGTTTTGCGAGGGTCTTTCTCTCGGCTACGTTCAGTTTAAATTTCAACATAATTCATCGCTCCTTTTCGTTCATTTGTTTTTGTGCATCCCGATGTTCTTTTCGGTAGCACATATATCACTCTAAAACGGATGAATAGCAAGGCCATTTCCCGATATTCTTCATGTTCGACCATTTACACAAGGGACCGCAAAATCTGTTGTGTAAATAGGACCAATATGTAAGCCCACCATATCACCAGGTCGCTTTCTACCTAGTAATATAGCGGGCCAGTTTATTCTTCCAGACCTGCACACCACGCGATGCCGGCCAGAACAAAGAATGCGTTGGCTAAGCAAATGCCGTTGCCCCAGATACGGTACTCTGCCGAATCCGTATACGGGTCAGCCAGCCATTTCCGGATCTGCTTCTCAGTCTTCGGCTTCTTGGCATGGGTCACGATCTTACGGTGTGTTTCAAACACATCCGCCCAGAACGCCATATCTTCCTCGGTTGGGTCTTCCGTTCCGAGATCTCTGCACCACCAGTCCGGGAATCCCTGCAGTCTGGCACACTCGGTCGGTGTCAAACGGCGGACGGTATAGGTCACAGGTGCGGGCTGTGCTTCCGGATTGTCGATGACCAGACGGTCATTGAAGGCATCCTGCCCGTTGAAGCCGCTGGGATGTGCCCCGGTTGCCACGGTTCCCATGACACCCTCGTTCAGATGCGGCACCGGTGCGATAGTGGTTGGGTCTTTGTAGTCCCGTGCCATCAGGGTCGGTGCGACTTCTTTTGCCACCTGCATATAGGAGCCGGTGGTCATGGCATACACATCCTCCGGTGCGCAGACTGCATGGCGGTCAGTGGCATCCAGTGTAAAGCAGACATCCTCATTGACGCCATCCCCCTGCGGACCGTTCTCATCCTTGCGGCCGATCATGTTGCCCTGCAGGACGAAGGTCTGCATCTGGTCACTCCGGGTCGCCATCAAAGCGCCGGATTTGCCATGCAGATCGATCAGCTCATTGCGCTGGTTCACATGGAACGCAGTCATCTCTTCCAGCTGTGCCACAAAGGTCTGCTGCTTCATCCCCGGCTCTGCTGCCAGTGCCGCTGACTTCTCTCCCAGATCCCTGACTTCATCCCTCTGATTCTGGGTAAAGGCGACCGGCTCTACCACACAGATGCCGCCCTGATTGCAGGTCGGGTCACCACCGCTGCGGTCCAGTGTCCGGGAGGTCTCCGCTTCATAGAAACCGCTATGCGGATTGTCGGACATCATGGAGTGGCTGGCTTTGGAGCAGACACCATAGCATTTCGGAACGAACAGTGTCTGGTCGTTATTGCAGCCGAGGGTGGCCGACTTTTCTTCCTGCCAGATGGCTCCCTTGCCGCCGCCTTCACACCCGGAACGGATCTTCAGTGTGACTGCCGGGGAGTTTTCAACTTCTTTCACCGGGCTTTCCACTGAATTTTCAACAGCGTCCATGACCATCGGGACATTACCGCCGCCCGTACCACACCGGCTTGTCAGTGTCTGCACCTTACCGTCCTCGGAAATCTTCACCCGGCTGTCAGCAGGATGATTTTCCAGTGCGATGGCAGCAGGCACAACACCAGCCCGGAGGGTCGGTGACCGCTCTTCCTCGTATCCGATGCTTCTTGCATCTGCAGAATGCTCGGTGCAGAAACCAGCGGCTTCCAGAACACACGGCTGATGCCCATGCTCCTCTGCCCGGAGGGTTCCGGTCACATCCTGGGAAACATCCATCTGCCTGCCGCCCTGGTCGTTCAGACAAATCCGTCCTCCTGCTCCGCTGCTGCCTGCCTCTCCAGTGCCGCTTTCAGCACCGGCGGCAGCTCTTTGCCACGCACGGAAGCCCTCCGCAGAATACCGAGACACGCCTTCGGACTCAAATAGTACCTTTGGGGCACTCTGGTCTGCAAAATCTGCGACAAGGTAGATACGTTTTCTTCTTTGGGGAACGCCCCACCATTGTGCATCAAGAACTCGATACGCGACGCTCCATCCGTCTCCCACGTAGTAGTCAGCGTCGGGCCATCCTTTCTTCTCAGGCGCAGGCACCGAGGCGGCCGGTTCTTTAACACCGATGACGGCTTCGAGGACTGCTTTGAAGTCCTGTCCCTTGTTTGAAGAGAAGGCCCCTGGCACATTCTCCCACACGATAAATCTTGGTTTTTCTCCATTGGTCTTACACCTCATTTCTTTCACGATTCGGATTGCTTCGTAAAACAGACTGGACCGTGAACCATCCAGACCGTCCCGCTTACCGGCGATGGACATATCCTGACAGGGACTGCCAAAGGTGATGATGTCCACAGGCGGCAGGTCTGCGCCGCTGATGGCGGATACATCTCCGTAGTGCTTCACCTGTGGCAGACGTTTGGTCGTGACCCGGATGGCAAAGGGCTCGATCTCGCTGCTCCACAGCGGAGTGATCTGCTCGGTCAGAAGACCGCCTAACGGAAAACCCCCGGAGCCATCAAAGAGGCTGCCGAGGGTCAAAGTCTTATTCTGTTCTGTGCTCATCCGGCGACCTCCTCTCCGAGCATCTGCTCATTTGCTTTCCGGTAAAAATCTCTGGATACTTCAAATCCGTAGCTGTTGCGCCCCAGTTCTCTTGCTGCTCTCAGCGTGGAGCCGCTGCCGGCGCAGGGGTCAATGACCACATCGCCCTCATCTGTAAAGGTCTCGATCAGTCGTTTCAGCACGGAGATCGGTTTCTGGGAAGGATGGATTTTCGGATATTCCCTGCCATCCCGCTTCCAGTCAAACCAGTTGAAGATCATATGGGGCTTTACGTCCTCACCGAGATTACGGAACTTCGGGAGCTTTCCCCGGTACAGAACCAGAGCATACTCCGTTGCACCCACGATCTTCATGTTGGCTTTGAGCACCTGCGGACTGTAGTTCTTGCAGAACACCAGAGGGATATAATTCTTGAAGCCGTATTTTTCAGCTTCTGTGATCACCTTCGGGATCTGCTGGAACGCGCAGAACACGATCATGCACGGTGCATCCTTCTCTCCTGTGCCAGGTTCTTTCTTCAGCAGTCGGTTGCAGAAGTGGAAATACTCTGCAATGTTGAAGGTGAAGTCGGTATTGAACGCCGCCTTCCTCGCCTTGCTGCTCTCCCCGTTTTTGTTGTCGCCATCCACATACCAATCCGGCCGGCTGGCATAGAAATCTGTACCGATGTTGTACGGAATATCTGCGATCACCAGCTGCGCCTTGGGGATGTTATAGGACTTGAAGTTCTGGAAGTTGTCGTGGATGAGGACACATTTCACATCAGGCATCTGCATTCTCGCTTTCCGGCTCGAAGGTTGCCACTTCCTCGAACTTCAGCTTCTGACCGTCCCGGAGAACATACACGTCTTCGTAGTGACCCTCACTGTGTTCGATATACCGCTTCACGATGACATCCACGAACTTCGGGTCAAGCTCGATGCCCCGGCAGACACGGTCGGTCTCCTCACAGGCGATCAGGGTCGAACCACTGCCGAGGAACGGATCAAGGACGATGCCGTTGGTCATGGTGGAATTGCGGATGGGATAGCTCATCAGACCAATGGGCTTCATGGTCGGATGGTCCTTGTTGGATTTCGGACGGTCGTACTCCCAGATGGTCGTCTGCTTGCGGTCGGAATACCACTGGTGCTTGCCCTTCAGCTTCCAACCGTAAAGGCACGGCTCATGCTGCCACTGGTAAGGACTGCGTCCCAGCACCAGCGCATTCTTCTTCCAGATACAGCACCCGGACAGATAGAACCCGGCATCCTTGAACGCCTTTCGGAAGTTCAATCCTTCGGTGTCGGCATGAAAGATATAGATGGAGCCATCGTCCGCCAGATGGTCATGCATCTGTTTGAATGCCGACAGCAGAAACTCGTAGAATTCCGAATCGCCCATGTTGTCGTTCAGGATCTTGCCAGCGGTTTCTTCCACGTCCACATTGTACGGAGGGTCCGAAAGCACAAGGTTGGCTTTCACGCCATCCATTAGAGTGTCATAGCATTCTGCTTTGGTGGAATCCCCGCACAGAACGATGTGCTTTCCCAGATGCCAGAGGTCGCCCTCTTTGGAAAAGCACGGTTGCTTCAGTTCCGATTCCACATCGAAGTCATCTTCCTTGACTTCCTTACTGTGGACCTTGTTGAACAGCGTCTCGATCTCAGGGGGATCAAAGCCGGTCTTGCCAAGGTCGAAGTTAGAATCCTCGATGTCCTTCAAAAGATCAGCCAGCAGGGAATCATCCCATGCACCCGTGATCTTATTGAGCGCAATGTTCAGGGCTTTTTCCCTGGTCTTGTCGATGTCCACCACCGCACAAGGCACTTCGGTATAGCCCAGCTCTATCGCTACGGTCAATCTCTGGTGGCCGCCGATGATTGTCATATCGGCATTGACCACCAAAGGATCTGCGAACCCGAACTCCGTGATGGAGTTCTTGATCTTCTCGTACTCTTTGTCCCCCGGCTTCAGCTTTTTCCGGGGATTGTATGCGGCCGGCTTAAGTACGGACACCGGCAGCATCTTCAGTTCAGCAGTCGCTTTCATGTAAGCCCTCCTAATTCAGATTCACATGCGCATGACCCCGGAGAACGGCACGAAAAAGGAGCCGAACAAAAAGCCCGACTCCATCTCATCTCCATCTTCCTGCGGATGTTCAGCCATCTCGCACCATTCCGGGTTTTCCCCGTTCACGGATGCCAGGACCTTATCTTCCGCATCGTCAATCGCATGTACACAGATACTCCCGGTGTTGAACATCGGAAACACACCGATAATCTTACTCATCCTCATCCACTCCCTTCATCCCGTATCGATAATCCCAGTAACAATTCAGACTGCAGAACTTCCGCTGCCGTTTTCCTTCATCTACGGCATGGAACTCCCTTCCACAGTTTTTACAGACCGCGATCCGAAAAGACTTATGCTGCCTGTAATATTCCTCCCGGCAAGCTGGAGAACAGAACCGTCTCCGACCACTGTTCCCTCTCTGCACGAGAATCCGTCCGCACACTGGACAGCGCCGTTCCCCCGACCCATCCGGTGGCTGTAACTGGCAGCTCCCCGTTTCCGGCAGGCCCAGTTCCCGGCAGTAATCCGTGACCTGTTCCAAAGAAAGCCCGGTGTTTTCTGCGATCTCCACACATCCAAACCCGGCAAGCCGCTGGCTTCGGACTTCTTCTCTCTCCGGGCGGTACTCATAGCCCTCAAACACACAGTCCAGCCGGACACCATTCTTTACCACATCACGTTCTATGTTCAGCGGTCCTTCCATTTGCATCGCCCTCCTTCCAGCGTCCTTTGTTTGCACAGGCACGGCTGCAATATTTCCGTTCCAGACCATACTGGTGCCGGTAGGAAAACTCCCTGCCGCACACCGGACAGATCTTTGACCGCACGGTCTTCCAGTTCTCTGGTTTCGGGTGGGTGTTGTTCCACCGTGACCGGCATTCCGGTGAGCAGAACTTCCGTGGTCTGCCTTTATGGTTTGGTACGATTGCCGTACCGCACTGAGGGCAGAAGGAAAACGCCATGTCCCTGATCATCTCAGCCGTGTAATCTTCCATCTGCCCTCACCTCACTCTCATTTTTCGCCGTTTCTTCGGCGGTTTCTTAGAAAAATCTCATAATTCATGCGAAAAGCGGCGAAGTGGAAATCGGCACTGCCCCGCCAGGTTGGATCGTTGTTGCGGCGGCCGATTTCCGCTCGCCCCTGCTCCTCCCGGAACAAGCTAAAATGTGCGAAAGCTCCCTGTTTACGAGAAGTTTCACACACTTTGGTTCATTTCGGGGAAAAAGAATGGCACCGGAACCGAAGCTCCGATGCCTGTACATTTTCCTGTTTCATTTTGCGCCGTTAATCCTCTGACCCCCGGCCTATCAATTTTGCGGTTTTTCACAGAAAAGGGCGCACCGGTCTTCGTGTGACTTCACTGTAGAGAAGTGACCCCGGCCCCGGTGGGGGTGTCAGTAGGTGTAGGTCGGGTTGATGTCTTCGGTCAGCGTCTTCTTATCGTGGCAGCTCTTACAGAGCGACTGCCAGTTGTTCTGGTCCCAGAAAAGTTTCTGGTCACCACGGTGCGGAATGATGTGATCCACCACCGTTGCCCGGACGTACTTGCCTTGCTTGGCACACTGCACACAGAGCGGATGTGCTTCCAGATACGACTTTCTGGCTTTCTGCCACCGTCTGTTGTATCCACGCTTCGCTGCCGGACGGGTGACTTCCGGGTGGAGAGGCAGGTGCTTCTCACAGTAGAGCCGGCCGACTTCCACCAGCTCCGGGCAGCCGGGATGACGGCACGGTGTCTTTGGTCTGTACGGCATGGGTCAGTCCTCCCACGGAAGACCAGCCTTGCCGAAGTGACCGTAAGCACTGACCTTGTTGTAATCTACATCCAGCAGTCCCAGCCGCTTGATGATACCCTGCGGGGTCAGGTCGTAGCTGTCATGGACGTAGGCTTCGATGAAGTCAAGGGACTGGTGCTCTGTACCGAAGCACTCCACCGACACACCGACTGGCTGTACCACGCCGATGGCGTAAGCCAGCTGGACTTCGCACTTGTCAGCGTAGCCCGCCTGCACGATGTCTTTGGCGATCTTCCGAGCCATGTATGCTGCGGAGCGGTCCACCTTGGTAGGGTCTTTGCCACTCAATGCACCACCGCCCATGCGACCGATGCCACCGTAGGTATCGCACGCCAGCTTCCGGCCAGTCACACCACAGTCGGCATAGCTGCCGCCCAGCACGAAACGACCGGTCGGATTAACCAGCTTCGTGAAGTCACCATCCAGACCGTACTCGCAGGCGGCCAGCACCATCATGGATTCGATGATATGCCGGAAGTCGCTGACCTCCACATCCGGGCTGTGCTGCACGGAGCAGAGGAAGGTGGTGATTCGGCCGGTGTCGTAATCGTAGCTGACCTGCGCCTTGGCATCTGCTCGGAACATCTTGGACGGATGGTTCTTCAGCAGCTGTAGGAACTTGGTGGCAACCATGTACGGGATTGGCATCTGCTCTGCTGTCTCGTTGGTGGCGTAGCCATACATGATGCCCTGGTCACCGGCACCGCCCTTGTCCACACCCAGTGCAATGTCCGGGGACTGCTTGTCCACCAGAATGCCGATGCGAAGAAGCTCGGTCAGGTTCCACCCCAGCTTTTCGGTGCCGATGCGATTGAACACATCATGGACGATCTGGTTGTAGTTTGGTCGGTAGTCGGTGGTGACCTCGCCGGCAATAAAGAGCTGGCTCTTTTTCAGCAGACACTCGATCGCCACACGGGCGTGCCTGTCATGCTGAAGAATGTCGGTCACAATAGCATCTGCGATCTGGTCACAGATCTTATCAGGATGGCCATTGCTGACCTGTTCACAGGTGATAATCTTACTCATGTTCTGTCCTCTCTTTCATGTATCACAAAGCAGGCCGCCTTTGCCCTTGCCCACAAATAGGCTCCCACAACAGCGGCCTGCGATGTTCCATTGTGTAGTTCCAATGTGTCCTCTGAATCTGTTGCTGGTGTGTTGCTGGCGCTTTCCTCACAAAGCGAGGTGTCCAGTCCCCAAAAATATTGATTTTACGCACTTTTCAGGGGTGTTAAGATCTATATTTTTTCTTTTGTTGCTATTGTTGCTAGTAAAAAGTAAATAATATATAAAAGAAAATAATATAAATAAAATAGGGTTTTCACTCGCAACACTCGCAACAGCACCGAAAGCCCTTGATTTTCCTACGTTTTTCTGTTGCTGGGGCGTTGCTGCTGTTGCTGGTAACGTGACTCCGAAGTCGTGTGTTGCTGGTATTTTGATGGGGACTTATGAAAATCAAAAACAATAGATTTCACTGTGTTCTTCCAGCAACAGCCGCAACAAATCCGTCCGTACCTTGAATTTCAAGCTCATGATGTCAATGGTGCAAAGTCCTCTTTTGACTCTTCACTTGCCGTGAACGCCACATCCAGGACCATCGGAGTCGTACTGCTGGAGGCACCGTCATTCGGACGCTTTCTTGCAGTCTTGTACCGCTTTTCAATCTCCTGGTTTAGATTCTTGGCTGCCTCTGCCCGGTAGCCATTCTCTCCACACCACTCTTTGTAGCGTGTGTAAACTGCACCGCGCCGAAGCTCACACCCTTCCTTTTCTTCAATGCATTCATCAAAAAACTGACCCATCTTATCTGAGAATATCTGATAGTCCGTTGTTGCCTGAACGACAGAATCCGGCATGGCAAGTCCCTGACTGCGGAACAGCTTATAGCCTTCGAGCATCCAGTTCAGAATGCCGGACATATTTTCCGGTTTAGCAAAAGTGGACTTTAGATCCTTATCCTGTTCATTTTCTTCAAAATGCCGGTCAAACGGAATGATTTTGATTCGGCCAGACTCAAACAGCGTAAGGTCTGTGATATTCGGACGATGGTTCGTGTTGATGAAAATTTTGAAGTTCGGTCGGAACTCAAAACTGTTCTCATGCAGATACCGGGCTGTGATCGTATCGTTACCGGTCAGTCGTTTGGTAAGAGCTGCATCCAGAGTGATCTTTTTCTCCGGCTCGGAGATGTTTACAAAACGAGAGCCGGCAAGCCGGGCGATTTCCTCAGACGGTCCTCCGCTCTGGCTGTTAAACTTCGCCTGCAGCATGGTCGGATCTGCATTTTTACCGTACTCACCCATAATACGCAGAATACTCTCCATTGTGGTACCCTTACCGTTTCTGGATGTCGGACCGTACAGAATAAACAAGCACTCCATGCGGGTGTCACCAGTCAACGAGTATCCGATAGCCTTCTGAAGATAGTCTGCTCTGGCCTTATCCCCCTGCATGATCTCCGTGATGAACGTCCGCCAGCGAGGGCAGTCGGCATCCGGGGCATATATCACAGGGGACACTTTTGTGAGAAAATCCTCCGGGCGGTGTTCCCGGAATTCCATCGTCCGCAGATCCAGTGTTCCATTTTTGCAGTTGAACAGATAGATATCCTGATCGTACTGCTTCATGGACAGTGGGAATACGGACTTCGCATCTTTCAGCATCGTGTCACGGTGCTTGCGTTGCTGGAGTTTCCGGACGCGGTCGATGAACCGCTTTCTGACATCCTCTTCTGTAATCTTCAATGCAAACAGATACAGCTTATCTGCCAGATATTTCGCAAGCTCTGCCACCTTAAGGTTCTCCATATCCGGCTGCCAGACAACTCCATCATAGACAAACCAGATGCCGCGTTCACTGTTGTACCGTGCGATAGGCTTGAAAAAATCGGCGAACATGTTGCCCAAACCGATCTCATCCCTGCCGTAGCGCGGATTCGTGTGCGGAGCCATTTCTTCCAGCGACAGCGTGAGCTTGCTGATGTCCGGTGGCCGCTCCGCCTCTTTATCATCAGAGTCAAGATTTGCAAACTCCTCATCCACAATGTCCTGCGCGTTGACAGGAATGTAAACGGAAGCGCAGGTATTGACTGTGTTGCGGATAGAGATGGCACCGTAGGTTGAACCAGCCTGTTTGCGATCCCACTTCGGGCGCATCAGACCAGATGTGCGGAAGATGCGGTCCATCTGCTCCTCATCACAGCCGCACCAGAATGCCAGAATAGACAGGAACGCCATATCTGCATCCGACTGGCTGCTGTAGAGGTCTTCCCACTCACCGGCAAAGAGCTTTTTGAACTTTTCGGAGTTGCTGGCCTCGTTGGCGTGTGCGATGACAGCCTCATCATCCAGATACGAATGGTGCTGGAAATGTGTCTGCTGCACCTGCTTGTTTCGCTTCATCAGCGTGTCCAGCAGGGTGGTCATTGCCGTTTCATCGTTTGGGATCTCACCTGTGCGGTAAACATCTCCCGTCACGGTGACGAAGCGGTTTGTCGCACCAGGCATATACACTTCCAGACCTTTGCTGCGGTTGTTGATGTAGTAGACCGTCTTGTCGTAAACGTAGTCCTCTGGCACATGGAAAAATCCACGCAGACCTTTGCCGGACGGTGACTTCTCTACATACGCTGTAGGGAAGATCGATAGTACAGTGTCCGCAGTATCGTTCAGCGTACCATCCTCCCGGATACAGTGGTCGATATCGAAAGCTCCGATGCCACTGCCCACGGCAATGCCGATTCCGTCATAGCCGCCCATCGCGTAAGTGACAAGCGTGGTCTTGAAATCCGCAAAGGTGCGAAGGTCATTGATCCTGGCTCTGTCACCGTTCGCCGGGTTATACGGCATCTTAGTCTTCTGACCGTTCCGCTTTTCAAATTTCCAGACACAAAACCGGCAGGAGGTCTTCAGCTCCGCCGGGATGTTTTTGATATCCACCATAGCGGTCAGACCTCCTTTCTCGTAGAATTCGCGCCATGTGTTGAAGCCCGCATCGCAAACTGCTTTGTAACAGCGGCTTCGATCTCGTACTTCTTCTGAACGGAGACCACACAGCAAAACCGATTAAACAGAACCAACTTGTCGATGGTTGTGATCTGCTCCACCAGCAGGATGGAATCCTCCAAATGCTCATCCCTGAGCATCTCACACTCTTTTTCTGTAAGTACGATGTGTACCGGAAGTTCCAGCTTCTTCAACTTGGAACTCAGCGGAATCACTGTAATGACCGGGGAATTACGATTCGCCACGTCATTGCTGATGACCAGAACCGGACGTGTACCGCTCTGCACCGAAGTGCCAGAGTGATCGCCCAGCTCTGCGAACCAGACTTCATACTGTTTTGGGGTTCTCACAGTCGGCCACTGGTAGGTCGGCATATCATTAAACGGTGTTTCTTTCGATGCCGGCCGCCAGGATACTGCTGACTTGCGGCACTTCTTGGTTTTTCCGCATTGATTGATGTACTTATTGACATGAATCTTGCGACCATGCACGCTATGTCTTGCATTTTTCTTCTTGCGCCCCATACGGGTTTCACCTCCTTGACGCATAATAAAAAAAGCCAAAGAGGGCATGAAAAAAGCCGACAGGATTTTGACCTATCGGCTGTTTGTTTGCTTCTCTTTAGCTTTTGACAGTTTATATTATAGCACGGGTCTACATACGATGCAATGCGTTTTTTCTCCAATATAAGCCGTTTTCTCCAATTAAACAGCTTTTCTCCATTTATGGGACAAAAAATTGAAACGCTTTATCCAAGCTCAAAAAAAAGGAGAGTGAACTCCTGAAGTTCACTCCCCCATCATTTTGTCCTGGATTGCGAGATACCGCTGGATTCCATACCCCATCATCTGATATCCGACTTTGAGATAATGATCCACACAGCCATTTGACATTTTCACTGCACTGCCCTCGCAGGTTTCTATTTTTTCCCAGCCTTTGCCAACGAGAAATCTCTGTAAAATAACTTCTCTGGGCTTTCCCTCAAGGAACTCTTCTCCAGCTGCGAAGAGCTGTATCGTTTCCCTGTCCCGCATGATTGCTTTCTGAAGTTCCTGCTCTTTTTCCAAATACAGCTGCCGCATCACTTTGTTCTTTTCCATACTCCGCTTCTTTGCCAGCCGTGCAAAATCCTGCTCCAGTATCAACAGTTCCCGCTTCGCTGCTGTGTACTCCCTGCAGACCTGTTTTGCTCGTTCTACCATTTCCTTATCCACCGGTCTATCAAACAACTTTCTCCGTGCCATCCTGCATGCCCTCCTCATTTTCCTCCCGCTGTGTTTTCCAGTACTTCAAAATAAACTCAGCCATTTCTGCCTGTGCCTGCCGTTCCATCTTGCGGATGACCTGCCATGACAATACCTCTCCATTTGGTCCAACAGCATCTTTCCAGAACACTCCATCCACATAGATCTGCCGAACAACCGCCCCCTGTTCTCCGCCCACATAATCTGCAGCCATTTCCAGAAGATAGATATCACCTGCCAGTGTCCCATATTTTTTCAATAATTTCCTGTAATCATCCCGCCAGATTCGGATAATGTAATCCAGTGCGCCGATTGCCGCTTTCGCGGTCGGGTCTGAGATATGACTGCTCTGGACTCGTTCTCCTTTCCCAGAACCTCCAGAATTCATGGCGTAGTAGGCTTCTACAGGTGTCAGTGTCGGTGCTGACAAAAGCTGCTCTTTCAGCTTCTTTAACTGTACTTTTTTTCCTGCAATCGTCTTTCCCATATCTCGAAGCCAGCGTTTTATTTCGTCCAGAATCATTGCTTCAGCTTCGTCAATGTCTCCATTCGCATGATCAAATATGTAATCCAGCAACCCAAACAGCTCAGACGGCCTTTCGGCAGCGTGAGCGAGCACCTGTTCCTGTTCTTTTCGGATATCCTGTGTATTCATCTTCCACTTTCTCCCTTCGTCTGCTTCTAAATCACAGGCGATGAAAAAGTGGAGAAATCGAACCCCTTCCCAAAAATAAATGGAGAATTTCTAAAAAAAAAGAAACGGTGCAGGACATTACTGCCCCACACCGCGTGAAAGTCAAACTCCCAGCTGCGCTTTGACCGCTGAGATCAGCTTTTCCTGTGTCATGTCCTTCTGCTCCAATGCCGTCACGACATCCTCGTCCACTGTATTCTTCGTGATGATGTGGTGAATGGTCACCACATGGGTCTGTCCCTGCCGCCAAAGACGGGCATTGGTCTGCTGGTACAGTTCCAAAGACCAGGTCAGCCCGAACCAGATCAGGATGTGTCCGCCCTGCTGGATGTTCAGGCCATGTCCGGCCGATGCAGGATGGATCAGGGCAACCGGGATGTTCCCAGCGTTCCAATCTTTGATATCGGTACTGCTCTTGATGTCCCGGACTTTGATTTTCAACTTCGACAGATGGTTGATGATACGCTCCCGGTCATGCTTGAACCAGTAGGCCACCAGAACAGGCTGTCCGTTCGACGCTTCTATCAGGTCTTCGAGAGCTTCCAGCTTGTGGTCATGGATGACTCTCGCCTTACCGTTCTCGTCATAGACAGCGCCGTTGCTCATCTGCAACAGCTTTCCTGTCAATGCCCCAGCATTGGCAGCGTCTATGTCACCGTCTTTCAGCGGAATCAAAAGATCCTGCCGGAGCATGTCGTAAATTTTACGTTCCTCGGTGTTCATCTCAACCTCGTACCGGGTCGGTACACAATCCGGCATATTAAGATAATCCAGAGCCTTCATGGAAATCGTGATGTCCGAGATCCGCTGATAGATCATCTCCTCTGCTCCCTGTCTGGGAATATACTGGAATACGATGCCTGTTGCCGGATTCATCGACCCTGCCTTAAAATAGGCTTCCCGGTACCGGCCGATAAACTTACCGAGCCGTTCCCCGCCATCCAGTATTCCGATTTCTGCCCACAGATCCATGAGACCATTAGAGGACGGTGTGCCGGTCAGTCCGACCCACCGCTTCACGAACGGTCTCACTTTTCGCAGAAACTTGAAACGCTGTGACTGGTAGTTCTTGAACGAGGACAGCTCATCGATCACAACCATGCTAAAATCCCATCGCATTCCATTTTTCTCGTAATACTCCACCAGCCACCGGATATTCTCCCGGTTGACGATATAGATCAGCGCCGGGTGGTGGACTGCTGCGATCCGGGTCTTGACATCTCCAACGATGACGGAAATGTCCAGCCCTTTTAAGTGATCCCACTTTTCGATCTCTGCCGGCCATGTGTCACGGGCGACACGCAGCGGTGCAACGATGAGGACCTTGCTGACCTCAAAGGTCTCAAGCATGAGGTCTTTGATGGCGGAAAGAGTGATTACAGTTTTGCCTAAACCCATATCCAGAAAAAGAGCCGCAATCGGGTGCGTCTTGATATACTCTGTGCAGTATCTCTGGTACTCATGTGGGACAAATCTCATACACCGCCTCCTCTCTCCGGAAGATTCACTTCCGGCATCTCAGGGATCTTCGCCCCGATTCCCTGTGGGATAGGCTCACCGGGTGTCCAGCGCAGGAGTGCATCCACAGCAGGCTGTATCTGCTCCAAGCGGTCAACGCAGAACACCGGGAAGCCCAGGGCTTCGAGCTGCTGTCTGCGCTTTCGCTGGAGGATACGCATCTGTTTGCCGGGCGCTTTCAGCTCCACGAATGCACACTTGCCGCCAATCAGTAGAACCAGACGATCTGGCACGCCATTCATGGTCTGACTGGTAAATTTAAGTGCCTGTCCTCCAGCAGCCTTTACCGCAGCCACGAACTGTTTTTCTACTTCACTTTCTCTCATACGGATGCCTTTCTCTTTCTACAATCCCGGAGGTATTTTTTCTTTGCCGCGTAATACTCCGCTCCAAACCAGAAGTTACCGCTCTCAGAACCTTCCGTTTTGATAATCACACCCTCAGAAGGGTCAAGCTTGGAGTATACCTCAATAACTTTACGCTTAAGTACAGGAACAGCTTTTCGCTTAGGAGGTTCGTCTGCGTTCTTCTTCGGCTGCATATTGCTCTCGACAAAAGCCATATCCTTCTTGAGTTCCTTAGCCGTGCCGATAAAATAGAAAGCCGATTTCGACCCGATATGAAGGACCGTATCATTACCAAACCAGCTGAGAATATCTTTCAGTTCCGGACGGTTTCCGGCTTTAAAGAGACGGTCAAATTCTAGCTGCTTTGGTGGAAGCAGTTCTTTCAACATCTTCTCTTTCTCTTTTCGCCGTTCTTCTCTCATCACATTCCCGATAGCCTCATTTGCAGTCGGATCAGAATGACTTCGGTTATTGCGACATTCCGGCACCTTTTCTTCTTTATGATCGACCCAACGGATAACCTGTGTTTCTTTCTGCATGATGATTCCCTCCCCGTTACTGATTGATCTGCTTCCACTGCTGCGGCTCCATCGTGGCGACCTGCCAGCCGATGCCCTCCAGTGTAGTGGCACGGTCGTAGGAAACGACATCCTGCGATGTGCGGGTGACTGCGTTGGACAGGCCGTACAGAGACAGGTCGCCGCCTTCAATGAGGTACTTGAGGATACCTTCCTGCTCCTCGGCATTGATGCCATAGCTCTGGGCGGTCAGCTGCACCACATCCTGTACCTTACCGGTGATCGGCACTGCCATAGATTCCTGCAGGCGGCCGACCACCTGGGAAAAGCGAGCCTCATCAATGGCAGCCATCGTGGTATCACGCAGCTTCAAAAGAAATGCCTTGTCCTCCGCTTCCATCGTCTCGTCCGAATACAGCGTGAAGCTGTCCTCCACCGCCTTTGCCTGACGGCCCACATGATGACGGCGTTCGCCCATGTCATTGACCACCATACCGTTGGTGCAGACCAGACGGTATACCAGCGGCTGAATCGACACAGCTCCCAGACCGACCTCGGAGTTGGAGATCATCACGCCAGCCTGGACGATATCGCCCCTGCGGACTTCCATCTCCAGACGGTGATTGACCACCTTGAGGTACAGACGATTCTCCGTCACCTCGCAGGACATGACCTCGTACTGGTCGTTGCCTGCAAACAGCGGCAGGACAGCTGTGGCAATCTCCATATTGTCGATACGGTGATAGCGTTCCGACAGCAGCGCACGGGCTACCTGTCCGGCACCGTAATCCATCGAGCGGACCATGTAAGAGCTGAGCTTGTCCGCAAACCAGCTGTTCACATTCTCTGCCAGCAGTTCCGGCTTTTCTTTCTGCATGAGATCATAATATTTTGCCGGGATGCCCAGTGCCGATGCCACCTGACGATGGAACAGCGAGGTCGTACCAAACACCTCCTGCTGGTTGGTGGTGAGGTGATTGATTTCAAAAGTCTGCCCATCCTCCCGGAGGCGCATGCCCTGCGCCGGACTGATAAAATCCTGCTTTGCCTGATTCTGACGGTTCAGTTCGACCAGGACTTCCTGCAAATTTCTGCCTGTTTTCATAGCAATTTTCCTCCCTATCTCTGCGGCGCATATTTATACGCCCGTTTATGCGTCCGTGTCCTTGTAGCAAGGGCACCGTGTTTACAGTTCCCGGTTGATCATCTGCTGGATGATCCGTACTGCCCCCTGCATACGCCTGCGGTTCAGCCGCGTATCCTGCAGGAGTGTGTCCAGAGCATCCACCTCATCCCGGATGTTACAAAGTACTGACCGCTGATGGTCAGCAAGGCGTTCATTGTCCTGCTCCATGCGATCATATTCCTTTTCGTAGTCATCGATATCCTCTACGTTGGCATCGATGTACTCCTCGATCTCCCGGCGGAGTTCCTCGCCGGCATAGTCCTCGACTGCATCCAGCAGATCTCGGATACTAAAAGGTGTCAGGAGTTTTCCGTCCTTCATTTTCAGTACATGCGGCATATTGCTCCCCCTTAGTCCTTGAAATAGTAGTTTCCCTTGTAACCGGCTGCAGCCAACGGCAAGCCCTTACACCATGCTGGGTTGACGGACATCAGTTTACAGACCTCATCCACTGTGTACTGATCCTTTGGTGCCTCGATGATGACCTCATCGTGGACATGCGCTACAATGTTCAGGTCTTCTGCTGAGATGCGGTCCATTGCCTCCGCCAGAATGTCACGGGCAATGGCCTGCGTTGCATTCTCGACCAACCGGCCGGAGTAGGTTTCCTGTCTGCTCCACTTGTGGTTCTGTCCCACACCCTCATAGGTCAGGCTCATACGGCCGAAGCGGTTCGGCTGCTGTTTCGGTTTCAGATATGCAAGCCGCCTGCCGGACGGGAGCACCATCCAGAGGGTGCCGGAGTAGAACTCAAAGGCGATCTTTCCGACCTCCTGCCGTTCCCCGGTCTTATAGGCAGTCATTGCAGCTTTTTCGGTATCCCACCAGTACTGCACGATCTTCGGATTGGCTTCCCGCCAGGAATCAATGATCTCCGGCAGTTCTTCCTCGTGCAGTCCCATCTGCAACGCGCCCATACTGATGAGCGCGCCGGAGGAGCCGCCATAGCCACAAGCCAGAGTTGCAATCTTCCCTTTCTGACGCAGATCGCCGTTGATGCCATGCTTGACGACCGGCACATGAAACATCTGGGAAGCAGTGGCACAGTAGAGATCCTCGCCGTTCTGGAACGCATCCAGCACCCACTGTTCCTCCGCCTCCCACGCAAGCACACGGGCTTCAATAGAAGAAAAGTCTGCCACGATGAACTCGCAGCCATCTTTCGGGATCAGCATGGTGCGGATCAGCTGGGACAGGACATCTGGTGTATTGCCGTAGATACTCTCGACCATATCGAAACACCCCATCTTCACGAGTGTTCTCGCTTCATCCAGCGTGGAGATGTGGTTCTGTGGGAGGTTTTGCAGCTGGATATTCCGGCCGGAATATCGACCGGTACGACTGGCCCCATAGAACTGGAAAAGTCCTCTTGCTCTGCCGTCAGGACACACACAGCGTTCCGCTGCCTGGTATTTTTTCACAGAGCTTTTCGCCATCTGGAGTCGGAGCTTCAGCATATCCAGGGCTTCCGCATCAACCCCGTTCTTATCCAGCTCTGTGATCATCTGCGCCACATCCTTTTTGCCGAGTGTGTCCATCGGGATGCCGCGCTCCTCCAGCCATGTCTTCAGCTGGGATACGGAATTTGGATTCTCAAGACCAGTCAGCTCGTAGGCTTTCTTGCTCATGGCATCGGAGAGCATCAGGTCACAGGTGATTGCTTCCTGTACCAGTTCCGTGTCGATCCGCACGCCGCGGTCATTGATGCGCTCATTCGTGCGGTAATGCTGCCATTCCAGTTCTGTCATCGGGAACTTCTTCAGTCTTTTGTAGATGTCTACCTCGGTATTGACATCCTGAATGCAGTAATACTTGAACTTCGCCCAGTCCGCCGGGTAATGCTCCGGGAGATTCCGGGTACGCATCCCGTTGGATTTCGTCGGCTTGCACGGTACAGAAAACAGCTTGATGAGCCTCTCACCTTCCTTGTCTTTCTGCTGGCTGGTCTTCAGCACCGTGCCAACATCTTTCAGTGCCAGCGGCAAAGTCAGCGATGCCGCCATGACCATCGTGCAGATCCAGTTATCCGGCGACAGGAAATCCCCCGATTTGAGGTACTGCCCTGGATAGTGCTGGTTCAGATAGCAGGAAAAGTTCACTCGTTCAAATGCGGCGTTGTGGGCGATCAGCTTCACGCTACTGTCCTTGAATGCCGCCAGAAGCTCCTGCGGAAAGGGTTCGCCTGTGGCAATGTCCACACACTGTGTTTCTCCAAATCCGCTGCCCTCGTCTGTTGCCCACGCAATTAGCAGGATCTCCGTGCTGGGATCTGTGGCATAGCGGTACAGACCGCATTTTCCAATGTCTACCTCACTGTAGGTTTCAATATCGATCAGTATTTCTTTCAAAAATCTCACCTCTCCGTTATGTAAAAACCGGAGGACACTTTTCAGCATCCTCCGGCGTCCTCATTTATCTGTGTCTATAAGACACCGGAACTTACTTTAAATAATCCGGCAGTTCTTCGCCGGAATTACCACCCAGAATGTCCTCGTCATCCTCCAGAGTATCGAAGTCCGCATCTGCGGATGCACGACCGGACAGGCGGTCACCATCCTTGACGAACTGGATGTTGCCCAGACCTGCAGCCACGCCACGGTTGCCGTTGGCATTGAAAGCGTAGAAGTTGACACTGACATTGCAGAAGCAGCCGGAGTAGACCATCATCGGGTCGGTCACAGGCTGAACATGGCGGTCAACGACCTGCGGTGCGTCCTTGCTGGTGGCGTTCAGGAAGAAGTGTTCCTGATAGTTCTCATCGTCCGGGCGGTCGATGTCACCGTCACGCAACGGCAGTTTCAGGTTGGGCGGGATCTTGCCGCCCCACTTGCGGGTCTTGCCATCCTCCTTGGCCGCCTCCACTGCCTTGTGGATTGCCAGCAGAGTCTTCTTATCACCCTTCGGGATCAGGCAGGAAACCGAGAACTTTGCCTCGCCGCCGTTGATGCTCTTTGCCTCAAAAATGTTTGCAAAGGAAATGCGGCACGGGATAACGACTTTGGTTGCGCTGGAAATTTTGTTAGCCATAATAAAAGGTCCTCCATATCTTGATTGTGTATTGGTGTTTTATGTCCAGCCTCAGTCAAGGGGCGTGAACTCATCCTCGGCAGTCTCCAGATCGACTGCCTCTCTGGGATCGGAGTTTGGTACAAGAGCCAGCTTACCAGGTGGCTTGACCACATACTCTCCCAGAATTTCCTTGAACTTTTTCTTCCCCATGAGCTTTTCAAACTCAGTAAGGGAGATCAGCTCAGTCTTGTAAATGTCGGTGTATCCGGCTTTTTCTGCTGCGGACACCACCGACTTCGTGTCAAGGAATTGCCGCTTGCTCCTGCCCTCGACCACTTTATAGCCATCCCACGCAACGCCGTGGTTGATGGCTTCGGAACTGACATAGGCAAAAATCGCTTCGATCCAGGACTCGATACGGTTCAGGGTCGGAAGCATCTTTTCGATGTCCGTCTTGGAAAGGAGCGCCGGGGACTTGAAGGTCGGTGCTGAGGTATCCGGATTGTAGGCTGCTGTGGCATCGGTTTCCTCTTCCTCATCGGTAAGAACACCTTCATCCAGATCCAGAAATTCTTCCTTCACCAGTGCCAGAGCTTCCTCAGCACAGGCTTTGCAGGAAGTCCTCGCTCTGCAGAACCGGCACCAGTCACCGGGAACCTGCTCACCTTTTCCTTCAAAGGCCAGCTTTGCCCTCGGTCTGACATAGGTCTCCGCCCAGTCCAGCAGTTCCTCCACACTGCATTCATACGTTGAGATATTTTCCAGTCGCGGCTGGATAATTGTCATGGACACCTGCCTGATGTTGTACAGGTATCCGTAGGCGTGATAAGCACCCAAGGCGTACAGCATCATCTGCGGATTGTGGTCACAGCTGACGAATACGCCTTTGCCGTTCTTGTAATCCATGACATACAATGTCCCGTCTGCGATGATCACGCAGTCGCCGGTACCGAAGCCAGATGGAACCAGATAGCTGTAATCGAGCCGTTCCTCCACCATGACCAGTGGATGCGGGCAGGTTTCCCTGATGCGCTCTACCGTTGAAATGATGAACTCTGCGTAAATATCAGTGTTCGCTTCCATCTCCTCGTTCTCGTACTCGGAGGTCGGACGCTGCACCCTCTCATGCAGGTACTTGCGGAGCTTATACTCACCCAAAGCGTGGGCAGCTGTTCCTTCCTCGGCATACACCGAGGATTCATTTGGAAAGTTCTGCTCCAGCCTTGCCGATGGCGTACAGTTCAGCCACCGCTTCGAGCTGGAAGCAGACAGGATTGCGTGTACTTCTGGCATAATGACCTCCCTTAAATCTGGGAGACATCAGCCAGAAATGCTTCGTACTTCTCCGCAGGCAGGTCAGACAGCTGGGCGACACCATAGGCCTTTAGAAGCTGGCCGATCTTCTCGTTGTTGTCGCGCTTCTTTTTGATCTTCGCCACAATGACCGCTGTGATATCATCCTTGGTGATCGTCACCGCAGACTGTGCCTTAGCGGCAGCGGGTGATTCCTGCTTGACCTGCTGAGACTTATCCGTCTGGCCGGTATCTTTCACCTGACCAGTATCCTCACCCCACGGCAAGGCATCTGCATCATCTGCCGGGAAGTTTTCTTCTGTGGTATCCTCTGCTTCCCCGGCACTGTTCTCGGCATCCAGCTGTGTGTCTGCGCCGGCATCACTGTCGCTGTCATTGGCAGGATCTTCCGGCTTGTCCACAGCCTCCTCGACCTTTCGGGTCTTCTTAATCGGCTTCTTGCGAGGATGTGGTGCCGCTGCACCTTTCTTCTCTGACACAACAGGAACTTCCTGATCCACGACCGGGAAGACTCGCTTATCTGCCGGGACAGCATCTGCGCCCAGAAGTTCAAGCTGGTCAGACACGCCTTCAAACATCTGGGCGAGACCTTCAAAGACCCCGGTCAGCCCATCCACGACCTTCTTCGGAGCAGTCAAAGCATTCATCTCATCCATCATGCCTTGTCCTCCTCTCCGGTTTCTTCCTCATCACCCCACAGGTCATCCAGATAATCGGCCTGTGCCTTCAGAACTGCCAGAATGACCTTCTCGCACAGACCGGTTTCCTTGTGGATACGCTCCAGCATCTCATCGAAGTCGATGTCCTCCGCCGGCTCGTCTGCCTCAGCATCCGGCTCCTGACCGAAGCCGTAGTTGTAAGAGGTCATGCGCTCATCCATGTGGATATGCAGGTTCTTGATGTTGATCGAAAGGAACGGAACGCCAGACGGATGTGCCGACATCGGCTTGTCCTGCTTCTGCACTTCCATTTTTTCCTCTGCCTTGGCAGGAAGCGGAACCTTTACCACCTTGGCGTCCTTCAGCATCTCGCTGATCATTTCCTCCAGAGTCATGCTCTTCTCGTTCTTATTTTCCATAATCTTCCTCACTTTCTGCGGCATCAGGCTGCTCTTCATTTTTGCAATCACTCAGACCGTACTTCTCCGCAATGCTTTTAATCAGCATTCCGAGCAGCTTTGTAGGCTCCGGCATATTACGGACGGGCTTCGACAACTCCTGCGCTCTTTCGATTTCAAGAGCCATCCCTTTTGTGATCCTGTTTCCGAATACCCACACCTCTGCGGCTTCTTCTAACCAGGAAAGACCCATCTGAATGCCCCGCTCACGTTCCGCTTTTTGGTCATCGTCAAGGATGGCCGTAAAATAGAGATGCGGTGCCAAAGGCATCAGACCACAGGCTGCTATAAGCCGGCAGGCCATCTTTGCCCGGTGGATGTTTTCTTCCAGTTCTGCCTTTTTCCCGGCTTCACTTTCGGATACCGGATGGTACGGTGAACAAACAAAAATCTTCTTCATTTTGCGGCCGCCTTTCCTGCTGCTTCCGGGTAAATGTCAACATGGCCTACAGTGTCCCCCGGCGTGATGACCAGAACTTTCATTCCGTCACCCAAAAGCCAATGGACCAGTCTTGCAGGCAGCTTCATTACCCGTCCGTCCAGCACTTTTTCTTTGTTTTTGACACGAACTTCAATGCGGTGCTTCATGCTCCTCGCCTCCTTAAATAGATATTGAAGTGCGGAAAGCCGATCCCGGCTTTTGGGGCACCCCGTTCTGTTTTCCCGGTGGCCTTCTGCCCTTCTAAGTCACAGGCGATGGAGGAATCCTTAAATCGAACCCCCTCTCCAAAGTTTTTTCAAAATTTTATCCGATGCGATTTTTTCTTCGATCTTCTTACGGCGTTTCCGTACAGCTGCTTCCGACACAGCATCCTCTGCAGCGGCTTCAACATTGGATTTTTCCTGCTCTACGACCTGACGATATGTATGGAGCTGGGATTCTGGAAGTTCATCCCTAAGCTCATGCAGTCGGACAATATAATCCGGCTCTTCATCCTCCGCACCCATCGAAATCGCACATTCATATAAGAGGCTGGACTTATCTTCACTGCCTTCATCATCCGCAAAAGAAGCGTCCAAAGACAGGTTGTAGGAATCCGGGCACTTTTCGCCGGGATGGGCTTCCTCCCACTCCCGGATCTGCTGCTTCTTGTGTTCGTCCGCAGGCGGTTTCAAATGCTTATTGTTGTTGTAGACTTCCCTGTCACGGTCCATATGCCACTGACGGATAAATTCTGCCGTCACGACTTCTCCTGTGACCTCGTTCACACCTTCGTGGATGACAAGCGGCTGATTATCAATGTAATAGACGATAACGTCACGCAAATCCTGCGGGATTTTACGGTACATATTCTTAAATGCGCTGTAATTACGCTTCCCTGCCTTGACCTGTGATGCTCCATTGTTCTTTGTTTCCTTCATTTTCTTGTCCTTTCCGCTCGTGCGGACAGGCAAAGGAAACTCTGACAAGGAGGACCTTCTGGAAGAAAGTCGTGTCTGGTCTCATAAGAACCCGGAGATCGGCTGCAAAAAGAAAAATGCGCAACAAGTCAGAGGGCACTCGTTACAGTCACAGCGAATTCTGCGGTTAGGTAAACCGTAAAATTCATCGACTGTATGAGAATCCTTTGCCTATTGCGCACTGGGCTCTGTATTCTATTTTTTATATGTTCACAGCCATATCAGCTGTACGCACTTCAAATAAGTGCTAACTCCCCATGTTCTTCTGTGAACACAGGTGGTATAATGGTTCTATCTTCAGAAGTTTTCTTATCAGCTCCCTAAAAAACTGTAACATTACATTTCAGTTGGTTTCCAGTTGGACTCCGGTTGGAATTTAAATTTTAACGAAAGGAGTACCTGCGCCATGCCATTTTCGTATACCTGTACGGACTTTCTCCGTACATTGCTTGAAAACTGTATCGGAACGGTCATGATCGAATGGGAACAATGGAACTTTCCGTCTCCCAGTTTTGACCGTGGATACTTTAACAGCCGACTGAAGCAATCCATGCCGATCAACGAACTTACACATAAACGGCTCATCCGACTTTTCGAGTGCGTATTTAATCCTGAAAACAGAGAGGGACGTTTTCAGGAACCCCAGGCCGTAGAAGCAGCTAATGCACTGATCGATCTGATTCAAAAATATTTTCAAGTTGATTTATCCATCTGGATAAACCGATATACTGTAGATAATCTGGCCCATCGTTCTCACCTCCTCTACTGCCTTGAGCTGATTTTTGCTTTGTCAGAAGGAAAGGAAACTCTCCCAGTTTCTGAAATATCTAAAGCTCTGACCGCCTATCTGGAACAAGTCGATTTAAATCCAGAAACTCCAAGGCCCTCATATCCTGAGCTTTTATCTGCAGTTCCTTATCCTCAGACCGAGCATTATATTGGTCGTGAAGAACTAACTGCTGCGGTTTCCAATCGACTGATAGACGGAGAGTCCTGCTATCTGCACGGTATCGGCGGTATTGGTAAAACAGAGATTGCCAAATCTGTCTTGAAGGAAATTCTTGACACGCCTACTTCCGATTCCGGCATCACTCATGTTCTCTGGGTCGACTGCATTGATGACAACTTCACCCTTTCTCTGGTTCAGGCCATGCATCTGGATCAGAAGTTTCATAACATCGAGCAGGCATTTCAGGCAGCCATTAAATTAATCAACAACTATAAGGATCGTCTCCTGATCGTAATCGATAATGTTGACAGCCTGGAACATACAAGGGAATCCTCAATCAGCGAATATCTGCACTGCCGTGTACTGATCACCAGCCGATGTGCAGGATTTGGGACGCTTACGGAAGTTCCTGTTCCTCCTCTTTCCCTGAATGACTGTATAAAACTTTTTTATGCGTATTATCACGGTGACAGGGATGACATCACACTGCGTAAGATCGTAGAACTCTGCGACTGCCTTCCTTTGGCGGTTGAACTGCTTGCAAAGATCGCAGATGCTGAAGAACTCCTGCTTTACGAATTTTACGAAACCCTTCTGCGTTGTGGCTTTGATATGAGTTCAGAAGAAATCACAGCAGCTCATGAAAAGCTACATTCGGAGGGGACTGCCGTTCAACAGCTGTCCAAGGTTTTCCGGGTATACGGCCGTTGTCCTGAAGAACAGACCTTGCTTGTACAGATATCCACGATCCCGAATATCCGCTTTCTTTTTTCTCAGGCAAAGAGGTGGTTCCTGCTGAGGAACAGGACACCCCTGAATCGCCTTGAGCATCTAGGCTGGATCAAGAAAGAAGCTCTCTACGACAACGGCCGGAATCGCTATCGCTATTACATGCACTCGGTCATCGCAGCTGCTATTCGTGCTCAGTTTATCGATGCCCTTTATGACCTGTGTCAAGGTTTCATCCATGAGATCACAATTGAAATGACCTCCAGCCTGTCGCAAAATGATGCCACTAAAAAAGAGCTCATCCAGTTCAGCTGGTCCTTGAATGATATCTTCCACGGTCAATTCCAGTCAGAGGAAGACAGCGACTTTTTGTGGGCGCTTGCAGAAATCTACCGCGATATCGGTTACTACGAACGGGCCTTGCCTTTACTAGACTCCCTGGACACACTCTATTCCCAGCTTTACGGTGAGGGAAATATCAAGCTGGCTTCCGTCTGGAACAGCCGCGGCATGATTCAGTATGAGTTATCCCATTTTCCTGCTGCATTGGATGCATACCAGACAAGCCGGGATATTTATGAGAAAAACCATCCGGCTGGTTCTTATTCCCCTTCTGAGAGAATCGACCTTGCAAAACTCGATTTGAACATTGGAAAGACCTATCTGAAAATTGACTACACGAAAGCTGGGACATATTTTGATCGGGCCTACCAGACTCTTTCCGGGGAAGCAGAAGCAGAACAGCATCTGAAATTGAACGCTCTTGCACATAAGGCAATGCTCTTAGCACATTCCGGCCAGCTTGAAGAAGCCGAGAAGATTTTTGTAGACATTTACAATCAGACCGACGCAAAGAGCAAGGATCGTGAGATGCTTCTGCTTCGTGCAGGCGTGGCACACCACATTGGAAATATTTACTCTGATATCGATCCGTCACAGGCAATGCCTTATTTAGAAGAAGCACGAGATATTTTTTGGAAGCTGCTGTCACCTACTCATCCAGATACTTTGGATGTACTCAACTCTGTTTGCTCCCTTCGTCTCACACTGGAGGACGATTACGATGATATTCTGGCTGGTCTTCAGAAGCTTCTCGAATTGTTCATCAAAGCCTACGGTCCAAATGACCCAAATACCGGCACGATTTATAACAACATCGGACTGTGCTATTACTACATGCAGCGCCCTGATGAAGCCATCGAAAATTACAAGAAGGCCCTTCAGATCGATTCCCTGACCTACGGTGAGGATCATGAGTCAACCGCGTACATCTTAAACAACATCGGCGGTGTCTACTCAGAATCCGATCATCCTGAACTGGCAATCCCTGAGCATGAACACGCTCTGCGAATCTATGAGGCAGCTTATCCAAATCACATGAACCTTGACCTTGCTCAAACTCATTCCGATTTAGCCGATGCGTACCTTAGGGAAGGAGATGCCGACAAAGTCATGGAACATTTGAATGAAGCATTTTCCATCTACGATAAGATGCTTCCCGAAAACGCAAGACAACTGTTGCAGCCATATTCCACTCTGGCGAACCTTCTTCTCGCTCTGAATGAGTATGATGAATCTATTACCAACTACTCCCACGTCCTGTGGCTGATGAAGGAAAATGGGTACACCGAAGATTCGTTTGCGTTTCATGAATTTACCGACAGGATCAATGAAGTCCGTCAACTGAAAGCACAAGCAGCCGCTACTGAGTAAAAAAAAGCCGAGGCAGACTCCAGACACCCCTAATTAGGGTTATCTGAATGTCTACCTCGGCTTACTACGTTATTCGAGCAGCACCTGCAAGTAGTGTCAAAAGGTTTTGCTGGCTCACACGTCCTGCGGTGAGTCAAGCGCGTAAAAAGGATCAGGCGCGTTTCTTCTCATCCGGGTCTTCAAACTCCATCCGTGGCCCAGAATAAAACTGTGATGCAAAGTCATCCATATAAGCATAGGACTGTAACTGTCCATTCTTTACATACGCGATCGCATCACGGCCATTCACTGTTGCCCGGTTTCCCAAGAGAGTCTTTTTCCCCTGGGTCGTGTAAATCCCATAATCCATAACCATCCTCCCATCTACAACTTTCTTTTGTGTATTCATATTATTTCCGTCTTGACAAGTTGCGTTTCTTGCGTTATTATAATCATGCAAGTTGCGTTTACAAGCACATTATACAGTCCAACTTGCGTCATGTCAAGCGCAACATAGTGAAGTAACATGCACAACCAACGGAGGTTATATTATGAAATTCGGAGAAAAAGTCAGGGCAGCCCGCCTCGCTGCCAAATATTCACAGCGTCAACTCGCCGACATGACTGGTATTGCGCTGCGCACGATTCAAAATTACGAAAGCGGAGAACGTCTTCCTAAGCAGAAGGAAAACTACCAGCTCCTCGCTACAGCACTTAATGTAGATGTCGACACTCTCAAAGATGATGATGCAGACTTTGTGATCAAGGCGACCGAGAAATATGGTGCGCGTGGCAATGCCCAGGCAGAACGTCTGGTCAAAGAGGTGTCTGGTCTTTATGCCGGTGGTGAACTTGCGGAAGAAGATATGGATGCGATGATGAAAGCCATTCAAGAGGCTTACTGGATAGCAAAAGAAAAGAACCGGAAATATGTACCAAAAAAGTACAGAGGCATCTCCGGTGACAGCTCCAATTCTTAAGCTTTCTTATAGAAAAGGGAGTGATTTTAACAATGATCAGTAAACAAGCCTCTATCCTACCACGCCGTCTGATTCGGCGTTACCACACCAATGATCCATTTGAGATCGCTGCTGCTCTCGACATTACTATTATGGAACGCAGCGATTTCCAAAGGCAGAAAGGTGCATTTAAAGTTGTCCTGCACAACAGTTTCATTTTTATCAATGCAAAGATGTCTGATGAAATGAAGCGTATCGTATGCGCTCATGAGTTAGGCCATGCCTTGCTCCACCGCTCTCTCGGAAAAACGCAGGAATGCCTTATGGAATTTGAACTCTTTAATATCACAAACTCCACAGAATACGAGGCAAATCTGTTCGCCGCCAATTTACTTCTGGAGGACCAATCCATAGAATCTCTTATTCAGAATGGTTTTGATGTCGTTCAGATTGCCCGCAGTCTTGGAACCAATGTCAATCTGCTGCTCCTTAAACTTCAGCAGATGAACAACGATAATCACCTGCACCTTCCTGATATGCCCAGTCGGAACTTTCTGGGTACGATTTCTGATGATGCAGGACATTTATAATAATCAACGTAGTCATTGCTTCTCTCATTGAAAAGCAGTAAATATGAAAGACTGGCGATGCCAGCAGAAAGGACTCACAAATGAAATACGTGCTTTACCGCTTTCCCAATGCTGTCCGTCATCCCGAAAATTCCGACCCCGAACTCTACGGCATTTTTAAATTTCCTGTCAAAGGTCAAGTCGTTGGTGTCGAATTCGGTTCCAGCATCGGTGAAGTTACAGACGAACTCATCCATGATGTGAGTGATGAGCTTTCCGAAGCATATCCAAAATGTCAGGTAATGACCTATGCGCCTTCCGACGAGGTGTACGGTCTGGAGGTTCTTACCAACGAATCTTTTGATTATGAAATGCAAGGGATTGTTGTGGACAAGAGCAAACCGGTCAACACGATCATCTATTTCGGTGTGAAAGAACTGGAGGAATAAGAGTCACTGCTTGGAAGGAGGAACGCACCGTGAAGCCGATGCACACAAAACCAGAAAAAATCTATGTAAAAGTCGATTCGTCCTTCGACCCTACCGGCTATATGCAGCCGACATCGATCACATGGTCGGATGGACGTACCTTCCCCATCGAAACAGTGCGCGACTTCCGCCCCGCCGGGACTGCCGATAACGGTTACTCTGGTGACTGCTTCACCGTACTCATCCAGGGGCAGGAGAAGCACCTGTTCTTTGAACACCTTGATCCGCGCTTCAATGGACGGTTAGGCCGGTGGTTCGTGGAACGGGCGGCTCAATAAATAGGAGGAGCATCATGACTTTGATAGAAAAACTTAGCAATCTCGGTGGTATCGTTGACCGTGATGAAATGGCGAAAGCGTGTTCAGAAATTCCAGATGAGGATCTTCGTCTGGCTCTGATGACTCTCGCACTAGCCTATAATCAAAGCGTCAAAACAAATGAAGAAATCTTCCAAAAGCAAAGCTGCGAGATTGAACGACTTCAGAAAGAGATAGATGAACTGAAAAAAGCAAAATAGCGCACAGCAAAGAAAGGAGGAAATCACACGATGCAGCGCACATATCTTGCAATAGATCTTAAAAGCTATTACGCGAGTGCGGAATGCGCCGCTCGACACCTCGACCCGCTTACCACCAATCTGGTCGTGGCGGATTCCTCCCGCACTGAGAAAACTATCTGTCTCGCTGTGTCTCCTTCCCTGAAAGCCTACGGCATTCCGGGGCGCGCCAGGCTGTTCGAGGTCGTGCAGAAGGTCAAAGAGGTCAATGCGAATCGGTTAAGGGAAGCAGTACGATTAAAAAAAGCTGTGTATAAGGACGGTAAGCCATCCTTCTCCTCTGCTTCCTATGATTCCCTATCCCTTGCCGCCGACCCGTCACTCGAACTCTCTTACCTTGTTGCACCACCCCGGATGGCATATTATGAAAAGGTGTCGCGGCAGATCTATGGCATCTATCTGAAATATATTGCCCCGGAGGATATCGTGGTCTACTCCATCGATGAGGTATTTATCGATGCTACCTCGTACTTATCCCACTACAACATGACGGCACACGACCTTGCCATGACAATGATCCGGGAAGTGCTTTATACGACTGGCATCACGGCCACCGCAGGGATTGGTACCAATCTATATCTGGCAAAGCTGGCAATGGACATCACCGCTAAACACGCCGCACCGGATAAAGACGGTGTACGCATCGCAGAGCTGGATGAGGAATCTTTCCGTTATCTCCTCTGGGATCACAAGCCACTCACAGACTTCTGGATGACCGGCCCTAGCACCGTCAAGCGGCTAGAAAAGCATGGCATCCATACGATGGGCGAACTGGCCTATTTCAGCACCGTCAATCAGGATATCTTATATAAGGAATTCGGTGTTGATGCCGAACTGCTGATCGACCATGCCTGGGGTCTGGAACCCTGCGGCATGAAAGAGATCAAAGCCTACAAGCCCAGCACTAATAGTATCTCCGAAGGACAGGTCCTCTCCTGCCCTTACCCATATGACAAAGCCAGAATCATTGTCATGGAGATGGCTGACAGCTTAGTATTGCAATTAACAGATAAAGGACTGGTTACGGATAGCCTGACGTTGGATGTGGGCTATGACCGGGAAAACTGTGACAGCGGAAAGTACAGAGGTCCGGTACACATTGATCACTACGGCCGCACCGTTCCGAAGGGTGCTCATGGCAGTACGAAGCTGGATAATCCGACCAACCTCGGCAGTATCCTGATTTCTGCCACAACTGAGCTGTTTGAGAGAATAGCTGATAAAGCACTGACCGTGAGACGGATCACAATAGCCGCCAACTGTGTGGTCAAGGACGAGGGCATCTTCCAAGTCGATCTGTTCACAGACACCACAAAGCTGGAAAAAGAGAAAAAGCTGCAGAATGCGATGCTGGGACTCAAGAAGAAGTTCGGCAAGAATGCCGTTCTGAAAGGAACCAACTATCTGGACGGCGCTACGATGAGGGAGAGAAATCAACAGATAGGCGGCCACAAAGCCAAGTAAGGAGGGAGAACATGGACTATAAAAATACAGCGGAAGGCAAAGCCGTCCAAAGTAAGTATGACAAAATACTCCACGCTTCCCGCCCGGAGCCGCCACATAATCATCCCCGGATGCCGATGTCCAATCGTGCTAAAATCTTCTCTCCGTTTGCCGCCTTGCGAGGCTATGAGGATGAGATTGCTTCTGAAGGCAGAGATCATCTCAAAGGAACTAGAATCGAGCTGTCTGAAGAAGGCAAGCAAGCTCTAAGCCAAAAGATCAGCCAACTTCGGAAGGGACAAGCGATCACAGTAAAATATTTCACGGATGGCTACTATGAAGATATAGTCGGAGTGCTGGATGCTGTGGATACGATAAACAAAGAACTGCGAATTCACACAGGATTTATAAATGATACCGGCAAAGAACTGCCGACTATTATTGCTTTTGAGGATATAATAGAGATTGAGGTGAATATGACTTGAATTACTACTTTTGCGATGCCTGCCGCTACTGCTTCTCTGCTGAGAAGCTGCCAGATCGATGCCCTGACTGCGGAGCGGTAGCACACGATAATAAAAAGGCTGTACGGCCGGCGAGTAAAACGGAAATCGAGGAATTGCTCAAAATACAGAAAGAAGATAAGGAGGAAACACAAAATGAAAGCACATAAATATTGGTCACTCGGCGCACTTGCCTGCATGGCAGGATGCTTCTACACGGGCTGCAAAAAGCTGATGCAGGCTCACAAGTATTTCGCTTGCGGCTCTCTGGTCTGCATGGGCATGGCAACCTACTCAGGCCACAAAATTGCACCGAAGAAGAAAAAAGCTGAAAAGCCTGAAAAATAAGGACACACGCCCTCGCCGCAACAAGCGAGGGCTTTTTTGAACTCCAGGAGTTCATTTTATTTCCGACACAAACTATACACTTCCATCATGAGCCGAATTCCGACTTTCAGACCTTCCTCAAAAGCGGTCTTCTCCCATGTGCAGCACACCGTCCCCTGCCGGTCCATAATCTTTTCCCAGAGTGGGATCTTATCGCCGACATAGTCATCTACGAGCCTATCCATTCCTTCCAAGCCACGCAGCCACTCTTCCAGTTCCTTTTCCTTGGCCTTTGCTGCTTTCCCGGCAACTGTGTTTTTCTCTACTGGATTATTCTCCGTGTAATGCTCGTAGATCAGATCCAGCAGGTTCTCCACTGGCGGGTAATACTCCGGCTCTGTTTTCTTCAAATACTCCTCCAGCATTTCCTTCAATTTTTCTATAATGCTACCATCCTTCTCAACTGAAATTCACATCCTCAGTTACGGCACATATTACCGTAGACTTTTGCACATAGCAACCTATTTTTTGCGGGTTTTCGGATGCCCCATCTTCTCCTTTACTTTGTCCGGCACATCGATCAGCCCGAACCGATAGAACATTCCGTAGATGTAGGTCACTCCCCGGATATCGCCCAGAGCTTTCGGGCGGTCTACCACTTCTCCTTTAATATTCTTCAGCGCCAGCAGCACTGAACTCCACGCTAGACTTTTACTCTTCTCCCGGCGGTCGATCCACAGCTCTTTTGTGTACTCACCGTTCCTGCCTTTCCGCACTTCGTAAGAGAATGGCAACCCGGAGTAGGTTTTAAATCCTACCCCGGCATAGGACACAACCACGCCCCAGAAGTTTTCTTCTGTCGGATTAGCCCTCCATCGCTTCATTGCTCTGTATCTCCGCTGCCGCTCTGCCCCAACACTGATCTTTTCTTTCTCTGTACTTGGGAAGTACACGCCTTTCTGATATGGTAGGTACGAGGTGACGGAAGCTTTGGAAAGGTCAAGGGTGTTTGCCGTTGAGAGTATGGAGGTTTTGTAGTCTTGTGTTTCTCTATATTCTTCAAAAGTATCCTGTACCTTCTCCGCCACTTCCGATTCATACACACCTGCCGTGATGAGCAGCTTCCGTACCTTGATGGGGTTTAGAGCTAGAGCATCAGCGATGGATTGGAGGGAGCAGTCTTCCTCATAAAGCGCCACTGCACTTTCCATCTGCTCTTTCAGATTTTTCCCGGCATCGTACTCCGGCTTCAGCTTCTTCCTGCCTCCACCAGGCTTTCTGGCTTTATATGCTCTTTTCTCTCCCATGATTATTCGTGCAGCTCCAGCGGCAGTCCATCCGGGTCGTGGAAGAAAGTCATCTTCTTGCCGGTGTAATCATCCACGCGGATTGGCTCACATTCAATCCCTACCTCCGCCAGCTCATTCACCGTCTGTTCCACGCTATCAACGCAAAACGCAAGGTGACGTAGACCACAGGCCTCCGGGCGATTCACACGCTTCGGAGAATTTTCCTCAGCAAAAATCTCCAGTTCTGTGTGCTCATTGACACGAAGATCCAGCTTCCAGTCCTTACGCTCTGGACGGTAGTTCTCTCTGATAACAGAGAATCCCAGTTTGTTCACATAGAAATCCTTAGCAGCTTCGTAGTCAGATACGATGATTGCAATATGATGTATTTTTGATAAATTCATTTTCTCACGCTCCATTCCTTTTATTTCTATTCAATTCTTATTTTCGTTATAAACTATATAGCGGCCTTCAAAAATTACCGTGTGAACTCCTGGAGTTCAGTTTGTCCACACGGCATTCATTTTTTCTTGGGTTATTTTATTTCAGCTTTTCCAGAATCTCGTCCGCACTCATACCGCTTGCCAGCAGCTTCTTCAGCACAGCCTCTACTTCGGTCTTCTTTGCTTCTTCAGCAGCCTTAGCATCTGCCTTTGCCTT